>Ga0316578_10000675_pt1 | contig 12183 bp, 7 predicted proteins | sample J0NA_2_FD_203076 | JGI IMG/M metagenome (GOLD analysis project Ga0316578, IMG submission 203076) | Rhizosphere microbial communities from salt marsh grasses in Alabama, United States - J0-2_160517rDrC | ecosystem: Host-associated > Plants > Roots > Rhizosphere | place: USA: Alabama | collected... | reverse complement strand
ACGATAACCAGCCGACGGTGACCGCCGGCGTGGTCAGCGCCCTGCACCGCGACGTGAAGGAGACCGGCGACGAGGCGCAGATATTCAAGAACATGATTCAGACCGACGCGGTGATCAACCCGGGGAACAGCGGCGGGCCGCTCGTCTCGATGCGAGGCGAGGTGATCGGCATCAGCACCTTCGTCTTCTCGACCGCACAGGGGAGCAGCAACATCGGGATGGGATTCGCCATCCCGAGCAACACGGTCAGGATGGTCGTCGACGAGATCAGGCAGTACGGGCACTTCCGCAGCGTCTGGACCGGCCTCGTAGTCTCCGAGCTCACCCCGGAGGTGGCCCGCAACCTCGATATCCCGCTGCGCGCCGGCCTCGTCGTGGCGGCCCTCGAGGAGGGCGGCCCCGCCGAGGCGGCGGGGATCCGGGTCGGCGACGTGATCGTCGAGATGAACGGCATCACGATCCGCAACTCGGCGCAGGCGAGCAGGGCGATCTTCGGCCTCCAGGTGGGGGACAAGCTCGAGGTGGTCGTCTGGCGCGCCGGCAGCACCCTCACGTTCACCCTCACCCTCGTCGAGGCGAAGGACCAGGCCTGAGAGCGTCCGCGCAACGGAGGAAGACCGGAAGGGGGAGGTAGTCCTTGATCCCGAGATATTCGCTTCCCGAGATAGCGGAGATATGGACGGACGAGTACCGGTTCGCGCTGTGGCAGGAGATCGAGGTCCTGTACTGCGAGGGGCTCGCCGCCTACGGGCACATCCCGAAGAAGGCGGCGCGTGAGATCCGCCGCGGCGCCGGGTTCGACCCCAAGCGGATCCTCGCGATAGAGAAGAAGACGCGTCACGACGTGATCGCGTTCCTCACCGACATGGCCGATCACATCGGCGATTCGGGGAAGTACCTGCACCTCGGGATGACGAGCTCCGACCTGCTCGACACGGCGCTGGCCTGCCAGATGCGCGCTGCGGGGATGATCATACAGCGCAAGCTCAAGGCGCTGCGGACCGTGCTGCGCCGGCAGGCGCTGCGGCACAGGCGCACGCCGATGATCGGCCGCACGCACGGCGTGCACGCCGAGCCGATCACGCTGGGGCTGAAGCTCCTCGTCTGGTACGAGGAGATCGACCGCCACATCAGGCGGCTCCAGTGCTCGATCGACGAGATATCGGTCGGGCAGATCACCGGGGCCGTCGGCACGATGTCCCACACCGACTACCGCGTCGAGCGCTACGTGATGACCAAGCTCGGCCTCAAGGCCGCCCCTGTCACCACGCAGATCATCCCGCGCGACAGGCACGCGCAGTACATGACGACCCTGGCGCTGATCGGCGCCTCCCTCGAGAAGATGGCCACGGAGATCCGCGGCCTGCAGCGGACCGAGATCGGCGAGCTGGAGGAGCCGTTCACGAAGGGCCAGAAGGGATCGAGCGCGATGCCGCACAAGCGCAACCCGATCCTCACCGAGCGGATCACGGGGATGGCGCGGCTGCTGCGCGGCAACGCGCTGGCCGCGGTCGAGAACGTCGCACTGTGGCACGAGCGAGACATCAGCCACTCCTCCGTCGAGCGGGTGATCATCCCCGACTCGACGATGATCGCCGGGTACGTCCTCGAGAAGTTCACCTGGATCGTCGAGAACCTCCGCGTCGACCGCGCGGCGATGCTGCGCAACCTCGAGCTCACCGGCGGGCTCGTCTTCTCCCAGGCGCTGCTCCTGCTGCTCGTGCGCAAGGGGCTCTCGCGCGAGAAGGCGTATCAGATCGTTCAGGGCGCCGCGATGAAGAGCAGGGAGAGTGGCGGGAGCTTCCGCGAGCAGCTCGCCGCAGACCGGACCTTCGCCGGCCTCGTCTCGGAGCGTGAGCTCGACGAGGCGTTCGACCTCGGCACGCATCTGCGCAACATCGACTTCATCTTCAGCAGGGTCCTGTCGAAGCGCGGCAGGCCCCGGAAAGGATCTGCAGCTTGCTGAAAGGCACGATCCCGATCACAGGGGCCGGCGACAAGATCGTCGCCGAGATCCTCGAGGAGAACGGGCTCAACCTCACCGTCGGCGAGGCCCGCAGGATCACCGACCTGCTCGGCCGCGACCCGACGATCGTCGAGCTGACGATCTTCAACACGATGTGGAGCGAGCACTGCAGCTACAAGAGCTCGCGAAAGCTGCTCGGCGAGCTGCTCCCGACGAAGGCGCCGAACGTCGTGCTCGGCCCCGGCGAGGACGCCGGGGTGATCCGCTACGCCGAGGCGGGGGACGGCGACTGGCACTGCCTCGTCATCGCCCACGAGAGCCACAACCATCCCTCGCAGGTCCTCCCCGTCGAGGGGGCGGCCACGGGGATCGGCGGCATCGTCCGCGACGTCTACTGCATGGGGGCCGACGTGGTCGGCGTGCTCGATCCGCTGCGCTTCGGCGACCCTGCGGGGCCGAACGCGCGGCAGGTGGTCTCGATCGCGCGTGGTGTGGTCGACGGGATCGCCCAGTACGGGAACCCGCTCGGGGTGCCGAACCTCGGCGGCGATATCGCCTTCGACCCGCGCTTCGACGAGAACTGCCTCGTCAACGTGGTCGCCGTCGGCACCGTCCTCGAGTCGCGCGTCCTGCGCAGCCGCGTCCCCGAGGAGGCGGCGGAGATGCCGTACCGGATCGTGCTCGTCGGCAAGCCGACCGACGACTCGGGGTTCGGCGGGGCCGCGTTCGCCTCGGAGGATCTCGTCGACGGCGAGGAGGCCAACCGCGGGGCGGTGCAGGTCCCAGACCCGTTCCTCAAGCGCGTCCTCTCGGTTGCGAACCGCCGGGTCCTCGACCTCGCAGACGAGAAGGGGTACAGGATCGGGTTCAAGGACCTCGGCGCCGGAGGGATCGCCTGCGTCACCTCCGAGCTGGCCCACGCGGGCGGATTCGGTGTGAGCATCGACCTCGACGCGGTGAACACGGCGATGGGGTACACCTTCCCGCCGGCGGTGGTTTCGTGCTCGGAGACGCAGGAGCGATACGCGCTGGCCGTCCCCGAGGAGTTCGTCGCCGACGTGCTGCGCGTCTACAACGAGGAGTTCGAGCTCCCGCACATCTACCACGGGGCGGGGGCCTTCGTCATAGCCCAGGTCACGCAGGACAAGATCTACCGGATCGAGAGCGGCGGCGAGGCGGTCTGCGAGACCCCGGTCGAGGTGATCACCACGGGGATCTCGTACGACAGGCCGTCGAAGGCGCGCCGCGCGGCGATCGAGGACCCGCCGCTCGAGGCGGGGCGTTCGCTTCACGACGATTTTCTCGCGGTGCTCGGCTCGCCGAACATCGCCTCGAAGAACCATGTCTTCAAGCACTACGACTCGGAGGTACAGGGGCGCGCCGTCCTGCGGCCCGGCGAGGCCGACGCCGGCGTGATCGCCCCGCTCCCGGGGCGCGCGGTGGGGCTCGCCTTCGCCGTCGACGGGAACCCGTGGTACGGGGCGATAGACCCGTACCAGGGCGGGGCGCTGGCCGTCTGCGAGGCGGCGCGTAACGTCGCCGCCGTCGGCGGCGTTCCCGCGGCGATCACCGACTGCCTCAACTACGGCAATCCCGAGGTCCCCGAGGTCTTCTGGGAGTTCGCCGAGGGGGTCCGCGGGATCGGCGACGCCTGCCGCGGGATCGGCCTGCTCTCGCACGAGGGGCATCCCCTGCCGGTCGTCTCGGGGAACGTGAGCTTCTACAACCAGGGGGCGAAGGGGAAGGCGATACCGCCCTCGCCGATCGTCTGCTGCGTCGGCGTGGTGGAAGACTACTCGCGCTGCCGCTCGATCGCCTTCAAGGAGGAGGGGAACGAGGTCTTCCTCGTCGGCGAGCCGCTCGCCGAGCTCGGCGGGAGCGAATACCTGCGCATGATCTACGGCGCGCAGGGCGCCTCGGTCCCGAAGGCGGACTTCGCGAGAGAGCGCGGCCAGATCCGCGCCGTGCTCGAGATGCACCGCCGCGGATGGATCCGTGCCTGCCACGACGTCTCGCAGGGCGGGCTGCTCACGGCGGTGGCCGAGATGGCGATCGGCCCGGATGGCGAAGGGACGCTCGGCCTGGCGATCGATGTCTCGCAGCTCTCCGCGACGGGGCTCTCTGTCGAGGCGGTCCTCTTCTCCGAGACGGGCGGGTTCGTCGTGGAGGTCGAGACGGGGGTCGAGCGCGAGCTCCTCGCCGTCTGCGCGCACAACCGCGTCGCGCTCAAGCGGCTCGGCGTCCTGCGCGCGGGAGGCAGGCTCGTGGCGACCCGATCGGACGAGATCCTCGCCTCGTGGGGGCTCGACGAGCTGCGCGAGGCGTTCATGACTGCATGCCGGCCGATCTTCGGCGTGGGGAAAGGAGCATAGGTGGCTGGACGCTACAAGGGTGTCGTCGCGATCATCCAGTTCCCCGGCGTGAACTGCGAGTACGAGACTGCCGACGCGGTCCGCTCGGTCGGGCTCCCCGCCGAGCTGTTCCGCTGGAACGAGGACCCCGACCTGCTCGCCGGCGCGGCGGCGATCGTCCTGCCCGGCGGATTCTCGTACCAGGACCGCATCAGGGCCGGCGTGGTCGCCGCGAAGGACCGCATCATGGACACGATCAGCGGACTCGCACGCGAGGGTTGTCCCGTGCTGGGGATCTGCAACGGCGCCCAGGTGCTCGTAGAGTCCGGGTTCATCCCCGGTCTCCACTGGGAGCGCGTCGACCTGGCGCTCGCTCCGAACGTGATGGCCGACCGCGATGGGTACTACTGTACGTGGACCTGGCTGCGGTGCGAGCGCTCGCCCTGTCTCTGGACCGGGGCGTTCGCCGAGGGGGAGGTCGTGCCGGTGCCGATCGCGCACGCCGAGGGACGGTTCACCACCGACGACGAGTCGGTCATAGAGAAGATGCGGGCGAACGGGCAGATCGTCCTGCGCTACTGCACGCCGGCGGGGGAGATAGACCCGGCCTTTCCCGTCAACCCGAACGGCTCCGTCGAGAACATCGCCGGCGTCTGCAATCCCGAGGGGAACGTGCTGGCGATGATGCCGCACCCCGAGCGGGCGAGCTGGCTGCGGCAGGTCCCCGAGGGGCTCGCCGGATCATGGGGGCGCAGGCGCACGTCGGCCGCCTGCGATCCGGGGAAGATGGAGGATGCAGGGCCGGGACGGCGCATCTTCGAGTCGCTCGGCATCAGGACAGGGGGTGTGCGGTGAAGGCGACGGCGCAGCTGTGGGTCAGGCTGAAGGTGATAGACCTGGTCGTGCAGACCGCGTGGATCACGCTGACCGAGACGATGGGGTTCGCCGACGACCTGCGCGGCATGCTCCGGTACGCGTGGTGGCGGTTCGACGCCGACGGCACCGGCGCCGCCGCTGTCAGCGCGGCGATAGACCGCGAGATCCGCATGGACAGCGCGTTCACCAACCAGAACAAGCACCGCTATCACCTCGCCGTCGAGGCGGGGGACGAGCGGATCGTCACGGGAGACCTCGACCTCGACGCGGACCTGCCGGGAGCCGCCGAAGGGATCTTCGCCTGCGACCTGCTCGTCACCGAGAAGGAGAGCGGGGCGGACGCGGGGTACCTCGAGCGTCTCGGCCCGCGCCTCGGGGACGTGCGCCTTTCCGGTGTGCGTTCGGGGGAGGTCTGGCGCCTGCTCGTGCGGGCGAAGGATCAGGCCGAGGCCGCGGCGAAGGTCGAGGAGATGGCCGTGACACGCACGCGCCGGCACGGGCTGCTCGTCAATCCGCACTACCAGGGCTTCGCGCTTATCCGCACGGCGCCGTCGACCGGCGTCACGGGAGAGTCATGAAAGATAAATGCGCGGTATTCGGGGTCTACGGAAGCGACGAGGCGTCGCTGCTATCGTACCTCGGCCTCTACGCGCTCCAGCACCGGGGGCAGGAGAGCAGCGGCATCATCACCTCCGACGGGCACCGGATGCACGAGCACAAGGCGATGGGGCTCGTCTCGAAGGTCTTCTCGCAGGAGATCCTCGGAAGGCTCCCCGGCCGCCTCGCCATCGGGCACAACCGCTACTCGACCACCGGCGTCTCGCGCGCGGTCAACATACAGCCGCTGCTCGTCGACTGCCGGATCGGCCAGGTCGCCGTCGCGCACAACGGGAACATCGTCAACGCGGTGGAGCTGCGCGCGGCGATGGAGAGCGACGGCTCGATCTTCCGCAGCACGATGGACAGCGAGGTGATCCTGCATCTGATGGCGAAGAGCCGCGAGCAGGAGGTCGAGCTGATGATAGCCGATGCCCTCCGGCAGGTCCGCGGCGCCTATTCGCTCGTCTTCCTCCTGCACGACCGTGTGATCGCCGCGCGGGACCCGCACGGGTTCCGGCCGCTCAGCCTGGGACGGGTGGGCGATACGTGGATCGCCGCCTCGGAGAGCTGCGCATTCGACATCATTGGCGCCGAGCACGTGCGCGACGTCGAGCCGGGGGAGCTGGTGACGATGGGAGAGAAAGGGCTCGAAAGCCTCGAGTTCGCGAAGCCGGCACAGCCGCAATCGCGATGCATCTTCGAGTTCATCTATTTCTCTCGCCCCGACAGCCGTATCTTCGGGGAGAACGTCGACAGAGTCCGCCGCGAGTTGGGCCGGCATCTCGCCGAGGAGGCGCCGGTCGAGGCGGACATCGTCATCGCCGTCCCCGACTCGAGCAACACGATCGCGCTGGGGTACAGCGAGGCGTCAGGCATACGCTTCGAGCTCGGCCTGATCAGGAATCACTACGTCGGCCGCACCTTCATACAACCGCGCCAGACAGAGCGGGACTGGGACGTGCGGATCAAGTTCAATCCGGTGCGCGGAGTCCTCGAGGGGAAGAGCATCGTGGTGGTCGACGACTCGATCGTCCGCGGCTCGACGATGCGCAAGCTCGTCTCGATGATACGCGGCGCCGGGGCCGCGAAGGTCCACCTGCGGATCGGCTCTCCGTCGATCACGCACTCGTGCTACTACGGCATCGACACGCCGACGCGCGGCGAGCTGATCGCCTCCTCGCACGCCGTCGACGACATCCGGGACTATCTCGGGGTCGACAGCCTGCACTACCTGTCGCTCGAAGGCCTCTTCGCCTGCGTCAAGGAGCCGCACAACTACTGCGTCGCCTGCTTCAGCGGGAACTACCCCGTCGTGCGCAACGGCGAGTACCGCAAGGACGTCTTCGACAAGCGGTCGGGGTGCGGCGAGGGCATGGAGGCGAACGAGAACGCATGCTGAGTCCCCCGATCCCCTCAACGCTCGATGATATCGCCGCGGTGCTCGAGCTCGCCGTCTCCCGCGGGGCTCAGTTCGCCGAGATATTCCTCGAATCGACATCGGTCCGCACGATCAGGTGCGAAGAGGGCAGGCTCGAGAAGATCGAGAGCGGCGTCGACACGGGGTTCGGGCTGCGGCTCGTCGCGGGAGAGCAAACGGCATACGGATACGCCACCGACACGCAGCGCGAGTCGATGCTCCGGGCCGTTGACGCAGTCGCCGCCGACCTCGGCGCCTCGTCCGCCGGCCGGTCGACCCAGCCGCGCGATCTTCACCGCGCCGCCCCGGAGCCGCGCGAGCGGCCCGCCGAGGACGCGGGGCTCGACGAGACGGCGGCGCTGGTGCGCGAGGCAGATGCCGCCGCCCGGGCGGCGGGGCCCGAGATCACCCAGGTCAAGATCCTCTACGCCGACTCGCTGCGGCGCGTGCTCGTCTGCAACAGCGAGGGTGTCGCCGTCACGGAGGACCGTCCGCAGGTCCTGCTCAGCGTGCGGGCCGTCGCCTCGGACGGTTCGGTGCTGCAGACGGCGGCTCGCTCGAGCGGCGGCCGCCGCGGCCTCGAGCATCTCGATCCGGACACGGTCCGCGCCCTGGCCGCCGATGCGGGGGAGAGCGCGATACGGATACTCCGATCGCCGCACGCCCCGGCGGGGCGGATGACGGTGGTGCTCGCCGGAAAGGCGGGGGGGACGATGATACACGAGGCGATCGGCCACGGTCTCGAGGGGGACGCGGCGATGAAGGACCTGTCGATCTACAGCGGCAGGCTCGGCGAGAAGGTCGCCTCCGAGCTCGTCACCGTGATAGACGACGCCACGATAGAGGGGGCGCGCGGGAGCTACCGGTTCGACGACGAGGGGACGCCCGCGCAGCGGACCGTCGCCGTGGAGAACGGCGTGCTACGGGCGTTCCTGCTCGACAGGCGTTCGGGGGCGCGCATGGGCATGCCGTCGACGGGGAACGGCCGGCGCGAGGACTTCCGGCACAGGCCGATCGTGCGCATGAGCAACACGATGATCGCGCCGGGGGGACACGATCCCGGGGAGATCCTCGCAAGCATCCCGCGCGGGCTCTACGTGGTCCGGATGGGGGGCGGCCAGGTCGACACGTCGAGCGGCGACTTCGTCTTCAACGTCAGCGAGGCGTACCTGATAGAGAACGGCGCCGTGGCGGGGCCGGTGCGCGGGGCCACCCTGATCGGCAACGGGCCTTCGGTGCTCGCCGCGATAGACATGGTCGGCTCCGATCTGGGGTTCGACATCGGCACGTGCGGGAAGGAAGGCCAGCATGTGCCGGTCTCCGACGCGCAGCCGACAGTGCGGATACCGGAGATAACCGTGGGGGGCGAGGTGCAGGCCGATGGGTAGGGACCGCGCCGGCGCGCGCACCGATCCGTACGTCGACGGCGTGCTCGCCGGCGTCGAGAAGCCCTCGCGCTACATCGACTGCGAGCTCAACCTGCGCGGCGGCGGGTTCGAGCCGGGCCGCTTCAACGTACTGCTCGTCTTCCCCGACGTCTACGAGATAGGGATGTCCCACCAGGGGCTGCGCGTGCTCTACCATGCCCTCTCCGACATGAAGCGCGTCGGCGTCGAGTTCGCCTTCGCCCCGTGGCCCGATCTTGAGGAGCGGCTGCGAAGGTGCGGGGAGCCGCTTCGGTCATGGCAGACGGGGACGCCGGCGGGCCGTTTCGACCTCATCGGGATCACCCTCCCGTACGAGCTGCACTACACCAACGCGTTGAACATCATCGACCTCGCCGGGGTGCCGGTCGACGCCGCCGATCGCGACGACGGCGACCCGCTCGTCGTCGCCGGCGGGCCGTGCGTCTCGAATCCGTTCCCCGTGGTCGGCGCCTTCGATGCCTTCTTCATCGGGGATGGTGAGGAGTCTATCGTGGAGGCGGCCGCGGCGCTCGCCGCTCTGGGAGCCGGCGCGCCGCGCCGGCGGAGGCTCGAGGCGCTCGCCGCCATAGAGGGGGTCTGGATCGACGGGATCAGCGGCCCGGTGCGCGCCAGGACATCGCCGCTCGAGCGCAGCCCTCTGGCATCGTCCCCGATCGTCCCGGCGGCCGACATCGTGCACGATCGTCTCTCGATAGAGATCATGCGCGGATGCACGCGGGGGTGCCGGTTCTGCCATGCGGGTATGACCTACCGTCCCCGGCGCGAGCGAGGCGTCGACGAGATCGTCCGCGCGGCGGCCGGGGGGATCGACGCGACGGGGTGGGAGGAGGTTTCGCTCCTCTCGCTCTCGAGCTCCGACTACACGCACCTCGAGGAGCTGCTCGAACGGCTCGCACCCGAGCTCGAGCGCCGCTGCGTCTCCCTCGCGCTGCCGAGCCTGCGCCCGGAGACGGTGACCGAGCGGATCGTCGAGGCGACCTCGCGGGTGCGGCGCTCGGGGTTCACGATCGCCCCCGAGGCGGGGACCGAGCGTCTGCGCACGGTGATCAACAAGTGTATGAGCGACGAAGAGATCATGCGCGGGGTCGGGCGCATCCTCGACGCCGGCTGGCAGAACCTCAAGCTCTACTTCATGATAGGGCTGCCGACGGAGACGGATGAGGACCTCGACGGTATCGTGTCGCTGATCGGGCGGATCATGCGGATGCCCGCCGCCAGGCGGCGATTCCGTCTCTCGGTGACGATATCGCCGTTCGTCCCTAAGCCGCACACTCCCTTCCAGTGGGAGCGGCAGGCGTCGATCGCCGAGATCGAGGAGAAGGAACGGTATCTGCTGCAGCGCATCCGCAGAGGCAAGGTCGACATGGGCCTGCGGGAGCCGAGGGTCAGCGCGCTCGAGGGGATCCTCGCCCGAGGCGGGCGCGGTGTGTGGCCGGTGGTGCGCGAGGCCTGGCGCGCGGGGGCCCGCTTCGACTCGTGGCGCGACCGCCTGCGCTTCGACCTGTGGGAGAACGCCCTCGCCGGCGCCGGCCTCACCGTCGACGGGCTGCTGGCCGGGTTCGATCCGGGAGCGGAGCTCCCCTGGGATGCGATCGAGGCGAAGGTGTCGAAGCGGTTCCTGCTGCTCGAGCGAGAGCGCGCCTTCACCGGGGAGCCGACGGCCGACTGCCGGGAAGGGGCCTGCACCGGCTGCGGCGCCTGCCGCGACGAGGCCGAGATAGAAGCGTCGACATCGGGCGGCGCGGCGAGCCCCCGCTCCGGGGTCCGCTCCGACGCAGCAGCACCACAGTGCCCCGGCGCAGGTGAGACGGTCGAGCCCGTCAGGTACCGGTTCCAGTACCGGAAGGCCGGCAGGGCGAGATACCTCTCGCATCGCGAGCTGACCAACGTGATCCACAGGGCGCTTCGCAGAAGCGGGCTTCCCCTGCATTTCAGCGAGGGATTCCACCCGCACCCGCGGATCTCGCTCGGACCGGCCCTCGCTGTCGGTACATCGGGGGAGGCCGAGTTCTTCGACGCCGAGTTCACAGAGGACGGGAAGATCACTTTCCGGGCGCTGGCGGGGCTCTTCCCCCGGGGGATAGAGGCGACGGCGAGCGCGGGCCCCTTCAGCCGAAGAGAAGGGAAGGTCCCCGCGGAGGCGGTCTGCGATTACGAGATCGATCTGCTCCCCCCAGGGCTCGCCCTCTCGGACGGAGGGAATGCCGGAGCCGCAACCGGCAGCCCCTCGGCGGATATCTCCTCGGGCAGGACTGAGATATTGTCCGGCGGGGAGGCCGTGTGGTATTGTCTCGCGCAGGGAAGTGCCCTGGACGGGCAGCCGGCGGTTCCCGCCTTCGGGGACCCCGCAGAGGCCGCTGCATGGGTGCGCGGCCGCTGGGAGGAGATGATAGAGGCGGGGGAGCCCCTGACCGACCGCAAGGGGCGCAGCCGCCGGATCGACGCGTGCTCGCTTCTCGACGCGACGGATCCCTGCGTCGTCGCTCTGCGCATAGACGGAGCGGCGGGCGGGGCCCCGACGCCGGCCGACCTGCTGACGGCCGTGATGCCGCGGAGCGTCGCGGAGCTGGCGAAAGTGACACGTACGGGCATATATTACCGGCGCGGCGGGCGGATGCTCGCTCCGCTGGATCTCATCACGGGACCAGTTTGATATGGCAAAGACGCGCAAAGAGATCATCATCAACTACACGCCGCGGGAGATCCGCATCGCGATCCTCGAGGACAAGGACCTCGTCGAGTTCCTCATCGAGCGCGAGGACAGCAAGCGGACCGTCGGCGGTGTCTACCTCGGCCGCGTGAACGCCGTGATCCCCGGGATCCAGGCGGCGTTCGTCGACATCGGCCAGGAGAAGGCGGCGTTCCTCCACGTGAGCGACGTCGCCACGGGCTCTCTCGATCCGGACCTCTTCGAGGACGCCGATTTCGAGATGCCCAACGGCCGCAAGCGCGGCGAATACCCCCCGATAGAGAACCTGCTGAAGAAGGGGCAGGAGATCCTCGTGCAGGTGCGCAAGGAGGCGATCGGCACGAAGGGACCGCGCGTCTCGTCGCAGCTCTCGCTGCCGGGACGCTACGCCGTGCTCATGCCGAACCTCGATCATATGGGGGTGAGCAAGCAGATCGACTCGCGCAGGGAGCGCCAGCGGCTGCGGGCGATCGTGAAGAAGTACCGTCCCCAGGAGTGCGCCGTGATCGTGCGCACGGCGGGGAACGGGGTCGGCGAGGACCAGCTGCGCGACGACATCCGAGTGCTGGAGAAACGCTGGCGCGAGATCCAGAAGAAGGTAGAGCGCGCCGCGCCTCCGACACTGGTCCACGAGGACGTCGACATCACGCTGTTCGCCCTTCGCGACCTGTTCACCGAGGGAGTGGATCAGATCGTCATCGACAATCGCGAGGAGCACGAGCGCCTGCGGAAGTATCTCGGCACATTCGCGCCCGACCTCGCCTCGCGCGTGAAGCTCTACTCGGAGAAGCAGCCGATCTTCGACAAGTACGACATCGAGGAGGACATCGAGAAGACCCTCGAGCGGAAGATATGGC
>Ga0316578_10000674_pt1 | contig 12183 bp, 13 predicted proteins | sample J0NA_2_FD_203076 | JGI IMG/M metagenome (GOLD analysis project Ga0316578, IMG submission 203076) | Rhizosphere microbial communities from salt marsh grasses in Alabama, United States - J0-2_160517rDrC | ecosystem: Host-associated > Plants > Roots > Rhizosphere | place: USA: Alabama | collected... | reverse complement strand
TAGCATTAGCGGCCAGATGAAGGGCAATATCAAGACACCGGGCAAGATTGAAATTACCAAAGAGGCCGATTTTCAAGGTGACATTCTCGCAAAAAGTATAGCAGTAGAAAATGGTGCTTTTTTCAAAGGATCGGTTGAACTTATTTCTGAACCGCTCGAAAAACCATTCGCAACAGAAAATCCGACAGCTAACAAAGCCGAAGCGTGAGTCAGAGAAACGCGTATTTGAGTGTTGGCCGATGAAAATAGCCTCTCAGGGCAATGAAGCGCCAGAAGCATCCTGCCCAGAGAGGCTATTCTATTAGAATCTCTCAAAATACCCGTGTCAAAATAAAATGCATATGATCATGACTGTCCCTTTTGCACATTCAATTTACAGTTCCCAGGTAACCGCCTCCATCCTTTAGAGCGTTCTCTATTTGTTCAATACTGATTAAAGCAGGATCGTACCATACGGTGTTGGCTTCATGGGAATCAAGCCAGTGGCTGCTTACGCGTTCGACACCTTTGAGTCCATCCAGGACCTCTTCACTCACGTCGTATCAGGCGACATAAAAGACAGCTTTGCTTAACTCCCGGTTTTCATCTTTCGGTTGCAGGTTTGCGTTAATTATAATTATAAAGACCAGCCCAAGGGCCAGCAATACTGCCAGACCCAATTCTTTTTTATTTTTCATTCTCTTTATCTCCTTGCAGCCGCGTTCGACAAATGATCTCAAAGCATTAAAGGATCAAATAGTAACGTAATCATCCTGTGTTATCTGGCAAGTTGGTGTCACGCTGGTTTGCGTGATCGGCGTTTTCCCTTATTTCACGTGCGTCCCCATTTCCCACCATACTTATCCGATCTTGATGAGCACAATACCCAGGGCGATGATGAGACCGGCCAGGAAACGGAAAAGACCATAGGGTTCTTTGAGCAGAAAGACACCCATAAGGACGGCAAAGAGGGTAGCGCTTTGCCGGACACCGGCTGCATAACTGACGTCTGTGGCCTCCAGACCGAAACGGTAGGACATGTTGGAGAAGAAAAGGAGAATCCCTCCCAGAAGAACGCTGAGGAGGTGATGCCTGTAGCAATATAGTGCCCGCTGCCTAATTCGGTTGTTGAGTAAGACCACGAAGGTGAAATAGATAAAGATCCCAGTCATCAGCCATACGGTAAAGATATAAAAGCCGGATTGGCTCACACCGATCTTATCCGATATTCCGCCGAAGGAATAGAGGAAGCTTGCGAGCAAGGCAAAGCGAACGGCCTCACTGCCGAACCCGAGACTCCTGAATCGAACCCGTTCTTGACCAAACTTGAGCTGAATACAGTAGGTGCCCACCGTCGCAATGAAGATGCCGGCTATGACTTTGATCGTAAACGTATCCCCGAGGAGCATGTAGGCCCAGAAGGGGATGAAGACGGGTGCGAGTGTGGTGAGCGGATAACTCAGGGAAAGATCCCCTTCGCTGGAGTTATAGGCCCTGGCAGCGCAGAGATGGTAAGATGTGAAAAAAGCGGCCGAAAGGGCGGCGTAAAACAGGACCCAGGGTTTAATATCGAGAAACCCGGGTACCATTAAACATCCCACGACCCAGCCCGCAATGACCGCGACCGAGAAGATAGACCACATATACAGGATCTTTTCATCGCTCACCTTGATCAGCAGGTTATACCCGGAATGAAACAGAGCGGACGCAAGAATCGCTATGAATGCAACGGTTGACATATTTTTTCCTTTTTACTTAAGTTTAGATATTGGTGATAATAAAAAATGTGGACCTCTTTTATTTCCTGTGGTGTTCGACACCCAACAACCTATCATAATAAAAGGAGAGATCAAGATGGCAATCCGGATTGTTAAACTTGTAAAAAACCGGACGGGGTTGAATTATTGCGTATCCCGATTTTTTGCGCTTGACGAAGCGAAGAGGGTCGAGGCAGGAATGCCGATTGCTTGTTCAAACACAGTGGCGGTCATGAATTTATGCGTTTCCACTGGATAAAAGGAGGGGGAATTTTTTTATGATGAAAAGGGGACTTTCGCTTTGACAAGGCCCTGTTAACATGCAAAAAGATTTAAGATGAAATCTTGAAATTGTAATCTGAATAGCAAAAGGGGGCAGTCATGGCATCATTTACAGATCGAATGATAAGGGCATCAAAGCTGGATGCAGCCCTTTATGAAGAGGTCGAAGCGGATAAGGGGGCCATGGGGCAGGCCATGGGAGTGGTCATTCTCTCCAGTGTTGCTGCAGGAATCGGAACTATCAGCGCTGCAGGGATAAATGGACTTATTTTCGGGACCATAGTTGCCTTGCTGGGATGGTATATCTGGGCGTTTCTTACCTATTTTATTGGAACTAGACTGTTACCTGAACCACAAACAAGCGCAGATTACGGGGAATTGTTACGCACCATCGGATTCTCCAGTTCTCCGGGAGTTCTGCGTATTTTGGCGATTATCCCCATGTTGGGGGCTATTCTTAATTTCATCGTTGGTATCTGGATGCTGGTGGCGATGGTCATTGCTGTCAGGCAGGCACTTGATTATAAAAGTACTTGGCGAGCAGTCGGTGTCTGTATCATAGGCTGGATCGTTCAGAGCGTCATTTTCGCTTTGTTTTTTTGGTTGGCAGGGGGATTTGGAGCCTCACAGGCGTAACCAGATTACGCTTCAACATAGCGGCACTTTTGAATCCTTTAAAAACCTGTGATACATTCGCATATCTCTTTCGGTCTTTTTCAGGTATTCTCATCACCAGTTTCAGAACCCTCAATTATAATTAAATAAAATAAATGATCCGCACGATTGTATGCATGATAGCTTTTTTTATCTTTGGGGTCATCTATGCTGAAATCTTCAATGAACTCAAGATTTTTGACGCCAGGGTAAATGTATATATTTTTGCAGGTGCAATATCGCTGATCTTTTTGTTTTCCGAGTTGATATTCAAGCATTTTGAGACAAGGGCATCATTATCCAATCAAAATGAAATTAAATTCAAGAAAATCAAAAATTATTATTACATTTGTTTAGCATTTCTCGGCTTTATCCTTTTGGTAGCGCTTCCCTTTATATGGTGGGGGACAATTAAAAGGCTAGCTGAAATAGCGAATGAAGGGATCAGGTAATTTATTTGATCGGATCTCCTTCTGAATAAAACAGTATCCGTTGATTTCCCCAACGAATCGGAACTTTTGAATCTCTGAAAAATTTATGATGTCCAAGGATATCTGTAAAATTGCCAAAATGCGTGTCAATGTATGTAATTTGAGATTTTCTGTTTAGGAGGTGAAAGCATGGGAAATTTAGCGAATTTAGGTGTCTTTTTTGCTGGTTTTTTTGGTGGTCTCGGTATCTTCTTTATTGGTTGTGGTCTCCTCTGGTGGTGTTCTCTTTATGCTAAAATAAATCTAGCAGAAAAAAATAAATAGCTTACCGAAAAAGTTGTATCCGTTTAAATTTTGATCCACTTCAAAGAATCCGTTTGGTCCTGCACTGCCAGCAAGTCAACTTAGCCCGTAACGCGTTTTTCTTCTATCCTTATGTATTTCTGTCCAACAGCTGCGGCCATGGTGCCGATTATTGCGCTGACTGAAGCAGAGGCGAGATAGCATACTGCCCGCACCAGGATCAATCGACCGGCCCAACTTCGAATTCACACCGATCATCGCCCTTGGCGAGGCAGTTTATTTCCCGGCCTGTCAATTTTTTGGGGCATCCGGCTCTTTTCAGGATGGCGTGGAAAGCGCCCGCAATTGATCCTGGCAGGTGATCGCATACGGCCCGGCCGGTCTGACCGCTTTCCTCGGCTACCGCAGAGTTGGTAAGTGTCACCACGACACGAGCCGCGTCCTCATCATATTCGGTAATCTTCAGCCGGCCCCAGCCCCGCAAGCTTGCGCTGTTCATGTATTGCTCAAGGACCGCTCTGCCGCTGAGACCGGCTTGGTCCATTTGCACTTGGACCCATTTGGTCGCTCCTTCCCAACCGGCCCGGTAATAGACTTGACGGGCAGTCTCCGGATCGCAGAGTTCTTCAACCTGACGTTTAATGGCCACAAAGAACCATCGAGGCATCAGGACCATAGGCACGCTGTCCAGCATCAGCCGTTGCTCCGGCGTCAGGTTCAGGTGCGATTTAAGATTTTGATAAGCGGTTTGCGAAATTTCCTGCGGTTCGGGCTCTTGCCAAACTTGGCTGAAAAGGCGCAGTATGTTTTCTCCCAAAATTTTCCGGACGTTTAATTCGCTGTAACCACGGTCCAGCAAAGCGGTTGTTAGATTGGGAAAATCGGCCGCACCCTGAATGCCCTCCGGGTTTTTCAGTGGATGATTCAGCTCAAGGGCAGGGCCTTTTTTAGACCTGCCGGTCAGAATCCAATCAAACCATTCCCTGGGCTGCCCTTCTGTGAAGTCGGTTCCCACGGCGACGTGGTCAATACCTATCATGTCGACCAGGTAATCAATGACGTCTATGAAATCGTTAAGGGTCGAGTTATTTCCGGCCGGCAGAAAGGGCGGGAAAATTGTCGCTCCGACCACACCGCCTTTGGCCGCCACGGCCTTGATTGCCTCGTCTGGTTTGTTACGGGGATGATTGCAAAGGCTTTTGGGATTGGCGTGGGTGAAGGCCACCGGCTCATGCGAGGCTTCAATAGCCTCCATGGTGGTGCGGTGCCCGACGTGCGACAGGTCGATGAGGATCCCCAGTCGGTTCATTTCCTCTATCACCTCTATGCCAAAGGAGGTGAGTCCTGCGTCAATGCGCTCCAGGCAGCCATGGCCGACCAGATTACCTTCCATGTAAGTCAACTGAATCACCCGGACGCCTAAATCGTGAAAGATCGTTAGTAGATCAAGATCCTCCTCGATTGCGGAAGTATTTTGAAAGCCCAGAATGATGCCCGTCTTCCCCGCTTGCTTGGCGGCCTCTATGTCGGACGTGTTTTTCACGGGCATAATGAGATTCGAATACCTGTTAAAAGCCTTGCGCCACCAGATGATGTTCTTGACTGTTTGACGGAAGCCCTCCAAAATGGAGCAGGTGCAGTTGACAGCTGTCAGGCCCCCGCGGCGCATGTTTTGAAACACCGTTTCACCCCAGTTGCTGATCTCCAAACAATCGATTACAGTTGCCGTTTCATGCACGGCTTTGGCTTTTTCGTTCACTCTTGGGATAACTCCTTTCCATTGTGGTTAAACAGAGGCCTGGTGAATGTCAAGGATAAACTTAACCTTAGATTCACCTCACTAAAAAGCGATTTACTTATTTAGGATGTCCCTCTTTCTATTCCGGATTGATAATTTTCAGCTTTGCCAGTTTCAGATATCGTTTCGTACCCTGGATCAGCGCAATTAGCGCTAAGTGTTTACATCCAAAAAGATCTAACGTATAATAAATATTGAAAATTCAGCGATTCCCGATATCAGAAGAGTTTGACGGAGTGTGTGTGCGCGATATTGAGAACATCCTAACCTATCATTGAAGAAAAGATTCATATTCTAACCTGACAGGTGTTACGAATACTGGGGGCAGGTTACCCGGGATGATTCAGGGGCTTGAAAGCCAATACTGCAATGTCTGAGCAAACATCAAAAGTTTATTCAATGCATGGGCGGTCAGAGAACGATACGATCATAGCGAAGAAAATGGCCCAGAGATTGAAAATTCCCTTTGTTGATCCGCTTCGGGCAGCCGTCGAACCGTCTGCGCTTAGCTTGCTTGCACCGGAAATGGCTGTACGGCGCCAGGCCTTGCCCATCCGCGTGGTTGATAATTATCTGCTGGTAGCAATGATGACACCTCAAGAAGCGGTCGCAATTAAAAGCCTGGAATTGCTCACCGGGTTCAAGGTTCGTCCTGCCGTTGCCCCGAAAAATTCGCTCGCAATCGCACTGAAAAGGCATTATGGAAACAGATACGGCGCAGAGACTGGTGTCAAAAACCGCCCACCTCAGACCACCCAAAAGACAATCGTCAAGACCCCCCCGCAGACTGTCGCCAGGACCACCCAAGGGGACAGAAGCGCGCCATGCACTATATCTGTGATCTCAAACAAAGGGGGTGTCGGTAAAACCCATCTTTCCATCAACATGGCCTACGGTCTGGCTAAAAAGGGTGCGAGGGTTCTGCTCATCGACGCTGATCTGGGCAATGCGGATGTCTCAAACAAGCTGGGAATATTTCCAAAGTGCCACCTGATGGATTTCATGGAAAATAGGAAAAAGATGGATGAGCTTCTTTTCCGCACAGCGTATGGCTTTGATCTAATCGCCAGTTCGTATGGTGAATTTAAACTGGCGAATCTGTACTATGCCCAGAAGATAAAATTTATCAACCATTTTAAAAAAATAAGTAAAAGTTACCAATTCGCCATTTTTGACCTGGGAGCCGGCATATCCCGCATGGTGATGGATTTTGCCTTGGCCGCTGATCACACGATTATTGTGACCACGCCCCAGGACTTCATCAGCGGCTATGCATGCACAAAAGCGGGATTTTCCCGCTTTAAAGAGATCGAAGAGAGACTGGAAAAAAAGTTCTCCAAATATGAGCCTCAGCTGGTCTTTTCGCCGATGCTGGTGATCAATCAGGTAAGTAATCTTCGCCAGGGGTTCAAACTTTTTGGTACCTTTACAAAGGCAGCGAATGAAAAGATCAATTCGCGTGAAGGCAAATTTCGCATCAAACCTGAATATCTGGGGGCTATCCCCTATGAAAGAAGCGCACTGCGTGCAGCCGAAGTGAAAAAAAGGCCCCTGCTTCTCGCCGCTCCACGGGTAAAGGCCGCCCAGAGCATACGGCATATGTCCACGCGATTTTTTTACCCTGAGGCGACCTATGATCCAAAGGTCAAGTTCAAAAAACCGCTAGCCCGTTTTGCAGCCATTCTCTCTCAAAAAAAATAACATTTTATGAATGAACGGAAAGGAAGGACAAGGCACATGAAAAACACGGACAAGGATATTCAAATGCTGGGACCACAGGCGGTCCTGGAAGGAAACCTTGTATTCGAAGGTTCATTGTTTATGAACGGCCATGCGAAAGGCGCCATTGAAAGCCGCAAAGGTGCGATCGTTGTCGGCGAAGATGCGGTAATTCATGCTGACATTTTTGTCCGGGTCGCCACCATCAACGGTGAAATAAAAGGAACGATTCGCGCCACAGAGCGCATTGAACTTCACCCCCCGGCGCGTGTGTATGGCGATCTCGATGCGCCCGTCGTAACAATTGATGCCGGAGTCATTTTTGAAGGCAATTGCAGCATCAAGCCCAAAGAAGATGCGGCTTCTCAAACAGACCGGATGCTGTCAACTAACGCCGAGAAAACAGAAAAACCGATGAAGTCATCCCCGAAGTCACAGGCCCAATTGGGCTCTGCCAAAAATAACGAACTTGGAACATGAAACTTCTGTTATTCAGCGATATACATAGTGATTTCACCGGCGCCTCAAAACTGGTCGAATTATCCCTAAAAGTTGATGTGGTGGTGGGGGCCGGTGATTATTGCCTGGCGCGCCGGGGATTGGACGATATTATTGCGGCACTGTCCCCTATACCGAAACCCACGGTACTCGTACCCGGAAACGCCGAATCCCATGAGGAACTGGTTCAGGCATGCGGTTCGTGGCCGAATGCTTATGTGCTGCACGGCAACCAGACAACCTTGGATGCTGTTACATTTTACGGCATCGGCGGCGGCATACCGATAACGCCCTTCGGCGCATGGAGTTGGGATTTTTCCGAAGGTGAAGCCAAAAAATTGTTGCAGGATATACAGCCCGGCGGTGTGCTGATCAGCCATTCTCCGCCCAAGGGAGTCCTGGACATGTCCTCCGACGGCAGAAGCCTGGGCAGCGAAGCGGTACGCGAAATCATCGGCATCAAAAAGCCCGAATTGGTCGTATGCGGACACATACACGGCAGTGCCGGCCAAACAGCCCGGTTAGGCTCAACAAACGTTATCAATGCCGGACCCGATGGGATCATATGGGAGCTCTAATTAAGTCTTTTTCCCACCGCATACCCTGTAATCGGGTAAAATTGCCGCCCAGCACCGCTGCTTCCACCTCGCGTTCCAGTCCCAGGCTGCGCACTTTTTGCAATTCGGCAGACGGGCTGCCGAAGGGAAAGTCCGATCCGAACAGCAACCGGCGGTGACCGTAGCTACGGAGGTATGCGCGAATCTCGTCCCTGGACGCCAGAGCAGTGTCCGCCCAAACGTTGTCGCGTTCCCAAAGACCCGCTTCAGCGATGGATCGAAAACCGCCATTGAGCAGCCCCAGATGAGGGATAATCACCGTTATTCCTTGCGCAAACTCCTGGACGAAACGCAGTGTGTTGTCGAACTCCTCCTCCATGACCACCGGCAGTTTTCTGCGCCGAATCTCGTTTAGAGCGGTCCGGCACTTCGGGTTATCGTAGTGGTAGATCGGCTCGCCGGCATGACGGTGCCATTTGATACCGCAATGCGCTGCGGTAATCTGCTCCGCGGCAAAATCATTCCAGATAAAAAAGTAAGGATAAACGTTCAGGTCAGATGATTTGAGAGAGAGCAGATAGGTATTGCTCTCCTGGCGGCTGCGCTGCCAGGAAACCGTGTCGCTAAACTGGAAGTCGTAGCGGTCGTATATCTCTAAAACGGGAGAAAACAGGGCAGCGCCGCCGATGTCCGTACGGGCAATTTGCTGCCGGTAGTCCTCGAAAGACTGCGGCATGCTGCGGTCGACCACCCCGCAGTGGGCATGTGAATCAATTATCGCCGGGGGCGATTTTTCCATTTTTTTTGACCGATTTAAGGTTGGCGTTGCTTCTCGAATGGGCCGATGCGGCCTGGGATACCCGCAAGTGCAAGCAGAAAATAAGACGCCTGGCTGCTACTGGGTCCCGATAAAGAAAGGGCGAAAGCGGTCCGGCTCCCAGGTCAGGGCTCGGTCGATTTCACCGAGAAGCCTGTTCTTGTCTTCGGGCAGGATTCCGGACAGATCCAGGTAGTTGGTGTAGTGATCGCTGGTTAAGCGGGTTTGACAATGAAGGTTTTCGAGCAACAGCCTGGTTTCCTTCAATACCTGATAGGGTGAAAGAAGTTGAAACCGCCCTTTTTTAATTTCGTGCAGTAAAAGGGTATTGATTTTGGGCACAAGCGTTCGCAGCCGCACAAAATCCGGTTCAATTTCATTGATTGCCTCGGCAGTTTTCAGCGCATGCATTTCCGACCGTTCCACGCCGCCCAGCCCGAGGATGACATATTGGCTGAGTTCCATACCCGCCTGTTTTACCATTTTACCGGCGTTTATCTGTTCTGAGGCGGTTGTTCCCTTCTTCACCCGTTTTAAGATGACATCATCACCGCTTTCAAGCCCTACATGAATCCGACTCAGGCCGGCCTCTGCGAGCATGGCCATATCGGCGAGCCCCTTTTTGGCAATGTACTGGGATGATCCATACACCGTGATCCTTTGCAGACCTGGAAATTGCGCCATACTATAGCGGCATATTGCGGCGAGTTCACGGGCAGGCATGGCAATCGAATTACCGGCCGGGAAAAAGACAGATTTCACCTTTTCCCCGTAAATATCACGGGCCTCATCGATGTCCTCGCAGATTTCTTTTACAGGCCTTATCCTGTATAACGGTCCCTTTTTATAGACCATACAGAAGGTACACTTGTTGTGGGGGCAACCCACCGTGGCCTGGATTAACAGACTTTCTGCTTCACTCGGCGGCCGATATATCGGACCTTCATATCGCAAGAAATAATTTCCCTCACTTTTCAGCGATTTTATAACTGATGGAAATCCCTGCACTGCTGGATTTGTCGATGGTAGTTTTGAAATTGGACAAGTGGGTTACATAATCAATATATTCTTTGATACATTATTTTTTTAAAAGGCCACGGTCTCATTTATTTCCAGAATTTTAATTTCAGCCTCTGCATTGGTCTGTTTGACCATATCTGCAAGCGGTTGCGGGTCTACCATAATTGAAATCGGCGGAAAAAAACTGTCCTGGTGGTGGGGTATAACCACTTTGGGTTGCAGTGCTTCAACGTATTTGTGAGCAATTTGGGTAATGGCAGAATGTCCCTGTAACGGCACTAATAGAATATCCGTTAACTGACTGCTGAGCTTCGCCAGTTCATCAGATGTTGAACCGGCGCTTCCGAAATGATGGATGGCTTTTCCTTCAACATCAAGGCGCCAGCTCAGCACCTGGCCTTCCGGGTAATCGCGCAACAGCGGCAGATAACGGGGCAGGCGAAAGTTGATACGCGCCAGGGTTTTAAAAATTAGCCAACGGTCGAATTTGACATGGCGGCTGAAAAATGCCTGAGCCTGGATCTCGTTTAATTTAAAATTTTCTCCATCTGAATTAACTTCATGGATACGCGCCTTTTCCATTCCATTTCGGATGAGTGTCTCAGCGATACCTTTGCCGCAATACACCTTTGCCCCGGTATTTGCAGCGACGGCCGGCACATCATAAATATGGTCAAAATGACCATGGGATATCAAAATGAAATTTGCCTCCTGAATATCAGGTGGTTTTAAAGGCTGCTTCGGTAGTGCTTTGTCATTGCGGGATAAATATGGATCGATCAAAATCGTGCATGTATCGGTTTTAAACTTAAAACCGGCTGTGCCAAACCATGTGAGCTCCATCCACTCTCCTTTAAACCTTGAGCAAGTAAAAATCCCGTCCCTCATTTCAGGAAGCGGGAGTTTCTGTTTTCAATCTTTATACCAAGGTTTTTAAATAATCGAAACATGAAAAACGGTTATAAAAAGTGGCACCATATTTATATAACAATGTGCATTTATCTAAAACCCATCTCAAAATAAGCAGTTCATCTTGGAAGACAGAGAAAAAAAGTTCCAAAGGTGCTTTAAAATTAGAAGTGCCTAAAATGCCTAAAATGAGCTAAAATGCCTAAATTTGGGGAATTCTATCATATTTATTATAAAAGATGGAGCGCAGCGAAACCATAATTTTAGGCATTTTAGATCATTTTTAATTTTAGATCATTTGTTGTCAGCACTTTTTATAGCCTTAAAACTGTAGCATCGGGTGCTATATATATTTTTGAGATGGGTTCTATATAACTATTTAAAATTAATCGAAATATGATATTTTTCCTATTGACATGCAGCCAATATTTTATTTTGATATGGTGTTATCAGAAATAAATACCAGAATTTTGTCCCGCGTTGGGCCAAAAGACATTTTTGAGATCGGTTCTAATATTCCTTAGGGATGAATTTTATGCCTTTGAAGCCCAGATTGGAAGTCATATCTGTCGATGATTTTGAAAAAATTCACCGGGCAACCATGAAGTTGTTAACCGGGACGGGCATTGTGTTTCGTCATGAAGCGGTGCTCTCTCTATTTAAAGATCACGGCGCCATCGTAGAAGGAAATTTAGTGAGAATGCCCGAAAAATTAGTTGAGGACAGTATAAAGCTGGCTCCCCAAAAATTTAGATGGCAGGCCAGAAACAATGAGCGCTCGGTGGTTATGGGGGAAAGCCCCCTGGTTCAACCGGCAGCCGGGCCTGTATATGTACATGGTCTGGATGGCGGTCGCAGGCCGGGCACGCTTCAGGATTATACAAACCTGCAGAAAATCTATCAGGCACAGGACGTTTTTGACCTGGTCGGGATGATCCCTTGCGAACCGAGCGATGTCAGCCAGGACCGCAAGCACCTTTACCTGATGTTGGAGATTTTGAAGCATACCGATAAACCCGCAAACGGTTTTATGACAACCGGCGACCAGGCGCAAGCACAACTGGATATGATGGAAATTGCCATGGGGGGGAATAACGCACTGGACCAACATCACTGCATCGCCGTCAGCATCGGCGCCACCAGTCCGTTGACCTATACCTGGGATCCATTGGAGACACTGCTGCAGTATGTACGCCGCAATCAGATGGTGCATCTGCTGTGCGCGCCGCTGGCCGGCGTGTCTGCACCGATCGGTTTGATGGATACGGTGGTTTTGCAAAACGCGGAACTTCTGGCCGGTATCGTGCTTGCGCAAATTATCCAGCCCGGAGCACCGGTGGTCTACGGTCCCAGTGCCACTGCGGCAGATTTGCGCAGCGGCGATTTTTTTTGCGGCACACCCGAAGGCATGCTCATCAATATAGCGAACATTCAACTTGCAACCCAGTTTTACAACATA
>Ga0316578_10000673_pt1 | contig 12184 bp, 10 predicted proteins | sample J0NA_2_FD_203076 | JGI IMG/M metagenome (GOLD analysis project Ga0316578, IMG submission 203076) | Rhizosphere microbial communities from salt marsh grasses in Alabama, United States - J0-2_160517rDrC | ecosystem: Host-associated > Plants > Roots > Rhizosphere | place: USA: Alabama | collected... | reverse complement strand
AAACCTCCCAAGGATGGTTCGGGTCATCAGCGCAGACACGCCTGAAAAAAGGCGAGTGGAGGCGGAACGCGAAATGGCTCTTCCATTCGCTGCCGAGCGTTTCGAACAGCGCTCGTTTCAGCGATCATCCCAGCTCATCAGATTGTCGTAGACCGCCCGATAGATATTCGCCGAGACGCTCACCTCACCGCGGGTCGGTCTGTCCATGGCGATGATCAGATAGAACATAACACCGAGGAAGAACGAGACGATCCCGCCGAGAAAGAGCTGGACCAGAATCCTTGCGTCGAGCAACCAGAAGAGCACCATGTATACACCGGCACCCACCAGGACCACGTACCAGAGCACGCCCGGGATGGCCACCAGGCTGCCTGCCACCCGGGCCTGGCGGGCGTCGCGAAGGTCCTTCAGGTCTTCCAACGCCCCCGAATGCAGGATCTCCTGGGTCTTTGTCGCCGGCTCGAACTCGGTGAGGCGCTTTTGGATGACGCTGAGGCGCTCCACCCCGCCTGAAATGCTCCGCCCTCTCTTCTGGGCTGGCCAATCTTTGTGTATGACGAAGAGGATGTAGTCGCGCAGTAGCCCCTGGATCTCTCCGCGAGTCGGCTCCGGATAGGACGCCACGGTTCGATACAGGGAGCCGATCTTGGCCGCCTCCAAGCCAACGTATTGCTGAATCTTCTCCAAGTTCTGGTAGGCCGCGACAGAGAGAAGACCGAGGAGCAGACCATAGAGCAGTCCAAAGCCCGAGGCAGCCTGGCTGACCAGATCGTTGCATCCAGTCTGACCCCGCAGCCATAGGCGGAGGAACGGGCGAACGAACAGGATGCCTAACCAGGTCACCCCCACGAACACCGCGGAGCAAAGGAACGCCAGGGTGCTGTTGGGAAGATCGTAGAGAAAGTCAAGCATGGTTTTGTCTCTGCAATCTGTTGATCTTATTGACTCTCGGCCGCCTGTATCTGACTCGGCGGCACCCGGGTACCGATTCCACCCCTGGCGTTGGATATAGATTCAGATCGCCGGCGCGTACCAGATTGGCGAAGTATAGGCCCGCTTCTGGACCGATGCAGGGGCATCCTCGGGGCTCAGGGTGCAAAGGAATCCGGCATCGAAGGACCAGCCGGTGTAAACGTGCTGGTCACCCCATGGCGGGCGCGGCGGGAACTTGCGGTTCGCACAGGGCGAGAAGCTGCGCGGCCCGAGAGTGCCCTGGGAGATCACCTTGAGGTCGATCTGGCCCATATCCCAGGCTTGGCTGGTCCGTTCATGACTCTCCCTCCAGGTTCTAACCTGCTCGAATCAGGAGGCAGAGCCGCGAGCACACTGGGCCGTTCCCGGCCTGGTCCCTCCGTCGGCGACCTATGCCGATTTTGACCCATTAGAGGCTCGTGGCATTCCAGGTCTATGGCCTCCCGTGTGCCGATGGCAAATCTGAATTTGACGGTTCTGGGCAGATAGAGTAAGCCATTTGATTACAAACGCCTCTGTCCGGTCGTTGACAGGCGTTGCAACCGGAAGCACCGTGTCCACGGACGCGGTCTGTGCGTTGCCTTCATGGGTCCACCCTTACAACTATGAGATAACGCGTTTCCGGTGGAGAAGCCGCCCTCAAGGCTCGACAGCCGTTGCAGCGATTCGATCACCACGAAACGAGGAGAGCAGATAATGAACATCGTTGAGCTCATCACATCGCAGTTCGGCTCCCAGATCCTCGGGGCCGTTTCCAATGCCTTGGGGATCGGGCAGGAGAAGACCCAGTCGGCCATTTCGAGCTCGATTCCCGCGCTGCTGGCGGGACTCGTCGGGCTGACGAGCAAGCCGCAGGGTGCTCAGACCTTCTCCAATGTCATGAATCAGGCGGACCCGGGTTTCCTGGACAACCTGGCCGGGGCGCTTCAAGGCGGGAAACAGGACAGCCTTATCGAGACCGGCGGCAAGATGCTCGGCTCGCTGTTCGGGGACAACAAGCTGGGCGGGCTGGTCAGCGCCTTGGCCGGGTCCACCGGTCTGCAGGGCGGTGTCATGAAGTCGCTGATCGGGTTGGCCGCGCCCGCGGTGCTCGGCCTGCTGAAGAAGGAGCAGAAGTCCCGCGGCCTCGATCTCAACGGGCTGGTGGGCATGTTGCAGGGCCAGAAGCAGTCTATCGGCGCGGCTCTGCCCAAAGGGCTGAGCAGCCAGCTCAGCTCGGCCGGCCTGCTCGAGGGGTTCAGCGATACGGCCGCCGCGGCACGCTCGGCGGTTGCCGGGACGGCCCAGGCGGCCTCTGCGGGCGCCAAAGCGGGTGGGTCCATCTTTAAGTGGCTAATCCCGCTTGTCATCCTCGCGGTGCTGTTGTGGCTCGGCTGGCAATATCTGTTGGCGCCCAGGACGACACCGGTAGCAACCCCTGGGCCGGAGTTGACCCGGCCGCCGGCCGCCGCCCCGAGCCTGGTCGTCGAAGGCGTGAACTTGGGAGAGAAGCTCAGCGGCGCGATCGCCGGGGTCGGATCGGCGCTTTCGGGGGTGAAGGACGCCGCCAGCGCGGAGGCGGCTGTTGGCGCGCTCACTGCCCAAGGGGCAGCATTGGGCGAGGTCTCCGCCTTGGTCGAGAAGCTGCCGGCGGCCGGACGTCAGGCCCTCGCCGGGCTCATCGGTCCTCAGTTCGCCAAGCTGGAGTCACTCGCCAAGCAGGTAATGGACCTCCCAGGCGTCGGGCCCGTTCTTACGCCGGTGTTGATGCCAATCCTCGCCCAGATCTCAGCGCTATTGAACCCATGAGTCCAGGCGCCCGGCCTTGGGGCGAGGCGTGAAGGAATTGCTTTGGCCCAACGCCGGCGTCGTGCCGACGCGCGGCGCCTTCGCGGGCGTTGTCCGTCGCTCCCTTCGCGGCTAATCTCGGGCCGCAGGCAGGGCTTGGACGATTCGGAATCCCGAAACCATAGCACTTCGCCTACTGCGCAAGAGAAGCCACCATCGCCATCGACCAGACGGAGAGAAACCAATGACCACCAAGGCCACGTTCACCACTGACGAGTGGAACCTATTGAGATCCGTTCCCGCAATCCTTGCCGCCGGTGTCAGCACCGCTGACCCGAGCGGACTGTTCGGATCCCTGAAAGAGGCCGCCGGCGGCATGAAGGGCATGATCGAGTCCCTGAAAGGCGCCAGCGGCGTCGAGCTTGCCCAGGAGATGCTCGCCGACAAGAGCATGCCCGGCATGCCCGACCCCAAGACCCTGCTCGGTGAAGGCGACCGCGAACAGCAGATCGCGAACCTCCGTAAGGCCTCCTTCGACCAGGTGAAGAAGGCGGTGGACCTCCTGGCCGCCAAGGCTACGCCCGCGGAAGTCGAGGCTTACAAGGGCATGCTCGTGAACGTGGCGACCGCCGCCGCCAATGCCGCGAAGGAAGGCGGGTTCCTCGGATTCGGCGGCGAGCGGGTGAGCGCCGTCGAGCAGGGGTTCCTCGACGAGCTCAAAGGGGTGTTGAACGCCTGAGGAGGCGACCTCGTCCCGGTCGGCGCGGCCTGCCGCCGTTCGCGGGGGCCGCGCCTGCGGTCCGGCGATCTAGTGGTTCCCTGGCAGCCTCACCGTCGGCGTTCCATCAAGCCGCTTCGACATATCCACCGGATCGCCTAGCAACACCTGCGTCGGATCCACCTGGTACGTCCACACGTGGAACCAGGAGAGATACGCCGGCCCGTAGAGCGTGGAAAAAGCGCCGTCCACGGCGTCTAGCCCGCACGCGATTTTGATCCGGCCGATCCGCGGCTCATTGAAGCGCGCGTCAAACGTATACCAGCGATTCGCTACATACACCTCGGCATACGCGTGAAAGTCCATCGGCGTACCCGGGTCCCAAACACCGACGTCGCCCAGATAGCCCGTGACATAGCGCGCCGGGATATTGAAGCACCGACAAAGTGCCACTAGGCAGTGGGCAAAATCCCGGCACACCCCGTAGCGCTGCGAGATTATTTCGCTTGCCGCCGTGAGGGGGCTGCCTGACCCAAAGCGATACTGGATATTGGTGTGTAGCCAGTCGCAGATCGCCTGCACCAGCGGCAGGCCGTGACGGTAGCCATCGAAGTACTGGTGCGCAAAGGCCATCAGCCGATCTGAATCGCAATACCGGCTCGGCAGCGTGTAGCGCAGCAGCTCCGGCGATAGTTCGCCTACCGGCACCGCATCGCCGATGAGCCAGTGGTCTTCGGAAACGGACGGCACATGAACGAACGCATCGTAGCGGATGGTCGTCCGGCCTGGGGGCAGATTGAACATGTGCCCGACATTGCCATGCCAATCCTCGTAATGGCGCACGGCCACCTGCGGCGCAAAGGTGAGCAGCTGCTTCTCGACCCGTTGCGTCCGGTTCAGCCCCGGCTGGATGAGCAGGATCATCGGTGTCGGCGCCGCTGCCTCGTAGGCGAATTCCAACCCGCAGCGAATGGTTAGGTCGAGAGCTGGTTCGGACATACTGAGAAGCTGACGGGGTAGGACATATCCCAGCCTACATGCTGGCGACCGGGGTAGTGTGACCAACAGCCGTGGTGCTGGCAAGGCGTGGGGGGTCGCGCGGCAGTTCCTGACTTTCCTGCCGGAACAGCGCGTCCGCTCTGTAAGTGAAAGGCGTTCGCCGGCGGTCACGCGAGCAACATGGACTGGGTGTATAACTGTACCCGGCTGGGCCGGAACGAGGGCCCGACCGGATACACGCAGACAACAATCCATCAAAGAACGACGGAGACACAGCAATGGCAAGCCTTGGTGACCTACTCGGCAGCTTCATGCAGAACAACATGTCCAAGTCCGGCGAGAGCCGAATGGGGAACATGCTCCAGGACCTTCAGTCCAGTCTGGGCAATCTGACCGGCGGTCAGGAGGGAGGCGGCATCCTCGGCCGCGTGATGGACATGGCCAAGACGACGCTCGGCAGCGCGGCCCAGAATCCCGCCCAGGCCGCCGGACTGGGCGCCGTGCTCGGCTCAGTGCTCGGCGGCGGTGGCAAATCCATCTCCGGCGCCATCAAGGGCGGCGCCCTGGCCATGCTGGCGGGCGTTGCCTACAACGCGCTCACCAGCGCGGGGCGGGGCGCCAAGGGGGCCCCTGCGGCCGGCGAGCTGCCTCAGTTCAGCGGCGGCGAGGTACCTTTGGGCATGCGGGCGCCGCAGAACCTGGCAGAGGAGCAGGCCATCGAAAGCACTGCGGAGCTGGTCATCAAGGGCATGATGAATGTCGCAAAGGCAGATGGGCAGGTCAGCGCCGAGGAGATCCAGCGAATCGTTGGCAAGCTCAAGGACTCGGGCCTGGAGAGCGACGCGGAGGCCTGGATCATGGCCGAGCTACGAAAGCCCCTCGATCTGGACGCCTTCATCGCGGAGATCCCGAACCAGGAGGTGGCGGCCCAGGTCTATGCCGCCTCACTGCTCGCGGTTGAGGTCGATACACCCCAGGAGAGGGCCTATCTGACCGATTTCGCGAAAAAGGCCGGCATCGACGGAGCGGTTGCGCGGAACATCCAGAAGACCGTGGGCGTCACGGTGTGAACCGAGCAAAGGGCTGAGCACCCAAATCAAGAGTGTCGGCCCCGTCGGGGCCCGTGCCTGGCGGGGTCGGGAAAAGGGGTGGAAAGGGGTTCAGCTAAATGGTGCCCCCTTTTCTGACCCGCTTCGCTTTGCCGATCCTCGAACCGATTGGACTGCGCCGCTTCAGGGCGTCGGCTCCGGGGCCAGCGTCGCCGCAGCTCCATCGTCCTTGGCAAGGCGCAGATACAGCCCGAGTGCGTAGCGGGCCAGGGGGTCCTCGTCCAGGGTGGCGCGGGCCTCACGGATGCGTGCTGCGAAATCCCAGCGCCGCCAGGCGATGAGGTCGTGGACCAGGGTCGGGGCGAGTCCGGGGTGGGTCTCGAGCACCACGCCATAGATCTCCGCCACCCGGTCACGCAGCCCGGCGTCGGCCCTCGCGTGGACCGATAGGGCCTGGATCACCTCCTCCAGCTCACGGCGCTCCCGCCCCGGATCGGCCGCGTAGAGGTCGGCGAGCCGATCCAGCCCGGCGACCCCGTCCACCGCAATCAGGGCGGTCGCCCAGGCGGCAAGGTCGAGGATGTCTGCGGAGCGCGCCTGCCGGGTCACCGCCGCCCGCACCCGCTCCCGGTCCTCCGCCCGGGTCGACTCGCCGAGCATCAGGATCGCGAGCCTGCGCCACTCCAGATAGCGCGGATCATCGAGCATCCGCTGCAGCTGCTCCCGCGGCAGGCCCGGGGCGAGCCGGCGGATCTGGGCGTAGGGCGCCCGACCGATCTCCAGGTACGCCAGCTCGTGCAGACGCGCGTCCGAATGCCCAAGCAGCGGCGCGAACCAGTCCAGACGCTCCGCGTTGTCGGTCTCCCGGGGCCGCCAGCGTCCATCCGCCGCCAGGATGCCGCGCACCACGCGATCAAGCTCCGGATCCGTGATGCCCAGCGCGGACCAACTCCCGTCCGCGGGTTGGCGCGCGAGCACCATGGCCCGCTTGGGGCTCGCGGCGAGCACGCGCCGGGCCCGACTGTTCAGGAACCGATCGATGGCGGGGTCATCGTCGACCCCCTTCAGGGTCTCCGCGGCGCGATAGTGGAAGGGCCGTTCGGGATCCTCCCGGGCCAGCACCACGGCGTCGGCGGCGAGCAGGTGGTCCGCGAGGGTACGCTCGGGCTTGGGGATGCAGATCTGGCACGCGTCGGCCGGAACAACGCACAGCATCAGCAGCAGCGCGAGCCACGGGATGCGGCCGAGCACGCTCACGCGGACACCACGATCCGCCGAGGAGAATGGAAGCCGCCGCGTCGCGGGCCGGCGGCGCAGGCCTCGGTGGCGCCCTGGACGGACCCTTGCTTCACGTGGTCGTGACCCTGCTTCCCCAAGGCATTCTTGAGCACATCGGAATTGGATTCAACGATCGCGGGAGCGAGCCCAGATTCTCCGCGTGGTCGCACGACGAGGAAGTCGGAGGCAATAACGCCGATCCCGGCGGTGCGGGCAATCGCCCTGTTGGTCCAAGTCCACATTGGGCCAGCCTGTACGCGTCATCCGTGCCTTTGGCCAGGTCAGCCAGCGGCGCCGTAGCTGAAGCAACCGCGATCTCTGGCGTGTACCAGATCGGCGAGGTATAGGCCCGCTCCTGGGTGACCATCGGAACCTCTTCCGGCATCTGGATCTTGAAGCGCTTGGACTCGTACGCGGTCCAGCGCGGGGTGGGGATCTCGATCACCCGGGCGTAGTAGAAGGCCGACTGGGCGGGATCGAAGTCCGGGTCGGTCCAGACCGTGAGCAACTCGGGCGCGCCAATGCTATTAATCCAGGTGGCGTTGGCGACGTCGACGGTGTTGCCGACGGGGGGCAGCTTGCCGTCGGCGCCCGGCGTCCGCTCGCCCGCCCAGACCACGTCGTAGACCCGCTCGTGGGTCTTGCCGTCTGCGTCGAGCCAGCCCTTGACGATCTGCACGCGATCCAGATTGGCGCCGATGGGGTCACGCAGGGCCGCCACCAGGAAGGTCGGGCTCCTGCCCTCGGAGCCCGCCGGCAGGTCCGCGCCCATGGGGACGCCCTTCTCGTAGCCGACCCAGCCGGGCTCGCGGGTGCGGGCGTCGTCGTCCGTGAAGTCCCAGCCACCGAAGAAGCGCACGGTCATCCGCGGCCCCGTCGTCGAATAGGTCTCGCGCCGCTTCATGGCGTCCCAGATCGCCTCGCGGGTGTTCTCGGTGGCCCACACGGCGGTGTAACCGGAGGCCGCCATCTCCCAGCCCATGACCTTGCGGCCCTGGAACTCCAGGGTGACGTGCTCCCAACGGGTCGGCCCCGGCTCGACGCCGGGGTGCTTGCCGAAGAAGTTGTCCTCCTCCGCCGTCGTCAGCCCCGTGTGGGTGTCAGTGCCGCTCGCGAGGCCGAACTTGAAGGGGTTGGCCCCGAGCTTCGCCTGCATGAGCAGCCCGTTCTTGAAGGCCTCCCGCGCGTACTCGTACTGGATCATCTCCTGCTTTTTCGGGATCAGGTTGAGGTTGCCCCGATCCCAGGTCTCGTAGTCCGCGAACTCGTCCGTCGGCGACAGGGCGGGATGGGCCTCACCGTCCCCCTTGATCTGGGTGACCTCGTAGAGGGGCTCCCAGCGGGCGCGGGATTCGGCATAGGCGCGGGTGAGGGGCTCACCCTTCATGTTCGTCAGCGCGAACATGGTGCCGTTTGAAAGGTTGCCGTTGTGGGGAATGGCGAGCACCCGGCCCCCGGTCTGATCCTCGTAGTTCTCCATCCATTTCCAGAGATCTTCCGGGTCGACGCTGTCGAAGGTCGTGTAGGGCGTGACCCGGGCGGCCGTATCGGCACCGTCGCGGTAGACGACGTTGCGGTGCAGGTTGTCTCCCTGGTTCGGATTGGGCGTCCATTCATAGCCGATCAGGGCGGAGAAGCGGCCGGGCTCGTTGTACTGCTCGACCAGGGCGGTGTACTTGCCCCAGATGTCGAGGGCGAATGCCGGGTCGCTGACGGCCTCGGGCAGGGTCCCCAGGCCCTGCATCTCGATGGCCTCGAAGGCGGCGGGAAGCGCGGTCTCGACGCCCCCGGCCATGGCCTCGTGCCATTTCGCGAGCACCGGGTCCCGCATCAGCCCCGGGTTGCCAGCACGCACCTCCGAGGTAACGCCCAGCGAGTCCGAGTGATCCGTCATCACCAGCCAGTCCAACGGGCGCGAGAGCCGCGCCGGGACCCCGAAGGTGGACTTCACCTCCTCGCCGCGGGCAAAGCGCAGCGCATCCTCGGGGCTCAGGGTGCACAGGAAGCCGGCATCGAAGGACCACCCGGTATGGACGTGCTGATCGCCCCACAGCGGGCGCGGCGGGAACTTGCGGTTGGCGTAGGGCGAGAAGCTCCGCGGCCCGAGCTTGCCCTGGGAGATGGCCTTGGGGTCGATCTGACCCATGTCCCAAGCCTGATGGGACTCGGAGGCGAACAGGGACAGGCTGGCCGCGGCCAGGGCCATGGTCGTGATCAGTCGGATTGCGACGCGGTACATGGGCGGCCTGGTCTCCTCGATGACCCTACTGGGTCATTCGGCGTTGGATGACGGTCAACGTCTTGGGTTATACCAGATCGGCGAGGTATAGGCCCGCTCCTGGATCGAGGCCGGCACGTCCTCGGGTCGCTTCACGCCGAAGAACTTGGCGTCATAGGTGGTCCAGCGGGGGGTCGGGATCTCCAGCACCCGCACGTAGTAGAAGGCGCGCCGGGTGGGGTCGAAGTCCGGGTCCTGCCAGTACGCGCCGAGCACCGCGTCGCCGATGGCGTTGGTGTAGGTGGCCTGCTCGACATCCACCGTGTTGCCGACCGGCTCCTTGCAGCGGCCGTCTGGACCGATGGTGCGCCCGTCCGAGACGGCGATGTCATAGATGCGCTCCTGGGGCTTGCCGTCGGCGTCGAGCCAGCCCTTGATGATCTGGATGCGGTCCAGATTGGCCCCGTCTGGGTCGCGCAGGGCCTGGACCAGGAAGGCCGGGGCCTTGCCATCGGGTGCGCTGGCGAGGTCGCCGCCCATGGGCACGCCGTTACCGTAGGCGTGGGCGGCGAAGTCGAAGCGCTGCAGATCATCGGGGCCGAAGTCGAACCCGCCGAACACCCGCACCCGGATGCGGGTACCGGTGGTGGCATAGACCTCCTTGCGCGCCATGGCGTCCCACAGGGCCTCGCGGGTGTTCTCCCGCGCCCACACCGCGGCCAGGCCCGAAGCGCTGGTCTCGCGGGCGTACTGGGCGACGCCGGCATCCCCGCCGATGCCGCCGACGGTCTCGTCGAAGCGGATCGGGTCCGCGGTGGGCTCCACGGCGGCGACCTTGCCGAAGAAGTTGTCCTCGGTGGTGGTGGACAGGGAGGTGTGGGTGTCGGTGGAGCCGATCAGGCCGAACTTGAAGGGGTTGGCACCGAGCGCGGCCTCGTACGCGAGCCCGCGCTTCAGGGCCTCGCGCGCGTATTCCCTCGGCAGCATGTCCGGCGTCTTGGGCGCCGGCCCGAGCTGGCCCTTGTCCCAGGTCTCGAAGTCGGCGAGCTCGTCGTCGGCGGAGAGGAAGGGATGGGCCTCCCCGTCGCCCTTCATCTGCGTGACCTCGTACAGGGGCTCCCAGCGGGCACGGCGCTCGGCGTAGTCGCGGTCCAGCGGCTGCTTGTCACTCAGGGTCACACCATCGAACATCAACCCGTTCGACAGGTTGCCGTTGTGCGGGATGGCCAGCAGCCGGTCGTCGGTCTTGTCCTCGAACGCCCCCATCCAGCGCCACAGATCCTCCGGATCGAAGGAGTCGAAGTTGCTGAACGGGATGATGGTGTCCGCCGTCTCCTTACCGCCGCGGAAGATGACGTTGCGGTGGAGGTTGTTCTTGCCCGGGTTCGAGGTCCACTCGAAGCCGATGAAGGCCGTGAAGCTCCCCGGGTCGTTGTGCGCCTCGGCGGCCTCGGTGATGCGCGACCAGGCGGTGCGGTAGATCTCTGGATGATCGGCGAGCGGGTCCTTGCCCGTGGCCTTGGCATCCGACCAGATCCTCCAGGCCCCGGCGGGATCGCCGGCGTCGAGGGCCGCACGCAGCTGTTGCCCGAACTCCGTCGCCATCAGGGTCTCGTCCTTGTCGGCGAGCAACGGGGCGAGGCCGAGGTTCTCGGCGTGGTCGGAGACGACCAGATAATCGAGCGGCCGCGCCAGGCGGGCCGGGAGGCCGGTCGAGGAGGTCACCGTCTCCCCCTTGGCGAAGCGGTAGGCGGCGTCCGGGCCCAGTCGGTTGCCAATCATGCCCGCGTCGGCGGAATAGCTGGTGTGGCAGTGGGTGTCGCCGAAGAAGACGCGATTGGGGAAGTTCTGCTCCGGATAGGGTGAGTACTGTCGGTCGCCCGGCATCACGCTGGGCGCGTCGTCATAGGCCAACGCCGAGCCCGTCAGGAGCAGGGCGCCGAGGCTCGCTGGAATCAGATATCTCTTGACCGCCATGAACAGGTCCTCCAGGTGGCGAACGCTCGGCGCCGGAAAAACATCCCGGCGCGCCCATCCTGACTATCGAGATCTGAGGCTCTCCACCCGCTTGTCGATCCTGCGCAGCCGCAACGCCAGGTAGACGAGCGAGCCGCCGATCAAAAGGGCCGCGATGCCGATGGCCCAGGAGAGCGTCACGACGCCGGTTCCCGGCCAGATGACCAGGACCAGGCCCACGATGGCCGCCACGGCGCCGATGGTCATCGCCGGCCCACGATCGGGGTCATCGGGCCCGGCCTGAAACCCGGCCAGAATCAGCATCACGCCCTGGAACAGGGCCCACAGGCCGAGAATCGTGAGCAGCAGGCGCCCGGTCAGATCCGGCCAGAACAGCAGGATCAGGCCCACGGCGATGCTGATCACCGCCGGTGCCAGATGGGCGGCAAGGTCCCGTGTGCGGAGCCAGCCGACCAGGCCCATGACGCCGTCGGCCAAGGCGAAGAGCGCGATAAGACGGATGAGCAGGATCAGGGTTGCCTCGGGCCAGAACAGGGCGGCGACTGCGAGCGCCAAGGCGAGCAATCCCCGGATCAGAAGGGACCACCAGACGTCGCCGAGCTTGTCGCCCACACGCGCACGTACCTGGATTCCGGCGGCCCGGAGTCGTTCTTTCTCTGTTGTCATCTACAGGGTCTCCTGGTTGGCTTCGATGTCGAAGGCTGGGAACGCGGGCGGGTAGTCCCGCGCGTCGTCGGACGCCCGCCTTCCAGCAGATTCGCGGACGCGGATTGGCGCTCAATGCGTTCACGCCCGCCGGTCATGCCGGCAAGGATTGCCGGCATCCAGGGCACACGGATGTGCGAGCGGCGGGCATCCCTGGGGCCTGGGTTCCGGCAATCCATGCCGGAACGACGCGCTTTCCTTGACCGAACGGAATCAGATCGGGGCTTAGCCCTTGGGGGTGTACCAGATCGGCGAGGTATAGGCCCGGTCCTGGGTCTTGAGCGGGATCTCGGGGGGCAGGTCCAGCTTGAACTTCACCCGGTCGTAGGCGGTCCAGCGCGGGGTGGGGATCGCGATGACCCGGGCGTAGTAGAAGGCCCGCAGCCTGGGGTCGAAGTCCGGGTCGCTCCAGACGGTGCCTAGCTCGGAGGCGCCGATGGTATTGGTCCAGCTCGGGATCGAGAGGTCGACGGTGTCGCCCACGGCGGGCAGCTTGCCGTT
>Ga0316578_10000672_pt1 | contig 12187 bp, 16 predicted proteins | sample J0NA_2_FD_203076 | JGI IMG/M metagenome (GOLD analysis project Ga0316578, IMG submission 203076) | Rhizosphere microbial communities from salt marsh grasses in Alabama, United States - J0-2_160517rDrC | ecosystem: Host-associated > Plants > Roots > Rhizosphere | place: USA: Alabama | collected... | reverse complement strand
AAGGACTTGGGGATTATGTGTATGAAGGAAACGGCTATCAGTACTCCTGCGGCAAAGCTCATGAAGTAGACGATGTGCTTTCGCCCCCATGCTTCGTATTTGCTGATGACTACGATACCTATCGTCGTGACCAAACAGGCTAATGAACTGGCCAACATTACGGCTGCAAATGTATTGCCAAACATCATCTTATCCTGGCTAATTGCAAATAGCAGCTCCCATTCCCGTTTTCCTAACAACCTAACGTTAAATAGTTAACCATCGTTTGTTAATGATCATACCCATGTCCATGCGCCACGCTTTCAGCGCACGGAGCCGCCTCGCGCAATTCACCACCAAAGTATTTTTCAAGCGTTGTGCGCACCGTACCCGCAGCACCAGTCACCGCTTCGATTCCGTATTGACCAAAAAACTGGATCGCCCGGCCACCCATGCCGCCGCTGAGCATGACATCTACTTTCTGCTCATGAATGAACTGTGGAACCTGACCAAGCTGGTGGGATGCATAATAAGGATTTTCAATAACTTCTAATCCCTGGACTTCGTTTCCTTCCATGTCCACCAGGGCGAAAAAGGGACAACGTCCAAAATGGCCGGCAACGACACTATCTAAACCATTTTTTGTTTGCAATGAAATCGCGATGCGCATTTGTTATTCCTCTCTATTGATTAACTCTGTCAACTGCTCAGATGCGATATAATCAGTAACTGTAATCTTTTGCGAAACGACCCCTGGTACTTCTGAAACTGCCTGTTTGATTTGTTGGACCAGATGAACTGCAATCGGGCATACCGGCGATGACGGTCGAAATTCATAGCTCACCTGACCACCTTCACTAACGCTCAGATCTTCAACCAGGCGCATCCGCACCACATCAGCGCTGGTTTCAGGGTCAATTACCAGACGCAGCCGATCAACGATCGACCTCTTAAGATATTCGACTCGTTCGTTATTCATTGCTTCCCCTCAATATGCAGAATGGCTTCCACCTTGCCCCAAACTTCCAACAAGGCCTTGCTTGACGGGGAACCCGGCGCGTATAAGGTTACCGGTTGGCCGTGGACCATCGCCTCGGTAACAGCCAAGTCAAAGGGAATCTTGCCAACGACTTGAATCCCTCGATCCTCACAATATGATTTGATGCCAGTGGCACCTGCAGAATATATATCGGCCTTATTGATGCATACCAGGGTTTGGATATTGAAGTGATTAGTCGTTTCTAAAACACGTTGCAGGTCATGCACCCCCGCCGCCGTCGGTTCAGCCACAACGAGGGCCACATCGGCGCCAGATGCGGCAGCAATTACCGGACAGCCAATCCCGGGCGGACCATCCACCAGCACCAGGTCATAATTCTCATCCATGGCCAGCAGCCTCGCTTGCTGCTTTACCAATGTAACCAGTTTGCCCGAATTTTCTTGCGCCGGGTGTAACACCGCGTGGAACAAAGGTCCATACCGGCTTTCGGAGCGACACCATTCCCCAACGATCTGGTCCTGCATCGTGATAGCGCCTTCTGGACACTGATAATAGCAAGCCGCACAACCGTCACAGGCAATCGGATCCACCAAAGGCAAGTTCTGGATTTGAACACCGGACATACCCGATTCGGGGTAATGATGAGACATCTGCTGATGGAATTTTGGCATTGAGCGGGCATTAATCGCATCAAAGCGACAGACTTCCTTGCAAAGACCACATCCAGTGCAGATTTCCCAATTTATTTCGGCGTACAGACCACCCCGAAACGCTTCGCGGATAATGATCCTTGGCGCCAGGACCAACTCCAGGTTGGAGGCGTCCACATCGGCGTCGGCAAAAACGGCGCGGAGTGGGACGCCGTCGAGTGAAAGCAAGTGGGCGAAGGCCGCGGCGATGCTTGTTTTTCCTGTGCCACCTTTGCCACTGAGGATCACCAATTGTTTCATTGGACTCCATCTATCACTGCTGACTGTGCAATCTTCTCTGCAATTTGTGTATATAGGTTCCGGAAGGTCACTTCATATTCTGGATGTATTTCCAGAAGTGTTTTCCCCTGGGCAAGCCCCTCTCCGATCTCTCTTTCAAGTGGAATACGAAGCAAAACAGGCAATCCAACTTCTCGGCAGTAACCTTCAACATCGCTATTGCCGATGCCATCACGGTTGATTATTACCCCAGCGGTTATGTCTAGTTCCCGTGTCAAGTCGTAAGCCTGACGCAGATCATGTAACCCAAAAGGCGTCGGCTCTGTGACCATGAGGACAAAATTAGCCCCACGAATGGATTCAACCACCGGGCAGGATGCGCCGGGCGGTGAATCCAGTATCACCATCTCGGCATCCATTAAGTCGCGCCATTTCTTCAGCTGCGCGATAACAGGGACAGCCATAGGTTCGCCCACATTGAGAACGCCACGCCCAAAGTTGATCCCGTCCGGTGACAATCCCCCTTCCAGGATACCCATCACTCGGGGTACTTCCTTGATGGCACCCTCAGGACAAACTAATGTGCAGCTGCCGCAGCCATGACATAGCTCTGGAAAAACGAGCGTTTTCCCCCCCAGGACAACAACAGCATGGAATTGGCATACCTTTGCGCATTCGCCACAGCCAGTACAAAGGTTGGCATCAACATGCGGGATCAGCATCTCAACAGGCTTGCGGTGCACAAGATCGGGCTGGATAAAGATGTGAGCATTTGGCGCCTCAACATCACAATCCAAACAGGCTACAGACAGACCAGTTCTGGCTAGCGCACATGCCAGGGCGGTTGCCACGGCCGTCTTTCCGGTGCCTCCTTTTCCACTGGCGATGGCAATCAGCACGGAGTTAACACCTCACTTAATCACGCGTTCTTAGTCTTTGGCTGTGTTAACTTGCGCCAGCTCATTGGCCAGAAACTTTTCGGACAAACTAGCAGGTGTACCACTGGTAGCGATATAGGCCTGAATTCCTGCTGCTTCCAACGCGGTTAAAGCAGTTGGGCCATAGCGCCCGCTGATTGTCGCTTCCACCCCGTTATCGGCGAGGAACTGTACGACTTGAGCGCCAGCTCCGCCGCGAGTCACAGAAGCTGGATTGAGTTTTGCTTGCCAATTGCCTGTTTCTGTTTCAACGAAAACGAATTGCCTACAGCGCCCAAAGCGGTCGCTGATTGGAGTATCGAATTTTCCATCATGGGAGGAAATCGCCAATTTCATATTCTAACCTCACTTATCATGTTCGTTGCCAGGGCAAATGTGATGCCACCCGCATTTTCCCAATGCGTTCCAGCAATGCTTCGATCACATGTTGCTGGATAGAAACTGCCAGCCGGCAATCTTGCTCAAACAGCTCGCGCAAACCCGCCGCATCAATAGCTAGTACCTCGATCTCGCTTAAACTGCGCGCTGTACAGCTTTGGATATAGGGAGGAACCAGGGCAGGACAACCGATTATTTCGCCCTTCTCAACAAGCCGCAACAGCGTCAACTTTGCTTCATCTACGGTAAAGGATTCCTGAACATTTCCCTCAACCAGGACGAAAATCTCTTCAGCCATTTGGCCTTCTTCGAACAAATTGACGCCGGGGTAAAAGCATTCCTCCTGGCAAACTTCCATCACTGCCTGCATCTGTTCCTCATCTAGGTCGCTAAACAAATCGTATTCATGTAAAAATTCGAATTTGGTGTTCATAATAAACCTCCATTGTTTCGCTAGGCTGGTGTCAAGTCCGGCAATGGCTGCCACCTATCCTTCAACTTCTCCATCACCTGAGGCAAGGTCGTATATTCCATCTCATCCATCGGCAAGCGATGGGGCTCGAAGGGACCATGGCATCGTAAGTGATTGGCAATAATATTCGTTAGATTGCGGGCTTCATCGAAACCGGGATCATCGAACATATCGCGGGGTCCGACTAGATGTCCATCCGACAATTGAAAACCTAATGCAATTACCCGAGGCGGGCCGTCAAATCGACTGGGTGTGGCCTGCTGAAGTGGCACCGGCATGAGCGGGCCGTGGTGGGAACCGCGCATCCACCCTTCAACAATGTGCGGCTTCGTGAAAGGCTCGAGCACTTCACCCACGGCTGGGAATTGACTCTGGCATCGCACTACACAGACGGGATCGTCCTTACCAACGTAGCGCCCGGCGATGAGTGCTAACCGTTGGGTAGAAGACGCAGCAGCGATCTCGCCGTTCTTAGTGTACACAGACTTAACTGCATACCGCCCGGTCGCGCCAATAAATACCAGCAGATCGTAGATTTCCTCAGGTGTATCAAATAGGATGTTCTTCCGCTCCAGCACATCATGCACCTCAAAACGAAAACCAACGTGTAAAGATGGTGCTATGACTAGACCGGCAGTGTTGAAAGGATCGGCAAAGATCTTATAAAGTGGTAGATTCCAGGCTCCGGCGGATGTCTTATCGGCCATAAATATGATGATCGGCTCGGACCGGCGCTCCTCAAAGGCCATTTCAGCCACCCCTGGTCCCATTCCTTTCACGTTGCCGGAAAATGCATCAGCCAGTAAGTCTTGCCCAGCGCCATAAAGTTTAAGTCTTTTTGCCACTCGGGTGCAGGCTTCGAATGTCTCCCAGGCCAGACGATGGATTTCTTCATTATCTTCGCCTTGGTGGTGGGTCATAATCAGTTGCAGGTCGTCGCCACAAGCAGTGACATGGTAATCCACAATAAGGTCTTGGTCTTGGGCAATTTCCAACCGTTCTCTAGCCTCGTCAATCAAATCTTCATGGATGCTCGAATGACCGACAAATCCGCCTACATCAGCTTTGATAACGCTAAGTGTGTAACTGGTTGCCATTTCATACCTCCTTAACTGCATCTCAGGAGACTAACTCTATGTCCTGAGCTCGTTATTTCATTCGGGGCGCACAATTTCAGTAGGCTGGCCGCAAATCGTGCACTTCACCTTTTGAATCCGTATATATCTTGTCGATCGTTTCGATGGACTGGAGGATCAGTTCTGCTTCCCTCTGGGCAGACGTATTGATCAATGATTCACCCATCAACCATGCCATTGAGATCGCTGGTGTGTCGTGAATGACGCCTAGTGGCTTAATTCCGTTTTCAGCCAACTTATCCCGCAAGAACTGTTCCGCTAAATCGTCGCGCACCCTGTTCAAAATAAACAAAACGCCTTTGACATTAGCGTCTCGATACATCTGATAGGCTAATTCGATAAGTTTTGGATATTCCAAGTGAGCAGTAGCCGGTAGTACACCTGCCTTTAACTGGTCAACCATTTCCTTCATGTCAATGGCCATTTCCACGGCAGCTATGGTCGGATCGATAACAACAACTATCCAGTCTAGGCTAACGATATTGCCTCTGGCCGAGTCTTCAAACCCCGCCTTGAAATCCACAAGAGTAACTGGTTGTTCACCCTTAAACTGTGGGCTGAAATCTCGTGCAATTTTGGCTATCGGCCCATCACAGCCGGCGCCAGGCCCTTTATCTCCCATCTTTCCTGCAATAAAGAACTGAATATCGTCTGGAGAACGGCCGCGGTATTCCGCAGGCAGTGCTTCAATCGCTATGTCCGCATTATTAAGTGGTGTGGGATCATCTACCGGACAAGTGACAGCTCCACCGCTGAAAACCATGCCACCGAAGTAATCAAGTAGTGGAGTTGGTGAATTCTTAATTCCCAAAGCCTGTGATAAGCCAATATTTGTGGAATCAGCATCTAATACGCAAACCTCATAACCTGATTTCCTTAACGCCTTGGCCAATAAGACTGCCACAGTACTTTTACCGCTACCTCCTTTGCCAAATATACCAATCCGTTTTCCACTGAGTTCTTTTTCTTCTATTAACATGATCGGTTCCTTATATATAGATCATCTGTACCTTTGAAAAGCACCTGCAAATCTAGCGATGGCGATTTCGTTTTGCTGGCAAGTGATACATATTTTCGTGCCAAAGTATCTTTTCCCACGCCATGCACCGTACTGATTATTCCAAGCGCCCTTGCCAATTGAGATGGTCCACAATCTCTGATAATTTGAAACCATAGCGCCTCTTCCAAAACATTGAATTCTTTTTGTACCTCGTACAGGTCAAAGCCAGCGCCGAATCGTTCCGACGCCATTTCCTCAGCATATTTAATCATGGTCTCCAGATTTCTATCCTTTATGCATTGCACCATATGGTCGTAAAGCGATTGCAGCTTTTCCTTGTTTTGTTCCATACTGACTTGTCCATAATGTGGTAGTTGCGCTCGCATCAAGGTATTGGCTGCCTGATTTATAACTGCGGTCTTTCTTTGTTCGAGCACTTGGATGAGATCCATTTTGCATCCTTATAATTCACTAATTGATCAAGCTTTTCTCAAGGTAAATGTTGATCTTGTCGAACTTGAGCAGCAGCTAAACTGTGAGATTTATCCGCATAGTGCGAAGGCGCGGCACTCCAGAAACGAACGCCATAGCGCTCAACAACTTGTGCCCCTCCGCTGGCTTCCAATTCGGCCAAGGCCTCTCGAACCTTACCCGGCGTATGATAGGCCAACGTTCGTTCTAACTCTTCCTGACGCATGGGGTGACGTGTGATAATAGCGACGATGGCTTCAACTATTGTGTCAAACCCACTCAAATCAAAACTTCCCTCAGCGGGATGAACCACGGTGGCGATGTCCCCAAATATGGCTCTGGCTCGCATCAAGCCTTCTTCACCTGACGGCTCCACCCAAATTTCTGCTGGTGGGCGGGTAGGCAGGTTAATATGCACCTCGTCCGGTTGGATTCGGTTCAAAATAGCGGCTATTTCCCCAAGGGCAGGCTCAGTGTCGTTCAAGCCACGCACCAGCATCACTTCAATCCATAATTTGCCATCATACGCTTGCCGGAAAGCTATCAACCCATCCACCAGGCGATTAAAAGTCACTTCCGGATGTGGGCGGTTGATTTGCCGATAAAGATCGGCTGTGCCCGCATCCAACGAAGGCATAACTACATCAGCACCAGTCAAGGAGCACCTGACCTGAGGAAGGTAGAGCAGCGCTCCATTCGTGATTACGGCAATAGGCAATTCAGTTATTGAATTTACTTCCTGAATAAGCCAGCCAATGCCGCTATGCAATGTGGGTTCTCCCGAACCGACGAATGTCACCCAATCAATTTCGCCGGGTTGATGTCTGGCCAGCGCCGCCTTCACCTCAGCCAGGATCAACTTACTTGGGTAGTATTCCTCTCGCTTGTTGGTCAACGGCACTGTGCGGCCTAATTGGCAATAAACACAATTCCAATTGCAGGTCTTCAGCGGGATCGTGTCAATTCCCAGCGATTGCCCCAACCGTCGAGATGGTACCGGGCCATAAACGTACTTCATCTTGATTCCTATTCCTCTTGAAGGTCATGAACGAGTATGCCGTGCTCTTGCTCTAGAATATGCTGGACCAATGGAGCCTGTTTTTCAGAAGCCTCCACGACAAATAAAGCCTCACCACGCTGCACACCTTCAACGTAGGAATAAAAGTCTGCCTCAAATCTATCTAAACCGACGATGGCGCCTAGAAAGGCACCTGTAATCACCCAAAATAGCGAAATAGCCATCCAAAGGATGACACTTGTCCCCATTGGGCAGTTCATAAATCTGCAATTGTAGACTCCAGCAGGGACGCCATATATGGCACCAACGATTAGGCCGATGAACATGCCAATCACTGCATCCTTGAATACGATCCGAATTTTTTGGCGGCCTTCTAAGCGCTGCCATACCTCGGTAGGTTTGAACAGGATATTAATTTTGTTTTTGGCAAATCCAGCCTTTTCTAGTTCTTGCCTGGCCAAGGCCACATCATCGTCATTAGGTATCAATCCGATGATTGTTTCCATCTCTGACTCTCCCGTTTACCAATTGCCTTAAACATAAGCCCTCAATTTCCAAACTCCGTCCTTTCGGTCAAATTAACCGAAAACGACTCAAGCGCCGCTACTCCCATACTTTAACCGTACACTGGTGAATTCTCTTTGTCATCGGTAGAACGATGATTTTTAAATCAACAAAAAGGACCACCCTAGGGTGGTCCACTCAACATTTGATGATGCGGTATACAACATTTGTAGTAAATTCAAATTATCTCCACTGTGCATATCGTGCCTCTGAACTAATGACCTCCAATATCGTAGACCGTAATACTTCAGCCGCACATCCTTTTATCAGAAAGGCATCAATACCCGCCTTTACTGTTTCAGACCGATAATTTGGATAAATAGTTAAGGCAATGATTTTGATTTCCGGCCATCTACTCTTAATCAACCTCGTGGCCTGAAGACCATCCATAATCGGCATTTTTATATCCATCAGTACAACATCAGGGTGATATTTTTCCGCCAATAGTACGGCTTCCTGACCATTAACAGCCTCGCCTATGATCTCAATTTGAGAGATAAGGCTCAGAAACGCCATTAGCCCTTGACGTGTTGGTTTCTGATCATCAGCAATCAAAACCCGTACTAGTTCTTTCATTGGGCACAATCCGATTATACGCAAAATATAGCACTTGTAGCGTACCTGGAAACGATTGCTTTGTCGTCGGTGAAATGATGATTTTGTACTCAACAAAAAGACCGCCTTAGAGCGGTCTTTCTCCACACTGGTTGATAGATTCTACAACAAAAGTTGTAGCTTTAATTGGCTAGGCAACCGGGTTATTCATGTCATCAACTCTCAATATCCAGGCTATTCTCTAGCGATGTTAAACCTTCCCTTAGTGCATACAACGTTGCCTGGACTCGATTAGCTAGGTGCAATTTACTCAGGATGTTGCTGACGTGCGTGCGGACAGTTACCTCGGCGATGGTTAACTTGTCGGCAATCTCTTGATTGCTCAACCCTTTGGCTACTAACCGCAATACCTCGACCTCACGCTCCGTGAGTGGATCAGGCGTTTGCGGCTGGGATGACGGCCGTCCCAATTCATGTAACACTTTTCGGGCTATGCTAGGATGCAGCGTCGGTTCACCCTGGTGCACCTGACGGATAGCCTTCACCAAGTCATTTGGTTCAGAATCTTTAAGCAGGTATCCCATTGCACCAGCTTTAATTGCTGGAAACACTTTTTCGTCGGCAGCAAAGCTCGTCAATGCTAATACACGCGCATCAGGTTGTTGCGTCGTAATTTGCTGTGTAGCCTCAATCCCGTCCATGTTGGGCATGACCAAATCCATCAATATCACATCGAATCGAGTTGCTTCAACCAGGTTCAACGCTTCTTGCCCATCTCCAGCTTCTCCAACCACCTCAATATCTTCCACTTCCGTTAATAAGGCACGGATCCCTTTGCGCACTATGGTGTGATCATCAACAATGATCACCCGAATTGGCGTCCTCGTCATGGCTGAATCTCCTCAACTACAAATCGATCTCTATTTTCAAAGCGGTTCCCATCTCTGCAGCACTTTCAATGATTAAATTTCCGCCAATGCGCTCGACACGTTCCTCAATGCCCCGCAGGCCTAACCCACCGCTCTGTCTGGCATCTGCTCGATTAAAGCCCCTTCCATCGTCTCTTACCTCCAGGCAGAAGTGATCGTCTTCATATAGAAAGTCGATGGAAATTGTTTCTGCCTTGGCATGTTTGACCGCATTACTCAAGGCTTCCTGTACCACACGATAGAGTTCTTCTTCGATCGAAAGCGGCAAACGATTTTCTTCTCCTTCCACGTGCAGCGAAGTGCGTAAACCCGAACGCGCTTCTACCGTTTCTAGACGGGTCTGCACAGCAGTTACCAAGCCTTCCTCTTCCAGAACCGGAGGATGCAATTCAAAAATCAGCAACCGCATGTCCATCATAGCTTCGCGTGCCATCTTCTGTAATTCCCGCAAATGCTCGTTTGCCACTTCGTTTTTTCCAGCCGATATTGCCATTCGCGTGGCATCAGCATAAAGCGTGACGCTATAAAGCGCCTGAGTAACTGAGTCATGTAATTCACGTGCCAGACGTTGACGCTCCTCAATTACAGCCAGCTTTTCAGCCTGTTGGTGAAGTAGAGCATGTTCAATGGCTATGGCCACCTGATCAGCGAAAAGCTGAATAAGCTGAATATCCCCATTCGTAAACCCCCCAGGTTTGTTAACAACATCCAATGCACCGATAATCGTATCATCCACAATTAAGGGAACCGCCAGCAACGTTCTTAGATTATGGTTGCGATAATAGGCTTGCATCTCACTCTCTGGATCGTTTAACAACAATGGTTTTCCTTGCTCTATGACCAGTCCAGCAAAAGAGTCTCCTACTGGCAGGCGCTCTAATACAGGTATGGGTACGCCACTGCTGCTTTTCACCCGAAACCACATTTCATCTTCCAGCAGTAACACCGCGCTTCCTGTAGCGCCAGTCAATTCGATAGCATCAGTGCAAACAATTGTTAATACATCTTCAAGTGTCGTGAGATGCTGCAGCAAGGCTGTGGTAACTCGTTGAAGGCTTTCGCTTGCATTTTGCAGCAAAGCAGTATGTTCATGTTCGGTAATGTCATTGCCGGTAAAAATGAAGTAATCGGCTGCACCGTTTGTGCCGGGAAGCGCATTGATTGACCAGGATATTAAAAGACGACGGCCGTCTTTCGTGACCCACTCGTTGTCACCTTTATCGGACGAATGACTGGCAATCAAATTGTCAAAACTATCTTGAATCCGTATTCTTTCTTCCGGAGCAAACAAAAGCTCCCAAAACGATCTGTCCTTGATCTCATTAAACGAATATCCGGTTAGCTTTTCACAAGCGCGATTGAAACGAACGATACGACCGTTCCGGTCAAGAATCACAATTAGAACGTCTATAGCATCGAGAACAGAATCAGAAAAACTATTCTCTGCTCTTATTTGAGTCACTGCGCGTTGGCGCTTTTTAATATGACGTTGGAGCTGATTTGATTCATCCATCAATTTTTTGTGCAACCATCATAGAATTACAATTGTCTCAACCTCATTATATCTCATGTGGTCTTCGCAAGGAGTTCTCGCCTACTCATGTTTCCATTTCTTTATTCAAATCTAGAATCAGGATTGTGGAATAGTGCTAATCTTGGACAAAGATTATCGCGGGAGCGATACGTCTCGCTCACTCAGTGAACTATGGGATTCGAGAAAATACGATGAAAACGAAAAAGACCCCTGGTATTCAGAGGTCCATTCGCATCAAGATAAGACAAAAAGGGCATTCTCAAAGACAATAGTTGTGCCTAAACAACATTGTAAGGAGGATGCCCTTTTGACAACAATATCCCAACTCAGCCAGATACTCCAAGAGTTATTGATAGCAGATGCCAATCGAATAGGGCGTAAAAGTGGTTTCATCCAGCGCCAGCGGAGATCAAGCGGAGCCAGCTTTGCGCAAAGCTTGATTTTTGGCTGGCAATCCAATCCACAGGCAAGTTTGGAAGAACTTTGCCAAAGTGCATTTGTATGTGGGGTCGCGATCAGTCCCCAGGGGTTACAAAAGCACCTCAATAGCCCACAAGCCAACAGATTCTTGCACCAATTATTACTCCAGGGGGTAGGCTATTTAGTGCAAAGCCAAAGTGAGCGTGATGATTTGCTTGCCTCTTTCGCGGGTGTTTACATTCAAGACAGCAGCCAAATCGAGCTGCCATCTTGCCTGCACACTATTTGGCAAGATACGCACGTTATGCATCTGGCCGATTGGCTCAACCAGCAAAATAGCACTGTATTGACCAACCTGTCGAACTAACGGCTCAGCGTTTACCCTGCCGTTTGCTGGCCATCCATTTGCCACATGAGGTAGCCAGGGATAGACGGAAACGAGCTCGGAAAGCCGCTGACAAAACGAAGACCGCTCCCTGGTCAAGGCGCTGCCAAGGCGTTGCGGAAACATGCCTTTCACATCCTGGCTACGTTACCTGATTTTACACGCCTATTGCACACGCTACGCCTCATTCTCCCAACCCTTGACCGGTGCACTGTACAAAAAAGAAAAGCACACCCCGCTACTTTCCAGCTTTTGGGGCGTGCTTCTCCCTAACTTGATGCGTATGGAAGAGAAAAAATAGGGGTATTTTTTCTGAAATACTGACAACTGATACACTTAAGACTAAACAGTAAAAACTGGAAAATGAACATGAGCAACATACATTTTTTTAACAGTGCTAATACGGGCTTCGCGCTTGACCTGCCTGATTGGGCGGTGGAGGAGTTGAACGGACTGCCGGCTTTTTTGCCTTCTTTGGA
>Ga0316578_10000671_pt1 | contig 12190 bp, 9 predicted proteins | sample J0NA_2_FD_203076 | JGI IMG/M metagenome (GOLD analysis project Ga0316578, IMG submission 203076) | Rhizosphere microbial communities from salt marsh grasses in Alabama, United States - J0-2_160517rDrC | ecosystem: Host-associated > Plants > Roots > Rhizosphere | place: USA: Alabama | collected... | reverse complement strand
CCCGTTGGGAATCGGAGTGATAGAAGATGACGGAGCGATACTGAGTCCCGACGTCCGCCCCCTGGCGATTCAGGGTCGTTGGGTCGTGCAGTGAGAAGAAGACCCGCAGCACTGTCTCGTAATCGATGACTGCCCGGTCGAATGTGAGCCGAACCACCTCGGCGTGTCCGGTGGTCCCGCTGCAAACCTGAGCGTAGCTGGGATCCGACACCTCGCCACCCGAGTAGCCAGACACGACCGATCGGACCCCCTTCAGACCCCGATAGGCCGCATCGAGACACCAGAAACATCCACCGCCCAAGGTCGCCAGCTCAGTGGTCATCGCGCAAGACCTCATTACTTGGCCCCAACGGCCAGGGTGTCGGCGCCGAGGGCAGAAATCAACCTTCGCCCCAGCCGCCCCGATGCACGGGGAGCTGGCTCGCGCGTCCCGTCACTCTCTTTCGAAATTCAGGGTTGACAACTCGTCCAGTATTTTAGAAACTGTTGATGTACTGAAGCTCCCCGCTTCAGTGCACTCCTCCATCCTCCTTTGGTGGTAACTTTAAAGCGCGACTCCCCGTCGCGCTTTTTTTTGCCCGCCATTTGGCAACGAGCAGGGAGGGCCTCCTCAGCCCGGCGCTTGGCGTTGCCTGAGCCTCCTCCGGCATCGACAATACAACCTCCAATTACCATTGAACCCTAACGGGAGACCCCATGGCGAACGAGGGATATCACGAGCCCGTCAACGAGCTCTCGGATCAGACCCGGGACATGCACCGGGCCATCATCTCCCTCATGGAAGAGCTCGAAGCGGTGGACTGGTACAACCAGCGCGTCGATGTCTGCAAGGACCCGGAGCTCCGAGCCATCCTGGCCCACAACCGCGACGAGGAGAAGGAGCACGCGGCCATGGTGCTGGAATGGATCCGGCGCCAGGACCCGACCTTCGACAAGGAGCTGAAGGACTATCTCTTCACCGACAAGCCCATCGCCCATCATCCCTGAGTCCAGGCCAGCCAAGGCCCAGGCGGCGCCAACGTACCCGCACCTCGGCGCCAACTCGGATTGACTTCAAGGAGGGGCCGAGCATACGCCTTCGCGGCATTCGATCAGCTCGCACCCCGAGACACGCGCGTCTCGGGGTGCTCCATCTTCAACGGCCTAAGGCCCTCGAAGATGGCGGGCCATTCCTGGCACGATCGACTCAAGCGGCCTTGGAAGCGACTCGGCCCGGATCGAGCATGTTGTCGGTTCGGCAGGTCTGGATCCGATGACCTACCACCCCGGCCTCGGAGAGGCGGCGGGTGAGGGGCGCCAGATCCCCTGGTCCATCACGACCCGGAAGGGGCGTGGTACGGACCTCATGGGCCACCCCGGCGGCGAGTAGCAGCCGCAGACTGGCCCAGGCCCGCAGGCCGGACCCCGCTACCCCGGTGACCTCGGCGTAATCTTCCGGCAGGGCCTTGATGTCCAGGCCCACCCAATCCACCAGATGAAGGACGCGTTCGAGGCGATCCGGATAGGGGCCGGCGGTGTGCAGACCGACCTTGAAGCCAAGCTCGCGGACCGTCCCCATGGCCGCGCCGAGCCCAGACTGCAGGGTGGGCTCCCCACCGCTGAAGACGACCGCATCCAGGAGACCCCGACGGGCCTTGAGAAACGCCAACACCGCGGCCCAAGGTATCGTCTCACCACCGCGCGCCGGCACCAGATGACCATTGTGGCAGTAGGAGCAGCGCCAGGGGCAGCCCTGGCAATAGATGACGGCCGCCAGCTCCCCCGGATAATCGATGGTGGTGAGCGGCGTCAGGCCACCGACCCGTAGCTGCCCCATCACCCGCCCCCGTCAGGCCGCGGCGCGCCGGCGTGGAGGGACCGAGACTCGCCCTTGGGGGCACTCGCTGAAATAGAGCCGCTCGCGATGCTCCGAGCGCTTTCCCGCGTTGAAGGCCGATACCGGACGGTGGTAGCCCATGACACGGGTCCAGACCTCACACCGGATGCGCTCTTCCGCCTTCAGCTCAAGTTCTTGTGACATAGAGGACTCCCTCTGATTGTTGCGATTGCGGTCGTTGAAGTGCTGGGTTGAAAGGGCGCGAGAAGACGCTACGGTCGCTGCGCACGAGAAGCCTGGGTTCGCGTTCATTCGCAGACAACCCCGATGTCGCCCGCTTGCGTGCCAGCAGCTCCTGGTCACAGAGCGGACAGAACTCGTGCTCGCCGGCGAGATATCCGTGCCGCGGACAGATGGAGAAGACCGGGGTCACGGTGATATAGGGCACACGGAAGCTCGTGAGGCCCCGACGCACCAGCCGCTTGCAGGCCTCCACGCTGGAGATCTGCTCGTTCATATAGAGGTGCAGAACCGTCCCACCCGTGTACTTGGACTGGAGCGTCTCCTGTTGGGCCAGGGCCTCGAAGGGGTCGTCCGTGTAGCCTGCGGGGAGCTGGGAGCTGTTGGTGTAGTAGGGTGCCTCGGGGACACCCGCCTGCAGGATGCCCGGGAAGCGCTTCTGATCCTCCCTGGCGAAGCGGTAGGTGGTGCCTTCCGCAGGGGTGGCCTCCAGGTTGTACAGATGACCGGTCGACTCCTGAAACTCCCGCATCCGTTCCCGGACGTGATCGAGCACCTGGCACGCCAGGGCCTGGCCCTGCTCTGTGCTGACGTCCTCCCGATCACTCGTGAAGTTGCGGATCATCTCGTTGATGCCATTGACCCCGATCGTGGAGAAATGATTGCGCAGGGTCCCCAGATACCGCTTGGTGTAGGGAAAGAGCCCGGCATCCAGGTGACGCTGAATGACCTTGCGCTTGATCTCCAGGCTGTTGCGGGCGAGGTCCAGGAGACGATCGAGCTGCCCCAGAAGTCCCGGCTCATCGCCCCGATGGGTGAAGCCGAGCCGGGCGCAGTTGATGGTGACCACCCCCAGGGATCCGGTCTGCTCGGCAGACCCGAAGAGCCCATTGCCACGCTTGAGCAGCTCCCGCAGATCGAGCTGGAGGCGGCAGCACATGGAGCGGACCATGTTGGGGGAGAGCTCGGAGTTGATGAAGTTCTGGAAGTACGGCAGCCCATACTTCGCGGTCATGGCGAAGAGCCGATCCGCGTTCTCCCCCTCCCAGGGAAAGTCGGGCGTGATGTTGTAGGTGGGGATTGGGAAGGTGAAGATACGCCCCTTGGCATCCCCCCGGCTCATCACCTCGATGTAGGCCCGGTTGATCAGATCCATCTCGTGCTGCAGCTCTCCGTAAGTGAAGGGCTGCTCCTCGCCGGCGATCACCGGCACCTGGCTCCTCAGGTCCTCAGGACAAACCCAGTCGAAGGTCAGGTTGGTGAAGGGCGTCTGGGTGCCCCAGCGAGAGGGGACATTCAGGTTATAGATCAGCTCCTGGATATACTGGCGCACCTGCGCATAGGCGAGCCCATCCTTGCGTACGAAGGGCGCCATGTAGGTGTCGAAGCTGGAGAACGCCTGGGCCCCGGCCCACTCGTTCTGCAAGGTGCCCAAGAAGTTGACGATCTGGCCCACCGCCGAGGACAGATGCCGAGGCGGCCCCGCCTCCACCCGACCGGGAACCCCGTTCAGCCCCTCCGCGAGGAAGGTCCTTAGGGACCAGCCCGCGCAGTAGCCGGAGAGCATATCCAAGTCATGGATGTGCATCGCCCCATCCCGGTGCGCCTGACCCACCTCCGGCGGGTAGACGTGGGACAGCCAGTAGTTGGCGATCATCTTGCCGGAGGTATTGAGGATGAGCCCACCGAGGGAGTAGCCCTGGTTGGCATTGGCGGCGACCCGCCAGTCCGAGCGGTCCAGATACTCATCGACAGAGGCCGCCACGTCCACCAGGGTGCGACCCTCCTCCCGGAGGCGCGAGTGCTGCTCCCGGTAGACGATGTAAGAGCGGGCGGTATCGAAGTGGTTGGCGGCAATCAGGGTCTGCTCCACCACGTCCTGGATGCCCTCCACGTCCGGCAGACGCCCGTCACCGAAGCGGTGAGCCAGGACCTTGACCACTTGGGCGCACAGCAGGCCCGCCTCCAGTTCACCGAACTCGCCGCTGGCCTGACCGGCCCGCAGGATGGCGGACTGGATCCGCGCCGAATCGAAGGGGACCTCCCGGCCGTCCCGCGTGCGGATCCGGGTAGGCAGCGTGGCAAGGTTGTGAATCGCTGCACCCATTGATCTACTCCCCACCATCACTAGATATTGTGCTGAACAGTATATACAGCGCAATATCTAGTACCTTGACGAAGGTCAATGGTCTGCGTCTGGAGGTCGAGCAGCCGCTCCAACGGCTGGATCACGACCGACATCCCGCTGTTTCCCAGAGACAAAAAACCCCCGTGCCGGCCGGCACGGGGGCCCCTTGAGAAACGCTGTAATAGTCAGCGGTTACCTGGCCGAGCGCACCTCGGCGGGATCAGCAGTTGCGGCAGACCTCGTGGGCAAACTGCTCGAGCATGCGGGTGTCGGCGGCGAACAGGCGGATGCCCTCCGCCAACTTCTCGGTCGCCATCGCATCCTCATTCAGCTCCCAACGGAAGCTTCGCTCGTCGTAGCTGACCCGCGGGATGTCCATGGCCAGGGCATCGTCCGGGTCCAGCCTCCGGGGCACCTCCCCCTCGCTGGCGGCCAGCTCCCCGAGGAGGGCTGGTGAGATGGTGAGCAGATCGCAGCCAGCGAGTGCCAGGATCTCCTCCGAGTTGCGGAAGCTCGCCCCCATGACCACCGTTTTGTAGCCGTGGCGCTTGAAATAGTTGTAGATACGGGTGACCGACATCACGCCAGGGTCCTCGTCCGCTGGATAGCCGGCCACGTTCTGGGCGTTCTTGTACCAGTCCAGGATGCGCCCGACGAAGGGCGAGATCAGGGTGGCCCCCGCCTCGGCCGCCGCGACGGCCTGGGGAAAGCTGAACAGCAGGGTGAGGTTGCAGTGAAGCCCGCTCGCCTCCAGCCGCTCGGCGGCCCGCACCCCTTCCCAGGTGGAGGCGATCTTGAACAGGACCTGGGCGCCCGGATCCACACCAGACTGCTGATAGAGCTCCGCTAGACCCTCGGCACGCCGAACGGTCGCGTCGCTGTCGAAGGAGAGCCGGGCATCGATCTCGGTCGAGACGCGACCCGGGACTATCTTCAGGATCTCGGTCCCGAAGTTCACCGCCAGCTTGTCCATCGTCCACTGGGCCCGGGCCTGGACGTCCCCCGCCCCCCGTTTGCTGCCGAAGATGACGGCATCCTCCACCAGCTCCCGGTATTGGGGCATCTGAGCCGCCTTGTAGATGAGCGACGGGTTGGTGGTTGCGTCCTGGGGCTTGTATTCGGCAATGGCCTCGAAGTCACCGGTGTCGGCGACCACCGTGGTCATGGTCTTCAGTCGTTCGAGCTTGCTCATAACGAGGCCCCCTTTTGCTGCAGGTGACAAGGTAAAAGATTGCCGGAACCTTAGCCGAACTTGGCGACTGTTTCGACGTTCCCCAGCGACCGGTGCTCGACCGACACCGACGGAGGGAACTTCGAAACCTGGGGCCCCTGAGCCCATCCGACCGACCAGGCATACATCGATCTACGCTATCATACCCTGGTGAATCTTCGTGACCTCAAATACATCGTCGCGGTCGCCGAGACCCGTCACTTCGGCCGCGCCGCCTCACGGTGCTTCGTCAGCCAGCCGACCCTCAGTGGCCAGATCAAGAAGCTGGAGGACGAGCTGGAAGTCATCATCTTCGAGCGGACCAACAGGTCGGTGGAGATCACCCCGGTGGGTGAGTCCATCCTGACCCACGCCCGGCTGGCCCTGGAGCAGGCCAACGCCATCGAGCAGGTGGCGCGCGCCCACCAGGACCCCATGGCGGGCCCGCTGCGCATTGGCGCCATCCCCACCCTGAGCCCCTACCTCATGCCCTTGGTCCTGATGCCACTCAAGCGGACCTACCCCAAGCTCACGCTGGTGCTCTCGGAGGAGCTCACGGACGCGCTCTTGGTCAGATTGCAGCACCATGAGCTCGACGCCGCTCTGCTGGCCACGCCCACAGACGAGCCGGAGCTCGATGCCCTACCGCTCTTCGACGAGCCCTTCTGGCTCGCCCATCCACGCGATCACCACCTTTACCAGAAGGATGACGTCACTGCAGAGGACTTGCAGTCCATCGACTTGCTGCTGCTCGCCGACGGCCACTGCCTGACCCATCAGGTGATGGACCTGTGCCGACGCGCCGAGCGCCCCGCCACCGGCGAGATGGCGGACCTGCGGGCCGCGAGCCTGGAAACCCTGCTCCAACTGGTGGGTGCGGGATTCGGCTGCACCCTGGTGCCCGCCCTCGCCATTCGCGGCAGCTGGATGACCGATAGCGGCATCATCGCCCGGCCCCTGGCGCTGCCAAATGCCTATCGTCGGGTTTCACTGGTCTATCGCCGCAGCTTTCCCCGTCCGGCCGCGATCTCCGCCTTGGCCGACATCATCCGCGACCATCTTCCCAACACAGTCACGCCCTTATCCCGCGACCCCGCACAGGCAAGCCGTCGCGGCCCTGGCCCCAAATGACAATTCCCGTACCGTCGCCAGGCAGACGATTGACGGCCTGACACAGACTGCGCCGGGGGCCGTTTGTCGTAAAAAAATGACACACTAGCTGAAAGCAGCGACAAAAGTCCTGCTTAAGCTATTATTTGTATTGCATGAAGCCGAGAGACCAAATCGACGGGTGGTAGCGAAAACGCGACAAAGCGACGGCCCGTCGGGGGGACTGCATATGAGCCGAGCGGCCCTTGCATCCCCTCAAGTCTTGGGGGCCCATCGATCCCAACACGCACAATTTCGAGAACGCAGTCATGACGACCAATCAGACTCAAGCCCATTGGGAGCTCTGCCGTCAGGGGTTGCCGCTCGCGGCCGACGAGGCCGCCCAACAGTGGGACAGGGGGCAGACCTTCAACCTGGAAGGGGGGATTCGTCTCGCCAGGTACCTGCAGGCACTGATCCGCCAGTGCAACTGGGAGGTCCAGCGGTCCGCAAGGCCGGCTTGATGGGGCACCCCTCTACTGGACGATACGGCCTTGGGCGGACGATCGACCTCGGGCCCGACGGGCCGAGGCCGGTTTGACACCGATTCGCTCCACGGCTGCGGGGATCCAGGCGCCGCTGCAGGCCAAGCCCAATGGCCCCGGAATCCACCCCACGAAGGAGTGCCTGGCGCCCCGATGCAGTTGCGCCACCCTGCTCAGTTACCGGGACCCAGCCCTACAACGTGAACCGCGAGCCAGACGCAAGGCGGGGCCCCCGAGGTGGAGAGGACACGGTGGGGGGTCCGAGCGGGGATCAGGAGTGAATCTCCCGTCCTCAAGACCAACTCGTCCTCGGCGACCCAGAGCTTGGCCTCGCCCTGCAGCAGCAGAACCCATTCGTCCTGGGGCTGGTCGTAGAGCACGGGCTCGGGAAACGCGCTGCTGACGATCCGCTCGATACGTACCGGACCCCGACGCAATAGCTCATCGAAGACCTCGCCCTCGGTGGGTTGAGGCAGGTCCGATAGCAGGTTCCGGATTAACTGGGACATCGGATGGTCGTCCGTGGAGTGGGGGGGATTGGTCATCAGGAGTGGAGGATCGGCGGAACGCCCTGGGGGCTTCCGCCCTACAGGAGGATTGGTCATCAGGAGTGGAGGATCGGCGGAACGCCCTGGGGGCTTCCGCCCTACAGGAGCACCCGCTCGATGCCGCCTGCCCGGACCTGCGTGAGGAAGCGCTGCTGCCAGCCGTCTCCCAGCGTCCTGCGGGCCAGCTCCACGACAATATAGTCGGTCTTGAGCCCCGTTTCGTCCGCATACCTGGCGAGTCCCTGCTGGCAGGCGGGACAGGCGGTGAGGAGCTTGACCTCACCCTGCTCGACCCGCTCCCGACCTGTCAGCGCCCGAATGCCGCCAAACAGCTCCTCCACCTTGCGGAAACGCAGCTGGTTGGCGATGTCGGGTCGGCTGGTGCCCAGGGTTCCGGCCTCCCCGCAGCAGCGATCCGAAAGGCTCACCTCCTGCCCGATCAAGGAGGAGGCCACCCGTATCGGGGCATGCGTCTTCATGGGGCTGTGACAAGGGTCGTGGTAGAGGTACCGGACCCCTGGGACACCCCCGAGGCTCACCCCCTTCTCCATCAGCCACTCATGGACGTCGAGCAACCGGCAACCGGGAAAGATGCCGTCGAACTCGTATTGGAGAAGCTGGTCCATGCAGGTCCCACAGGACACCACGACGGTTCGGATGTCCAGATAATTCAGGGTATTCGCCACCCGGTGGAAGAGCACCCGATTGTCCATGGTGATTCTGCGCCCCCGCTCCTCCATCCCGGCGGCCCGCTGGGGATAGCCGCAACAGAGATATCCGGGAGGCAGCACCGTCTGCGCCCCGAGTCGGTAGAGCATGGCAAGGGTTGCAAGCCCCACGTCGGAGAACAGCCGCTCGGATCCGCAGCCGGGAAAGTAGAAGACCGCCTCGGCCTCCTCGGGCGCCACCTCGGGATCCCTCAGGATCGGAATCTGCGTCCGGTCCTCGAGCCCCAGCACCTGGCGGAAGGTCCGCCGAGGCAGATCCACCCGGATGGGCCGGCTCACCAGATCCAAGACCTGGCTCGCCAGGGCGGGAGTCCCGGTGGTGGCGGCGGGCCGGCTGACACGCCGCCGGGTCAGGCCCAGCGAGCTAGCGGCCCAGTGGGCAAGGTTCATCCCGGCGAAGCCCCATTGGGCCAGCCCCAGACGCAGATACCGAATGGCGCGGGGATTGACGGTGTTGAGAAACTGCATGGCCGCCCAGGCACCGGGGCTGAAGCGCTTCTGACCGCGGCTTGTCAGGATCCGGCGCATGCGCATGGTCACATCACCGAAGTCGATGTTGACCGGGCAGGGGCTCAGGCATTTGTGGCAGACGGTGCAATGGTCCGCCACGTCGTTCATCTCCTCCACGTGGCGCAGAGAGAGCCCGCGCCGGGTCTGCTCTTCATAGAGGAAGGCCTCGATGATGAGCCCGGTGGCCAGGATCTTGTTGCGCGGCGAGTAAAGCAGATTGGCCCGCGGCACGTGGGTCATGCATTTGGGCTTGCACTTGCCGCAGCGCAGGCAGTGCTTGACGTCGTCGTTCAAGGCCCCGAGCTCAGTCTCCTCGAGGATGATGGCTTCCTGTTGGACGAGCCGCAGCGACGGGGTGAAGGCGGCAGCAAGGTCCGAGCCGGGCATCAGCTTGCCCGGGTTGAAGTGCTGAGCCGGGTCCACCCGCTGCTTGTAGGCGGCGAAGTCGGCGAGCCGCTGGGGCTCGAGATACTTGAGCTTGGTGATCCCGATCCCGTGCTCCCCGGAGACGACGCCACCAAGGGACTCGGCCAGGGCCATGATGCGGTCCACCAGCCGCTCGGCCTCGTGAAGCATCCGATGGTCCGCAGAATGGACCGGGATGTTGGTGTGCACATTGCCGTCGCCGGCGTGCATGTGCAGGGCGACGAAGATCCGCGAGTCGCGCAACCGTGCATGGGTCTCGTCCAACCGGCGGCGGACGCCGGCGAGCTCCCGGCCGGCGAAGATCTCGTGGAGCCGCTCCCCGACCTCGCGGGTGTAGGACTGGCGCAAGTCGCGGCGCAGCATCAGGGCGAGCAGGGTATCGCCCGGCCGCACGCGGCCCCGCTCGGCGTCCCGCAAGAGTCCCAGGTGGTCCGCGGCGGGCTCGTCCAAATGGGCGAGCACCTGCCGCCAGCGCTCCCGGGCCGCTCCAACAACCTCGCGCGCGGCGTCCCGCTTGCCCGAGAGGATGGCGGCCTCCTCCTGCGAGCTGTCATTGTCTCCCTGCTCCCTGGCCTCCGAGAGGCCCCCGGCCAGGTAGTCGAGGACCGCGACCATGATGGCATCCTTGTTGCCGATGGACTGCTCGATGTTGATCCGCTCGACGCCGCGGCTGTAATCCGCCAACCGTGGGAGTGGAATCACCACGTCTTCGTTGATCTTGAAGGCGTTGGTGTGGCGGGAGATGGCGGCGGTGCGGGCCCGGTCGAGCCAGAAGCGCCTGCGGGCCTCCGGGCTCACGGCGACGAACCCCTCGCCCCCCCGGCCAGCGACCAGCTCCAGCACCCGCTCCGCCGCCGCCACCACCGCGGACTCGTTGTCGCTCACCAGGTCCGCCAGCAGCACCATCTTGGGGAGCTCCCGGCGATTGGCCTTGGTTGTGTATCCCACGGCCCGAACGTAGCGCTCGTCAAGGTGCTCGAGGCCGGCAATTCGCACCCCATCGAGCCCTTCCACATAGGCCTTGATGTCCACGATGGCCGGAACCGCCAGGTCCAGGTCGGCGCCAAAGAACTCCAGGCAGAGCGTGCGTCCGTGGGCGGGCATCCGATGCAGAACGAACCGGGCGGAGGTGATGATGCCATCGCAGCCCTCCTTCTGGACCCCCGGCAGGCCACCGAGGAACTTGTCGGTCACGTCCTTGCCGAGCCCCGCCTTACGGAAGGCGCTGCCCGGAATCGAGAGGAGCTCCGGCTCACCCCTGGGGGTAGCCCCATCCGGCCCGAAACGGGTGATCCGAAAGCGCACCTGCGCCTGCTCGTGGATCTTTCCCAAATTGTGGTCCAGGCGCTCCACCAGGAGCCAGTCCGCCTCCGGGGTCACCATGCGCCAGGAGACCAGATTGTCCAGCGCGGTGCCCCAGAGCACCGCCTTCTTGCCCCCGGCGTTCATGGCCACGTTGCCGCCGATACACGAGGCGTCCTGGGAGGTGGGGTCCACCGCGAAGGCGAGCCCGTTGGCCTCCGCCAGGTCCGAGACGCGGCGGGTCACCACCCCCGCCCCGCATTGGACGGTTGGGACCAGGCCATCCACGCCGGGCAGGGGGATGGGCTCGACGCCCGATAGAGACTCCAGCTTCTCGGTGTTGATGACCGCGGTCAGGGGGCGCAGGGGCACGGCGGAGCCCGTGTAGCCGGTGCCGCCACCGCGGGGGATTAGGCTCAGCCCGCAGTCGATGCAGGCGCGCACGATGGCGGCCATCTCGGCCTCGGTATCCGGTGAGATCACGACGAACGGCAGCTCCACCCGCCAGTCCGTGGCGTCGGTGGCGTGGGACACCCGAGCGAGACCACCGAAATCGACGTTGTCCCTTCGGGTGACCCCGGTCAGCGCCCGACGCAGTCGCTCCCGGGTCCCTTGTTCCAGGTCGAACCAGTCCTTGAAGCGCTGGACTGCGGCGCGGGCCGCGGCCAGGAGCTCGGCCGCCTTCGGATTGTCGTTCAACCTGAGCTCGAATTGATCGAGCCGATGGTCGAGGGCTCCCAGCAGCAAGCGGCGACGGTCCAGACTCTCCAGCAGATCGTCTTGGAGATAGGGGTTGCGGGTGATGACCCAGATGTCTCCAAGGACCTCGAAGAGCATTCGGGCGGACCGCCCGGTGCGACGGCTACCCCGCAGCTCCTCGATCAGGGCCCAACGCTCGGCCCCGAGGAACCGGATCACGATCTCCCGGTCGGTGAGGCTCGTGTAGTTGTACGGGATCTCGCGGATACGGGGCTGGCTGTCACTCATGGGCTCGCTCGCCGGACAACGGCGTTTTGCGCTGCACAAAATGGTATCGCAGTCGGGCGTCGACGATGACGCGCGATCCGCACCCGGACACCCGCGAACGCGCAGACACGGACAGGGCGCAACCGCCAAGCGCGGGGCCCTGGTCCTAGCCGAGCGTCTCCGCGCTTGGAGGGAGCAAGCCTTAAGACTAGACTGGCGCGCGTCTGCAGACCCTAACACCCTCTCAAGAGGTAACCACCATGCGCCTTCTATCGCTCGCGCCCAGCATCACACTCGTCGCCCTGTCGATCACCATCGGGGCCACCGAGGCATCCGAGGTTGACGATGCGGTGTATTACCGCCAGGGTGTGATGAACGTCCTTTCCTGGAACGCGGGCCAAATGGCCGCCATGGTCAAGGGCGAGGTCCCCTTCGATCCTGCCGCCTTCCAGGGTTACGCGGCGGACCTCGCCGCGGCCGCGGCACTCAATATCCTGCCGGGCTTCCCGGAGGATTCCGCCACCGACGATAGCGACGTCAAGGACGAAATCTGGCTCAACTGGTCGGACTTCGAGTCCAAGCTCCAGAATCTGCGCACGGAGTCGACCAAGCTGGCGGAGGTGGCGAAGGGTGGTGACGAGGAAGCGATCAAGGCCCAGTTCAACGCCACTCGCCGCGCCTG
>Ga0316578_10000670_pt1 | contig 12193 bp, 10 predicted proteins | sample J0NA_2_FD_203076 | JGI IMG/M metagenome (GOLD analysis project Ga0316578, IMG submission 203076) | Rhizosphere microbial communities from salt marsh grasses in Alabama, United States - J0-2_160517rDrC | ecosystem: Host-associated > Plants > Roots > Rhizosphere | place: USA: Alabama | collected... | reverse complement strand
ATCGCCGGCGTGGGTGAACTGGCGGTGTTTTGCGGCGCCTTGGTCGGTGCGGGCCTGGGCTTTCTGTGGTTCAACGCCTATCCGGCGCAAGTCTTTATGGGGGACATTGGCGCCTTGGCGCTGGGGGCGGCCTTAGGGATCGTGGCGGTGATCGTGCGTCAGGAGATCGTGCTGTTCATCATGGGCGGCGTGTTCGTGGTGGAGACCCTGTCGGTGATCCTACAGGTCGCCTCGTTCAAGCTCACCGGCAAACGCCTGTTTCGCATGGCGCCGCTTCATCATCATTTCGAATTAAAAGGATGGCCGGAACCGCGGGTGATCGTGCGCTTCTGGATTGTGACCGTGTTGCTGGTATTGGTCGGTTTGGCGAGTTTGAAGATCCGCTGATGATGCAGGCGGCATTGCAACGGGACTGGATGGTAATGAGCGAGCGGGATGTAGCCAATGTGATCGTGGGTCTGGGCAAGACCGGATTGTCCTGCGCCCGTTATCTAGCCGCGCGCGGCGAGGCATTTGCCGTGATCGATAGTCGCGACACACCGCCGGGACTCGAGGAATTGCGTCGCGAATTTCCGCAGGCTCCCGTATTTACGGGCGGTTTCGATACTGCGGTGCTGGCGCGCGCGCAACGACTCATCGTCAGCCCCGGGGTGGCCTTGGCTGAACCTGCTATTGCCGCGGCCATGCGCGACGGCACCGAGGTGGTGGGCGATATCGAACTCTTCGCCCGCGAGGCGCGTGCGCCGGTAGTGGCGGTGACCGGTGCCAATGGTAAGAGCACGGTGACAACCTTGGTGGGCGAGATGATCCGCGATGCGGGGTTCGCGGTGCAGGTCGGCGGCAATCTAGGTACGCCGGCCTTGGATTTGTTGGCCGCTGAACTCCCGGATTTTTATGTGTTGGAGCTGTCCAGTTTTCAGTTGGAGACCACTTACAGCTTGGACGCGGCGGTAGCGGTGGTGCTCAACATCAGTCCCGATCATATGGATCGTTATCATGACGTGCGCGAATATGCCGCGGCAAAAAAGCGTATCTATCGCGGTGCCGGCACCATGGTGATCAATAGCGACGATCCCTTGGTCGCGGCGATGCTTGCACTGGGACGCAAGGTGGTGCGTTTTGGTTTGAGTGCCCCGGCTCAAGGGGATTTCGGTCTGCGCGAATGCGATGGTGAGGCATATTTGGCGAAGGGGGTGCAGGTCTTGATGGCCGCCGCGGAACTGCGTATCAAAGGCAGCCACAACATTGCCAATGCCCTCGCGGCTTTGGCCTTGGGCGATGCCTTGGGCATCTCTATTACTAGTATGCTTGCCACCTTGCGTCGCTTTGCCGGTTTGCCCCACCGTACTCAGTGGGTGGCGAGTCACAATGGAGTGAATTGGTATAACGACTCCAAGGGCACCAATGTGGGCGCGACCTTGGCAGCCTTGCAGGGCATGCCCGGCAAGGTGGTGTTGATCGCTGGCGGTTTAGGTAAGGGACAGGATTTTACCCCCCTCAAGGCGGCGGTCGCCGCCAAGGGGCGGGCCGTGGTGTTGCTGGGCCAGGACGCTGCTGTGATCGAGCGGGCAGTGGCGGGCGCGGCCCCGGTGGTGCGCGTGAAGGACATGGATGAAGCCGTGGAACAGGCCGCCAACTTGGCCCACGCAGGCGACACGGTATTGTTGTCGCCGGCCTGCGCCAGTTTCGATATGTTCAAGGGCTACGATCACCGTGGTGAGGTGTTCGTCGCGGCGGTGCACAGGAGGTCGGCATGATTAGGCTCGGCCGCTATTCGCCCTTCGCATTCATGGAGCAGGCTCAGGCGCGCAATAGCGCCGCACTGGGGCCGTGGTGCGATACCTGGCTGCTGGGGGCGGTGGTGGCTCTGTTGTGCTTTGGGCTGGTGATGGTGGCGTCGGCCTCGGTGAGTCTGGCGGATCGCCAGTTCGGACAGCCCTTCTATTACTCTCTGCGGCAATTTCTGTTTGTCGGGCTGGGGGTGGCGGCGGCGGTCGTGGTGATGCGCACCCGCCTGGTGTACTGGGAAAAGGGTGGGGTGGTGTTGTTGGTCTTGGGGGCGGCCTTGCTGGTAATGGTGTTGATCCCCGGTGTTGGGCGGCAAGTGAACGGCAGCACTCGCTGGTTGCCTTTCGGCATCTTCAATCTCCAGGCCTCGGAATTGGTAAAGCTGTTCGTCATAGTCTACTTGGCCGGTTACCTGGTGCGCCGCGGCGACGAGGTGCGTAACTCGATCAAAGGCTTTTTGAAGCCGCTGGCGATCCTGGCGCTCTTGTCTCTGTTGTTGTTGATGGAGCCGGACTTCGGCAGTACCGCGGTGATGTTTGCCACCGCCCTGGGGATGATGTTCCTCGGCGGTGTACGTCTGTGGGAATTCTTTGCACTGTTAGGTGTGGTGGTGGCGGCGATGGCGGGGCTGGCGCTGTCCTCTCCCTATCGCCTAGAGCGCTTGACCACCTTTCTCAATCCGTGGGCGGATCCCTTCGACAGCGGTTTTCAACTCACCCAGGCCTTGATCGCCATCGGCCGCGGTGAATGGGCCGGGGTCGGCCTGGGGGGCTCGATCCAAAAACTGTTCTATCTTCCTGAGGCCCATACCGACTTTTTATTCGCCGTGCTGGCGGAGGAACTGGGCTTGCTGGGCGTGGTGAGCGTGATCGCGCTGTTCACCCTGGTGGTGTGGCGCTCATTCGTCATCGCCTATCGCGCCGAACAAAGCGGCAATCGTTTCGCCGCCTATCTGGCCTATGGCATCGGGATGTGGATCGGACTGCAGGCCTTCATCAATATAGGCGTCAACATGGGGGCGCTGCCCACCAAGGGTTTGACCTTGCCGCTTATGAGTTACGGCGGGTCCAGCATCATCGTGATGTGCGTCGCCGTGGCCTTGTTGTTACGCGTCGATTATGAGACGCGCTTTCCGCGCGGGAGGGCTAGCCGGTGATGCGCGTGATGATCATGGCGGGCGGCACCGGCGGTCATGTGTTTCCAGCACTGGCGGTGGCGGCGGAATTGCGAGAACGCGGCGCCGAGGTGTTTTGGCTGGGTACGCGCCAGGGCCTGGAGGCCAAGCTGGTTCCGGCGGCGGGCATCAGTATGGAGTGGGTCTCGGTCTCCGGTTTGCGCGGCAAAGGTGCTATGGCATGGTTGCTGGCGCCGTGGCGGTTGCTGTGGGCGGCACTGCAGGTATTGGCAGTCATGTTGCGCCAACGGCCGGTAGTGGTGCTGGGCATGGGCGGCTTCGTCACCGGTCCCGGCGGTGTCATGACCTGGTTGCTGCGCAAGCCCTTGGTGATCCATGAACAGAATGCCATCGCCGGCCTGACCAACCGCCTGCTGGCGCCCTTGGCGCAGCGGGTATTGGAGGCCTTCCCCGGCACTTTCCACGGCAAGCATGTTACCCATACCGGTAATCCGGTGCGACGGGCCATTGCCGACTTGCCCATACCGGAACAACGTTTCGCTGCCCGCAACGGTGTCCTACGTCTGTTGGTGTTGGGCGGCAGCCTCGGCGCGCGCGCCTTGAATGAAGTGGTTCCGGCAGCGCTGGCGCAGTTGTCCTCCCGTCCCGAGGTGTGGCACCAGACGGGCGGCCGCAATCTCGATGAAACGCTGGAGTATTATCGGGCTGCCGCCGTGACGGCGCGGGTGGAACCCTTCATCGATGATATGGCCGCGGCCTATGGCTGGGCGGATCTGGTGGTGTGTCGCGCGGGCGCCCTGACGGTGGCGGAACTGGCAGCGGCGGGGGTGGGCGCGGTCCTGGTCCCCTATCCCCATGCGGTGGACGATCATCAGACCCGGAATGCCGCTTATCTGAGCGATGCCGGTGCCGCCGTTGTGATCCAACAAGCGGAGTTAACCCGCGAGCGCTTTCGCGAACTGTGGTCCTCCTTGGCGGATCGTTCCCGCCTGTTGGCCATGGCCCAGGCCGCCAGGGGTTTGGCTCAGCCTCAGGCGGCGGCGACGGTGGCCGCATTGTGTTGGGAGGCGGCCTATGGCTGAACGTCCCGTGACTGATATGAAGACCCCGATGCGGGAACGGATGCGGAGCATCGCGGCGATTCACTTCGTCGGCATCGGCGGCGTGGGTATGGGGGGCATCGCCGAGGTGCTGCACAATCTCGGCTATCGCGTTTCCGGGTCCGACATTAAGGACAATGCCCTTACCCGCCGCTTTGCCGGATTGGGGATGACGATACATATCGGTCACGACGCGCGCTGGGTGGAAGGCAGCGATGTAGTGGTGGTGTCCAGCGCCGTCGATCAGAACAATCCCGAGGTGAAAGAGGCTCAGCGACGTCGCATCCCGGTGGTGCGGCGCGCCGAGATGCTCGCCGAGTTGATGCGTTTCCGTTATGGAATCGCCGTGGCGGGCACCCATGGCAAGACCACCACTACCAGTCTCATCGCCAGTCTGTTGGCCGAAGGGGGACTCGATCCAACCTTTGTCATCGGCGGGCGTCTTAATAGTATCGGCGGCAATGCCCGCTTGGGTGCTGGTGAGTATCTGGTGGCGGAGGCCGATGAGAGCGATGCCTCGTTCCTGCACCTTGCGCCGATGATTGCGGTAGTCACGAATATCGACGCCGATCACATGGAAACCTACGGCGGCGACTTCGGCCGTTTGCGTCAAACCTTCATTGAATTCCTCCATCAGTTACCCTTCTACGGTTTGGCCGTGGTGTGTCTGGATGATCCGGTCGTCGCCGAGTTGTTGCCGCAGTTGCCGCGGCCGAGTCTGACCTATGGCCTTTCCAAAGAGGCGGATGTGTGGGCGCGCAATATTCGCCAGCAGGCGGCGACTACGCACTTCAAGGTAGTGCGCCGCAGCGGCGCGGAACTGGAGGTCAGCCTCAATCTGGCCGGTCATCACAATGTGCTCAACGCCCTGGCCGCTATCGCCGTGGCCCTGGAATTGGGCGTGGACGACGGCGCCATTCAACGGGCCCTGGTCGGTTTCCAGGGGATAGGCCGGCGTTTTCAACTCTATGGCGAGATTGCCACCACGGCAGGATCGGTGTTGATGATCGATGATTACGCTCATCATCCCCGGGAAATCGCGGCCACGGTGGAGGCTATACGCGCCGGTTGGCCACAACGGCGCCTGGTCACGGCGTTTCAGCCGCATCGTTACAGCCGGACCCGCGATCTGTTTGAAGACTTCGTCAAGGTACTCTCCGAGGTAGATGTGCTGGTGTTGCTGGATGTGTATCCGGCTGGGGAGGAACCCATCGCCGCCGCCGACGGTCGCGCCCTCAGCCGCGCGATCCGCGCCCGCGCTCAGGTCGATCCGGTGTTCGTCGATGCTGTGACGGACTTGCCCGCGGTGTTGAACAGCGTCTTACGGGACGGCGATGTGTTGCTTACCTTGGGGGCGGGTGATATCGGCGCGGCGGCGGCGAAGCTGCCGGAGCAACTCAACGAGGGGACGCCATGATGGCCGCCCAGCATCATGCATTGCTGCGCGGCAAGCTGCGTCAAGACGAGCCCATGGCCCGGCATGTGTCGTGGCGGGTGGGCGGACCGGCCCGCACATTTTACGAGCCGGCGGACATCGACGATTTAGTGGTCTTTCTGCAGCAACTCCCTGCGGAAGAACCGCTGTACTGGCTGGGGCTGGGCAGCAATATGCTGGTGCGCGACGGCGGTATTTCGGGAACGGTGATCGCCACCAGCGGTGCCTTGATGGACTTGGTAAAGGTCGCTGCGCTTACGGTGCAGGCCGGCGCCGGTGTGGCGTGCAATAAGGTGGCGCGCTTCTGCGCGGGCTTGAATCTGGTTGGTGGGGAATTTCTAGCCGGTATCCCCGGGACTATGGGCGGCGCGCTGGCTATGAACGCCGGGGCCTTCGGCGGTGAGACCTGGCCCTTGGTGCGGCGCGTCGAGACCATCGATCGCCATGGCATACGCCGCTGGCACGCGCCCGTTGATTTTCAGGTGGCGTATCGTGAAGTACACGGGCCGGCTGGGGAATGGTTCATAACGGTGGAACTGCAGCTACAAGACGGAGACGGTGCGGCCAGTCTGGCCCGGGTCAAGGCCTTGTTGGAACGCCGCAATCAGACGCAGCCCATCGGCCTGCCCAGTTGCGGCTCGGTTTTTCGTAACCCACCCGGCGATCATGCGGCGCGTCTGATCGAGGCCTGCGGCTTGAAAGGCTTGTGCCGCGGCGGCGCCTGTGTTTCCGCCAAGCATGCCAATTTCATCATCAACAGCGGAGACGCGAGTGCGGCCGATATCGAAGCCTTGATTGCCCAGGTGGCGGAAACCGTGGAGCGGGTGCACGGTATAAGCCTGCACCGCGAAGTGCATATTGTCGGCGATGCGCAGACGGGAGGGCCGCAGTGATGACTTCCGTCCAGCGTGTACAAGATCCCAAGCTATTCGGCCGGGTGGGAGTGTTGATGGGAGGACGTTCCGCGGAGCGCGAGATTTCCTTAAAGAGCGGTCGCGCGGTGCATGCCGCCTTGCTGCAGCGCGGTGTCGATGCCCATGCCGTCGATGCGGGTGAAGATGTGTGGCAGCAACTGGGTCAAGGCTTTGATCGCGTGTTCATCATCCTGCACGGCCGCGGCGGCGAAGACGGTGTGATTCAAGGCGCTCTGGAAACGCTGGGTCTGACGTATACGGGCAGTGGGGTGCTGGGTTCGGCGCTGGGCATGGACAAGCTGCGCAGCAAATGGGTGTGGCAAGCCCTGGGGCTGGCGGTGCCGGAGTTCGTGGTGATCGATGATGAAAGCCGGCCTGAGGAACTGATTGCCCGCTTGGGCTTGCCGCTGATGATCAAACCGTCACGCGAGGGTTCCAGCCTGGGTGTGAGTAAGGTGACGGATGCGTCGCAGTTGCCTGCCGCGCTGGTGGCGGCGCGGGAGCTGGACGATTGCGTGATCGCCGAGCGTTTCATTCAAGGCGGCGAATACACCTGTGCGGTCCTCGGCCATGAGGCTTTGCCGATGATCCGCATCGAGACCCCGCGCGCCTTCTATGACTATAAAGCCAAGTACTTCGCCGATGACACCCGGTATATCTGCCCCTGCGGGCTGGATCAGGCCCAAGAAGCGGAATTGCAGCGGCTATCCCTGAAGGCCTTTGCTGCGCTGGGCTGTCACGGCTGGGGGCGCGTCGACTTTATGGTGGATGACGCGGGGCGGCCTTGGCTCATAGAGGTGAATACCGTGCCGGGCATGACCGATCACAGTCTGGTGCCCATGGCGGCGCGGCAGGCCGGCCTCGCCTTTGATGAATTGGTGTGGCGCATCCTCGAGGAGACCTTGAGCCCATGAGCGTTACGGTGAGAGACATGATGTCACTGAGTCCCTTGTGGCGCCGCTCGGGACGCAAGGCCGCGTCGCGCGTTATGCCGCGGCGCAGGCCGGTAGCCCCGGTAACGCGAACCTGGGAGGGTGTGACTGCAGGCTTGCGCGGGGCCTTGATCATGGCGTCGGGTTTGGTGTTGGCCGGGATCTTGGGCTGGGGATGGTCGACCCTCACCGATCCGCACGTGCTACCCATCAAGAATGTGCAGGTGCAAGGGGTCTTCACTCACGTTAATCCTTCACTGGTACGTACTGCGGTTAAACCGTTTCTGAAAGGTAATTTCTTGACTGTGGATGTGCGGCGGGTGCAACAAGTGGTCCAAACCCTGCCTTGGGTCAAGCATGCGGAAGTGCGACGGGCTTGGCCGGATGCCGTGCATATCGCCGTGACCGAGCAAGTGCCGGTTGCCCGCTGGGGTGAGGATGCCTTGGTCAACGCCGGTGGGGAAATCTTCAGCCCCCCGCGCGCTAGTTATCCGGGTGGGCTGCCTAGCTTGCAGGGTCCCGAGGGTTCCGGGGAGCTTGTCGTTGCGGCGCTCCGCGATATGAGCGGGATTTTGGCTCCATTGGGTTTGCACATCAATCGTCTGGTCCTGGACGAACGTCGCGCCTGGGGATTGGACTTGGATAACGGTATGCAAGTGGTATTGGGGCGAGGCAATGGTTATGGGCGCTTGTTGAAGTTCGTGAAGTTTTACCGCCGCGCCTTTCATGATCGAGTGGCGACGGTTGCCAGAGTGGATTTGCGTTACAGCAACGGTTTTGCGGTGCGTTGGAAAAAGACCGGTAAACGGCAATAGCAACCTAAGATTTTGAGCTTGCGGAGATACTAAAGAGATGTCGAAAAAAGGAGAAAAGGATTTGATCGTCGGTTTGGATATCGGTACCTCAAAGGTGGTGGCTATCGTCGGCGAGGTGAAACCGGATGGCGCCATCAATATTGTGGGGCTGGGATCACATCCTTCGCGTGGTTTGAAGAAGGGCGTGGTGGTCAACATCGAATCCACGGTGCAATCCATTCAGCGCGCTGTTGAGGAAGCGGAGTTGATGGCCGGTTGCCAGATTCATTCAGTCTATGCCGGGATCGCCGGCAGCCATATCCGCAGCCTTAATTCTCACGGCATTGTTGCCATTCGCGATCGTGAAGTTGTGTCCGGTGATGTGGATCGGGTTATCGATGCCGCGCGCGCCGTCGCAATCCCGGCGGACCAAAAGATTCTCCATGTCCTGCCTCAGGAATTCGTCATCGACAACCAAGAGGGTATCCACGAACCGGTGGGGATGTCGGGCGTGCGCCTGGAGGCCAAGGTCCATCTGGTGACCGGAGCGGTGAGTGCCGCACAGAACATCGTAAAGTGCGTCAAGCGATGTGGCTTGGAGGTAGACGACATCATTCTTGAGCAATTGGCCTCTAGCTATTCGGTGCTCACCGAGGATGAAAAAGATCTGGGCGTGTGTTTGGTGGACATCGGCGGCGGGACCACCGACATCGCTGTGTTTACCGATGGCTCCATTCGTCATACCGCGGTGATCCCTATCGCCGGTGATCAAGTGACCAATGACATCGCGGTGGCCTTGCGTACGCCTACGCAGCATGCCGAGGAGATCAAGATCAAGTACGCCTGTGCCCTGACTCAATTGGCCATGGCGGATGAGACCATCGAGGTGCCCAGCGTGGGCGATCGCGCTCCGCGGCGTCTGGCGCGCCAGACCCTGGCCGAGGTAGTGGAGCCTCGTTACGAGGAGTTGCTCAATCTGGTGCAGATGGAATTGCGCCGCAGCGGCTTTGAAGACCTGATCGCGGCTGGGGTGGTGATGTCCGGCGGCAGTTCAAAAATGGAGGGGGTCATCGAGTTGGCTGAGGAGATATTTCATGCGCCTGTGCGACTGGGTGTGCCGCAGCATGTCACCGGATTGGTGGATGTGGTGCGCAATCCAATTTATGCCACCGGGGTGGGCTTGTTGTTATTCGGTCAAAAACACCGTAATCGCCAAAGGCTGGGCGGCGTGATCGGAGGAGAAGGGGTATCGGTATGGGAAAGGATGAAGGGTTGGTTTAAGGGTAATTTTTAGCATTCTGGGTTTTATTGGATCGAATCATTAACGGGTAGTAGCAAAGGAGAAAGAATATGTTTGAACTCATGGATACCTGTCCACAAAACGCGGTAATCAAAGTCATCGGTGTGGGTGGCGGTGGCGGTAATGCCGTCGAGCACATGGTGAAGGGGAATATCGAGGGTGTGGAGTTTGTCTGTGCCAATACCGATGCGCAGGCCCTGCGCAATTGTTCGATGCGGACCGTCATACAATTGGGCGCCAGCATCACCAAAGGTCTGGGTGCTGGCGCCAATCCCGATGTGGGCCGTCAGGCCGCCATGGAAGACCGCGATCGCATCATTGAAGTGATCGAAGGCGCGGATATGTTGTTCATCACGGCGGGTATGGGCGGCGGCACAGGTACCGGCGGTGCGCCGATCGTGGCGCAGGCGGCTAAAGAATTGGGTATCTTGACCGTTGCCGTGGTCACCAAGCCCTTTCCTTTCGAGGGACGGAAGCGTATCACCGTGGCGGATCACGGGATCAAGGAGCTGTCACAGTACGTGGACTCCTTAATCACTATCCCCAATGAGAAACTCCTGTCGGTTTTGGGTAAGAATGTGTCCTTGCTGGATGCCTTCCGTTCCGCCAATAACGTCTTGCAGGGGGCGGTGCAAGGGATTGCCGAACTCATCACCCGGCCCGGTTTGATCAACGTCGACTTTGCCGATGTGCGTACCGTCATGAGTGAGATGGGTATGGCCATGATGGGCTCCGGTCGGGCGACAGGCGAGGATCGGGCGCGCCAGGCCGCCGAAGCGGCAGTGAACAGCCCATTGCTGGAAGATATCAACTTGGCTGGGGCGCGAGGTATATTGGTTAATGTGACCGCCGGCTTGGACCTGGGTATCGGTGAGTTTGAGGAAGTTGGGAACACCGTCAAGGAATTCGCTTCGGATAATGCTACGGTAGTGGTCGGTACGGTTATCGATCCCGAGATGAGTGACGAGATTCGGGTGACGGTGGTCGCGACTGGCTTGGGCCGGGAAGACGAAGTCCCGGAGCAGCCTAAGGTCGTGGCCTATAAAAACACCGGTGAGGTGGACTATAGCCAGATGGACCGACCGGCGGTGATTCGTAACCAGAACGTGGCGGTAGCCGGAGGCGGACGTCACAGCGCGGCGGCGGAGGCGGATCTGGATTATCTGGATATACCGGCTTTCTTACGCCGTCAGGCAGACTAGGCGTGACCACAGCAGTGAGGCGCGTCCTGGCTTAGATATTAAGAGGATATGCTAGGCAGGGGGTAGTCCCTGTGCTACCATGCGGCGTGCTAAGCACTGGCCCATTATTGGGCTTCGAGGGGCATCAGGAACGGAATGATCAGGCAGAGAACACTGAAAAATGTAATTCGGGCCACGGGTATCGGATTGCATACTGGAGAAAAGGTGTACCTCACATTGCGCCCCGCGGCTGTGGACACGGGCATTGTGTTTCGGCGAGTGGATTTGGATCCGCCCGCTGAAATTCCGGCGCGGGCGGAGAACGTGGGCGATACAACCTTGTCCACTTCATTGATGTGTAATGGGGCGCGCGTCGCCACCGTAGAACATCTGCTGTCGGCCTTGGCCGGTCTGGGCATAGACAATGCCTATGTGGATGTCAGCGCCCCGGAGGTCCCGATCATGGATGGGAGCGCCGGTCCATTCGTGTTCTTGGTGCAGTCCGCCGGCGTCGAAGATCAAAATGCCCCTAAGCGCTTTATCCGTATAAAGAAACGCGTCCAGGTGGAAGATGGCGACAAATGGGCTCGCTTTGATCCATTTGAGGGTTTCAAGGTTTCCTTCGCCATTGAATTCGACCACCCCGTCTTCAAAAATCGTTGCCAGGAAGCCGTGGTGGATTTCTCCACTACGTCCTTCGTAAAGGAAGTGAGCCGGGCGCGGACCTTCGGGTTCATGCGCGATGTCGAACTGATGCGGGAGAAGCGTTTGGCGCTGGGTGCCAGCCTCGATAACGCGGTGGTTGTGGATGATTATCGGGTGTTGAACGAAGACGGCTTGCGCTATGACGATGAATTCGTCAAACATAAAGTGCTGGACGCCATCGGTGATCTATATTTGCTGGGACGGAGTTTGATTGGCGCATTCAACGGTTATAAGTCCGGCCATGCACTCAATAATCGCCTGTTGCGTGCCCTAATGGCCGATGAGTCGGCGTGGGAATTGGTGACTTTCGAAGATGCCGCGCACGCACCGATTCTATTCATGCAGCCCATGCCGGCAAGCTGATATTACGTATAATCAATAGGGTCGCTGGCATAAATCGAGCGGGGAAGGTGGGGTGCGCCCCTAGGTCCAAAATGCGACCGAGTCCGCAAAATTCTGCACTTCTATAAAGTATTCTGTGGGGGCGTCGACAAGTAAGAAACGTTACAGCTGTTACCCGTTGTTAGCGATTTTTAACGGGTTTTGCGCGTTGGCTTAGACGCAGCAGCGCCGCCTTCAGTGCAGGGTCGTCGGTAGTGCGCGCGACGCAGGCGATTAAAGACGCAGAGTGATCGCTCATGGCAAGCGGACGGTTTGAGATGCGGGGCTGGTCCTTGTCCAGGGGTTGTACCCGGACCCGGATCTGCCGCAAGACGGGTAGCTCGCGATGATCATTAAGCCGCTTGAGTACCTGGGGCAGCTGGTAGCGAAGCTTTGCCGCCCATGTTGACGAGTCACAACCGATAATTATAGTGTCGCCGTTAATGTTGGCGGCTTGGCAATGCAGGGAAAGGGGTTCAGGCAGAACGTCCCTGATCACCGCAGTGATCTGACGTAGGAGGCGAACCT
>Ga0316578_10000669_pt1 | contig 12195 bp, 12 predicted proteins | sample J0NA_2_FD_203076 | JGI IMG/M metagenome (GOLD analysis project Ga0316578, IMG submission 203076) | Rhizosphere microbial communities from salt marsh grasses in Alabama, United States - J0-2_160517rDrC | ecosystem: Host-associated > Plants > Roots > Rhizosphere | place: USA: Alabama | collected... | reverse complement strand
ATCCAGCGCAATCCGGGCGGGATTATCGATGGTAAAGCTGGTCGGTTCGCTTGCCGGCTGCGCCATTTTCAGGCGTATCTGTACCTTTTCGCCAGGCAAAGTGGTGAAAGTGACATCCTCGATGGTATTGGCCAGCAGCGTGGTGGCTGGAACCATGCTGAGGAATAGCAGACTGCCAAGCAGTCGCCGGGTTGAGGTGATCCAGGTTCGGGTGTGTGCATATATCATTTTTCGATTCTCCATCTGGTACTACTCGGACAGGCTCATAGAAGCCTCTCGATCAATCCAGCCACCGGTTGCACCGTTAGGGATGATTTCTGTTAACTTGATTTCGTTTTCGGTGATGGCGATTATCTCGCCGTAATTGCTACCCATGTGGTTTCCGACCTGGACCCGGTAGACCGTTTTGTCGGGTGCCGAAATCAGAGCCCAGAGGGTGCCTTTTTTCTGCAGGGTACCGACATAACTGAGGCTGTCGAGGGGGAACTCTTCCAGCGCTTCTCGCTTGCGATTAATGTCTGGTGAAATGCCAGAGTCGATAGGCGCTTCTTCACGCACATTTTCAAAGTAGGGCGAGAAGGGATCGCGGCGATCTGTATCCAAATAGATAAAGGTTTCGTAGGGCTTAATTTCCGGCAGGGGCTCGATTTTGCTGCCTTTACGTGCCTTGACTTTATTAACGTAGGACACTAGGTCGCCGTGTTGTTCAGTACCGCAGCCACCGATTACCAGTGAAACTGCAAGCAGAAACAGCAGGTTCCAGTAGAGACCACCGGATTTCAGCCGCCGTTGAGGGAAAAACTTGATTTGTTGTTCAGCAGTCATAATTCAGTTACCGACCTAGCGTCTGCGTCCTTTCTTCTTTTGCTTTTTGGCTTTTCGAGTCTGGGCTATCTCGTTCTCATCCAGATAACGATAGGTCTTGGCGATGACATCCATAGTTAACTTGTCGTCCTTGCCGCTCTTGCCCTTGCCTCTTGTAATGGTAATATTGTGCAGCGTTACGATACGTGGCAGGGCTGCGATGCCGCTGACGAAGTTGCCAAACTCGTGGAAGGTGCCAGTCATTTTCATCTTGATGGGTAGCTCGGCGTAGAATTCGATCTGCCGCTCCGCCTGTGGTTGAAACAACTGGAACTCCACTCCGCTGGACAGCCCGGTTTGTGAAATATCTACCAGCAAATCTTCAACTTCGGTCTTGCTGGGTAACTGTCGCAACATGGTGCCGAAGGACAACTTCATTTCTTCAAGCTGTTTCTTGTAGGCGTCCAGATTAACAGCCTTGGCCTGTTTCTTTTCGAACTCCTGCTTCAGCTTGGTTTCCTGGGCACGGCTGCGCTCCAGGTCCTCTAGCTGGCCCTGGACATCAAGAAAATAGCCCGCAACCAGTAAAATTATGCACAATACAACTATCAATCCGCCTTTTACCGCAATCGGCCACGCACCAATGTTGCTGAAATCCAGGTTATTCAGGTCAATATCTTTCATTTCTGCGTCTCGTTCGGGGCAGTGACCTGGGTTGCGGACAGAATAAAGCTCCGTTCATCTGACTGGGTCTTGCCCTTGCCTTCCCGCTTGATGATCTTGAGGCGTGGATTGGTCAGCCAGGGCGAACCATCAATGTTACGCATCAGGGCGGAGACCCGTGCATTGGACTGGGCATTCCCGTCAAGTACCAGGCTTTTGCCGTTCTGTTTCAGTCCGACTAGGTAGGTGCCCTCCGGCATGACCTTGACGATTTCGTCAAACAGATGCACCACTTCCGGCCGGTTGCGCTGCAGTTGTTCGATGACTTCCATACGCGCCAGCAGCAGCTTTTTCTCATTGGCCAGGTTGTTTATTTCCTTAATCTGCTTTTCGACCCGGGCGATTTCTTTTTTCAGGTAGTCATTACGCGAACTCTGATGGCTGATCATGCCGGAGACCTGAATATGAACCAGGGCAACCACGGCCGCCATCAGCAGGACCGATAATGCCAGCATGGTCAGGAATTGCCGCAGTTGTTCCTTGCGGATCTCCTGGCGCCAGGGGAGGAGGTTAATGCGGGCCATCAGTCAAAACTCCTCAGGGCCAGACCGCAGGCAATCATCAGTGCCGGTGCGTCATTACTCAGGCTTTGCGCCTTGACCCGGGATGCCAGGGTCATATTGGCAAAGGGATTGGCAATCGAGGTGTGGACGCCCAGCCGGTCAGCAATCATTTCGTCAATATCCGGTATCATGGCGCTGCCCCCGGCCAGTACGATGTGGTCAACTGCGCTGTATTGACTGGATGAGAAAAAGAACTGCAGGGAGCGGCTTACCTGTTGTGCCATGGCATCCTTGAATGGCTCCAGCACTTCCGGTACGTAGTTGTCGGGTAGACCGCCTTGACGTTTGGCCATACCGGCTTCTTCATAAGACAGACCATACCGGCGTTGTATTTCCTCAGTCAGTTGTTTGCCACCGAAAACCTGTTCACGGGTATAGATGGACTTCAGGTCATGCATCACATTGAGTGTGGTCATGGTGGCGCCAACATCCACTACTGCAATGGTTTGATCGATGCCCTGATCCGGGAGTTGCGGGGCCAGCATGGCAAAGGCGTTTTCCATCGCGTAGGCTTCCACATCGACAATCCGCGGTTTCAGCCCGGCCAGCTCAATGGCGGCAACCCGTACATCCACATTTTCGCTGCGCGAGGCAGCCAGCAGGACATCGACGCGCTCAGGGTCATTTTCAGTGGGTCCCAGGACTTCGAAGTCCAGATTGACTTCTTCCAGCGGGTAGGGAATATACTGATCGGCTTCGAGCTGGATTTGTTGTTCCATCTCGTCTTCCGAGAGCGTGGCAGGCATGGCGATGGTCTTGGTGATGACTGCGGATCCGGCCACGGCGACGGCAGCGCTTTTGGTGCGGCTGCCGGAGCGCTTGACCGCCCGCTTGATGGCTTCACCAACCGCTTCAACATCGGCGATATTCTTTTCGATCACCGAGTTGGGTGGCAGGGGTTCCACCGCGTAACTTTCTACGCGCATGCGGTCACCACTTTTACCCAGCTCCAGCAACTTGATTGCTGTGGAGCTGATATCCAGTCCCAATACTGGTGGCTTTTTAGGCTTGAAGAGTTCGGCCAGACCCATAATTATTCTTTATTTGCTTAGGGTTAGAGAGACTATATGTATAACTACATTAGGTTTCTGAGTCAACTATAGGTCAAGTAATGGATAAATACAAATTCGTCATAGTTTTCCGAACATCGTGGCAGTATACTGACCTAGCCCTGATTATCGGCGCGGTTCTGGCAAATCTTTAGATAAAAGAAGTAAATGAAGCCAATAGTTAAGAAACTGGTCACACTCTCTGTGGCATCCACCCTGACTCTGTTGCTTGTCGGCACCCTCGGCCTTCTCGTTACCTATATATACTTGAACCCTCGCTTGCCTGATATCGACACCCTAAAGGACGTCAAGTTACAGGTTCCACTCCGGGTTTATGCCCGAGGTGGAGAATTGATTGCTGAATTCGGCGAGATGAAACGCATTCCCCTGAAGTATGAGGAATACCCTCCGCTGCTGGTCAAGGCGGTTCTGGCGGCAGAAGACGATCGCTTTTTCGAACACCCGGGCGTTGACTACCAGGGTATTTTGCGGGCGGCTTATCATCTGGTGCGCACCGGTGAGAAAGGCCAGGGGGGGAGTACGATCACCATGCAGGTGGCGCGGAATTTCTTTTTAAGCCGGGAAAAAACCTATCTGCGCAAGCTGAACGAAATTTTTCTGGCCCTCAAGATTGAGGACGAGCTGAGTAAGGAAGCTATCCTCGAGCTGTACCTGAACAAGATTTATCTGGGCAAACGCGCCTATGGTTTTGCTGCGGCGGCCCAAGTGTATTATGGGGTCAAGCCGGAACAACTGACCCTGGCGGAAATGGCCATGATAGCCGGTCTGCCCAAGGCGCCGTCACGCTATAATCCGGTAGTCAACCCTGAGCGCGCTCTGATCCGCCGGAATTATGTGCTGGGCCGGATGCATGAGCTGGAGTATATCGATGATGCTGCCTACCAGAGTGCGTTGAATGAGCCGGTCCACGCGGAGGTGCATGGACTGGAGCCGGATCTTGAAGCCCCCTACGTCGCGGAAATGGTGCGTAATCAGATGGTTGCCCGCTTTGGAGAATCCGCCTACACAGAGGGTTACCAGGTCTTTACCACCATTGATGCCCGCCTGCAAAAGATTGCTACCCAGGCTTTGCGGGACGATTTGCTCGCCTACGATCGGCGCCACGGTTATCGGGGTGTTGAAGGACATATCGCCCTGCTCAGCGATGACAACGTGGATGATATCGAGGCCTGGCAGGCTGCCCTGGACGCGATGCCGACTACCGGCAACCTGGTACCGGCGGTGGTGATCCAGTTGGAAGAACAATCGGCCTGGGCCTATACCCGCAGTGGCAACATCGTCTATCTGCCATGGGAACAACTCAGCTGGGCCCGTAGCCATGTCGATGACAACCACCTGGGACCCGAATTGGAAAAGGCGTCCGATGTTCTGAAGCCGGGCGACATTATCTATACCGCACCCGCCCAGGCCGGCTGCAGTTGGCTGGCCAAGAAGCCGTTGGTGGCCGGTGCGCTGGTCTCACTGGAACCCCATGATGGCGCCTTGCAGGCGCTGGTGGGGGGATTCGACTTTTATGACAGCAAGTTCAACCGGGTTACCCAGGCCAAACGTCAGCCTGGTTCCAGCTTCAAACCCTTTGTGTATACCGCGGCTATCGACAAGGGTTTTACTGCCGCCAGCATCATCAACGATGCCCCGGTGGTATTTGACGCCCCCGGTCTGGAAGACACCTGGCGACCGGAAAACTACAGCGGCAATTTTTACGGACCGACCCGCCTGCGTCAGGCCCTGATTCATTCACGCAATCTGGTGTCCATTCGTCTGTTGCGGGATATCGGCATCGGTTACGCGTTGCGTTATGTGCGGCGTTTCGGCTTTGATCGTGCCAGCCTGCCGCGTGATTTATCCCTGGCCCTGGGTAGTGGGGTGCTGACGCCACTGGAGTTGGCCACTGCCTATGCCATTTTCGCCAATGGGGGCTATCGGGTTGAGCCCTATGTGATCGATTACGTGCTGGATATTGACGGCAAGGTGGTAAGCCTGACCCAGACGACGCAGATATGCGTGGCCTGTAGTGACGCTGAAGCAGACCGCCTTCAGGCCGAAGCAGAGGCCGGCCCAGAGAAAGAGACCCCGACACTCTCCGCTGAGGAACAGGCCCGCGTGGAAGAGGAAGCTCAGCTGCACCAGCAGGAAGTGGACATGGCGACGGCCCGCCTGGCGGTGCTGGAACCGACCGAGCTGGCGGAGACCTTACAGGGGCCGCAACCCCGCAGAGTCGCACCCCGGGTGCTTAGTCCCCAGGTGGCCTACTTGATGAATACCATGATGCGGGATGTCATTCGCTACGGGACCGGACGCCGTGCGCTGGTGCTAAAGCGCCAAGACCTGGCGGGAAAAACCGGCACGACCAATGATCAACGGGACGCCTGGTTTGCTGGTTTCAACAAGGATCTGGTCACCATTGTCTGGGTGGGATTCGACAACCCCCTCCCGTTGGGGAATCGTGAAACCGGTGCCCAGGCAGCATTGCCCATGTGGATCGACTTTATGCGCGCCGCCCTGCAGGGACGCCCTGAACAGCCACTGGTGCAGCCGCCCGGGATCGTGTCGGTGCGCATCGATGCCCGTACCGGCGAGTTGGCCCGAGCCGGTAGTCCGGATGCTGTCTTTGAATATTTTCGGGCCGACCATGTCCCCACCAGCACGACGGAAAACCTAGCCGTCCCGGATGGCGTTAAGCAGGTCCCCGCGGGGGACATTACCGAGCAGCTATTCTGAGGCTGGAACATGCCGCCACGCAATGCCAAGGAAAGACAAATGCGGGCTCGCCTGGCCCAGGAGGCAGCGCGTATCCTGGCCGAGACGGGCAGTCGCGACTTCTATGCGGCCAAACGCAAGGCGGCTGAGCACCTCGGGGCGACGGATACGCGAAACATGCCCCGCAATACCGAAATCGAGGATGCGCTACTGACCTACCAGCGTCTGTTTCGTGCCGAGCAACAGCCGGCGGAACTGCATCGTCTGAGGCAAGTGGCTTACCGGGCGATGAAATTCTTTTCCGATTTCAAACCACGCCTGGTAGGTAGTGTGTTGCAAGGCAGTGCCGATGAGAACTCCACCATTACATTGCATTTATGTGCCGGCACTGCCGAAGACATCGATATGTTCCTGCTGGGCCATCATATTCCCTATAAAACCAGCGAACGGCGACAGCGATTCGGCGCCGAGCATTACCAGACGATGCCAGCCTATCGTTTCCTTGCCGAGGATACCCCGGTTGAAGTTATCGTGTTCCCGGTTGACGGACCACATCATGCTCCCTTGAGCCCGGTAGACGGCAAGCCGATGCAGCGCGCCGGGTTGTCGACTGTCGCGGATTTGCTGGGCAACGGCCCGGTAGTGGCAGCTGGCAAGCCGGAAAGCCGGGAAGAAATCAGGGACTGACGTTAGCGTCAAAAAACACGCCGTCCTGTCAGATCTGGGGTACCTAAAAGGGTGCGCCAAATACCAACCGCACCACATTTATCCCATTGCCAAACTGGTAACCGAGACCGAATCGGCTGAATTCAACGAAGCTGACTTTCATATCGGGTGCCGTATCAAAGGTCAGACCAACTTCATTCTGCATGCTAATGTTGAACTCGGTATTATCGAACTTCAGGAAAGTCAGGTCGTTAAAGTAGATATAATTAATATAATAAACACTGAGGTAGTTTTTGCGATCCCAGATGCGGGAATGCAAAGGAAACTGGAAATTCAGACCGGTTTCCAGCCGGCTGAAATCGTTGTTGCCCGATTCATCCGGTGTGGTATTGCCGGCATACAACAGTTCATTAAACAAGGTGAATTGATGATATTGATAGTCAAGTGTGAGTTCGCTTTTGATACCCACGCCATACACATAGGAATACAGATGGGTTGAAAGGTCATAGCCGATTCCCGAATCAAGAAAGGGGGAAAGCTGCCAGATGGGGGTAACTTGTTTTACCAGTTCGAGGCCCGGCACAAAAGTAAAGGTTCCAACACTATCAGGCAGCCCCGTTTCAACGATATCCAATGTTTCAAAATTAGTGAATCCCAGGGTCACGGGTAAGCGCAGCACGATCCCGGATTTGCGCGGTTCGGCTTGTCGCAGTGTGGCGCTAAACGGTAAATGATAGACCTGCACCGAGCGGTCTTTCGTTGCATACACCCCGGTACCAAGGTAGTTGGCATAGGCGTAGTTGATTTGACTGGACAGATTTTCATCGTCTGTGGCGGCAAGGCAGGCGCCTGAACCGAGCCAGAGTGCCAGCATGACTACACAAAGACTCAGGTGGTAGCGTATATTGAAGAATTCGGGTGTCATTGCAGCGCAGTCGGCTCAAGCAGAAACGGTAAGCTAGCGGGAAATTATTGCATGGCCTGTTTATATAATTAGCATGGCTAACAGGATTGTGCACCGCATTAGATGAATGTGTTGCATCTCAAAATTTCTGGTGAACCAGATGCACCATCAATCAAAATGATCAGAAAACTCGGCCAACTCCAGGGAAGTGTGGGTTCTACCAGGCATATGAGTTCAGGTAAGACTAAATCACCTGTTATTGAACCCGTCAATTAGAGCTTGTTCCACATGCCCTAAACCTGTCTGGCCACACCGGAGTCGATGGCAGCCTGGGCAACGGCGCTGGGTACAAAGTCACGTAGTCGTGGATCGAAAGGCTTGGGGATAATGTAGTTACGACCGAATTCAAGCTTGTCCAGACCATATGCCTTGAGTACCTCTGATGGTACTGGTTCTCGGGTCAGTGCCACCAGGGCATGGACGGCAGCAATCTGCATTTCGGTATTGATACTGCTGGCGTGTACGTCCAGGGCTCCCCGGAAAATAAACGGAAAACCCAGTACATTGTTGACCTGGTTGGGATAATCGCTGCGACCGGTCGCCATGATGAGATCATCCCGGGTGGTATGCGCCAGTGACGGATCAATCTCGGGATCGGGATTGGACAAGGCGAAGACAACCGGATTGTCGGCCATGCTGGTCAGCATGTCGGCGTTCAGCAGGTTGGGACCAGACACCCCGATAAACACATCCGCATCCTGCATTGCATCGGCCAGACTGCGGCGGGTAGTGTCACGGGCGAATTCCTGTTTGTAGCGGTTCACTGCCTCACGACCCTGGGACACAACGCCTTTGCGATCTACCAGGTAAATCCGGCGGGCGCCCAGGTTTTTTAACATACGCATGGCAGCAATCCCGGCCGCACCGGCGCCTAGGCAGACAATGCGCGCAGTCTCGATGGATTTGCCCGCGAGTTCCAGGGCGTTGAGCAGGCCGGCGGCTATGATAATGGCTGTACCGTGCTGGTCGTCGTGGAACACCGGGATGTCAAGCTGCGCAACCAGCGCCTGCTCAATCTCGAAACAGTGCGGTGCGGCGATGTCTTCCAGATTGATACCACCGAAACTGGGGGCGATGCGGCGTACGGTATCGATAAAGGCCTGGGGCGATTCCGCCTCTACTTCAATATCCATGACGTCGACATCGGCGAAGCGCTTGAACAGTACTGCCTTGCCTTCCATTACCGGCTTGCCCGCCAGGGGGCCGACGTTACCCAGCCCGAGGACGGCGGTGCCGTCAGTAATCACCGCAACCAGGTTGCCCTTGTTGGTGTAGCGGTAGGCCGCCGCAGGGTCATCCGCAATGGCGCGCACCGGCGCGGCGACACCGGGGGTATAGGCCAGACTGAGTTCCTGCTGGGTCTCGCAGGGCTTGGTCAGGGCGGTGGCCGTTTTACCGGGGACGGGTTCGGCGTGATAAAGCAGCGCGTCGGCGGTGAGCTGGTCGTGTTTATCGGTCATGGTTTCGGGTCGCTTTCGGTAAAAATGCATTATCACAGAGAATGGTGTGAGGGACGAGGGAGAGGTAAACCGGACGCACTGCGGGTGATTGCTTTCATCCGCGTGGGATACGACAATCCCAAAGATATGCCCGGAGTTCCCGGGGCTGCGTCACTCGCTACCCGTCCCCTGTTCCTCAATCATACCCGGGTGGCGCAGATTCATGCGTAACTCCCCTTTTCGCTCGACATAATAAACCCAGCCACGCACAGTCAGTGTCTTACCTGCGAGTTGGCGTGGCGCAATGTCAAAAGAGTCACGATCCTTTTTCGGCAGTCGCAGAGCGAATCCACGGCCCATGTTGAGCCACCAGGCCGTGCGGCTTTCGCCCACGCGGGAGATGCGACCATGGACGCGACGAAAGCCGGTGTCGGACCGGGCAAGTTGATCGGCCGGGATGGTTCGAAAGGCCGCAACGTGCCACACGCCCCGTGCGTGCTGGCGTGCCTGCTGTTCGGCCGCGTCGTAGCAGTTCTGGAACTGCAGGTTGGGTGGGACCGCGATGCGAAAGCCTAACCCCTCGCGGAGCAGCAGGGCTGAGAGATTACGGCCGTCCGGCAAGAATGGATGGGCCAGCAGTCGTCCGTAACGGTCGTGCCGTTCCACACCGAACTGCAGTTGCAGATGCGGGCTGGGGCCGAGCAGGTGTTGCAGCCGTTGCGTTGCCGCGGCGGCCAGTGGCTCAGTCGGCCGCTCATCCCGGGCCAGCTCCGGCGTATTGAGACCGATAAAGCGCAGGTGCCGGCCATCTGTCAGAATCACGGTATCGCCGTCCAGCACGCGGCTGACTGCTACCGTGGCATTGATGTGCGCGCTGTTACAGTCCGCAGCGGCCGAATTTGCCGCCAGCCAGGCACAAAAAAAGGACGCTGCGAGGAGCGTCCTTTTACCGAATGCCGGGACGGGCATTGGGTTTATTTTTTTACGGCGTACTTCTGACGGAACTTGTCGACGCGGCCTGCCGTGTCCAGCAGCTTCTGCTTGCCGGTGTAGAACGGATGGCACTGGGAGCAGACTTCGATGGTCAGGTCGTGACCGGCGGTGGAGCTGGTTTTGAAGCTGTTGCCGCAACTGCAGGACACATTAATTTCATCGTAGGCGGGATGAATGTTGGCTTTCATGGTCAATTCTCCTGGGCTGTGTCGCTCTCCCGGCCTGTCCGGGTACCACACGCCAAATTGGGCGGCAATCATACGGAAATCCGGCGGGGGGAGCAAGTCTGGCTAATCAGCGCTAACGGGGTTTGAGGGGAAGGATCTTGGCGCTATGTCGCGTGGCAGCCGGTGGATTGCCCGTGTTGTGGTAAGCCTGCCCCAGCTGGTTGAAGGTTGTCCACATGAGGTCGGAGATCTGCACGCAGGCAGACAGCGGATTGCTGGCCTGTTCCCGGAGCCGGTCGACGCGCCACTGCAGGCGCCGCAGCCGGACCTGATGGGCGGCGGAAGAGCGGGCGATACAGTCATCCAGAAGGTGGCTGCGCATTTGCTCGAAGGAGGCCGGATCGGTACGGGCCAGTTCAGACATCTGCTCGAAATCAAAACGCTGCTTGGCACCTGGTTTGGTCATGCTGCTACCCCTCGTTCCCGTATTTCAGGCTGAAAACTGTATGCTTACACTAAATATTGGGGTATTCGGGTGGATTGTCAAAGGCAGTCGATGAAATATGTCGGCAGGTTCGGGTTAACAGCCTGATATACCGGGATTTTTAATTTGTGAGGTCGGCCTAGCGCTTCATGGAATCGAAGAAATCCGCATTGGTTTTGGTGGCCTTGAGCTTGTCATGCATGAATTCCATGGCGGCGATCTCATCCATGTCATGCACCACCTTGCGCAAGATCCACATCATTTGCAGTTCATCAGGCTTGGTGAGCAGCTCTTCGCGACGGGTGCCGGAGCGGTTAATGTTGATCGACGGATAGATGCGTTTTTCGGCAATCTTTCGGTCCAGATGCACTTCCATGTTGCCGGTGCCTTTGAATTCCTCATAGATAACATCATCCATCCGTGATCCGGTCTCAACCAGGGCTGTGGCAAGGATGGTCAACGAGCCCCCTTCCTCGATGTTGCGCGCTGCGCCAAAGAAGCGTTTCGGCCGGTGCAGGGCGTTGGCGTCAACCCCCCCGGTGAGCACTTTGCCCGATGACGGGATTACCGTGTTGTAAGCGCGCGCCAGGCGGGTGATAGAGTCGAGCAGGATCACCACATCTTTTTTGTGTTCCACCAGGCGTTTGGCCTTTTCGATCACCATCTCGGCCACCTGTACATGGCGGGAGGCCGGTTCGTCGAAGGTCGATGAGACCACTTCGCCGCGTACCGACCGGGACATCTCGGTTACTTCCTCTGGCCGTTCATCGATCAGCAGCACAATAAGATGGACTTCCGGGTGATTATGGGAGATTGAATGGGCAATGTCGTGCAGCATCATGGTCTTGCCTGCCTTGGGCGGCGAGACGATCAGGCCGCGCTGGCCCTTCCCGAGGGGTGCAACCAGGTCGATGACCCGGGCGGTCATGTCTTCGGTGGAACCATTACCGATTTCCAACAGCATCCGTTCATTGGGGTGCAGAGGTGTGAGGTTTTCAAACAGGACCTTGTTCTTGGCATTTTCCGGCGGCTCGTAATTGATTTCGCTCACCTTGAGCAGGGCGAAGTAGCGCTCGGAGTCTTTGGGCGGTCGGATTTTGCCCGATACCGTGTCACCGGTGCGCAGGTTGAAGCGCCGTATTTGGCTGGGGGAGACGTAGATATCGTCGGGTCCGGCCAGGTAGGAGCTTTCGGCCGAGCGGAGAAAGCCGAAGCCATCTTGCAAAATTTCCAGCACGCCATCGCCATAGATGTCCTCGCCGCTTTTGGCGTGGGCCTTGAGGATGGCGAAAATGATGTCCTGCTTGCGGGCCCGGGACATGCCTTCTATGCCGTTACCGGTGGCGAGAGTGATGAGTTCGGAAACAGGGGTTGTCTTTAGTTCTGTTAGATTCATTATTTTTTTTACCGGATGGTATGGGTTGCAACGAGGATGTATAGACACAGCCGGAGCGCTGTGGATTAAAATCAGGAAATCGGGTTTGAGTTGGTGTTTGGACTTAAGTGCTGCGTCGGCAGCCGCGTATCGCGATACATATGGTTATTGGGTGAACAGTAGCATCATTCCCCGACGGCGTCCACCCCCGCGCGTCAGGGTTTGTTGCGGCTTTCGTGGGTTACAG
>Ga0316578_10000667_pt1 | contig 12206 bp, 10 predicted proteins | sample J0NA_2_FD_203076 | JGI IMG/M metagenome (GOLD analysis project Ga0316578, IMG submission 203076) | Rhizosphere microbial communities from salt marsh grasses in Alabama, United States - J0-2_160517rDrC | ecosystem: Host-associated > Plants > Roots > Rhizosphere | place: USA: Alabama | collected... | reverse complement strand
AGTTTGATGACACGGCTGTTAAAAGCGCATCTGATCGACTCCGAGTATCACCAAATCTTTTTAAAGGAGCATCAATAATTTTGCTTTTCGCCGCTGGCCTCAGATAGGTTTCAGGGAAAATAAGGAAGGGGGAAATGTGCTCACCGAAAAACAACTGAACCGCTATGCAGATGTTTTATTATGGGGCCTCCAGACCGCCAGAAGCCGCAAAGTAGCCGAAAAGGATATGGTGCTTGTGCGTTTCGATCTGAAGGCGATTCACCTGGCCGAACTTCTATATGCAAAGTTGCTTAAAGCCGGCGCTCATCCGCTGTTGCGTATGAATCCCACCTCATCCATGGAGCAAGACTATTATACACTGGCAAATGAAAATCAGCTGGTCTATATCCCCCCCGGTGAAGAAGCGCTATTTGCCGGTTTAAATGGCAGCATATCTATTTATGCCCCTGAATCGCTGACACATCTGAGCAAAATTGATCCCAAAAAAATCGCTAAAGCGGCAGTGGCTAAAAAGAAACTGCGCGATTTGGTAGACAGAAGGGAAGCGCAGGGGAAATTCAGCTGGACACTGTGCATCTTTCCCACCGCCGAACTGGCAAAACATGCGCGCATCACTCAAAAATCGTATTCAGCCCAGGTTGTCAGGGCGTGTTTTCTAAATACAAGATCTCCGGTGGCGGAATGGCGGCGCATTTATAAAGAGGCGCAATTAATTAAGCATTGGCTTAATCGTATGCCGGTTGCTTATTTGCATGTGGAGTCGGAAAACGTGGACCTGCACATCTCACTTGGCCAAAACAGAAAGTGGGTCGGCATATCCGGCCGCAATATTCCCAGTTTTGAAATATTTGTCTCGCCGGATTGGCGGGGCACCCGGGGCACCTATTATGCGGACCAGCCGTCCTACCGGAGCGGCAACTATGTGAAAGGCGTTCGCCTGAAATTTGAAAAAGGCAGACTTATAAAAATTGGGGCTGTAAAAGGGCAAAATTTTGTGAAGCAACAGTTGAGGATGGATGGAGGCGCCGGCCGTCTGGGTGAATTTTCGTTAACGGACAAACGATTTTCACGGATCAACACATTTATGGCCAACACGCTTTTTGATGAAAATTATGGTGGCAAATACGGCAACTGTCACATTGCGCTAGGATCCTCCTATTCTAATACGTATTCCGGAAATCCGCTCGATTTGACAAAACAGATGAAGCGCAAACTCGGCTTCAACCAATCCGCGTTGCACTGGGATTTTATCAATACCGAAAAGAAACGGGTAAGGGCCCATTTAAGATCCGGTAAAAAAATAACAATTTACGAAAATGGAAAATTTAAATATTAACGACCGTGAGACAGGTCACTTTCGAATTGGGGAATATCTTGGGGAGGCCGATAAAAGAAAAATGTTTCAGGCACTCGATTCACGTTTCGTTGGAATCGTTAACAGTTTTTTGACCGACTCCACCAGCTCCAGCAGCGGAAATGGTTTGGAAAGGACCGCATCGAAATCCGAATCCTGAGTCTGCCAGGGCGTTCCTGTAATACCGAGAATGGGAACGGAATTTCTGTGAGAATTGCGGATGTGCTGAACCACCCCTTTGCCATCAAGTCGCGGCATACGCATATCAGTAATCACCATATCGTATCTACCGACATCAAACTTTTGAATTCCTTCAATTCCGTCAATCGCTATTTCAACGTTATGGCCGAATCTTGTGAGCGTCTCCTTGATCATGCCCAGAATGCCCTTTTCATCATCGATCACTAAAATCGTGCACATGTTTCCTTCCTTAGAATCTGTTGGTAATTAAAATTTATCCAGATCCATATCGAACCTACCATATATCATAGTCGCAAACAGGTCGGATGACAACTATATTTTGTATAGTCGAATTTTACCCACCACAACATATGGATATTTTAAAGCCGACTGAACAATTTACGGCCGGCTGAACCAACCAGAATTCGGCGGCTTGGGATCGGTGCGAAATCGGCACCAAATTCTCAATGGTATGTCTCTTGGCCGCGCATAAAAATGCAATAGCAAATCCAATTAAATTTTCAGGGAGGAAAAAAATGCAGATGTTATCGAAACTATATTTGGATAAACCCGATTAAGTGTCAAATCGAATTATACCCGTTTTGCAAATTCGACTGAAAAGAGTTATCAACAATCAGCATGTAATTGGAATCTTTTGAAAATAGATCATGCCGGTAATTTTCTCAATTGATTTCAATATCTTACCAAATCTAAAATTTTTCCATGAAATTTCAGACAGATTCGCAGTTATCAACACGTTATCAACAATTTAAACTGATAGGCCAAACTTGCGAAAACGTCTTTTTTTGGAAATTTTCTGATGCAGCGAAAATAGTGAATAAAAATGAGGGCGCACAATTTCACAACGCAAACCCGGTGTTGTAAAAAAGAAAAAGCGCCGGAGCTAAGCAGCGGCGCCTATTTGAATCCAAGCCGGCCGGTTTATTGAGCCGGCCACAACTGGATGATAGATGGCTTTAAAATCGCCAGGAGCCCAACGTTTAACTTGGGCGACCCGGGGATTAAATCAGGTTAGATCTTGAACTTACCAAAATCCTCCGGTGATAGGCTTTCCAGGTAATCAGCCCATTTTTTCCCTTCTTCGCTGGTGTCTAAAATTTCGGCTTCACCGTCTCCGATTTTCGATTTTTGCATGACCTCATCAGCAACATAGATCGGCGCATCAAATCGAAGTGCCAGTGCAATCGCGTCACTCGGGCGCGCATCCATTTCAAAATTGGCCTCTTCGGAAATAAAATAAATTTTGGCGAAAAAGGTATTATCCTTTAAATCACACACTTCGATTTTTGAAATCGAAATGTTTAAAAGCTCTGTGAAATTCCTGAAAAGGTCGTGGGTCATTGGGCGTTCATATTTTATTTTTTGGAGGGCTGACGCTATCGAAGTGGCTTCAAGCAAACCAATCCATATAGGCATCGCCTGATCTGTTTGATCAGATTTCAATATGATAATCGGTGTGTTGGAGGCTGGATCAATCGTCAAACCCGCAATGCTCACCTTATGCAGCATAATTTTCAACTCCTTTCAACCCCCCAACGGAAGGTTCGACATTTATCGCTCTGCCTAACAATGAATGGGAAAAACCTTTATCGATTCGGACGCCGATCATTTTGCCGGTTAAGTTTCCATCGTCAACCGCCGGTTCATCCACATAAAAATTTACAATCTTATTGGTGGATGTACGCCCTGTCCATTGCAGGTCTAAGCCATTCTCGGCTGGCTGGTCGGATACCTGTTTTTTGCTCAATCCATCCGTCAAAACCAGCTGGGTGGATCCGACCAGAGCCACGTTTATACGTCTGGTGATTTTCTCCTGTAACTCCAGAAGAATTTGCAGTCTTTTTCTGATGATCGGCTCAGAAAGCTTATCGGGCAGCTTAACAGATGGTGCCTGAGGGCGGTCAGAATATTGAAAGGCAAATAGTCCGTCAAATTCCACCGTCTTAATCAGTTCCAACGTCTGCTCAAAATCAGCTTCGCTTTCCCCAGGAAAGCCGACGATGATATCCGATGTAATGGCTATCTGAGGACAAGTATCCCGCAGTTTCGTCACTTTGTCAAGGTACTGCTCTCGGGAGTATTGGCGGTTCATGCGCTTTAAAACCCGGTTTGATCCGGATTGAACCGGCAGATGAATGTGGGGGCACAATTTAGCAAGATCCCCGAAAGCCGCGATGAGATCCGATCCTAAATCCTTGGGATGGGAAGTGGTAAACCGAATTCTTAAAAGCCCTTCGATCTCGTTTATCATGGATAAAAGCTCGGAAAATGTGCACAGATTCGAGTTTTTTCCATAGCTGTTTACATTTTGTCCCAGCAGCGTGATTTCCCTTACACCGGTCTGAACCAGGCTGTGGATTTCCCGCAGAATGCTTTCAGGCCTGCGACTGGTTTCGCGTCCTCGCACGAAGGGAACCACGCAATAGGTGCAATGGTTATCGCAACCTCGCATAATGGTGACGAATTTGGAGACTTCACTTGCATCCCGGGATTCGACAAGGGATTCAGGAATCTGCCGGTCGGCATCCATATCCACATCAACGATTCGGCAATGTCGGGTTTCGATTTGTTGAATCAGGCGCGGGAGTCTGTCAATCGCCTGGGTCCCGAAAACAAGGTCAACAGCGGGCAAGCGATCCAGAATTTTTTCTCCTTCCTGCTGAGCCACACAGCCACCGACCCCAATGATGAGTCTTTTTTTATGGCGCTTCATCCTCGCAAGCCGACCCAGCAGGCTGAAGACCTTCTGTTCTGCCTTGGCCCGCACCGTACAGGTATTGACAATAATCACATCCGCCCGGGTCATCGATGCGGTCTGTTCATATCCTAAAGTTGCCAGCCGCATGGCAATCTGTTCTGAATCATAAACGTTCATCTGGCAGCCAATGGTATGGATGTAAATGTATTTTGAATTCATTTTATAAGCGCCATATCATTAAATATTACTTTTAGAAGTGGTTTCAAAATCCCAGATCAGGTCCAAGGGCTAAAAGTGCCTAAAGTGAACTAAAATGCCTAAAGTGACTAAAGTTAAGGCATCGCTCCGCTCTATCTTTTTTAATAAATAGACAAAATTCCACAACTTCAGTCACTATTGAAACCACTTCTAGTCTGATTCGGGAGGCTCCGTCGCCAGCCGCCGGATCAGAATCTCTTTTTTAAGATCCCGCAAAATCTGTTCTACCTGCTCTTCACATCCCGGTGCAATATGAAGCTTGATGATTCCCTTCTCCGGATCCGTTGTTCTCATCCCGGCAATACCGTCGTAAGCTTCAAAAACAAATTTTATAAAAGCGATTTGCCTGCGATCCACGCGGTAGTATTGTGTTGTCGTTTTCAAAAGTTTCCCAGGTCAAAAAAGCATTTGGCAGGTGTCAGGTGTCAATTTTCAGAGGACAGAGGCCGGACGACAGAAGACAGATAAAAAACCTGTAAAATGAACGACCTATCTGTCCTCTGTTTTCTGTCCTCTGTCATCTGTTTGCCAACACCTGACACCTACTTTTTAATACTGAGCTCATGAGAGGCAACATTTATGAGTATAACCACAACTATATCATTTGCAATAAAAAAGCCCTCAACGCAAATGGATCAATTATGGCTTGTTCATCCTGCGGTTTTACGTTATAGGGCCGTCCATGAAACAAAAATGGCACATTTTGCAACCCGACGCTGAGCTGATCAAAAAATTGAGTACACACCTGCGTTGTCATCCGATCACCGCCGCTGTCCTGGTCAACCGTAACCTGACATCCGTTAAAGCGGCTTCAAATTTTATAGTTCCATCCCTGCACCGGGTTCGTTCGCCTTTTGCCCTGAAGGACATGGATGCGGCCGTAAACCGCATCTACCGGGCCATAACGCAAAATGAGAAAATTCTAATCTTCGGTGACTACGACGTTGATGGTGTCACCGCCACAGCCGTACTGTTAAGATTTTTAGGGACCATCGGCGCGGATGTGTCCTATTATATCCCCCATCGCATAAAAGAAGGCTACAGCCTGCAACCACAGCATATCATCAACCAGATCCTGCCCAACAAAATCCGGCTGGTTATCACTACGGATTGCGGCATCGGAAGTTATGAGGCCATTGCTGCCGCCGGCAACGCCGGAATCGACGTCATTGTTACCGATCATCATAAGGTCCCTGAAAAAATTCCACCGGCTGCTGCTGTGCTAAACCCCAAACGCCCGGATTGCTCGTCCGGCATGGAGCCACTCGCCGGTGTTGGCGTGGCGTTTGCACTCATTATCGCTTTGCGAAAATATTTGCGGGATCAAAACTTTTGGAATGATCGTCCGGAACCCAATCTGAAAAATTTTTGCGATCTGGTAGCCCTGGGTACCATCGGCGATATCGTTCCGCTGGTTGACGAAAATCGTATTTTTTCAAAAACAGGGCTGGATATCATAAATGCAGGAGCGCGGCCGGGAATAAAGGCATTGTGCGAAGTGGCAGGCATTTCCCATCAGCCGGCCCATACCGAAGATGTAGCTTTCCGACTGGTCCCGCGTTTAAACGCTGCTGGCCGAATGGACCACGCTTCTGTGGCATTGCAACTGCTGACAACCGACAATATTGCCACCGCAAGAAAGCTGGCACAATCGCTGGACGGACTCAATAACCGGCGTCGGGAACAGGAACGATCGATCCTGGACGACATTTTAGAAGATTGCCGGCAGCAACCGGGCCAACTTAAAAATCAAACCCTGGTAAAATGGCATCCGGCCTGGCATCAAGGCGTTTTGGGTATCGTGGCTTCCCGTATCGTTGAAACCTATTACCGGCCGGTGGTACTGATCGCTGTTAAAGGCACACTGGGCAAAGGATCCGCCCGCAGTATTCCCGGCCTGGATTTATATAAAGCGCTGGAGGCTTGCCGGCATTGCCTGGAAGATTTCGGCGGCCATTCGATGGCAGCCGGTTTGACCATTAAAGCAGAAAATTTAATTGAATTTCAACTGATGTTTGAAAACGCGGTGGCGCGGATGGCTCAATCCGATGACCGCACACCCCGGCTAACCGTTGACAGCGAGATCCATTTCGATGATATATCGCCGAAACTGATTGATGAGATTGAAACCTTAAGCCCTTTTGGCACCGATAACCCGGAACCCGTATTTATGGCTCAAAATATCAAGGTCGAATCTTCAAAAATCGTCGGGAAAAACCACCGAAGAATGATGCTGCTCCATGATGTTCAACGCTCAGGCAAACCGGTTCCGGCTATCCGCTTCAATGCCGAAGGCAACCTGCTGAAGGAGACGACATTTACCCGTATCGCTTTCCGCCTGCGGTGGAATCGCTGGAATGACAATAAAACCATCCAGCTGATTATTGAGGATGCACAATAGTTTAATGGTTCAGAGGATAGAAGTCAGATGACAGAAGTCAGAGGACAGAAAACAGAAAACCGGAGTCGGTGGCAAACGAACCACAGAATATCGAAGAAAAAGAAAACTTCGTCATTCGAAATTCTTTCCCGCAGGTCACGTCTTTAGCATGATTCGAAATTCGATATCCAAAATGGGGGAAATTGATGGCTGGTTGCTGGTTTCTGGCAGCCGCGGAGAGCTGCCCTACTCTCCGGTTTCTATCTGTCATCTGTCCTCTGACATCTGTCCTCTGTTCTCTGCTAAAAAGACTTTGATCCAGCAAACCGGCACTCAAGACAAGACATCTGGGGTAGATTCTAACCTGCCATAACCTGAGAGTCTTCCAAGCGAACTTCCAGGCGGGCCAGATCCATTTCGGACAATTGAAGCTGAGCGGCTTCGGGGGTTTCCAGCAGGACAATTGATGGATCTTCAATCAGGCCGATTCCCATTTTATGGCACACTTGATTGGCCAGCCGAACCAGCACCAGCAAAAAGTTACTGCCGTCAAATTCCGCCAAATGATGATCCCGCGCAACCTGACAGTATTTTTCAGGCAGGTTCCATTGTGCCATAAGCGCATACCCCTGCTCGGTATGCAGCCGTTGCATGAGTTCATCAATGACCGTGTCGGGCGGCAGATTTTCGATCTCTCTGGAAGCCTTCATATCATCTACGACTTTTAAGACATAGAGTTTGCCCACATCATGAAGCAGCCCGGCAATAAAGGTTTCATGCAACAAGGCCTGGAAGCCGGTCTGTCTGGCAAGCCAGTTTGCACCAATTGCACATCCGACTGAATGCCGCCAGAGTTTCCCCATGATTTTATGCATGGCTGGAATTTTGGACCGGAAATTATGTTGAAGGGCCACCAAAGAAACGATGTTGGACACTTCGATATTCCCCATCCGTATAATCGCATCTCTGACCGTTGCCACCTGCGTAAGACCCTTATAAAAAGAAGAATTTGAAACACTTAAGACCTCTCCGGTCAGTGACTGGTCACTGACAATTAGCTTTTCAATCAGGCGGGAATCCGGCTCCGCTTTGGCAACCTCCTTCTGAATGCGAAGGGCGGTGGCATTAAAAGCCGGCAGCTTAACTTTCTTTGATTCCACGAAATGATCAATCATTCCCACCAGTGAAGACTCTGCTTCCATTGCTAACCTCCTATTATACGATTCAGTTCGGCCAGCGGCCTTGGATTTTGCAAGCGCGGAAGACTGCGCAGTAATTCGTCCATCGTGGTAATCCCTCTTGCTGCTTTGATTATCCCGTCCTCCAACAGGGTCACCAGACTGGAGGATTCGATACTGATTTCACGCAGCACCTTGCTGGGCTTGCGTTCCAGGATGGCATCCCGCACAAATTCGTCCAAAATCAGCAGCTCGAAGATTCCGACACGCCCTTTGTGGCCGGTGTACTGACAATGGGAGCAGCCGCGGCCTTTCTGAAACTGAGTCCCGGCAATATTATTGACCGAATAACCAATGCGCTGGAGCTCCTGTGACGTCGGGGTGTAAGGTTGATTACAATGCGGACACACCATTCGCAACAAACGCTGTGACATCACACTAACCACCGTTGAAGCAATCATAAACGCTTCGATGGACATATTCATTAAACGGATCAACCCACCGACGCTGTCTTCAGTATGAAATGTTGTTAGCACCTTATGTCCGGTCAATGCCGCTTGCACGGCGACCTTCGCCGAAAAATTATCCCGAATTTCACCAATAACAATAACATCGGGGTCCTGCCGCAATATATGACGCAAAGTCTCTTCGTAGGTCAAGCCGATCTTCGGATTGATGGAACACTGAGATATGCCGTCGATGACGTATTCAACAGGCTCTTCTGCGGTAATGACACTCATTTGCGGATTGATAATATGACGAAGGCAACTGTACACGGTGGTGGTTTTCCCGGAACCGGTGGGCCCGGTAAATAAAAGTACGCCGCTGGGCAAATCCAGAGCATCTTGCATCAACCGCTGCAGGATGCGAGCCGATAATCCGATATCCTCAATTTTGCGTAACTGGCTGTGACGATTTAACAGACGCAGGACCACCTTTTCACCATGCACCGTAACATAAAAAGAGGCCCGCAGATCCAGTTGCCCCTCCGGATGATCGAAGTAAAAACGCCCGCCCTGATGCCGGCGCTTTTCGGTAATGTCAAGCTCACACAGAACCTTGATTCGGCTGGCAACGGCCGGCGCCGTTTCAGGAGGAAAATCCTCAAAATGGGTTAGGACCCCGTCCTGTCGAAAGCGAACCCGCAGCCGGGATTCTAAAGGCTCTATGTGGATATCACTGGCATTTCTTTGAATGGCCGCCAAAAGAATATCATCAAACAGCCGGATAATGTAATTTTCATCCATCGCCGAGACCTGTTTTTTCATTTCTCTGCGCTGGGCCTTCATCACGACTTCCTGGATGGCGTTTTTGCAAGCAATTGCCGGTGTTATATTATTTCCAAATACCTGGCGGGCGGCCTTCAATTCATCTTGATCCTGTGGATCGACAAAGGCGACGATGACAGCCATGCCATCGGTTCGAATGGGCAACAGATGATGGGTCTCATACCACTTCAATGGAACCCTGGCGAAGAGTTTGCGATCGATGCCGTTCCATTCAGGCTCAACAAACGCTAATCCCTGCTGCAGGGACAGGGTCTCTGCCAGCACCTGCCCGTCGACCAGTTCACGCTCGACCAAAATTTCGCCGATTTTTCGTTTAGATTTCTCCTCGGCCTGGATATTGAGGGCGGTTTGAAGGTCGGCTGCCTGGATATGGCCCAGTTCCACCAACAGTCCGCCGATTCGCATGGCAACAGGATGTTGACGAAGGGCTTCTTTAATCTGGTCATCGGTGATGAATTTCAACTCCTTGATAATCTGCAACAGGGGCCGGGGTCCTTCAAGTTTGGTTCGAACCCGCCGGGCATATTCAATCTGACTGTCGGTCAGACAACCGATTTTCAAGAGATGATCCACCAATTCGCTGAATCCATCACTGGACCCATCGATTGCCGCAGATCGTCTATCGGAAGCACCATCATGAATGGGGATGTTCTTTTTTGCTGTCGTCATATAGGCTGTTTTAATCCGCAATGATTTTGTAACAGGCGTCTGATATAAAGAAAGGTGCCCATCATGAATAATATCGACACGTTTGGGGAAAAACTTTAGGGTTATATCCCTCCAATATTTTGCTTGCAAACCCAGCCGTTACCCATTATGATTCCTTAATATTGACTTCATTTTGTACCTCAAATCCAAGGTGACATTATGGCAAAAGTATTCCGGCCGAGTTCGCGGGAATCCACAATTCTGTCCAAAATTGAATCTCAAAAAGAGCATACCCGCAGACTGGCAATCAATGGGATTAAGGATTGTATCGACCCCCTGTCCAACTCAATTGCAATGAAACTGGTCGACGACAATCTGGTGGAAACCACCAACAAAAATTCTTTGGAAGAGCAAATCAAGGGGTGTCTGGAGAAACTGGGCCGCGCTGATGATTTCGAAATCGACTATCAGGTGTCCCCCATCCGCAACCTGGTTCCCCAGCCCCATGTCGTCAGCCTATTTCTGACGGCTTTTGTAATTGAAAAGCTTATCAACCATAAAGACGTTGTGGATATTTACGGATCCGACGAAGATATTTATCTGAATATCCACCAGCAGGTTAAAAAATATCTGCCCGCATAATGCGCCCCCGTTTTCACCCCAGATTAATCAATGGGCCGTTTGAGGACCCCGGCCTATACATCCCTTTTCTTTTCGAAAACCGGGCGATCATTTTTGATCTGGGAGATACCCAGCCCCTTAGTGCCCGTGATATACTCAAAATCAGCCACGCTTTCACCACCCATACGCACGTCGATCATTTTATCGGCTTTGACCGTGTCCTGAGAATCTCGCTGGGTCGCGAAAAAAAATTGCACCTTTATGGTCCCCGGGGATTTTTTAAAAATATGGAAGGAAAACTGGCAGCCTATTCATGGAACCTGGTTAAAAATTACCCCTATCGCTTCGGGCTGCAACTGACGGAAGTCCATCGCGAGTACCTGCTCACCCGCGAGTACCTGTGCCAGAATGAATTCATCCCGGCGCGCAAGGCCGACCGCTCGCCGTTTAAAGGCGTTGTGTATGAAGAGCCGGCCTTTAAGATTTCCGCTGCAATCTTAGACCACGGTATCCCCTGCCTCGGATTGGCAATCAAAGAGCGCTTCCACGTCAATATCAACAAAGACAGACTCGCTGCACTGGGGCTTAAAACGGGTCCCTGGCTGACCGATTTTAAACAGGCCCTTTACGACGGAAGGGATTCCAAATCGGAATTTGCGGTTAAAGCGGGCAGCGGTCAAACTCAGCGATTCCAGCTGGGGGAGCTGGCCGATCAGGTTACCATGGTAACCCCGGGGCAAAAAATTGCTTACATTGCGGACGTGGCCTACAGCGCGCAAAATCAGCAAAAGATTATTTCACTGGCAAAAGATGCCGATCACCTTTTTATCGAGGCCGCCTTTCTGGAGGCACATAACGATATTGCCACCGAAAAACACCATCTCACCGCCCGGCAGGCCGGAACACTGGCCGCCAGAGCCGGTGCCAAACAATTTACCATTTTTCATTTTTCGCCGCGCTATGCCGATCAGGAGCACCTGCTGCACGAAGAAGCCAGAGAAGCATACGAGCTTCATCGTTAATTTCTAAAATCTCAAGAATTTTACGTTTTATTAGAACCCATCTCAAAAATGTGGATTAGGGTTCATGGCAAGACGCAGACCGATCGGGAAAGCGCAGCATACATGTGTATGTGAGCATTTATCGGAGGTCTGCAACGCAGCCATGGGCACTTAGACGCTTTTTTGAGATGGGTTCTAATGTCAGATTCAGATCACATTATAGGGCCAGACCGGCAGACTGTAAGGGCCTAAAGAAAGGGCGGCGTTTCAGAGTGTATTGAAACGCCGCCCGCACACGTTGCGAATAGCCTCCGTGAATATTCAAAATATCCGTCAGTTCCTGGCGGTTATCGCTTCCTGATCATCCGATTTGCAGCTCAGAATCCGCTTCAGAGGCCCTTGAAGACTTTTTTTACTACGATCAACTGATGTCGAAGCGGTCAAGATTCATCACCTTATTCCAGGCTGCCACGAAGTCATGGACAAACTTCTCCTGCGCGTCTGCACTCCCGTAAACTTCTGCCAGGGCACGCAGCTCAGAATTTGAACCGAAGATCAGGTCAACACGGGTGCCGGTC
>Ga0316578_10000665_pt1 | contig 12228 bp, 8 predicted proteins | sample J0NA_2_FD_203076 | JGI IMG/M metagenome (GOLD analysis project Ga0316578, IMG submission 203076) | Rhizosphere microbial communities from salt marsh grasses in Alabama, United States - J0-2_160517rDrC | ecosystem: Host-associated > Plants > Roots > Rhizosphere | place: USA: Alabama | collected... | reverse complement strand
CAATCCGCGTGGACTTGGCCGTACCGGTAAACAAGCTGCCGGACAGCGGCTCTTTCCAGATCTACATCGGCATCGGGCAGGCGTTCTGATGCGCCCGAGCCGCAAGCTGCCGCTATCGGTGCGCGGCGCCCTGCTCGGCGCAGCGCTGCTGCCGGCGGTACCCGCCGGTGTCGCAGACCCGGCCCAGCCCCAGCCTGACCCACCGCCCGACTCCCAACCAAGCCTGCTCGAACGGGTCATCGAGCGACTCACCGGCGGCGACGTCGTGGTACGCGGCTTGAGCGGTGCCCTGTCGACGACCCCGCAAGCCGAGCGTGTCGAGCTGCGAGACGCCGACGGTGCCTGGCTGGTCATCCACGACCTCGCGCTCGACTGGTCGCCGACACGGCTGGTGGTCAAACGGCTGCTCGTCAACCAGCTGACGGCCGGCGAGATCGAGCTGAAACGGCCGCGGGCCAAGTCCGCGACGACATCCTCATCCGGCCTGCCGCTCAAGATCGAGGTCAAGGCCCTGGACGTGGCGCGATTGCAGGTGGACAAGCCAGTGGCCGGCGCCGAGGCGGCGTTCTCCGTTACCGGCAATCTCAATCTCCCGTCGCAGGAGGAAGGCAGCCTGGCGCTCGACGCCAAGGCGCTCGACAGCGCCGGCACCTACCACGTCGAGGCCGATTTCGACCCACAGCAGTTGCAAGCGCAGGTACAGCTCCAGGAGGCGCCGGGCGGGCCGCTTGCGCGCATCGCCGGCTTGCCGGACCTGGGCAAGCTGGCCCTGGACGCATCGCTGGCAGGGCCGCGCTCGGCCATCGCGACCCAGGTGACTCTAAACGCCGGCCCCATGAGCGCCAAGACGCAGGGCACGCTGGACCTGGCGAATCATGCCGCCGACCTCGCCATCACCGCCTCCGCCCCGGCCATGAGCCCCCGGGCGGACCTGTCTTGGCAGTCCGTGGCGCTGGAGGCCGAGCTGAGCGGGCCTTTCAAGCGGCCCGCGGTCCACGGCGACCTTCACGTCGCCGCGCTGAAGGCCGCCGGTGCAAGGGTGCAGGACATCTCCGCCCGGGTGGAGGGCGACAAGGGCAAGGTCGATGTGACGGCCTCGCTGGACGGCGTTCACATTCCGGGGCCGCGGCCCGATGTCCTGGCGGCTTCACCGGTGTCGGTTCAGGCCACCGCGCTGCTGGACCGGCCCGATCGGCCCGTGACCTTCACCCTCGAGCATCCGCTGATCGCCGCCGACGGCAGAGTGCTGACGGCGGGGGAGCGACAGGCCAAGGTCGATCTGAAGCTCCCCGAGCTGGCCCCGCTCGCGGCCATCGCGGGCGTCGATCTCAAGGGGCGCAGCCAATGGACGCTGCATGCGGCGCGAACCGCGGGCGAAACGGCGCTCGAGGCCGACGGCCGACTCGCCGTGACCGGCGGCGCAGGCCCGCTGCCCGAGCTGTTGGGGGACGCCGCCACCATCGCCGCTGCCGGCAGCATGCGGGGTAAGGACATCACCCTGTCCCGGCTGGAGGTCGACGGCAAAACCATGCAGCTGTCGGCGCAGGGGGGACTCGAGTCGCAGGTGCTCGGGCTCGACTGGCGCCTTGCCCTGTCGGAGCTGCACGTTCTGGAGCCGAGCCTCTCCGGCTCCCTCGCGGCCAACGGCCGGGTGGACGGCACGATGGACGATCTCGCGGTGGATGCCCGCTTGTCCGGCGACCTCGGGGTCCAGGACCTACCACCGTCGCCGATCACCGCCCAAGTGCACCTGGAGGGCCTGCCGAAGACGCCGAGCGGGCGGATCGAGGCCCAGGGCAGGCTCGCCGGAGCCCCGCTCCAGCTCGACGTGCGCGCGCGCCGCACCGCCAATGCCACCGTCATCGATATCGACCGGGCCGACTGGAAGAGTGCTCATGCCGATGGCCAGCTCAGCCTGGCAACCGGCGCCCTCTTCCCGGTCGGCAACCTAGACCTGCGCATGACTCGCCTCGCGGACCTTCAACCCATCGTCGGCCAGCCCCTGACCGGCGCCATCGCCGCGCGGTTGTCCACCAGCGAGGAGGCGGGCGAGCGGCGCGCCGGATTGTCCGCCGAGGCACGGGTCGCGGGTCTCCCCGGCGGCGCCGCGGTGAGTCGTCTCGCGCTCGACGCGACGGTGCTCGACCCGCTCGCCACGCCGGTCGTGGATGCCTCGCTGGTGGTCGACGACCTTGCCGCGCCGGGCGTCGCGGGGTCCGGGCAGTTGACGGCCAAGGGCCCCCTGAGCGCGCTGGATGTGAACGTGCGCGCGCACGCCCCCGAGCTGGCCGGCGCCCCCGCCCGGCTGAGCGCGTCCGCCGTAGTCGACGCGACGGCCAAACAGGTCTCGGTGTCGGCACTGAAGGCAAGCTGGAAGGGCGAAGACCTGCGCCTGCTTGCGCCCGTGCGGATCAGCTTTGCCCAGGGTCTCGGCATCGGGCAACTGCGCGTGGGCGTGCGGCAAGCCGTGCTGGAGGCATCCGGGCGCCTCACTCCGAAGCTCGATCTGACGGCGCAGGTGCGCGATCTATCCCCCGAGATCGCGTCCGTTTTCGTGCCGGACCTCCAGGCGACGGGGACCATTCGCGGGGATGCCCGGCTTCAGGGCACCCTGGCCGAGCCGATGGGAACGGTCCGCCTCCAGGGGCAAGGGCTGCGCATCACGAGGGGTCCTGCAAGTGCGCTGCCACCGGCTAATTTGACCGCGAAGGCGGACCTGTCCGGCGACACCGCCCGCATCCAAAGCAGCCTGAGCATCGGTCCCAAGACCCAGGTCCGCCTGAGCGGCCAGGCTCCGCTCAGCCGCACTGCCGGCATGGACCTGCGGGTGACGGGTGCGATGGACCTGGCGCTCGCCAACCCGCTGCTTACGGCCACGGGCCGCAACCTGCGCGGACAGCTGAACCTCGATGCGGGCCTGGCCGGAACCCTGTCCAAACCCCGCCTGACCGGGAGCGCGCGCGTCACCGGCGGCGCCTTCCAGGACTTTGCCCAGGGGGTGCACCTGACGAGTATCGATGCGCTGCTGAATCTGCAAGGCGACAGCCTTCGCATCGCGCGGCTGACCGCCCGCGCCGGGCCCGGGAGCCTGTCCGCCACCGGAATCGTCGGCGTGCTCCAGCCGGGACTACCCATCGATGCCACGGTCACCGCGCGCAATGCGCGGCCCTTGTCGGGCGACCGGCTGACGGTCAACCTCGACGCCGATGTCACGGCGCGCGGGCAACTGACGAGCCAATTCCTCCTGGCCGGCGAGCTCAGGATCAACAAGGCCGAGATCCGCATCCCGGAGACCCTGCCGACCAGCGTCGCGACGCTCGACGTGCGCAGGCCCGGCGAGAAGGCGGCGCCGCCGCCCGCGCCGGGCCCGACCATCGCGCTCGACCTATGGATCAAGGCACCCCGCCAGATCTTCGTCCGCGGGCGGGGGCTCGACGCCGAGCTCGGGGGCCGTGTCCGCGTGCAAGGCACGGTGGCTGATCCTCGTCCACTGGGCAGCTTCGAGCTGCTGCGCGGGGGGGTATCGCTGGCGGCCCAAACGCTGAACTTCAGCAAAGGCGCGGTCAGCTTCAACGGCGGAAGCCTGACCAACCCATCCATCGACTTCACCGTGAGCGCGACCAGCGGCAACATCACCGCCGAGCTCACCGTCGGAGGAACGGTACGGCAGCCCACCATCTCCATGACCAGCACACCGGACCTGCCGCAGGACGAGATCCTCGCGCAGCTGCTGTTCGGCCGCCCCGTCTCGTCGCTGAGCCCCTTCGAGATCGCACAGATCGCCGCGGCCCTGGGCCAGCTCACCGGCGTCACGCCGGGCAACTTCGGCCTGCTCGGCAATGCGCGCGAGGCGCTCGGACTCGATCGGCTCACCATCGGCACCACGGCCACCGGCCAGCCCGCGCTGGAGGCCGGCCGTTACGTGGCGCCCAACGTCTATGTCGGCGTGGAGCAGGGTGCCGCCGCCGGCAGCACCAGCGCCAAGGTCCAGGTGGACCTCAGCAAGCACGTGAAGCTTCAGGGCACCGTGGGCTCCGGCTACGGCTCGGACACCGCGACAGCGGGGGCCACCGGGGCGAACGGCGCCGCAGGGAGCAGCGTCGGCGTCATCATCGAGTGGGAGTACTAGCACGCTCGAGGTCACCGTCGAAGTGCCGGCGGAGCGCCACCAGCGGAGGTGTTCGCCCATAAACGCTGACATCCGGTACCTGAGGAGTCGCGAAAAGACCGAGATGCTCTTCGCGGCATCCGGCAAGTACACCGCGGGGACGGCCTGGCGCGGAACCACCGGCACGAGTGGTCCGCCGCGATGCCCGCTCCGGTCGATGTCGAGGGGCGGCTTCGATCAGGCCGAAGGATTCAGGTCATCGGCGACGATGCGTGCGGCAAAGTCTTTCCAAATGCGGGAATCCTCGCGGCAGTCGTAGGTCCGGCAGACGGCGGGGCGTTGGGCATAGACGCCGCAACGGTGGTCGCCGTCGCCGTTGTGGACGCAATAGCCGTCCGGACGTTGGCGGATCTGGTAGGGGCGACCGTAGTCCCACTGCACGGCGTGCTCGTCCAGGTCCTGCACCGAGAGCGGGAAGCTCAGCGCACAGCAGCGGGCCTTGCATAGCGGCAGCCGCGCGGCGCAGTCGATCTCGGGCAGGTCTTCCAGGGCATATTTATCCGTTACGTCGTTGAGGGCGACATGGACGTGGCCTTCGCGGTCCATGCGCTCGCCCTCGCGCCGGGCGACACGCTCGCGCCGTGTCTCGAAGTCACGGAGGTCCAGCGTGCCGGCGGCGATCAAGGACTCGATCAGGGCGAGCAACCGCTCGGAGCAGTCGACCAGGTCGATCTTTGACTGCATGCCGAGGGTATGCAGGAAGCGCAGGCCGCGCTCCAGCTCGATGCGGTCGGGGTCGGTCATCGCGGTCGTCCTCAGGGCAGGATCTCGAACGGCTCCGGGCCCGTCCGATAGGGGCCGATGCTGACGGTGATGCTGTAGCGGGAATGGTGGGCGGGCAGCTCGAAGAAGGTTCTGATGTCGAGCTGAAACTGTCCGCCCTCGCGATAGTGGGGGCCGTACTCCCCCGCCGGGGGCGGCATGATGTCGTCGAGCGGTATCAGCAGCGGCAGCGTCCGATCGAATCGGGCCGGATCATCCCCGATCTCGACGACACGCATCTTGATGCAGCTGCCCAGGGCCGATTGGCAGCGGCGAAGCAGGTCACCGTCGGCGTTGTAGGCCGCGCTGAGGATAACCGGCTCGCCGGCCTTGGCCTGTGGTGGGGCCACCCGGATGTTGATGCCGATGTCCGGTAGCGGCGGGGTATCCGGGGTCTCCTCGAAGCTGACGAGTTGGTTTTGCTCTTCAGGTTGTCTGGACATTTGGCTTGACCCTCGGTCGAACCTGGGCGGCGCGCTCGCAATCACTTCCAGAGCGGCTTCATGACCGAGCGCGAGTTGTCCTGGGTGCGCAGGTGCTCGTTGCAGCCCTCGCCGCCGATGGAGTGGAAGGTGGTGACGCGGTTTTCCACGTTCTGCCAGTACATGGCGCACTCGGTGGCCTTCTTGTTGCAGTGGTTGGAGTGCGTCGTATCCTCCCAGCCATCGTGGGCCTTGGCCGGGGTCGGCGCCATATTGACCAGCCCGAGGGCGTGCCCGATCTCGTGAACCGACGTGCGCTCCTGCGAGGGTGCCCGCTTCGCCGCCTCGATGAAGTCGTTGACATAGCCGCTGCACAAGACGATCTGAGCCGTGCCGCCACCCCAGCCGAGATAGCCGCCCTTGGTGCACTTGACCTTGAGCTTGACCTGGACGGGCGACTTCGCCGAGGGCGTGACCGGCCCGCCGGAGAAATCGATCTTGACCTTCTTGAAGCCCGGCTGTGAGCCATGGTCCTGGCTCGACAGCTTTGCGGCGGGGATGTCCTTCCAGGTCTTCCCATCCTTGTACTGGGCCTCGACCTTCCAGGCGAGACTGCCGCCATGGGGCCAGAGCTTGTACCAGCTCGGGGAGGTCCAGCTGGTCTTGGTCAGGGTATCTGCAATGGCCTGATTTTCGGTGCTGAAGCCGGCGTAGTCGCAGGTCATCAGATGGCACTTGAACGGCACCAGGTCGTCGTTGACGAAGTGCTTTTGTCCAAGCTCGCGCATGCCGGTGGCACCGGCCGGGACGCCGTTGACCTGAAGGTTGTCGTGATGCGGCACGCTGCCCCGGGGACCCTTCTCCAGGAATTCGATCTTTGCCTGCTTGTAGCTGTTGGTGATCGTGTTGCCCGCCTGGGCCGGGAAGGCCAGCTTCCCGGTACCGGCGCGGTCCGTCATCTCGCTGACCTGGAACCAGAACTTGCGCCAGACCCGATACGGGCCCGCCTTGATGCCGCCCTTGTAGCCGCTGTCCAGCGTGGCGTAGACCTCGAACTTGTCACCGCCGTAGAGCGAAAGGTAGAACGGCTGCGGCTGGGTCCAGCCGTCCTTGTCGGTGGTGGCGGTTGTCTTCTTCTTTTCCGCGCCGGCGCTGTCGAAGCTCTCTTGCTGGGTCTTGGTGAGCTTGGCGTTGTTGGCCTTGTCGCCCTGGGAATACCAATAGACGGTTTTGCCTGCCAGGGAGCGCGTCTTGTCGCCTGAGACCCACTGCACCTGAGCCTTCAGCCGCACCGCGCGGCCGTACTCCGGGTGCTCTTTGGCGGCGTCCACCTGGTCGTCGAGGTTGATGTACTGGCGACGCGAGTCGACGTCGCGCTCCTTCCAAGCGCCCTGATGCTTATAGACCTCGCGCAGTCGTACCAGCTTGACCTGGTCGTCTTTTCCGTCGCAGGTCTTCTTGACCTTGTCGACCGGGGTCTTGCAGTCCTTGGTCTCGCTGGGGCGCGGTGTCTTGTCATCGCCGCACATGGCCGTTGTCTCCGCTGAGGTTGATGATCGCCCGGCTGAGATAAGTCCTGGCGCGGGCACGCAGGCGCCGGCGACGCTCGTCGGGCTCCGGCAGCGCGAGACTGGATGCGATCCAGGGGAATTGGGGATCGAAGGCGCAGCCATTGCCGAGGGCGTAGGCGAGCGCGAACAGCAGGCTCGCGCCGTCGCCGTCGAAGATCTCGAAGTGTTCCGCTCGCTGCTCGCTGTCCTCGACGACCACGCGCAGGGCGGCTTCGCCGACGGCCGCGTACTTCTCCGGCCAGCAGCGGTGGGCCGCCCCGAGCATGATCGCCTCGAAACGCTCGTCCCAGGGCGGTGCCTCGGCCTCCAGCAGGCCGAGTGCGGCACGCATCGCGCGGTCACGAGCCTCGGGCGCCGCCGCGGCAGCCAGGTATTCGTGCACGGCGGCGTGCAGGGCATCGGCCCGCTCGATCTGGTCAGGGCGCTCCGGGTCGGACAAGATGGCGAAGGCCCAAGGATACTGTGGGTCGGTATCGAAGTCGGAGCCCAGCAGAAACATTGTCTCCAGGTAGCAGCGGGCCGGACCGCGCTGGGTGAAACCATGGTTGTCGGCGCGCTCGATCCCGTAGCGGACCACCTGCATCAGTCCGTCGTCGCCGAGGGCCGCGGCCTGATACGGCGTGAACCGATGCAGGTGCGCGACGAGCTCATCTTCGAAGCGGCCTCCAGCGGCCGAATAAAACGCCTCCATCTGCTCCGCGCGAAGTTGCAGCATGGTGACCTCGAGTGGCACGAGTGGGTGATGGAGGAACCAGCCCCGCCCGCCGGCGGCCCCCGCTCGGTCGGGTTCCGCGTTGCCGCGGGCTTGGCGCGGCAGGATTTCCGCAACCAAGTATAGCGGTCGGTTGTAGCGGATTCTGCGATCCGGTTCGGTCGGCGAACGATTACACTGTCCTTGCCCGACCAACCGATGGAGTCCAGCATGCAGTACCAGATCGGCCCGCGCGAGATCGTCACCCCGTTCCGCCCGATTCCGCTGGATGTGCCCGAGGGCATGGCGCCCAACGAGTTCTTCAACAGCACCGAGAACCTCTCCGACCTGGCCGACAACAACGGCTTGCTGCTCAACCCCGAGGACCTGCTGCTGTACCGCAAGGCGCTGGGCCATTCCAGCACCTTCGATTGCTCGATCATCTACAACACGTCCAAGTGCATCCTGAATCCGCTCGGCCGGCCCGTGCGGCGCACCCAGGTGCCGGAGCGGGTCCGGCGCATCTGGAATCGCATGAATGCGGTGATCATCGGGTACATGCTGGAGCTTTGGCCGGACCCGGAGCAGGCCCTGGTGCTGGCCGGTGAGGCGAGTCTGGACGCCACCTGGCCGCTGACCTCCCCCGGTGTGCCCAGCATTCGCATGCTGCACAACCACTTCATGGTCTTCCCGATGGCCACGCTTCGCGACGCAGCCCTGGCAGACCCCGCCAACCCGAACCTCACCGACGGCGGCCAGAACAGCCTGTTCCAGGCGTACATGCGCGATGCCTATCGGGCATTCTTCGACCAGGCGCTGGACCTCAGGCTGCTGCGGCCGGTCTCGGCAGAGGAATCCCGGCTGGCGCTGACCGGCTACCCGGAAGGACTGCCATGCTGGGAGGTGGTCGGCGGCGTCGACGCGCTGTCCGACATCCGCTTCTGGGATGAGTACGACGCCATCCTGCAGGGCTTCCTAGACTTCTACCGCAGCTTCTTCAGCCAGGTCTCCACGCGCAACGCGGACCCGCTACCGGACCTGCACTTCCCGGACGCCGTGCAGCAGGTACTGCTGCCCAACAACGAGTTCATGGGCACCGCGCGCACCGTGCGCGAACGCTGCATCCGCGACCCGGCCTACGCCAACGCCATCCGCTGGGAGCCCGCGTTCAAACAACTGATCTACCGGAACGGAGCGGGGCCGAACGGCGGCCGCCTGCTGGTCACCATCAGCCAGAATTCCATCGGCAACGCCATCACGGAGCTGCTCGGCGTGGTGGTCAAGCGCGTGCCGGAGGCCGACGCCTATGCCCGCTTCGAGCCGGCGCTGATCGAGCACCTGCTCGCCGTGCGCGAGCGCCTCATCGCCGCCGACCTCGGCGAGCCCGTGGCAACGGCGCCCTGGGGCGAACGGCAGAGCAAGTAGCCCGGCACCGACCGCGCCAGAGCCCGCCGTTCGGGGGCTGACAGTCGCCACGGGAATCGCCGGCGGCGAGCTCAACCCTATTTCCGCCGCAGCTTGGCTCCCAGTGCGGTTATCGAGCAGGCGTTCCGTCAGCTCGACCAGCCAACGCACCAGGAATAGGTTGGCGAGCAGACCCGCCGCTAGGGTCAGGCCGAGGGCCGCGATCAGACCCATGCCGGGGATATACCAGCTCTCGGACAACAGATGCCGTAGCACGCCGCCGACGAAGTCCCCATCTCAGCCGCTTGGCGCCGGTCCCGGTCATATCTTCTGTCGTCCCTTCTTCAGCGGCATCACCGTCACCATCCTCTGTGCATCTGCCCAGTACCAGGCCGCTGATGCTGATCGTCGTGCCACTGCACTATGCCGAGCTGTTTTCGGACGCGGGACGGTACTCTCCCTGAAGCCTGGGCCGTCACTGTTCCTGCCGGTCACTGCAACGCGGTTGCGTGCCGCGCCCCTGGTCGCGCTGCATGGTCCTCTCCAGCAACGCGAACCGCCGCGATCGAGTCGGCGGCGGTCCGCGTTGCGATGCGCGGACTCGCGCTCCTGTGTTTCACCCTGCTGGCGGGCTGCGCGTCACCATTCCAGCGCGAGCGCCCGCTACCGGCGGCGCTTGCTTCCGAGGCGGAGATCCCGGGGATTCCAAACGCCCGCTACTGGGGCGACGAACGCCCCGAGGACGTGGATGCCTGGCTGACGCTGCCGAAGGACACCCTGCGCGCACGCTACGGCGAAATCATGGACCAGCGCCACGACTACCTTGTGCTCTCTGGCGGCGGTGACGACGGCGCCTTCGGCGCGGGCCTGTTGGTGGGCTGGTCCGACGCGGGCACCCGACCCGAGTTCCAGATCGTCACGGGCATCAGCACCGGCGCTCTGATCGCCCCCTTCGCCTTCCTCGGCTCCGATTACGATGCGTTGCTGCGGGAGATCTACACGGGTTTCTCCACCAAGGACATCCTGCGCCTGCGCGGACCACTGCAGATCCTGCGCGGCGATGCCGTCACCAGCGACCGGCCGCTGCGCAGAAAGATCGCGGAGTACCTGGACGAGGACGTGATCGCGCAAATCGCCGCGGAGAGCCGCCACGGCCGCAACCTGCTCATCGGCACCACCAACCTGGACGCCGGCCGACCGGTGATCTGGAACATCACCCGCATCGCCGCGAGTGGGTCCCCGCGCGCGACGTCGCTGATCCACGACGTGATCCTGGCTTCGGCCTCCATCCCAGGTGTCTTCCCACCGGTGCTGATCGAGGTGGAGGCCGAGGGTCGGCGCTTCAACGAGCTGCACGTCGATGGCGGAGTCACCACGCAGTTGTTCTTCTGGCCCGCCGGCACCGACTGGCAGCGTATTGGCCGAAGCCTGGGCATCCACGGCGAACCGCGCCTCTACATCATCCGCAACGACAAGCTGCGCGCGGACTGGAAAACCGTGAAGCGACGGCTCCTGCCCATCATGCACCGCACCATCGACACCACGGTCCGCACCCAGGGTATCGGCGACGTCAGAAAACTGCTCATCATGGCCAGCGCCCAAGGACTGGACTACCGCCTGACTTTTATCCCAACCGGCTTCGACGCCCCCTCAGACGAACCCTTCGATCCGGCCTACATGCGGCGGCTGTTCCAGCTTGGGTACCGGTGCGGCCGCAGCGGGCATGGCTGGCTGAACCCGCAGCAAATCCTGGGCAGCGAAATGCGCCCCACGGGGCGCCTGCCGGAATCCCGAGTCGAGACCTCTATGGCGTCCGTTCGTAGCGCCCCCTCGCCGCCCTGCCCGTCCCCATCGCCAGCAGGCAAAGCAGCCCGAGAACCATGATCGCAGCGACCATGATCAGCGACCCGTCGAAGGTCCCGGTGCGCTCTGCCAGCTCGCCGGCGATCACCGGCGCGACGATCTGGGCGATGCCATAGCCCAGCGTCAGCCGCGCCATGATCTGCGCCGGATGGGCCGGATAACGCAGGCCGACCATGGTCAGCACCAGCGAGACGATGCCGATGAAGGTAAGCCCGAACAGCAGTGAGCTGGCCACGGCCGCCGCCAGCGAGCCGCTCAGGACCGGCAGCAGGATGCCGCCGATCTGCAACAGATAGGCGATTTCCAGCGAGCGCAGATAGCCGAGCCGCCGCGCGACCCGGTCCCAAAGGATCGGCGCCGGCGCCGCGGCGAGCCCCACCAGCAGCCACATCAGGCCGCCCTGCCCGGCCAGCGCCGGCTGCTCCTCGGTGATCAGCACCGTGAACGTGGCATTGATTACATAGCCGAAACCGGCGCACAGGTAGGCCGCCTGCAACAGCCAGAGCCACAGCGGACTCGGCTCGTTGGACGGATCGGTGTGATGAGGCGCCAGCGGCGGGCCGGAGCCCGGCCGCGGCAGCCAGCGCCAGGCCGGCACCAGCAGCAGGGCGCCGACCGCGGTCAGCAGCCACCACTGGCCGCGCCAGCCCGTGAAGGGCGCGGCCAGTTCCACCAGCAGGCCGCCGACGACGATGCCGAGCCCCAGGCCGCTGAAGTGAAGCCCCAGCTCGCCGCGATGGCCGTGGCGGATCAGCCAGTTCAGGATCAGCCCGGAGCCCAGCATCAGCCCGGCCGCGGTGCTGAGCCCCGCCAGGTAGCGGCTCGCCCCCCACAGCAGCGGCGACTGGCCCAGCGCCATCATCGCCGTCGTGACCACGGCCAGAACCAGCCCGATGCGGTACAGCCGGTCCTTGAGCGCGAGGTCCTTCATCCTGCTCACCAGCAGCACGCCGGATAGGTATCCCAGGTAGTTCCAGCCCGCCAGCCAGCCGGCGAGCGCATCGCCCATGCCGGTCTGCGGCTGCATGTACGCCAGCATCGGCGTATAGGCGAACCGGGCAACGCCCATGGTCAGTACCAGCGCGAAGATGCCGGAGGCGAGAACGAACAGGGGACGGGGCGACATTGGGCGCTCGGGAACGGCGGACTGGGTGCGCAAGTGTAGCGCCTCGGCAGCCAATGCATGGCGGCCCTCGTTAGCAGGGGCCGGATGCCGGTCGTATCGAGGGATCAGAAGTGCTCGTTGCGGCCGTGCCGGACGGCCGCCGCAATTTCGGTTCGCTGCTGCTGGAGAACGATTGCTGCTGAACTGAGGCCGGGCTCAGCCCAGCTCGCCGTGCCGCAGCG
>Ga0316578_10000663_pt1 | contig 12241 bp, 7 predicted proteins | sample J0NA_2_FD_203076 | JGI IMG/M metagenome (GOLD analysis project Ga0316578, IMG submission 203076) | Rhizosphere microbial communities from salt marsh grasses in Alabama, United States - J0-2_160517rDrC | ecosystem: Host-associated > Plants > Roots > Rhizosphere | place: USA: Alabama | collected... | reverse complement strand
GGTCCTCGGCATAGCCCTCGCCGCGATCTCCGCGGCGGGAACGCTCACACACTATCACTTCCTGCTGATCCTCCTGGCCGGTGGGGTAGCCGTGCCAGCCTTTGGGCCGTCAGGCAGGAGGAGGATCCTCCTCGCCTGGTATGGAGCCGCAACTGTGGTGGGGATCGCGGTGGCGGTGGCGCTCCACCCTCAGTTCCTGCAGTCATTTGCACGGCAAGAGAATCAGGCCCAAGCCTTTGCCGCAGCAGAGATGGGGCGGAGGGCTGTCCTCTTCGTGAGACGGCTCAGCACCTTCTTCGTCCCTCTGGGACTTCCCGTTCGGATCCGGAGAACCGTCGACAGGGGTCTTCTTGCCCTGGTGTTGGGCCTGGTCGGTGTTGCCGGCATCCACTGGCTCGGGGTGAAGCATAAGCTCCAGAAGGCCTGGGCGAGCCACAGGGAACGGTTCCTGGTTCTGGGGATCCCGGCTCTGGTCTTCTGCGCCCAGTGCCTTCTCTATAGCACCTTCCGGAGCCCGGTCCACGCGGTGGGGGATCGTTACTTCTCCTTCTTCTGGCCCTTCTTGGCCATCGGGGTCGTGGCGATGCTCCCCCGCCGAAGAATGGTTCCGTGGGTCCTGGCCATCACGCTGAGCGGTTCCGTCGCGTTTCTCCATCAGGAACGAGGGAGAAAGGAGGCGTTCTCTCAGCAGATGGAGGAAGCCATGGAAGGTGTCGCTCTGGTGGTCACCACGGACACACGCCGGGGTTTCCTCCCCCGCACCCTGGGCCCCCTACCCCCGGACGAGCCGGTCCTGGTACTGGACGGCCTGGACACCGATGTCGTCGACCAGCTCCTCCAGGAGTCCAACGGACCTCTGCTGTTCCTGGTCCCGCCCGAGGACGCCGGAGAGATCTTGAGAGTCGCCGGCGCCCGGAACGTGGCTGCCAGGGCACAGGGCACGATGCCCAACGGAGAGTGGATCATCCGCACCGCCCCCGAGTCCGACTCCCAAGGCTCCCCTCCAACCCTCCCCGACGCCCAGGGGTTCCAGGATGCCGTTGTCAATGCCCTGGACGGCGGCCGGGGGAATCACGACTTCAGGCACGCGGGCTCCGCCCTGGGCTCTTCCGAAGCTGAACCCATCCTCCTCGAGGTCAATCCATGAGCGACGACTCCCCTTTCCGGTCCGGACGCCACTTCCTTCAGATCCCGGGGCCGTCCAACGTCCCGGACCGGGTCCTGCGTGCCATGGCGAGGCCTACCATGGACCACCGGAGCCCGGGGTTCGCCGAGATGACCCGGCGCGTTCTGAACGGCCTCCAGACCATCTTCCAGACCCGGGAGCCCGTCCTTCTCTTTCCCTCCTCCGGCACCGGTGCCTGGGAGGCGGCGCTGGTGAACACGCTCTCCGCTGGAGACACCGTCCTGGCGTACGAGACGGGACACTTCGCCACCCTGTGGAAGAAGGTGGCGGAGCGTTTGGGGCTGAAGGTGGAGTGGCTGGAAGGAGACTGGCGGCACGGCGTGGATCCCGAAGCGGTGGAGGGAGCCCTGAGGAAGGATCACGGAAAAGAGATCAGGGCGGTCCTGGCCGTGCACTCCGAGACCTCCACCGGTGTGGCCAGCCGGATCCCCCAGATCCGGGAGGCCATGAACGCCGTCAGCCACCCCGCACTCCTCATGGTGGACACCATCTCCTCCCTGGGATCCATGGACTTCAGACACGACGAGTGGGGCGTGGACGTGACCGTGTGCTGCTCCCAGAAGGGACTCATGCTCCCACCCGGCCTGGGGATGAACGCCATCAGCCCGCGGGCCATGGAGGCCGCAGCTTCGGCCACTCTTCCGAGGTCGTACTGGGCCTGGGATCCGGTTCTCACCATGAATGAGCGGGGGTTCTTCCCCTATACCCCCCCCACGAACCTCCTCTACGGCCTGGAGGAAGCCCTCACCATGCTCCTCCAGGAGGGTCTCGGAAATGTCTTTCGCCGGCACCACCGACTGGCGGAAGCCACCCGCATCGCCGTCCTCTCCTGGGGGCTCGAGCTCTGCTGTCAGAACGCCGAGGAGTACTCCGATTCCCTCACCGCCGTCTGGATGCCCGACGGTCACGATGCCGACGCCCTGAGAGCGCTCATCCGGGAGCGATTCGACATGTCCCTGGGAACCGGGCTGGGGAAGGTGAAGGGACGCGTCTTCCGCATCGGCCACCTGGGGGACTTCAACGAGTTGATGTTGGCGGGAACGCTGTGCGGGGTGGAAATGGGCCTTGGGTTGGCGGGTGTGCCCCATCGGAGTGAGGGTGTCGCCGCAGCCCTCGGCTATCTGGCCTCGACCTCGGCCTGATCCATGGACCCCGGGACCGCAGTCACCACGAACGTTGCCGTGGCGCTCCTGGGACTGGCCGGATGCGTCGTCCTCCTCCTCTTCCTCATCGCCCGGTGGAGGTGGCATGTCTTCCTGGCCCTCCTGGTGCCCATCCTCCTCTTCGGAGTTCTCCCGGGTGTGAACCGGAACAACTTCATCGAGGCCTTCGAGCTGGGGTTCGGAAAGACCCTGGGCTCTATCGGGATCGTCATCGTCCTGGGATCCATCATGGCGGAAGCCCTGCGACACACGGGGGCCGTCCAGGTCATCACCCGCTCCATGGTCCGGCTCGTGGGAGCCCGGCGCATGCCCTTCGCCCTCACCCTCTCGGGCTTCATCCTGGGGATCGCCATCTTCTCCGACGTGGCCTACGTGATCCTGAACCCATTGGTCCACTCGGCAGCCCATGCCATGGGAGTGGGGATCGGAACCATGTCCATCGGGCTCGTGGGAGCCCTTCAGCTCACACACGCCATCGTTCCCCCCACTCCGGGGCCCCTGGCCGCAGCGGCTCTGGTGGGGGCCGACATCGGAAAGACCATCATCTTCGGGTCCATCGCCTGCCTCTCCGGGGCGGTGGCGGCGTGGGTATGGGGAGAGCTCGTCATCGGCCCCCGGCTGAAGACGCCTGCCGACGAGGAGTTCAGGGGCGTGGAGCTCTTCGAGGAGCCGTCCGGGCCTCCCCTTCCCTCCACGCTGCGTGCCTACGCCCCCATCGCCGTCCCGGTGCTCCTCATCAGCGCCCAGAGCGTCGCCCATCTCACCCTCCCGGAGGGTCATCCGGTAAGAGGTATCCTGGGGTTCGTGGGGTGGCCCGTCGTGGCTCTGGGTCTCGGACTCGGGCTTGCGCTGCTGAACATGCGGGGAGCCGAAAAGAGGATGGAGACCACCAACCAGTGGGTGAGGGATGGGCTGAGGACCTCCGCCATGATCCTGGTGGTGACGGGTCTGGGAGGCTCCCTCTCGGAGATCCTGAAGGGAACGCCGGCGGTGGGATACGTGGCCGATCTCTTCTCCTCCTATGGACTCCCGGCTATCCTGCTCCCCTTCGTTCTGGGTGTGATCGGGAACATGCTCACCGGATCCACCACGGTGGGGGTCATCACCGCCGGGTCCCTGGTGGCCCCCATGTTGGGAGCCCTGGACCTCTCCCCGGAGGCGGCCATGCTCTCCGGAGCATCTGGCTCCGTCATCATCAAATACGTGAACTCCAGCTACTTCTGGGTCTGCACCTCACTCACCAAGCTGGAGCTGAAAGAAGCCCTCCTGGGCTTCGGGGGGGCGACACTGGTGGGCGGACTCGCCTCCTTCGCGACGGTCTGGGTGATGTGGGCAGCCGGCCTGGTATGAGGGAGTGACTGCATGCGAATAGATCCTGAAGCCATCGGGTCTCTGGAAGGAGAGCTGCGAAAGGCCGTCGACGGTGAGGTCCGCTTCGACCCGGCATCCCGCGCCGTGTACTCTTCCGACGCCAGCGTCTACCAGGTGATTCCCGCGGGAGTGGTGATCCCCCGCTCGGCAGAGGGCGTGGCGGCGACCCTGAGGATCTGCCGGGAGCACGGCGTGCCCATCACCCCCCGTGGAGGCGGTACCTCCCAGTGCGGCCAGTCCATCGGGGAAGGAGTCGCCCTGGACTTCTCCAAGTACATGCGCCGCATCCTCGAGCTGGACCTGGAGGGCCGGACCGTGGTGGTGGAGCCGGGGACCGTGCTGGCGGAGCTGAACGCCCACCTGGCCCCTCACGGCCTCCACCTCCCCCTGGACCTCTCCACGGCGAACCGGGCCACCATCGGGGGAATGATCTCCAACAACTCCTCCGGCACCCGCTCCATCGTCTACGGCTCCACCATCGACTACGTCCTGGAGCTCAAGGTCCTCCTGGCGGACGGGACCGTGACGACGGTGGGACCCCTGGCGGAGGAGGCGGCGGCGGAGAAGGCCAGGCGGGATGACCGGGAGGGGGCATGCTACAGGGCGGTGACGGAGCTGGCCAGGACCCACGCTCAGGAGATCCGGGCGCGGTTCCCGAAGATCCGCAGACGGGTCGGAGGATACAACCTGGACCGTTTTCTCCCGGGCGCCGGAGCGGTGGATCTCACGAAGATCTTCGTGGGATCCGAGGGAACCCTGGGCCTTCTTCTCGAAGCGAAGCTGAAGCTGGTGGAGCTGCCCGGAGCCAAGGTCGTAGGAGTGGCCATGTTCCCGGAGCTGAGGAGGGCCCTGGAGGCCCTTCCCTCGATCCTGGAGCTCGATCCCTCTGCGGTGGAGCTCATGGACCGGAACCTTCTGGAAATGACCCGGGGGAAGCGCGAGTTCGAGCCGCTCCGCGACTTCATCCAGGGGGACCCCGGCGCGGTTCTCATCGTGGAGTTCATGGGGGACTCGGTGGATGGGCTTCCCGAGCGGGTGGATCGGCTGGAGAAGCTCCTCTCGGGAAGTGGCTCTCCGGTCCCGGTGCATCGTGCGCTGGAGCCAGAGGCTCAAGCCAGGATCTGGCGGCTGCGGCAGGCCGGCCTGGGCCTCTCCATGGCGGAGGTGGGAGACACCAAATCCCACTCCTTCGTGGAGGATACGGCGGTGGCTCCAGAGCAGCTCCCGGAGTACATCGACCGGTTTCAGGCTCTCCTGGCCCGCCACGACACCCGGGCCATCTTCTATGCTCACGCCTCCGTGGGGCTCCTCCACATCCGCCCCGCCGTCAATATGAAAACCGTGGAGGGAGTGGAGACCTTCCAGGCCATATCCCGGGGGGTCGCGGAGCTGGTCCTGGAGTTCGGGGGCGCTCTCTCGGCGGAGCACGGCGACGGGCTGTCCCGGTCCCCCTACCAGGAGAAGATGTTCGGACCGGTTCTCTATCGGGCTTTCTGTGACCTCAAGGACGCCTTCGATCCCCAGGGGATCCTCAACCCCAAACGGATCGTTCGGGCCCCCGCGCTCACCGAGAACATGCGGTTCGGGAGTCGGTACCGGACCAACGATGTGGAGACGACCTTCGACTTCTCCGACTTCGGGGGGTTGAGCCGGGCCGCGGAGCAATGCGGCGGGGTGGGCGCATGCAGGAAGACCATCACCGGCAACATGTGTCCATCGTACATGGCCACCCGGGAGGAGTCGGACAGCACCCGGGGCCGGGCCAACGCCCTCCGTCTCTTCATATCGGGGCAGATGGGGATGGAGGGTTTCAGCGATCCGGCCCTCTACCCCATCCTCGATCTCTGCTTCGAGTGCAAGGCCTGCAAGACCGAGTGCCCCACCGGCGTGGACATGGCTCGCATCAAGAGCGAGTTCCTCCACCAGTATCAATCGAAGCACGGCGCGTCCCTGCGGTCGCGACTCCTGTCCAACGCCGAGGCCATGGCGGTCTGGGGCAGCCGCCTGGCGCCCCTGGCCAACCAGGTCTTGAGCGCGGCTCCCGTCCGCAGCCTGAACCAGCGCCTCCTGGGATTGGACAAGCGAAGAACGCTCCCACCCTTCGTCCGGCACACCTTCCTGGACTGGATCGCCTCGAGAGCAGCCCGGCGGCCGGGTGCGGCTCCGGAGCGTCGTGTTGCCGTCTTCGCCGATACTTTCACGAATTACTTCGAGCCCCGGCATGGCCAGGCAGCGGTGGACCTGGCGGAGAGACTTGGGTTCGAGGTGACGGTTCCACCCCGGGTGTGCTGCGGGCGACCTCTCATCTCCAAAGGGTTCCTCTACCGAGCCCGAGAGCAGGCAGAGGCCACCGCCACCGTCCTCTTCCCTCTGGCCAGAGACGGGATCCCCATCGTCTTCTGCGAGCCGGGGTGCTTCTCGGCAGTGAAGGACGATCATCCCCTGCTCCTTCGCGGGGCTCAGCGGGAGATGGCGGAAGAGGTGGCCCGTAATAGCTTCACCGTGGAGGAATGGGCAGTCGCGGCTCTGGAGGAACGGGGGCAAGAGATGGCGCGGGTCGCGGACGGCCCCACGAGGATCCTCGTCCACGGCCACTGTCACCAGAAGGCGCTGGGGGGGCTCCCGGCCTTGAAGAAGCTCCTGAGTCGCATCCCCGATTGCGAGATCATCGACGCCGACGCCGGGTGCTGCGGTATGGCCGGATCCTTCGGATACGAGACGGAGCACTACGAGGTGTCGAGGGCCGCCGGGGAGCGAAAGCTCCTCCCGGCCATCCGGGGAGAGGGCGCCAACGCCGTGGTGGTGGCCCCGGGGTTCTCCTGCCGGCAGCAGATCGCCCACTTCACCCAGGCCAGGGCCGTGTCGGCCATCGAGCTCATCTTCCCGATGGTGCAGTCATCCGGTCTCCCTCTACCTTCCGGGAAGGAAGCCCCCCCACCCGGGGCGGGGGAAGACGGAGGTTACGATGTGGATTGATCCGAAGCTCTGCGTGGGGTGCGCCAATTGCGTGGCGGTATGTCCCATGGAGGCCATTTCCGTGGACCACCGGACCCGCCGGGCCCAGGTGGATCTGGACGAGTGCGTGGAGTGCCATGCCTGCTATCGGGGCATGAGCCGGGAACGGCTGAATCCCACGGTGGTGCGATTGGTGAGGCGGGCCGCGGAGCTCTTCCGCCTCCGGTTCGATCCCGAGCCCGACGTCTGTCCCACTTCCGCCATCACTCCCCAGGAGCTCACCTGGCCCCGGACTGTGCGGCGGGCCTTCAGCGACGTGCTGGTGACCCACGAGAGCACCGGGATCCTGGGTCGCGGCACCGAGGAGGTGAAGACCAACGACGTGACGGGGCGCCTGGGGCCCGGGAGGGCCGGATTCGTGGTGGAGCTGGGGCGGCCCTCGGTGGGAGCCCGCTTCCACGACATCCAGCGGGTGGCCATGGCCCTGGCTTCCGCCGGCGCCGTCTTCGAATCGAACAACCCCCTCACCGGCCTCATGACCGATCCGACCCGGGGTACCATGAATCCGGAGATCCTGGGGGAGAAGGTCCTCTCGGCCATCCTGGAGTTCCAGACCGAGCTGGGGGAGGTCGAAAAGCTCCTTCAGCTGCTGGCGAGGGTGGCGGAGGAGATCGACACGGTCATGGCCGTGGGGGTTGCCTCCCGCTGCGACGAGGAAGGCCGGAACCCCCTGGAAGCGATCCTCCCCCGGGCCGGTATCCCCATCCTGCGGGCGAAGACGAACCTGGGGCTGGGCCGGCGATCCCGATCCGGGCTACCCCCGCCCGCCGGAGTGCCTCCCGAGGTCCCTGGCGGGGTTCCTCCATCCGGACCTTCCGGACCCCGGGAAGGGGAGGTGGTCCAATGACCCACTCTCTGCATCGCTTCGGCCGATACGAGGACCTCACGGGGGACTACATCGTTTTCGCCATGCCCGCCCGGGGGATCAACGACGCGGAGGCCGTGGAGGTCCAGAAGGCGTTCCTCCGCATGGCGCTGGAGCACGATCCGGTGAACATCGGGGACGCGAAGCGCGGCGGCGAGTTCACGCCCCAGGTGGGGCTGAATCCCCTGGTACACTGGCGCCGGAACACAGAGCCGGATCCTCAGGCGGTGGTGGACGGGGTGGAGGCGCCGGGGATCGTGGCGGCGGTATTCTACGACTACGGGAGGATGGAGGAATTCGTCCGGGCGCTACAGGCGGCGGACCTGGGCGTCTCCATCAACATCAGCGCCCTGGCCGACCGGGCCCATGACTGCTGCAAGGCCTGCGGCATCAACCGGCACAGCGTGGAGTATTCCCTGGGCTTTCAGGGGCGAACCGACCTCCTCCCGGAGAAGAGTGTCCTGGAGCTCAGCACCATGTGCGGCCACGGAACCATCTCCTTCGGCCTGGCCCGGAAGATGGTGGATCGGGTGAGGAGCGGGCGCAGGAGTCCGAAGGATGCAGCGCGGACCCTGGCTCGATTCTGCGTGTGCTCCATCTTCAACCCGGCCAGGGCTGAGCGGATTCTGGAGGGGGTGAGAGGAAGGGGGGAATAATGGGAAGAGGTTCCAGACCCGGCACGGCCCCTGCTTCCTCGAGGCGAGGCCTGTCTTCACCCTGCGCCGTCACTCTCCTGTGCCACCTCCGAACCTGTAAAGGATGGCCTGGAATCCCGGCTGGTCGCGGAGAGGGTCGAGGAGGGGGTTCAGGCGAAGCGTACGGACGCTGACGGGCGAGGCTCCCGCCAGCAGAATCTCCAGGTTCCGATTCGCCGCATCGGGGAGGTTCGCCTGGGCAAGGATCTCCGCGAAGACTTTGGCGGTCTGAAACCGGGACAGCGCATCCCCTCCCTGCCACCTCGAGCGCGTCATACCGTCCACCATTTCAGCGGCAGCGTCCTGCATCCCCAGGCCAGCATAGGCATACCCGAGGGCGGCGCGAATACGCTGGTCATCGGGGCGAGGCCCAAGGAGGGGCTCCAGCCTCACTCTCGCCGATTCGAACGCCGCCCGGGCAGCGGCTCCGTCGCCCCCGATCTGGTGGGCCCAGCCGGCGTAGATGGCTTTTGGCAGATAGACCAGCTGGGTCTCGAATACGGGCTCCGGGGTGGTGTCCAGCAGCCGGAGGAGCCCATCGGGGTCTCTCTCCCAGAGCGCCAGGTCGACCCTGGCGAGATCCACCTCCGGTAGATGGAGGTCGGCCGGAAGATGGTCCACCACCGCCCGAAGTGTGTCCAGCTGGCCCCGCCAATGAACGAAGATGAGCCCCTTCCGGAGGGCGGCGTCATACAGGTCCGGAGCCAGAGCGAGAGCCCTGTCATATGCCGCTACCGCCTCGGCGTAACGACGGTTGGCAGCGAAGCTGTGACCGCCAAGATCGTAGAACAACGTCGCGTTCCGGGGGTTCAGCTGGATGGCCTTCTCATAGGCTTCGAACACCTGGGGCCAATGTCCCAGTCGGCGGTGAGTGTACCCGACGCGGGCCACGATCTCCGCGTCGTTCGGAAGCCCCTCCAGCGCCGCCTCGTAGTCCCGCAAAGCCTCCTCGAAATCCCCTTCGACGTAGTGCACCCAACCGGCCGCCACGTGAGCCTGGGGCAGGTTGGGCTGTAGTCGAAGCGCCTCCTCGGCCTCAGCCCTCTGAGCCTCCAACCGTGCCGGAGAGGCATCGAAATTCTCCCAATACATCAATCCGTGGACCCGGGCCAACGCCGCCCTGGCGAGGGCGAAGTCCGGGTCGAGGGCGATGGCCCGTTCGAAGAGACCCTGGGCTGCGACGAAGTCCTCCTGACGGTAGCCGGGGCGCAGGTAGTAGTCGCGACCCTGGAGGTAGAATCGGTACGCCTCGGGGTTGTCCGTGGGCGCCCTGGAAATCGCTCCCCGCTCCTCCGCCGTAAGCGTCGTGCTCAGAGCGTCCGCGATCATTCGGGCGATCTCGCTTTGCACCGCAAACGCGTCACTCAGCTCACGATCGTATCCCTCCGCCCAGACATGGTCATCGGTGCGCGCATCGATGAGCTGAACGTTCACTCGCAGGCGGCCCCCGATCCGCTGCACGGTGGCCTCCGTCACATAGGTCACCCCCAGCTCCCTGGCGATCTTCCTCACGTTCGGGCGGTCGCCGGCGTACTCCATCACGGACGTGCGACTGATCACCCGGAGACCGGAGACCCGAAGAAGCTGTGTCATGACCTCATCGTGAAGCCCCAGGGCGAAGTAGGCATTCTCCGCCTCTGTGCTGAGATTCACGAAGGGCAGAATCGCCACCGAGGGGCGTCCATCGGTGATTACGGGAGGTGGCAATCCCGGCAGGGCCTCGGCCATCTCCCTCCTGGCGCCGGCGGGAAGCATCGTCAGGGCAGCGCCTGCCATCAGCAGGATGAGAGCGATGATCAGGACCTCCCTCCCCTGTACCCGTTGACGGCCCTTCTCCCCGTGGAACCAGGTCACCACCATGGCGACGAAGAAGCCCACGAAGGCCACCAGGGCCAGCCCCTGGAGCACGGGGCGGGGCAGACCGAGTCGGGCGGCCACGAACGCCACGACTTGCAGGACGGCCCACGCCCCTGCCAGGTACACCAGGGCCCATTGCACCATCGCTCGATCCCTGATTCGCTGGATCAGGGTCTCCCCTATTCCCGCCGGGGCCGCCGCTCCCGGGGCCTCCGGGGTTCCGTGTTCACCGGGTGGAGGGATCCAACCGGACCCGCTCTCCCTCGCCCTCTTCCTCAGATCCTCCTCGCTGGGGACCTCGAGTCCGGGGTTCGTGATGGCGAAAACCCTCACGGGATACTTGACGTTCTTGAGCTGGACGTCCCCGATCAACGCAGAAGACACGGAGGGGTGGTTCTTGATCTCGTCGAAGACCTTCTCGGAGATCAGGATTCCTCCGGATGCCGACAGCGCCTCGATCCGGGCGGCGATGTTCACGCCGTCCCCAAACACGCCGTCCCCGTCCCGCACGATATCCCCGGTATGTACCCCGATTCGCAGGGGGACCTCAGGGGCCTGCTGGAGCTCGAGCTGGATCTCGACCGCGCATTCCACCGCTTCGACGGCGCTGGCGAACACGCTCAGCGTCCCGTCCCCATAGTGTTGAAGGACTTCGCCGTAGTGCCTGGTAACCGCTGAAGAAAGCACCTCCCGCACCCGGTCCCTTCTGGCCCGGGCCAACTCCTCATCCTCCTGCATGAGAGCAGTGTAGCCCACCATGTCGGCGAACATGATGGCGGCAAGCCGGCGAGTCCTGTTCTCACTCATGACTGGCTAAGAATGGTGAGGACGGCATCTGGGGGGGGCGATGAGCTTCACGGTACCGCAAGATGACCATGGGAGCGAGGGGGGGGCAAGGATCTCGCTCTCCAACCACCCCACCGACACACCTGTCGGTCTTCCTTTTCGAACAGAAATATTGTACTGATAAGGGTATCTTCAGAACACATTTCCCAATCAGGATCGAGGCCATGATCTCCCGACGTGATCTGTTACGGCTCACTGCCGCCGCCGGTGCGGCCATCTCCCTCAACCCCCGCGTCCTGCTGGCTCTGCAGAGCCAGGAGCTCATCAAGAGGAGGGTTCCCTCCACTGGCGAGGAGCTCCCCATCGTTGGCCTGGGAAGCTCCGCTACCTTCTCGCGCGTCGCACGGAGCGAGGACTTCAGCGCGCTTCGGGAGGTGCTGGCGGCATTCGTGGAGCAGGGTGGACGCGTGTTCGACACGGCACCCAGCTATGGCGCCTCGGAGGAGGTGGCGGGTCAGATCGCTGAGGAGCTGGGGGTCGGCGACCAGATCTTCTGGGCTACCAAGCTGAACGTGGCGGGGCGGGGTGGAGGGGCTGCGGACCCGGCCGAAGCCAGGGCCCAGGTGGAGCAGTCATTCCAGCGCCTCCGGAGGCCGGTCATCGACCTCATCCAGGTACACAACCTGGGGGACCCGCCGACCCAGCTGGGAATCCTCAAGGACCTCAAGGCGGAAGGACGCATCCGCTACATAGGCATCACCACCACCAGCGAAAGGCAGTACGAAGCCCTGGCGGAGATCATGCGCACGGAGCCCCTGGACTTTATCGGCATCGACTACGCCGTGGACAACCGCAGCGCGGAGGAGACGATCCTCCCCCTGGCCATCGACGAAGGCATCGGGGTCTTGGTCTACGTGCCCTTCGGCCGCAGCCGCCTGTTCTCCCGGGTGGGGGACCGCGAGCTCCCCGAGTGGGCGCACCCGTTCGCCGAGAGCTGGGCCCAGTTCTTCATCAAGTTCGTCGCTGCCCACCCGGCTGTGACCACCGTGACCCCGGCCACGAGCCAGGCCAGCCACATGGTGGACGACATGGGGGCGGCCCACGGACGGCTACCCAATCCGGACGAGATCCGGCGGATGGTGGAGCTGGTGGAGTCCCTGCCCCCGGCTGGGTGAGGCCCGGACGAGGCCCTGATCTTCTCTGGAGGGACTCGAGCCCCGAGCTGATCAAGGTCCGCCGTCCACCACCCGGAGGATCCTGGACCCGAAGAACTCCTGTCCGAACCGGTCCCTGGTCCGGACAT
>Ga0316578_10000662_pt1 | contig 12246 bp, 10 predicted proteins | sample J0NA_2_FD_203076 | JGI IMG/M metagenome (GOLD analysis project Ga0316578, IMG submission 203076) | Rhizosphere microbial communities from salt marsh grasses in Alabama, United States - J0-2_160517rDrC | ecosystem: Host-associated > Plants > Roots > Rhizosphere | place: USA: Alabama | collected... | reverse complement strand
AATCGCTCCGGTAAGGCTCTCACAGATGGGCGTTCTGTTGTCGCAAACCGTGCAACCTATCGAAAATGCGTTATGCTCATTAATTTCATAGGTGACCTGTGCGATACAGCCACAGCCACACTCTTTTAGTTTCATAATGCACCATTATCATTTTCATTAAACTCAATGATCTATCTATAATATAAGACATTTGGTGTTGATTACAAGGAAACAGGGGCCACAAAAAGATTCATCTCAACTGTGGGCAGGCGGTTTACGGGGTAAAGTAATGCGGAATACAGCGCCTTCGTTTGGGCTGGAATCAACGGTTATGGCGCCTCCGTGCTTGAGGATAGCATTGCGCGTCACGAAGAGTCCTATACCTGTCCCTCTCTTTCCTTTTGAAGAACTGAAAAGCTGGAAAAGCTTGCCTGTTTGTTCTTTATCAATGCCGGGCCCATTATCTGATATTTTAAAATAAACATTGGCCTCATCGACGCTTGTCGTAAAATGGATCTGATGGATTATATCCCTGGTGTCTTCAATACAGGCTTCCATAGCGTTTTCAAGGATGTTTATTAATGCCGCGCGGATTATCTCCGGATCAATTGTAAAATACCCGGTATCTTTGGGATAGTCGGTAATGAATTCAATATTGGCGGCTTTAATGCGAGTTTCAATGAGGATGGTAACTTCTTTGACATATCGCCAAACCTCAACTTCTTCAGTTTCCAGATCCCGCTCTTTTGAGTAGTAAAGTATATCTAAAACCAGCTTCTGAACACGGTCCAGCATGAGTTTGGTAACGTCCAGGCCCTCTTCGATCTGAGCCGGCCTGTTGCGGTAAAAGCCTGTTTCTATCAGATAAAGACTGGCGTTCAATCCGGTTAAACATCCTCTTAAACTGTGAGATATGGTTCCAAGCATCAACCCCAGATTAGACAGATTGTTTTTCATCTGATGGAGCCCGGTAACATCCATAAAATAACCAAGCACCGCACTCTTGCCTCTATAACTAACGGAAGTTACGGTTTCCATTACCCAGTGCGTGGATCGAGATTTATCGAGTACACAGAACTCATAGGGGGTAAGATCATCACCTTTGAGCATCGCCACAGCGCGCTGACGCACATGTTCACGATAATCTTCATGGACAAGTGCCATCGAGTCTGTACCGATTAGCTCTTCTTCATTATAGCCGGTTATGCTGGTAAATTTAGGATTGACGTATTTAAACTTGCCTTCCTGAACAATATAACTGCCGATCAAAGCGTTTTGTTTACTCTCAATAAATTGAAGTTCTGAAAGTTTTCGCTGAGTGTTATCACGGATGAATCCCTGAAATGAGAGAGGCTTGCCTTTTGAATCCCGTAAAACGATCCAGCGATCGTGCAGCCAGCGAAGGGAGCCATTTGAATACAGAACCCGGTACTCAGCCTCTCCCTCTGTAGGCCCGCCAAGCAATGACTTATTAAAAGCTTTTTGTAACTGTTTGCGATCTTCGGGATGGATGGATTGGAGTACTTGATCTAGAGTCGTTATACTTTTGGATTGATTTTCTAGCCCGAAGTAAATTTGAAATTTTTGATTATGAAAAAGAAATCGTTGTGACCCGATATCATAATGATAGATTGCATCTTGAGAATGATTCGCAAGGCGCTCAAAATCATCAAATAATTCCCTCTTGAAAACTGGATTTTCCGATTGTGAATCATTGAGTGTTTCAGTCATCGTTTTGCAGTGGTGGAATTGATGCCTTTTCCTATAGGTTTTTGGGTTTATGATTCAATCTTTTTAGGTCTTATAAATATGACGAACGCTAAAAATAACAACAGGAACAGGATTCCAAATGTCCAGATCAGAAGCTTAAATGAATCAACCTGCACGCCCCATTTGTGCTCCAGGTCGAACAGGGAGATTCCCATCATGAGTGATAACCAGATAATGAAGCTTAAGGCGATATCTGCTAAAAGTGCACCGAAAAAAGCCAGGGTCATCCGGCGTTTAAAACTCACCCTGGGGCCGCTGCGCTGCCGTTTCGCGCGACCGCCCTTTGCGGTTTCTTTTGAAGTATAGGTCTGCCAGCCGCAATTTCTCCAACCGCCGCCGAGAAACCGGTCCAATGTATTCATCGGCCTCGGCTGCCACCCGTGTTCGTAGGGCGGCAAAAAAGTGAATCCCGCTGAATTCGCTCTTTCAACCTTCGCCTTATAATCACGCGCACTCATGATATATTTTACGGTCGATCTGATTTCTTCTTCAGGCATTCCCGCCTCCGGTAAAGATGCGCATATGATAAGCATTTGCTTAGCCAAGTCCATAACGGTGCTCCTCTAAAGAGCGGTCGGCCCGGTACCAGGCCATCCGTGATTATTGAATAAACGCCAAACTCACAATTTTCTTTGCTCTGAATTTTAAAAACCTAATGAAAAATTTTGCTTCGGTCAAGAAATAAGTAAAAGAGAAATAGGGGTCGCTCAAGATGAATAATTCAGCTGATGGAAAGAAAGTGAAGGTTCGATTTTCTTGACCTTTAAAGGGGGTCTGATACAATTAATTATATTTAAACATCAAAAAACAAATAGCCTTTAACATGGATAAGGCTATAGCTTCTGGTTAATTTACAAAAACCCGCCCCTGTAAGCCAGGAGCGGATTTTCTATTTGAGGAATAACGTTGTATGAATGCATTCCCGGACAGCGCTCTTCGGTTTTCGCTCATCATCCCCGCCTATAACGAGGAAGCCTACCTGCCGATTTTACTAGACAGCGTGGTAGCGGCCCGGGCCCGATATGAAGGCGGCCCGGACGGTATCGAGGTGGTGGTGGTCGACAACGCCTCTACGGATGCGACGGCAGAGCTGGCCCGCTCGAGCGGCTGCCGGGTGGTTCGGGAAGATCGGCGCATCATCGCCGCGGTGCGCAATACCGGGGCTCGCAACGCGTTCGGGCAGGTGTTTGTATTCGTGGATGCCGACAACATCATGCATCCGGATACCTTTAATGCGATTGATAAAAGTCTTTCAACCGGCAAGGTCATTGCTGGGGCTTCGGGCGTAAATATGCAACGAATGTCTCTAGGAATCGCGGTAACCTATGCGCTGATGGTTCCCCTGGTTTGGTTGACACGCATGGATACCGGTGTGGTGTTTTGTCGCCGGAAAGATTTCGAGGCGATTGGTGGCTACAACGAAGATCTGCTTTTTGCAGAAGACGTTCAGTTTCTGTGGGACCTGATGCGATTGGGCCGCAAACAGGGCCGAAAACTGTCCAGAATCCGGTCGGTGAAAGCCACCTTTTCGACCCGCAAATTTGACAAACACGGCGACTGGCACTGGCTGGGGCTGATGTTTCGCTTTATTTACGGGCTACTGTTTTCGAAATCTTCTCTGGATAAATTCGCGCATATCTATTGGTACGGCAATCAGCGCAGCAAACCGGATCCCGCTGATCCGCAGCAGAAACCTACGGCAGAAGCGCAGCAATTTTGACGAATCTAAAAGCCATCAGCACGCATTATAGATTGCCGTAAGTGCCAAAACGGGCCATGTAACCTTTGATTTTTTAAGGAATCAGCCATGTGGCATCCAACCCCTTTTCATCCCAATCGAATCGGGCCCGCCGGTTTCCCAATGCACTTAAATTTAGCCAGTCCATAGAATCAATTTGGCCGGCGATCGCCATAAAATTCTTGCGGCCGATTTCACTTTCGAAAATTGTCGGGACTTTATTACGTAGAAAGTCGGGTAATCCGGAAGACGGTTTATCAACGGGCGTGCCGGGAGGCGCTGCTGCGCAGTAATTGAGACGACTGGTTATTTTCGTCGTTGCCCATTGTTCGTCGGCGAATTGATTATCCGCATGCAATGTTGCCGGTCCTGATATTCTCAATTGAACTTTCCTTTTCGGATGATAAAAAAGCCAGCTGACCTTCGCCGAATTGAGTATTTCCCCAACCTTTTCTGCTCGAGCATCCGTGTGACACACCAGAATCCGCTCGGGCAGGATGAGCTTTCTTAGGATAACAGTGCGTTGACGAACGCCTTCTTTTGCGGTTGTGCCCAGGGCCGGCCAGTGAAACGGATCATTGAAACGGGCAGCGCCACGCATGAGCATGGCCCAGGCATCTTGCAAAACCCCTTCAAGCGTATGCCATTTTGCCCCCATTTTTTTCATATTGCGCCTCTATTATTTGTTTTCATAAAAATCGAAAAGTTCAAATATGCATTCTAATCAGATTCTTAAAAAAATGAAAAGGGTCAAAGACCGCGGGCCCGGATAATATCAAAGGCGCGGATTTCTTAATAAAGGGCTCTGCGGTTGACTTCGGTGGGGCAAATGGCGCCGTTTCATTTTCAAACATTTTAACGTGCTGAATATATGACTTATTTTGAGCAAGTCGCGTATGCAGCGGGCGATATGTTTTATTTTCAAACAACTACGACTCCCCGCGCGTTGCGAATATTATATAAGATTCTGAATTTATTCTTTAAATTTCATTGGCACTGTCTTTGCTTAAGGGAAAGATGTCGAAAATCATCAATCACTGGAGTGAATATGCCCTGGTACATCTATCTTCCGATTGCTCAGCACAGTGTCGCCCTGCCGGTGGTGGTAGGGCTTGGTTTTGTCGTGGGGCTGTTGTCCGGCCTTTTCGGTGTCGGCGGCGGTTTCCTCATGACCCCCTTGCTTATTATGATCGGTATTCCCCCGACTGTCGCAGCGGCTTCCGATTCAAACCAGATTGTAGCGGCTTCGGCCTCCGGCACCTATGCCCACTACCGGCTGGGCAATGTCGATTTCAAGATGGGGATTTACTTGCTGATCGGCGGTGTTATCGGTGGAACTGGAGGCGTTCAGATTATCCGTATTCTTCGCCAGATGGGAAACGCTGATTTCTTGATCAAGATCACCTATGTGATTATGTTGGGTTTCGTGGGCGGTTATATGTTCTTTGAGAGCCTTCAGGGGCTGCGTAATAGCAAATCCACGGCTAGAGCGGTCCCGCAAAACCCGAATTCAGTCTATTCCCGGTTTATGCGGGCACTGCCCTTTCAGACCCGCTTCGATAAATCCGGCATCGTGTTGTCGCCTATCATTCCTTTGTTTTTGGGAGGGATGGTCGGTGTCCTGGCTGCCATCATGGGCGTTGGCGGCGGGTTTGTCATGGTCCCTGTCATGGTTTATTTGCTGCGGATGCCGATGCATGTGGTGGTCGGCACAAGTCTTTTTCAGGTCCTGTTCACCTGCATCGATGTTACCATCATGCAAGCCTATTCAAACCGAACCGTCGATTTTGTTCTGGCGCTGCTCCTGCTGATTGGATCCACCTTCGGGGCCCAGATCGGTGCGCGTCTAAGCACCAGACTCAAAGACGACCAGCTCAAGATATTCCTGGCCGTCCTGGTGCTGGTTGTAATGGTTAAAATGCTGTTCAGTCTGGTCCTACCACCCCATACGCTGTTATCCTACCACGGAGGTCACTGATTTATGCGACATACATTTTTCATGCTGTTGTTATTTTGTTCCAGTCTTTTGCCATTGACGGCCGAAACCGCCTGGACCGCTGAATCGGGTAAATTGGTGATTCAACCTGAGGTTTTAGACATCGGCACTTTTTATTCGGGCGGTCAGGTCACGATTTCGGGTGAAGTGCCGCAGGGGCAGGATGTCGTTGTGGAGATTGCGGGACCGGCGGCAAATGGAGAGTTTGATCTCAAAGGTCGGGTGGGACCCTTCTGGATGACGAACGGCAGGGCCGAGATGGATGGAGCGCCGGCCATGTATGTGCTTTTATTGCCCGGCGGCCAGGACTGGCAAAGAAAAGCCTCTTCTTTGGGTTTGGGTCTTGAGAGGCTGAGAAACAAGATTGCAATCCAATCCGCCACCGTGCCGCCGGACGAGCTCTTCAACATGTTTTTGGATCTGAAAAAAAGCGAAGGACTTTATGTCGTCGAAGATAACGCCGTTGCCTATACTGCTGCGAATAACGGACTCAGACGGTTTACGGCGGTCTGCCATTTTCCCCGCTCCACGGTGGCAGGAAACTACACAATCAAAGCAACCGAAATTATAAACGGCGCAAAAGGCATGGAGCTGTCTCGCAGCTTTACGGTCGATGAGGTCGGATTTTCCCGGCTGGTCTATGATCTGGCCACAAATCAGCGATTGGTATACGGCATCCTGGCCGTCGTCATCGCGCTGTTTGCCGGCGCCGTTATGGGCCTTCTTTTTAAAGGCGGCGGGAGTCATTGATGGCCTGGGCAGCTGAAATAGCCAGATTCTTCAAGTTGGGAGGTGCACGGCGCAAGCATGTGTCGATGCCCTTTAAGGATTTGTTTGTCCGTTTTCACCAGGTTCTGGAGGAAAATACAAAGGCCATGGAAATCATAACTGAAATGGAAGACAAGCTGGGAGGAGAATATGTTTTTGATCGAAAATTCTTAGGTGACGCGGTACAGGACATTAAAGCAGTGATTCTTCGCAGTGCTTATCAATTCAACGCGATCACCAGCAACAAATATTCGGAAATCTACGAAGTCATCGAATCTCTGATCCGGAAACTGCAGAAGGAGTTAAGTGGCCAGCTTGTATTTTCAAACAGTCAAAATATCGCTGCCCTGACCCAAATCAATGACACCATGAGCGACGCGGTGGGCAACAAAGCCTACAAGCTGTCCAAGGTTCGGCAACTGCCTCAAACCGCTGTACCACCGGGGGTTGTCGTCACGGTTATGGGTTTTCGTAACTATCTGGCATACAACAATCTGTTTGATGAGATCACCCGTATTCTGGCGTTATGCCGACAGGCAGGACGCGAACTGGAAACGGTTTCCCATAAAATTCGTCTGTTAATTCTGGGCGGCGAAATTCCACCCGATCTGCGCCAGGGAATCCTTAAAGCGGCTGAGCTGGTTTGCCCCGATCATCCGGAGTCCGGACTCTATTCAGTGCGCAGCAGCGCGGTGGGGGAAGACAGCGAACTGAGCTTTGCCGGTTTGCACGATACCTTATTAAATGTTGCATTTCGGGATTTGTTGTCGAGTTACAAAAAGGTTGTGGCCAGTCTCTATAATCCGGCTGCGCTGGAATACCGGATCAAGCACCAGATCCCCTTTTCGGATATGGCCATGGCCGTGCTCTACCAGAAGATGGTGCCCGCGCGTGTCAGTGGCGTAATCTATAGCGTTGATCCCAACGCCCCGGATGAAAACATCTGTTTGGTTACGGCGACACGGGGATTGGGCAAAGGGGTGGTCGAAGGCAGCCAGGAGGTAGACAGCTTTCGACTTTCCCGTGAGCCGCCATATCCGATCGAATCGTCCCGGATCGCCGGCAGTAGAACCATCGCCGCACCGCAGCCTGCCGCAGGACATATTTCCGAGGGTTCGCAAAAGGAGCCTCCCCGGCCCAGCCTGACGCCTGAAACAGCATCGTCGCTGGTGGAAACCGCCATGATTCTCGAACGGTTTTTTAAACACCCGCTGGACATTGAATGGAGCATTGATGCCGAGGGCCGAATCTGGATTCTGCAGGCGCGGCCGCTGGGGTTGACCCGCGGCAGCCGGGCGCGCAGCCCTGAACTGAAGAAACTGTTGCATCAATACCCCGAGATCATCAAGGACCTGGGAACGATTGCCTACCGGGGCATTGGGGCCGGCCCCGTCTGGCTGGCCAGGGAAGGAGCGGATCTTAATGATTTTCCGACCGGAGCGGTTCTGGTTTCACGATACAGCCTCCCGGTTTTGGCGCAAGCCATTCCCCGGGCCAGCGCAGTCATTACCGATGTGGGCAGTCCCACCGGGCACATGGCCACGGTTGCCCGTGAATTCAGGATTCCGACGATTGTGGACACCGGTTCGGCCACCGAAATTCTGAAATCCGGACAGCTGGTGACCGTGGATGCTGAAAGAAACGTAGTGTACGAAGGACGGATCAAAGAACTCCTCCACCACCAGTTGCTGGAACGGGCCTCCTTTGAAACGACTTATGAGTTTCAGCTTCTGCGTCGGATGCTCAAGCGAATTGCGCCGTTGACGCTGGTTAATCCGGAGGACCCCAATTTTACGGTTGCGGGCTGCCAAACCCTTCACGATGTTCTGCGATTTATCCATGAAAAATCCATCGAGGCCCTGGTTCGAATCGCCCAGGACCCGCGGGCCTTATTAAAGCACGGCGGTCGACGCTTGAAAGCCGATCTGCCCCTCAATCTTATCCTGATCGACATCGGCGGCGGATTGGAAGAAAATCCGGGCAAGTCCAATCGGGTGGGGCTTGAGCAGATTAAATCTCTGCCGATGCAGGCCCTTTGGGCCGGCATGGAGGCACCGGATGTCTGGAATACAGATCCGGTGGCAGCGGATTTCAAAAGTTTGGTCTCCGGCATGACGCGAACGCAGGTGACGGCGATTTCGGGAGATATTCTGGCGGGTTTGAATGTGGCTGTTTTGAGTGAGAATTATCTGAATTTAACTTTGCGCTTAGGGTACCATTTTACCGTGGTCGATGCCAGCTTATATCCATCGGCCCAAAATAACAGTATTTTCTTTCGTTTTATCGGCGGGGCTGCAGATCTCACCCGGCGCTCCAGACGGGCAGCCATGCTGAGTTCCATTCTGGAGGAGTTTTGTTTCAAAGTGGAGAAGAAAGGGGACCTGGTCATTGCCCGCGCCGTCAACTGTACAGAGGAAGAGATGCGAAACTACCTCTATGTCATCGGTCGGTTGATCGGCTTTTTACGGCAGCTGGATATCCTGATGAAGGACGACAGCACCGTTGATCATTATTTCAAGCGCTTTATGACTGACCACCGGAGCGCTTGTCAGATCGGAAACAATTAAAGGAGTAACAAAATGGCGAATAAATCAACAGTATGTATCCTGGATGACGAACCAATCGTTGGTGATCGTCTCAAACCGGAAATGGAAGACGACGGATACGAGGTGGAAGTTTTTACCGACAGCGCTAGCGCGATCCAGCGGTTGGCGGAGCGGTGTTTCGATATTTTCATCACGGATCTGAAAATGGAAGGTGTGGATGGGATGGGTTTCCTGGAAAAAGTCAAGGAGTATTGTCCCAGAAGTGAAGTGATCATCATCACGGGTTATGCCACCATTGAAACCGCCCGGGAATCTTTTGTCCGCGGGGCTTATGACTTTATCGCAAAACCGTTTCGCATCGGCGAAATTCGGGATGCGGTCAAAAAAGCCCGGCGCCGCGTTCGCAGAAATAACAAGCGGGGGCGCAGCAGGAGAGAAAGGCATGCTTAATCTTCTTGTCGCAGTTGATCGCAGTCTGGAAGCAAGCTTTGCCCTCAGAACGGCGTGTCTGTTTGGAACGGACCTTAATATCCAGCCGATCTATGTTTTTAATCCACCGGGGCGCGACCTGGCGTTCGGTGCCGGATGGGCCCGTAAATCCTGGGAACGCGAAACCAGCCGGCATGCCGAAGAAAATATCGAAGATCTTGTTCTGGCGGAAAAGGATCAGTGCCCCTACATCCATGATCCGGTGGTCCTGACCGGCGATCCCATACAGGAACCGGCCGAATACTTCTGGTCCGGCAAGTTCGATTTACTGGTTGTGGGCGCGCCTTTCAGAGGATCGGGTCCGCTGGCCCTGTGTCGGCGTTTCGACCATGCAGCCCGCAAGGAAAGCCGGACACTGCCCCTGATGGTCGTTCGATATCTTAAAAACATAGAAAAAATTCTTGCACTCACTGACGGCAGTGATCTGGCGGAGAACAGCCTGGGTTTGTTGATCAAAATAAACGGCTTTATATCCAGCAGGATCACCCTGGTGGGGATGGCGGGAGCCAAATCAAAAGATTCTTCGACGGAGACCCTGAATCTTGAAAGAGGGCTGGCTATTTTAAACGAAAAGGGGATCCGGGCAGACGGCCACAGCGCCACAGCGTTGGGGACCGAACGCCTGACGGCCATGATGAAAGCGGCGGACCTGCTGGTTAATCCGGCTCACAGAAAAGACCTGCACCATTTTTCCTATGAATTGCATGAAGATGAAATTCAGGCGGTTCTGATGTATCTGGACGGACATTAACCCTTTGCCGTGATCAAAAGCTGCATTTCAATGATCGCCGCCAACAAGCCGGATGTCGAAAACCGTCCTGCGGAAATCGGCGGCAAGACAAAAACAGATCGATCCGGCGGCCAGCTGTCGTGTTATTCGACGAGGCCGAACTTATTGATTTTACGCCACAGGGTCGAGCGGGTGATGCCCAGAATTGATGCGGCCTTGTCCCGGTGGCCGCCGACGCTTGCCAGCACTTTGGCGATATGGATGCGTTCCATCTCTTCCAGGCTTTGCAACCCTGTGTCAGGCGAAGAATGGGAAGCCGTCAGAAACGGCGGCAGGTCTTCAACCTGGATTTCAGTTCCCTCGGCAAGGGCAACCGCCCGTGCAATGATATTTTCAAGCTCCCGAATATTTCCCGGAAAATCGTATTGCGCCAAGATCTCGCGCGCTTTGACCGAAAACCCGCGGATATCTTTCTTGTAGGCTTTGTTGAACTTATGCCGAAAATGGTCGGCCAACAACCACAGATCGCCCTTGCGCTCCACAAGCCGCGGTAGCAAAATGGTCATGACATTCAGTCGAAAAAACAAGTCCTCCCGAAACCGCCCGCTGCGCACCTGTTCTTTCAGATCGCGGTTGGATGCGGCCAGGATGCGGATGTCCAGATGGACAGGACGACTGGCCCCCACACGGTAGATCTGGCCTTCCTCCAGCACCCGCAAAAGCTTGACCTGCATATCTGCCGGCATATCGGCGATTTCGTCCAGCAAAACCGTGCCGCCATTCGCCGACTGCAGCAACCCCATGCGCGAAGCAAACGCACCGGTAAAAGCGCCTTTTTCGTGGCCAAACAGCTCATTGGCGATCAACTCGGGCGAAAAACCGCCGCAGTTGAACGAAACGATGGGCGCCTGATTTCGGGGGCTGAGCAGGTGAATGGCGCTGGCAACCAACTCTTTGCCGGTGCCGCTTTCGCCCTGGATGATCACCGGACAACCCAGAGGGGCGACCTTTTCAATCAACCGATAGACCTGTTCCATTTCAGGGCTGGTACCGATGATACCTGCCTTACCGGCATTATCTGCCATCAAGGCGCGCAGGCTGCTGGCTTCATTGCTGATCTTTATTTTTTCGACGATCCGTGCAATCAGGTTATCGAACTCGGCGAGCCGTATCGGTTTGGTTAAATAATGAAAAGCACCGGCCCGTACCGCCTCGATGGCCGAATCAATGGAAGCGTACCCCGTGACGACCACCACTTCGGTATCACTGCGGCGGGCCTTGACGCGCCGCAGAATATCCATACCGCTTAAATCCGGCAATTTCAGATCGGTAATCACAAGGTCATGCGGCGAGGCCAGGAAAGCGTTTAGAAAGGGATTGCCTTCAAAAAACAGGTCGACGGGGTACCCCAATTCGGCCAGGTGTTCCTGCAGGCGCAGCCCGGAGATCTTTTCATCTTCGATGATGGCCAGGCGCACCGATGGTTTAGCCATCAATCATCTCCTCTTTGCTTGGCAGCACAATGGTGAAGGTACTTCCTTTGCCGGGCGAACTATCCACGGTGATGATGCCGCCATGCTTCTTGATAATACCGTAACTGACCGAAAGACCCAGCCCCGTGCCCTTTCCGACTTTTTTGGTTGTGAAAAAGGGATCAAAAATGCGAGGAAGATGGTCTTCAGCGATGCCGCTGCCGGTATCACGAACCATAATAACGATCTTTCGATCACTTCCTTGCACTGCCCGGACCAAAAGCTCACCGCCGGACGGCATGGCATGAACCGCATTGGTCAATAAATTAATGAAAACCTGCTGCAGGGCCTGCCGGTTGCCTCTGACGACAGGCAGATCGGTTGCGAGATCCACCCTCAATTTGATGTTGTTCACCGTGATTTGGTTTTCCGAAATCTGGATTGTTTCCCGGAGAGCCTGGGCGATATCCAGATCCTCGATAATGGTCCGATCGGTTCGTGAGAAATCAAGCAGGTGTTTCACGATCTCGCTGGCCCGTATGGCCTGGGTAAGGATATCGTTCAACATTGCCAGGCGGCGCTCCTCATCGATCTTTCGGCCGCCCATCAGGCTGTCGATGGTCAGAATAACATTGTTGATCGGGTTGTTCAGTTCATGGGCCACACCCGACACAAGAGTGCCCAGGGAAGCGATTTTGCGCGAATGAATGATTTGTTCCTGCCGAGCCTCGAGTTCCTCAGTCATACGGTTGAAAGCG
>Ga0316578_10000661_pt1 | contig 12247 bp, 11 predicted proteins | sample J0NA_2_FD_203076 | JGI IMG/M metagenome (GOLD analysis project Ga0316578, IMG submission 203076) | Rhizosphere microbial communities from salt marsh grasses in Alabama, United States - J0-2_160517rDrC | ecosystem: Host-associated > Plants > Roots > Rhizosphere | place: USA: Alabama | collected... | reverse complement strand
TACTTTCCGATTAACGTCTGTCTTCTGGCATCTGTCCTCTGACCTCTGATGCTAGATGCCGGGGACACACCCGGGAGCTCGGATCATTAAAACCGGTATACAGGCGGATCGCAGAACCCGGTCGGCCACGCTGCCATAAACCCATCGGCTGACCCCTGAACGGCCATGGCTGGCGATGACAATGAGGTCTACCCCATTACTTTCAGCCCAGTGCGCAAGGGTATTGGCCACCGAGCCTTCCAAAACTTCGTAACTGAGAGCCGCTCCCTCAATGCGGCTGCTTTCCACTACCTTTTTCAAATAGGCATCGGCAGTTTGTCTGCGCTGCGCTTCCATTTGCTCGAGCTTTTTTTCGCTGAATCCTAATATACCATTGACCGGTATACTGGCCGTTAATTGAATCGGACTCAGTACACGGACAAAGACCACGCTGGCAATTTTGCATCCAGCTGTAATCGCTTCCACATGCGGTAAAACGCATTCCGCCAGCTCCGAACCATCCAATGGGACCATGATTTTGTTGTACATGCTTATGTCCTCTTCTACTGATGAGGATGGAATTCCATGTTTGCTTTTTCTCGGTCAGCATAGAAGTCTATCTCTTATCTGGCTTCTGACATCTGACCTCTGAAATCTGATCAGCTATACCATCCCTTTGAATGCAAAGAAGGTGAGTGAAATAATACCGGCGGTGACCAGCGCAATTGAGGTGTCCTGAAGCGGCCTGGGTACGCGAGCGATAAGAATGCGTTCCCTCACACCGGCAAAAAGAACGAGTGCCAGGGCAAACCCGACGGCATAGCTGAAGGATGCCACGAGGGCCTGCATGAAATTGTACTCTGCATTGATCAGGATCAGACATACGCCCAAAACGGCACAGTTGGTGGTGATCAGGGGCAAAAAGATGCCTAGGCCGGAATAAAGGGCCGGGATGCTTTTTTTCAAGAACATTTCGACAAATTGCACCAGCGAGGCGATAATCAAAATAAAAGCCAGCGTTCGCAGATATTCGAGATCGTATTTTACCAAAAAAAAAGCGTTTACAAGCCAAGTGGTCACACCTGCCATTACCAGAACGAAGATTACCGCCATTCCCATGCCGATTGCAGTTTCCATCTTTTTGGATGTCCCAAAAAAAGGACAGTTCCCCAGATACTGGGCCAGGAGGATATTGTTGATAAAGATACTGCTGATCGCAAGAACGAAAAGGTCACCCATAATCGTCTCCTATTTTTTCCCCACGAGATTCATGAGACACAGCATCAACCCCAGCGCCATAAAGGCGCCCGGGGCCTCGACCATGAATGAAAACGGCTGAAACGCAGGGCCAAGAACCTGAATTGGCTTTTCCCAAAATGTTAAGGCACCGGTACCCAGCAACTCACGCACCGTGGCCAGCGCTATCAGTGAAAGGGTAAAGCCGATACCGATACCGAGGCCGTCCAACATCGAGCGGAATATGCCATTTTTTGAAGCAAATGCTTCCGCCCTCCCCAAAATAATGCAATTAACAACGATCAGTGGGATAAATATGCCGAGCTTTTTAAACATTGGATAAGAATAGGCTTTCATGAACAGCTCGGCGATGGTCACAAATGTGGCAATAATGACAATATAGGATGCAATTCTGACTTTTGATGGAATCACACTGCGCAGGGATGAAACCAGCATATTGGAAAATACCAGTACGAAAGTGGTTGCCACGCCCATTCCGATTCCGTTTTCCACCGCTTTGGTTACCGCTAAAGTCGGGCAGAGGCCCAGAACCAGACGAAAGGGCGGGACTTCATTCCAAAGACCTTTTACAAATTCCTGCGTGAGAGATTTTGCCATCTGACGTTTCCTCTATTTATTAAATTCTTTGAGTTTTTCTTCCACCTCGGGTTTTATCTTTTCATAGATCTCAGCTGCTTCGGTTGTCGCCAGACACACCGCCCGGGATGTCAGCGTGGCGCCGCTGAGAGCATCGATTTTTCCACCATCCTGCCTGACTTTAAACGGCTCCTCTTTCACGGGAAGCCCTTGAAACTGACCCGTAAAGTCTGTATCGGTTTCAGCCCGGGCTCCCATGCCGGGAGTTTCCGAATGGCTGGTTACCGCAACACCGATCAGTTTGTCGTCTTTAACGTCCACCGCCACCATCAGCCCCACGTACCCGCCATATCCGCCTTTGCCGAACGTCTCGAAGGCAATCCCGCGGGGTTCGCCGTCGATAACTCCGACAAAAACATCTCGAGCTTCTTTACCCTCCTTTATCTCAAACCGGCTGGTGACAGGATCATTGGAGGCATCTTGGAAAATTTTTCGCAGAGCCGGGCCTTTGACATATTTAATTAACTGGAGCCGGGCTTGCTCTTTGGTCTGGTTGTGGATGGCGGCCAGAAGGCCTCCGGATACCACACTTAATACGCTGAGAACCACGATCATTTTGATGATTTCTCGCACTTTACACGACCTTTCCGAGTGCCTGGGGCCTGATTTTATCCAGCAGCGGATTAATCAGATTGCATACCAGAATGGCTAAAATGACCCCGTCAACCCAGACACCGATGTTGCGAATCAATACCGTCATTATTCCGCCGAAACCGCCGTAGATGAGCATAGGAACAAAATTAACCGGAGAAGATGAATCCTCGGTTGCCAGAAAAAAAGCACCGATTAAGGTGTAACCGGTTAACAGATGAAAGGCCGGTCCGGCAAAGCGGACCGGATCGGCCAGGTTGAAAACAAATGCCGTCAGATATACCCCTGCCAGGAAGGTCAGCGATATTTCCCAGCGGATAAATCCCCTCAACATGAGATAGATGCCGCCGATCAGCAGTCCTAAACCGAAGGTTGAGCCGATACCGCCAAGTTGTTGGCCCAGAAAAATTTTCCAGAGGCTGAAAGATTCTGCCGATGCCGACCCGAAATGCTTTGCGGCCGCGATTGGATACAATGTTGCAAAATCCAAATTGTAGTTCACCAGCATCCCGTCAAAATCAAATAAGCCTTTCCAGGCCACCATCATGATCGCCACTGCAACAGCCACCGGATTGAATGCGTTGCTGCCGATTCCGCCATAGATTTGCTTGCCGATGACCACCGCAATAAAGGTGCCGGTGATTACAGCCCACCAGGGCATGGTCGCCGGAAGCAGCATGGCAAATATCAGCCCGATTATTGCAGCATTTCCGTCTCCGATTGTGATCGGTCTGCGGGTTACCAGGTTAATGACCAATTCCCATAATATTGCGGTAGAGACGGCCAGGCATGCCACACCGACAGCCGGCATCCCGTAGTGATAGAAACCCAGCAGAAGCGCCGGCAGGGCTGCCAGCATAGTATGGTAGCTGCGCTCGGTAATCCGGCTGCCGTTGTGCAAAAAAGGCGCATGGGAAACGACGAGCTTTTTTTGTATGAGTGATGGTTGTTGCTCAACCGCTTTTCTTTTTTCAAGCATCCGCTGCCTCCGCTGTCATAGCCCGTTTCAGCTCATATTTTGCCAGTTTAATATATTGGAAAATCGGTATCCTGGATACACACACATAGCTGCACAGGCCACACTCAATGCACGAGTGCAGATCGTAACTGTCGGCCGCATTTTCATATTGGTTTGCTTCCAGAAATCTAACCAGCATGTGCACCTGTATTTTCGCCGGACAAATTCGCACGCATTCACCGCAGTTTATGCAGGGATAATCCGAAACGTAGGCGGCCTTATCCCGGTCCACCACGATGATGGAATCCGTATCCGGCTGGACCGGATGCTCCAGCGCATAAACGGCCGATCCGGTCATGGGGCCGCCGAAAATTATGCGGTCGAATTCGTTTACGGTTTCACCGAAGGCTTCGAGGATATCTCCGATGGGGGTGCCGATGCGGGCTTCAATGATTTTGCGGGTTCCGTCCTTTTTAATAAAGGTTAATGTCTTGGATGTCGGTAACTGCCCGGATTCAAAGGCGCTGCCGATGGAAATAACGGCCTCTGCAGTGATAAAGCAGACGCCAAGTTCTTCGCAGGTTTTCCCGGCCGGTACGACCTGCCCCAGAACATCTTTCATCACCATATGGGGCAGGGCAGACGGATAAGTGGTTTTCACGCCTTTCACCGGTGCCCCGATGTGCCCGTATCCCTGTACAGATTCACCAGCGGTAATCAGAATAATATCGCGCACATCGGCAACCTGTTTTAAAATCTCGATCCCTTTTTTAAGGTCATTAAAACGGGATTGGGCGATGTACTGGTTGGTTGCCACCGTCGGATCCGGATCCAGGCCCCGGATGATAATGGTGTGAATGCCGCCGTTGGAATCTGCAAGCAGGCTTAAAGGTGGATTACCCGGTGCGCCGCTCAGATACTCGCACAACAGCTCCAGGGTTGGACTTTGACTCTGCTTTTGGAACGTATCGTCGATAATTTCGTCGCCTTCGGGCGTAATGGCGATGGCGATGTAACTTTTTCCGAAATCACCGGTGTATGGCGAAAGGGCGGCAATCTTACCGGTAACCGGTGAAATCACATAATCATTTTGATCCGGATACAGAGACAATTTCGCGCCGGTCTTTACCGCATCGCCGATCCCCATTGCCGATGGCACGTTAAGGGTATCATTTTTGGGGTGCAATAGGGTAATGCGCTGCGGGGTCGGAATCTTCTCTGTCTCAGGGAGGTGAACAGGAAGCATTTCATAATTAATCTGTGGAGTGGACAACCCCCAAAATGCTTTTTTGACCATGATTTAACCTTTCAACGAATAACAGATAACCCCAATTGGGGTCTTACAATGTATGACATAAAGCGCATTCTTCCTGTGTCGGACCGGCTCCATAATCCTTGTGACATCCCGTACACTGCTGGTGAAAAGCATCCGATAGCTTGGGCATTTCTTCGTCCCCTTCTTCAGGATCATGACACTCTATGCATGCCACCGGTTTGTCAGATTCACCCTCCAGAAGTTCATGATGGCAGTCTTCGCAAGAAAGGCCGTAACCTTCCTCGGAAGAGTGAATTTTATGATTAAACAAGACGTTGCCCGCCGTGACGTAAAACCTAATGCGTAGCGGCTCTTCCGGTGCCTTTAACGGAAAGGCGGCGTAACTGATAGCGCCGATGACCAACAAGCAGACGGCCACTCCATATGCCAGCTTCAATTCTTTTTTTGAGAACATTTTATTTCCGCATCTCTTTTGCGTTGCCTGTCAAATTCATGCCTGAAAAAACCATGCACCGACTACCATAATGTGGTTCAGGTTTCAAGGTATTTTTCTCAATATATAAGCCTTGCTTTGATACATTTTTTATTAAATTTTAAGAACTTCCAGAATTTACCACCGATTAATAATATCATGACCTCTGCGTCTGGCAACTTCATCCTGAAGTTGATGAAAGCGCTGCCCGGCGACAATCATCACTTTTGACATGACTTTATAGCCTAGCTGGGCGTCATTTTCGAAAAGTTGCAGCAGGCGGCCCTTTGGAATACTGACCGTTTTGCAATTGCGAGAAGCGCAATGGGCTGAAAGGTGATATTTATAGGGCGGCACCAGACTTGACCAGCCGAAAGGCATCCCCTCCGACAGGGTCGTGATGGTGTTTTCCTGCAAATGTGGACCTTCCGGCGCACCCCAGGTCAAATTCACCTGCCCTTCAAGCACAACCCAAAAATATTCAGGGGTTTCTCCGGCAGCAAAGATTTCCTCCTCGCGCTTAAATTCAGCAATTTCACAGCAGTCCTGTATCGCCGTCAATTGATCGTCGTCCAGGTCGCTAAACGCTTCGACATTTTCCAAAAAATCGAGACTAATCATGAAAGTCCCCCTAAGCAATTGGATATTTTTAATTTTCAATCTTGATGAACTCGTAAAAAGTCGAATTCATCAGGTGTTTGGTGTTTCGTGTTTGGTGTTTGATATGAAATATACGATGCTATATCGTCATGTTAGAATACTAAACACGAAACACCAAATACAAAACACACTCGTAAAAAGATTGTATTTCTGACTTTTTACGAGATCGTCAATCGTTTAAAATATAATCTTCTTGAACTTCGCCTCCCAGAATATGCTTTTGAAATATCTGCCGCATTTTAGCGGGAGTCATTTTCTGATAAATCACCGGCTCTCCGCCGCCAATTTCGACCGTAATGTTAGGTTCGGTTTTACAATGACCGATGCACCCTGAACTGGCAACCTCGATATCCGGCCGGTCCGAGCGGGAAATTTCTTCCACCAGAGCACTCATCACCTGACGGGCACCTGCAGCAATTCCGCAGGTTGACATATGAACGGTAATTCTGACCCTTGCCACCGGCGAAACGCTGGCGGATTCCTGTAATTGATCAAAATGCCCGCTGGTTATTTCAGCTACATTGGTCATAAACTTCAACCCCATACGGGGATCTTTTTCAAAACATTGCAGGAGATGATCTTTATCGATCTGCAGGATTTTGCAGCTTTTGGTGGCACTGTAAGCGGAAAGCGCATATTTGAAGGGCGGCACAAAGCTTGACCAGCCTAAAGTTTGGAGGCTGCTAATCGAAAATATGGTATTCTCTTCAGATGTGGGGCGCCCCGGCAAATCAAACCTCAAGTCGACCTGTCCCTCGATTACCAGCCAGATGCGGTCGGCATTTTCACCTTCGGCAAACAATCTGTCACCATAAAGGTATTGCTTTTCCCGCCCCCCTTTATTGAGCGCCTTCAACTGGTCCCTGTCAAGCCCCTTGAAGATGTCGACCTTCTCTAAAAAATCCAGACCACCCATGAGGTCCTCCTCGTTCGTTCTTTTTAATACAGATTTCAGATGTCAGATGTCTGAAAACAGATGACAGATGAATATCAGACGTAGGGCCGGCCTCCGTGCCGGCCAATGACTGATTTCTGCTCTCTGTCCTCTGTCTTCTGACTTCTGTCTTCTGTTTTATTACGCTGCTTCGCTACTCTTACCCGTATCTTTGATGCTTTTTGCAGTTCCCGTAACCGAATCCGGGTTATAACACGTCAGGCAGCAGGACAGGCAGCGGTTACTTTCGCCCCTGGCGGATTCCTCTGTAAGTACCTGATCTACCTCAACAAATGAGCATATCCGGTCTTCAACCGGCAATTCCGGCATCGGTGCTCTGGCGTTTTTGATGATCCCATCCACCTGATCAAATATCGTTTCAGCGATCAAATCCTTTCCCAATTCATTTTTCTGGGCAATTACTTGCTGTCCCATAACGTACTGGTGGATCGAGCGGGCGGCCCGCCGTCCGCCACCAATGGCTTCCACCACCAGAGAAGGTCCGGTGGCAGCATCGCCGGCTGCAAACAGATACGGAATGTTGGATTGCAGTGTTGCCGGATCAACATCGATCGTATTCCAGCGCGTGGTATTCAGCTCCGCCAAACGTTTTTTCGACCGCTCGGTAAAGGAAACATCAGGGGATTGGCCGATGGCGGTTATGACCATGTCGGTTTCAAGCAGTGTTTCGGAGCCTTCGATCGGAACCGGTCGGCGTCGCCCGCTGGCATCCGGTTCTCCCAGCGCCATTTTTAGATACTCCAGATGGGTGACATTGCCGTCATCATCGCCTTTAACCTTTACGGGGGCCGCCAGAAACAAAAATTCAACACCCTCGTGTTCAGCCGCATCGATTTCGACCTCATTGGCGGGCATTTCCCCGCGGGTGCGGCGGTATACAATATACACCTTCTCAACCCCCAGGCGTATCAGATTGCGGGTGCAGTCTATGGCGGTATTGCCGCCGCCGATAACGGTGGCCGTGCGGCCGAGCGGAAAGGCTTCTCCGCCGGCCAACCGGGACAGAAAATCTATGCCGGTGTAACAGCCTTTGAGGTCTTCCCCTTCTACGCGCAGGCTGGCATCTTTCCATGCCCCGATGCCCAGGAAGATGGCGTCGAATCCGGATGCAACCAGTGAGCTCAAGTCAAAGTCATGACCGAATTTGACGTTGGTGTGATAATCGACGCCCAGGTCCAGAATGCTCTGAATTTCCCAGTCCAGCACTTCTTTTGGAAGACGGTACTCAGGGATACCGTAGCGCAGCATGCCCCCTAATTTCGGCATGGCCTCAAAAATGTTGACCTGATGGCCCAGCCGCCGCAGGAAATAGGCACAGGTCAACCCGGCCGGCCCCCCGCCGATAACCGCGATGCGTTTGCGCGTTTCCGGTGCTGTCGCTATCGGCAGGCGATCTCCGGAATTCATCTCATAATCGGCGACAAAGCGTTTCAGTTGATTGATGGACACCGGCTCATCTTCGATTCCGCGGCGGCAGTTCGCCTCACAGGGGTGCGGGCAGACCCGTCCACAGGCCAGCAGGAATGGATTGCGCTCCCGGATGGTGTTGACTGCACCTTCGTAATCGCCCTCACGAATCTGAGCGATGTACTGGGGGATGTCAATTTCGGCCGGGCAGGTCTGACGGCAGGGCGCCAGGCGATCATCACTGCAATTGAAATGCATCAGGCGTTCGGACATGGTTTTGACCTTCATGACATACTTGGGGCAAACTGTTTCACAGGCCCCGCACCCGACACATTTTTCTGCATCCACTACCGGATACCCTTCGGGGCCCATTTTTATGGCATCAAACTGACAGGCAGCGACACAGTCACCCATCCCGATGCACCCGACCGCACAGGCCCGCTGGCCCCCTAACATGGCCGCCTGCGCTCTGCAGGTGTTGACGCCCAGGTAAACAAATTTGTTGGCGGCTCGCCGGCCGCCGCTGCAGGTGTTAAATGATTTCGGAGACTCGGCCAGACCCACCTCGACACCCATGACTTCAGCCGCCTTGGTAGCCGATTCTGCACCGCCCACGACGCAAACACTGGGATCGGCTTCACCGGCCACCACCGCTACGGCTGCAGCCGAACATCCGGCATAGCCGCATCCGCCGCAATTGGCGCCTGCAAAACAGGCTTCCACCTCAGCAATACGTGGATCCTCATATACATAAAAAATTCGGGACGCCGCTGTTAAAATCACAGCACAGACAACGCCCAAACCGAGCATGAAAATGATACCCTCGATCATTGTATCTCCTTACCAATTTATTCGCTATTTCAACGCGTCACATGATACCTGGTGCGGTAAAATCAAATGCTAAGCGCACTCCGACAACCCATTCCGGTTTCCGGTAAAAAAGGGATTTAACTATCATTTCATGACCATGATTTCAAGTCCGTTGTCTATTTTTTTGCTATTTAGCCGCGGCCTTTTGGCAACAAACTAAAAGCGTAAATTAACCGCGAGACCCACGCAGACGATCGCAGACTTTTTAATCGCGCGACCCGCGCGATTAAAAGGTACGTCATCCCGCTGGCGCGGGATAAAAAGCATACTTATTTAAGCTATAGAGCGAATACAAAATTTTATAACCGAATGATGAAAATCCGGATGGAGGATTATTAGCACGTTGAATTTATGCAGACATATAAATTTTATTAATCGCGAAGCGATTGAGATGGTTTTTGCCGGCCGGGTCGGCCGGCAAAAAAGTCTGCGCTCGTCTGCGTGAGTCTCGCGGTTAAATAAAAAGTCATAATAATTTTGCCGCAGTAAAGCTTTAACCGGGATGGTTTTGCGATTCCTGGTTGCAGACGCCGCAGATGCTGCAGGTTTCAACGCGGCAAGCAGGGGAGGGCAGCGCTTTAAGCGCTCGTTGATATTCCTGATGCAAAAAGGATTTTTTGACTCCCTGATCAATAAAATCCCAGGGAAGCTGCTCATCGACATGGCGGTCCCTAAGGACATAGAAGTCCGGGTTGACGGATGTGGCTTTAAAGGTTTGGGCCCAGTTGCCTTTGTAAGCGTGTGCTAACTGCAGAATATCGGCAACCCGGCGGTCCCCACGGGAAAAAAGTGCCTGAATATAGGCCCAGCGCGGTATATCTGAATGAATGCGGATATTGGGGGTCTTTTTTAACTCATTTTTGACTTTCTGAATCTTTTTTTTCAATGAGCCGACCTCATCCATAGCCACCCATTGAAACGGCGTAAACGGTTTGGGCACAAAACAGTTTAAGCTGACGGTAATTTCACCGATCCGTTTGCGGGATCGGCTGGATTTTAAAAAGCCATGCTTGATTTTTTTGCACAAACCGATGATCGCATCGACATCCTCTATGGTTTCGGTGGGCAGACCGATCATAAAATACAACTTTAAGTTGGGGATACCATTTGCGACCAGCGCCTCGGCGGCAGCTAAAATCGCCTCTTCGGTAATCCCTTTATTGATGACTTTGCGCATGCGCTCTGATCCCGCGTCCGGGGCAATCGTTGCTGTTTTCACTTTGCTTTGCTTGAGAGCCGACAACAGTTCCGGTGATATCTTTTCTGCCCTCAGTGAACTAAAAGATATTCGGATGTCGTCATCTAGGTATTGATCACACAAATCACCAATACCCGGAAGATCCGAAACAGCGGAACCCACCAGACCGATGCGCCGGGTTTTAGAAATCCCCTGATTTATGTCTTCGGCCAGTTTTGAAATCGGCCTGAAGCGCGGCGGCCGATAAATAAATCCGGCACTGCAGAAGCGACAGCCGTGCGGACAGCCCCTGCCGACCTCAACCAGATAGGTCCGGTCAAAGGTGGTGTCAGACGTCAAGATGGTGCTGCAGGTCGCCGTGTGGGTCAGATCTTTTAGATACGTCCGTTCGACTGTTGGGGGGACGTCTTGCAGCGGGCGAAAAGATGCAATGGTTCCATCACGCTGATAATCGACACTGTAAAAGGCCGGCACATAGGCACCCGGGACGTTGCGCGCAATGGATATCAGGGTTGCGTGTTTGTTGTTTCCCTGTTGAAAAACGTCTAAAAAACGGGGCAGCATGACTTCGGCTTCACCGATGAGAAAACAATCAAAAAAAGCGGCAATTGGTTCCGGATTTATAAAGCTGGCGACCCCGCCGGCCAACAGCAGGGGATCCTGATCTTTTCTGTGTTCGGCTCTCAAGGGCAGGCCGATTTGGTCAAGAATGGATAGGATATGGGGGTAATCGTTTTCAAAGGAAAGGGAAAAGGCAATTATATCGACGTCGGTCAGGCGTTTTCCAGACTCGAAAGTTCGGAGCGGTTTTTGTTTTTTAAGTGCCGGCTCCGGCAGAAATACACGCTCGCAGACGATATGGTCATAATGGTTTAGCAGGCGATAGACGCTCTGGAAACCAAGGTTGGACATGCCTAAATGATAGCGATTGGGATAGACCAGAGCGAAACGGATACGGCCGCGCCAGGATTTTCGAATGGTTCCAATCTCGGTTTCATTCGCCTGGCCGGTAGATTTTCTGGTTTTCAAAGCCATGGGGCTGCCCGTCGCCTGTAGTCCGTTTTGCCTGGTGAATCAATCGGGTTTGAATCGGAATTGTAAACGCCGTTTATTATTGTTTGATTACCTATGTGGATTTTTATTGTTTCAAACATTAAAATGGGACTTTCCGATCCATAGTCAATAGGCGGCCCGATTTGTTTTACTCCCACCCGGACCTCCCCCATAAAGGGGGAGGAGCGCTCTCTTCCCTCCCCTGGTGGGAGGGATTGAGGGAGGAAAAAGGGGGATAAAATAGAGCCGTTATTCACCAACGGTCAACGGACTACCGACAACGGGCTATTTTTAATCCGCCTTGCGCCTCAAGAAGGTCGGGACATCCAGTTCGCTGTCTTCTGCTGTTAATCTCCGGTGCCCTCTGTAGACGGCGCCCGCGGACTCTCCCACAGCTCTTTGCTGACGAATAAAGGTCGGTTCCTCGTAATCAACGATGTCTCTTTCCAGATCATCAGGCGTAATATCACGAACTTTGCCTCTTAACTGCAGGTCGACCGCGTTGCTCACGATTTCGGTTTGCTGTTCTTTCGTACCGATGCCCGTTGCCAGAACGGTAACGCGCATCTCATCGCCGAGGCTGTCATCAATAGAGGTGCCCCAGAAGATGTCGGCATCATCGCCGACCTCAGCGTGGATGCGCTCTGAAGCTTCGGCCACTTCTTCAAATTCCATGTCACTGTTACTGGTGATGTTCATCAAAACACCTTTTGCACCGGCAATCGGTATGTCTTCCAGAAGCGGATGCGACATGGCCCGTTCGGAGGCTTCAACCGCCCGGTTTTCACCGCTGGCAATACCGATTCCCATAATGGCCATGCCCGCTTTGGACATGGTGGTCTTGACATCTGCAAAATCCAGGTTCACCAGACCGGGCATCATGATCAGATCCGTGATACCCTTGACGGAATGCAGCAAGATCTCATCCGCCCTCA
>Ga0316578_10000660_pt1 | contig 12247 bp, 13 predicted proteins | sample J0NA_2_FD_203076 | JGI IMG/M metagenome (GOLD analysis project Ga0316578, IMG submission 203076) | Rhizosphere microbial communities from salt marsh grasses in Alabama, United States - J0-2_160517rDrC | ecosystem: Host-associated > Plants > Roots > Rhizosphere | place: USA: Alabama | collected... | reverse complement strand
GTCGGTTAGTAAACCCCTCGGATTTTACCAACGCCGTGGTGGTCCGGCACAGCGGCAAACGCGTGACCGAGCCCCGTCGGTATGCCGTCCGGCGGACGACTTGGAGCACACTGACCGCTTGCGTTACATTACCGGCCCGATTGCGCGCCATTCCCTGGCGCCGCACCCCGGTCTGATCCTCCGGCCGGCATCAGACCTCCGCCCCTCGTCATTCAGCAACCAGAGCCCGCCATGTCCGATCCGCTCCCGAACCGCGCCCCCTATCCCACCACCCGCATGCGCCGCATGCGCCGGGACGACTTCTCCCGGCGGCTCATGCGCGAGACCGTGCTGACCCCGGACGACCTGATCTATCCGGTCTTCGTGCTGGAAGGCAGCGGCGAGCGCGAGGCGGTGCCGTCCATGCCGGGCATCGAGCGCATGAGCATCGATCTGCTGGTGGAAGAGGCGCAGGCCATCGCGTCCCTGGGCGTGCCGGCGATGGCTTTGTTCCCGGTGACGCCGATGTCGGCCAAGTCCGAGGATGCCCGAGAGGCCTTCAATCCAGACGGCTTGGCGCAGCGCGCGGTGCGGGCGCTGAAGGACGCGGTGCCGCAGCTCGGCGTCATGACCGATGTCGCGCTGGACCCCTTCACGACCCATGGGCAGGACGGTCTCATCGACGAATCCGGCTACGTGCTGAACGACGCGACCGTCGAGGTCCTGGTCAAGCAGGCGGTGTCCCATGCCGACGCCGGCGCCGACATCGTCGCCCCGTCGGACATGATGGACGGGCGCATCGGCGAGGTGCGTGCGGCGCTGGAGGCGGCCGGCCACATCAACACCCGCATCATGGCTTACTCGGCCAAGTACGCGTCCAGCTTCTACGGCCCGTTCCGCGATGCCGTGGGCTCCGCGGCCAACCTGGGCGGCGGCAACAAGTACACCTATCAGATGGACCCGGCCAATTCCGACGAGGCCCTGCACGAGGTCGGGCTGGACCTGGCCGAGGGCGCCGACATGGTCATGGTCAAGCCCGGCATGCCGTATCTCGACATCGTCCGCCGCGTCAAGGATCGCTTCGGCGCACCCACCTTCGTCTATCACGTCAGCGGCGAATACGCGATGCTCAAGGCCGCAAGCCAGAACGGCTGGCTGGAGGAGCGCGCCGTGGTGCTGGAGGCCCTGACCAGTATCAAGCGTGCCGGCGCCGACGGCATCCTGACCTACTACGCCAAGGCGGCGGCGCAGTGGATGAACGAATGAGTGGCTGGTTGCCGGGGGCCAGTGGCTGGGAGGCGGTGCTTCGCCACCAGCCCCAGCGACCAACTACCGCCGCCCTAGCACCCAGCATTACGCAACTGTTCCCATGGATCACTACGCCGTCATCGGCAACCCCATCGAGCACAGCAAGTCGCCACAAATCCACGCCGCCTTTGCGCGCCAGACTGGGCAGCACCTGGAGTATGGGCGCATTCTCGGCAGCCTAGACGACTTCGCCGCCGACGTTCGCCGGTTCGTCGCCGAGGGCGGCCGCGGGCTCAACGTGACCGTACCGTTCAAGGAGCAGGCCTGGGAGCTGCTGGCCGATCGCAGCGAGCGCGCCGCGGCCGCCGGTGCGGTCAACACCATCATCGTCCTCGACGGCGGCCTGCTGCGCGGGGACAACACCGACGGCGTCGGCCTGGTGCGGGACCTGAGCGGCAACCACGGCTTCGACTTCGGCGGCAAGCGGGTGCTGCTGCTCGGTGCCGGAGGCGCCGCCCGCGGCGTTCTGCGGCCGCTGCTCGACGCCGGCCCGGCGGCCCTGGTGATCGCCAACCGCACCGCCGCCCGCGCGCTGGACCTGGCCGCCGGCAGCGGCGGCGCGGCGCGGGGCTGCGGCCTCGACGAGCTGGCCGGCCTGTGCGCTACCGAAGGCCCGTTCGACCTGATCATCAATGCGACGTCCAGCGGTCTCGACGATCGGGTGCCGGCGATCCCGGACGACTGCCTGGCCAACGGAGGCTGGGTCTACGACATGCTCTACGGCGACGCGCCGACGCCATTCTGCCGCTGGGGCCATGGCCATGGCGCCGGCAAGGTGCTGGACGGGCTCGGCATGCTGGTGGAGCAGGCCGCGGAATCGTTCCGGCTGTGGCGCGGCATTCGCCCGGACACCGCCCCCGTCATCGCCATGCTGCGTGGCGGCTGACCCGGCGAGGCGGCGTCGGCGCCGCCCACCGACCGCCGCAGACGCTCGCCGCCCGTAGAAACAGCCGCGGCGCCCCCATAGTCCGCTGCAGCCACTGAAACAACGTCCGGAGGCAGCATGAAACTCGCAGTACTCGGAACCGGCCTGCTCGGCAGTGAGATCGCGATCCGGCTCAAGGATCGCCACTTCGACATCACCGCCTGGAACCGCACCGCGGACAAGGCCAGCGCCCTGGCGACGGTCGGCATCCCGGCCGCGGACAGTGCCGCGGCAGCCATCGCCGGCGCCGACGCCGTGCTACTGCTGCTGGCCGACGCGGAGGCGATCCGCACGACCCTGTTCTCGGAAGATGCCGGAGCGGCGCTGAACGGCCGCATCATCGTCCAGATGGCCACCATCGCCCCTAACGAGAGCCGCGCCATCGCTCGCAGCGTTCAGCAGGCCAACGGCGAATACCTGGAGGCGCCCGTCCTGGGCAGCCTGCCCGAGGCCCGCGGCGGCCGGCTGATCGTCATGGCCGGCGGCGACCTCGCCCTGTACGAGCGCTGCCTGCCCGTCTTCGAGGCCCTGTGCGAGCGGCCCCAGCGCGTCGGCGAAGTGGGCCAGGGAGCGGCCATGAAGCTGGCCATGAATCAGCTCATCGCCGGCCTCACGGCAAGCTTCTCCTACAGCCTGGGCCTGGTGCGCGAGGAAGGCATCGACGTGCCGCAGTTCATGGAACTGCTGCGCGGCAGCGCCCTGTACGCGCCGACCTTCGACAAGAAGCTGGACAATTACCTGTCTCACGACTACAGCAGCGCCAACTTTCCGGTCAAGCACCTGCTGAAGGACATGAACCTGTTCCGGCGTGTTGCCGAGCAAACCCGCATGGACACGGCTCCGCTGTTGGCACTGGAGGCCGCGCTGGCGCGTTCCCTCGGCAACGGCCATGGCGACTGGGATTATTCGGCGCTGTACGAGAGCCTGGTTGAAGGACGGTAAGGAAAGTGCGGAGTGCAGAATGCGGAACCCCGCGCCGCACCAAGCACTTCGCACTTCGTTCACACCGCACACTGAGCTGAGCGGCCGAGACCGCGCCGTCACACAGCCGAGCGACACCAATGGACCTACCCTTCACCCATAAGCCCGGCCGCCGCGAGCGGCATCTGCGGCGGCTGCATGAGAACCCGCTGTTCGGCTGGCCGCCGCGGGAGGTAGAGCCGCAGGCCCTGCTGGCGGCGCAGAAGGCGGATCATGACGACATGGTCGCGTTCCGCGACCACTTTCGGGCACTGATCCAGCGCGCCGTCGATCTGCCGCCGGACGCCGGCAGCGACGAGGTGCTTGGGCTCAAGGAGGCGCTGGAGCGCGGCTATGAGCAGACCTTCGGGCTGCCGGAGGACCACGCCGAGGAGCGCGCCGCACTGAAGCGCCTGATCGACCTGACGATGAAGGCCATCCGGCGCCAGGCCGGCGCTGATCCCTTGGCACGGCAGGAGTTGGACGACGAAGAGGCCGCTCGGGCCATCCACTTCCGCCTGCTGGAGCAGCCCCTGATCGCAGACCTGCTGCATCCGGAGAGCCCCATCGGCCCGCAGGAGCTGGTGCCGGCACTATTGTCGGCGAGCGAGGCCGAGGCCGCAGCGGCCTGCGAGCTGTTCGATGCGGCGCAACTGGCACAGATCGCCGCCAGCGCCGACGCGCTGATGGAACGCCTGAGTGCGGCCGGTGCCGCCACCGAAACGGCCGCGGCCAGGCTCGCCGGGCTGCGGCTCGCGCTGGCCGGCAGCGGTCCCGGCAGGACGCGATGAGCGCCGGTTCCAGAGAGTCCAAGCCGGGAGCGCGGACCATGACGCGGCTGTCGGCCTGGCTGGTCACCGGCTGCCTGCTGGCGTCCGCGGCCGCCGCCGGACCGCCACCGGCGGCCGTAGACGCCCCTGCGGCCCCGCCGGCGCCCCCGGTGCTCGACGACTGGCTGCCCCAGACCTGGTGGCAGCCCATCGATATCGTCACCGGGCGGGTCGACGGCGACGCGCTGGACGACATGGTTGTGGTGCTGGAGCGCCCCGCCGACGCCCCGGAGGACCCGCGCTGGCAGCAAGGCTCCCGCGCCCTGTTCGTGCTGTTCCAGGACCCGGACAGCGGTTGGCGCGCGGGGCCCCTGGTGCCCGGCATCCTGCCTTGCGCCACCTGCACGGGCACATTGAGCGGCGTCACCGAATCGGCCATCTTCGACCTCGACATTCCTGAGCCGGGCATCATCGAGGTCGCCTGGGTACATCGCCGTTTCAGCACCAAGGCGGTGCGGCTGCGCCTGGGCTGGGATGAGGACCGGGGCGACATCGTGCTGCTCTCCGACGACGTCAGTGTCCACAACCCCTATGCCGGCCGTTCGCGGGTGCGCCGCGACTACCGCCGCGGGCTGATGTGGGTGGACGGAAAGCCGCAGAGCATCCCGCCCCGGACCATCCCGATGGAGCAGGTTTCGGCTGACGCCTATTGAGGCGCATGCAGCACGCCCGCAGTCGGGCGGCTCATTCAGGACTGCAGCCGCACCGCCCTTGGGGCCGGTCAGTCTCCCGCAGCAGCCTTCTCCAGTTGCGCCAGCCTGACCTCCAGCGCCTCGATGAGCTGCTGCTGGCGCCCCATCTGCCTGACCAGCTCGGGCAGCCTGCCCAGCGCCGCCTGCTCGCGCAGATAACGCTTGACCGGCCTGGCGGGCGTGCCGCTGATGGCGGAGCCCGGCGCCACGTCGTTGGTGACGCCGGCCTGGCCGCCGATGCGGGCACCGGCACCGATGTCCAGATGGTCGGAGATTGCCGCCTGGCCGGCCACGACGCAGCCGCTGCCGATGCGCGTGCTGCCGGCGATGCCGCTCTGAGCGACCATGATCACATGCTCGCCGAGACGGACGTTGTGGGCGATCTGCACCAGGTTGTCGATCTTGCTGCCGCGGCCGACGACGGTGATCCCCAGGGTTGCCCGGTCCACGCAGACGTTGCAGCCCAGCTCGCAGTCGTCCTCGATGACGACGACGCCGAGCTGCGGCACCTTGCGATGGCGCTCACCGTCCCACCGGTAGCCGAATCCATCGCCGCCGATGCTGGTACCGGCATGGATGACGCAGCGGTCGCCGATCCGGGAGCCGCGCTGGACGCTGACATTGGCATGGAGCCGGCACTCGCGGCCCACCACCACCTCCGGCCCCAGGTAGACATTGGCGCCGATGAAGCTGCGCTCGCCGACGCGCACACCGGCCGCCAGCACGGCGCCCGGCGCGACCGTCACGCCGCCGCCCAGCACGACACTGGGATCGATGCTGGCGTCGGGATGGACGCCGGTATAGTCCGGCGGCGGCAGGAAGGTCTCGGCGATGACGAAGAAGGCCTGCCGCGGGTCCGTCACACGGATCACGTTGGCCGGCGCCGGGTCGGGATAATCCAGCGGCACCAGCACCGCCGCCGCACCCGATGCGGCGACGGCCCCGAACTGGGCCGCCGATTCGGCGAAACAAAGATCGCCGGCACCGGCATCGGCCAGCGTGGCGACGCCGGTCACGGCGGTCGAGGGCAGAGTGGGCGGCGCGATCCCCAACCGCTCGCAGATCTCGGCGCAGGTCAATGTCATTGGGCCTCCTCGGGCAGTGGACGTGGATGGAAGCTGGTACGGCCGCAGGCGGCGGCGCAGTGCTCGTGAACGATCGCCCGCCGCGTCGCCAGGGTGCCTTCGCTCGCGCGCGCAGACATCCACGGCAGGCCGCTGGATTCCGTTCGGGCTCTCAGGCCGCCGGCAGCTGAAGCCATTCCGACAGCTGCGCCTGTGCCGCTTCGAGGCCGCTGCGGCTGGTGGCCGAAAATGCCAGGACATCGATGGACACGGCACTGCCGGCAACGGCCCGGCGGACGCTGGCGACGGTGCTCTGCACGGCCCCGCGCTTGAGCTTGTCGGCCTTGGTCAGCAACAGCAGCAGCGGCAGGCCGCCCCCGGCGCCCCAGTCGATCATCTGGCGGTCCAGCTCGCCGAGAGGATGGCGGATGTCCATGACGACAACCAGGCCGCGCAGAGATTCGCGCTGACTCAGGTAGCGGGCCATCAGGCCCTGCCAGCGCTCCTTCACCGCCAGCGCAACCCGCGCGAAGCCGTAGCCCGGCAGGTCCACGAGGCGGCGCTCGTCGTCGATCCGGAAGAAGATGAGCTGCTGGGTACGTCCCGGCGTCTTGCTGGTGCGCGCGAGTGCCTTCTGGTGACAGATGGTGTTGATGGCGCTGGACTTGCCGGCGTTGGAGCGGCCGGCGAAGGCGACCTCGCGGCCGCTGTCCGGCGGTGTCCCGGCCAGATCGGCGGCGGCGGTCAGGAAGGCCGCACGCTGGAAATCGGGATTCATGTCAGCCGTGCAGGTGATCCCACAGGCGCGAGGTCCAGGAGCGTTTCTTCAGCCGCGGCAGGCTGCCGGACTCGGTGAAATAGCGGGCGTATTCCTGATCGCTCTCCATGATATGCCTGGTCAGCCAGCCCTTGAGAAAGTCCATCAGCTCGAAGTCGATGGCGGTCTCGCCGTTGTCGACCTTGCGGCGCAGCGCGTTGACCTGCACGATCAGCTCACGGTGCTCCTGCTTGTGGGCGTCGTAGTCCGGAAAGCCCAGGAGCTGCATCAGGCTCTCCTCGACGGCGAAGTGGATGCGCGTATATTCGGCCAGTCGGGTCAGGATGGATTCGACGACATCGCGGCCGCGCCGCTCTTCGATGGCGGCATGCATCTCGTTGATCAGGCCGACCAGCACCTTGTGCTGGGCGTCGAGCTCGTCGACGCCGACGCTGAGGGCATCGGACCACTCCACCAGCTTGCTCATGTCCTCTCTCTCCCCCGTTTGTTTGCCGTGAACCGGCTGTTTCTGTTGTCGTCGTGCCGGCGCCGGTGTCAGCCGGCGTCGCTACGCTGCCAGTGGCCGGAACGGCCGCCGGACTTCTCGGTCAGGCCGACCGCATCGATGATCATGCCGCGATCGACCGCCTTGCACATATCGTAAATCGTCAGCAGCCCTACCTGCACGGCGCACAGGGCCTCCATCTCCACACCGGTGGGACCGCGGGTCTCGACCGTCGCGCGGCAGCGCACACCGGGCAGGTCCGGCAGCGGCTCGAGCTCCACGTCGACGCGGGTCAGCGCCAGCGGATGGCACAGCGGCACCAGGTCCGCCGTGCGCTTGGCGCCCATGATCGCGGCGATGCGGGCGATGGCGAGGACGTCCCCCTTGGCGTGCCCGCCGCTGCCGATCAGCGCCAGGGTCTCCGGGCGCATGCGGATCAGGCCCGCGGCGACGGCACGCCGGTGCGTGGACGGCTTGTCGCTCACGTCCACCATGCGGGCGTCGCCGTCGGCCGTGAAGTGTGTCAGCTCGCTCATTTCGTGACCGCGTCGTTCGCTATACCGTGAAGATGCCGGCGCGAGGCGGGCCGCAGCCGATCGCACGGGCCACCTGCCAGTCTAGCGAATTCGGGGCCGGCATGGCGGCGCGGAACGCCGGTCGCGGGACCGGCGGGGTGACAGATCGCACCCGGTGGGCGATCCTGTCGTCGCGTGATCCATTGAACGGGCAGTACCGCCGAGGTCTCATCGTGACTCTGACCCTGATCATCGTGCTCGCGGCCATCGTGGTCGCCGCGCTCTATGCGACGGCCATCTACAACAACCTGGTGCGGCTCAAGCACGCGGTTGCCAAGGCCTGGTCCAATATCGACGTGGTGCTGAAGCAGCGTCACGACGAGCTGCCCAAGCTGGTGGCGGTATGCCGGGAGTACATGCGCCACGAGCGCGAGACGCTGGAGCAGGTGGTCCGCGCCCGCGGCGCGGTGGGCGCCGCCCGCGAGCGCGGGGACCTGCGCCGCCTCGGCAGCGCCGAGACCGAGCTGCGCAGCGGCCTGGATCGGCTGTTCGCGCTGGCGGAGGGCTTCCCGGAGCTGAAGGCGGACCGCGGCTTCCAACAGCTGTCGGGGCGCATTTCGCAGCTGGAGGAGACCATCGCCGACCGCCGCGAGCTCTACAACGACAGCGTCAACCTGAACAACGTGCGCCTGGAGCAGTTCCCGGACACACTGATCGCGCGGCTGTTCGGCTTCCGTCGCGCCGAGCTGCTGGAGTTCGCCGATGCCCGCCAGGACGTGGACATCGCCGCGCTGTTCCGTTGAGACCCGCGCGAGCGCCGCTGATCCGGCCACGCATCCCCGTGCTCGAGCTCTTCGCCGCATCCGCCCGCAACGCCGACCCGGTGGCCTTCTGGATCGCCGCCCTGCTCGCTGCCGGCGTTGCGGTGCTCGGCCTGCGGCGCGGCCTGCGCGCCTTCTGGCAGCTGCGCATCATCGTCGACACGCCCACCGCCCGCATCCGTTCCGCGCCCCAGGGCTACATCGAGCTTCAGGGACTGGCTCACGCGCGGAACCGGCTGGTCGCGGCGCCCCTGACCGGCAGCCCCTGCGTCTGGTTCCGCTACCGCGTCCAGGAGCGCCGCCGCGGCAGCCGCAACGACCACTGGGTCACGGTCGAGCACGGCGACGCCGGCTGTGGGTTCCTGCTCGACGACGGCACCGGCCGCTGCCTCGTCGATCCCGCCGGCGCCGAGATCAGGTGCCGGGACCGGCAGGTCTGGTACAGCGCCAGCCGCGGCGGCCACGCCGGCGCCCCGTCCGGCCTCGGCGCCCTGTTCAGCGACGGGCGCCGATACCGCATGACCGAGGAACGCATCCGCGACGGCGAGCCGATCTACCTGCTCGGGCGCTTCGAGACGCCGCGGCGCGGGCCGCGGGAACAGCAGCGCCTGACCCGCCAGCTGCTGGCGCAGTGGAAGCGCGATCCGCAGCGGATGCGGGTCTTCGACCGGGACGGCGACGGCGAGATCGATCCTCAAGAATGGGAGGCGGCGCGCTCCAGGGCCGCGCGCATCGCCGCCCGTTCGGAGCAGAGGCTGAGCCGGGAGCCGCCGCTGCCGGTGGCGGGTGGCACCGGCGACCCGCGTCACCCGTTCGTGATCTCCACCGAGGGTGAGCGGGCCCTGGCCGGGCGGCTGCGCTGGTACGCCTTCGGCGGCACCCTGCTCGGTGCGCTGCTCGGGGCCGCGGCAACGCTGGCGCTGGCGGCCCGGATCACCGGCAGTGCATGAAGCTCAGGACTTCGGCGGCACGTAGCCCTCCGGCATCACGGCCCCCTCGCCGAAGAAGTACTTTTCCATTTGCTCCTCCAGGAAGGAGCGGGCCCTGGGGTCCATCGGGCTCAGCCGGTTCTCGTTGATCAGCATGGTCTGGTGCTTGAGCCAGTCGGCCCAGGCCTGCTTGGAGACGTTGTCGTAGATGCGCTTGCCGAGCTCGCCGGGATAGGGCTGGCGGTCCAGACCTTCGGCCTCGCGGCCGAGCTTGACGCAGTTCACCATGTGGGTCATCGGGGGTCTCCTGAGCTCTCGTCGAAAAGGTCGCCGACCTGGCATCCGGTGCGGCCGGCGGCCTCGTCGAGCAGGCGGCGGATCGGCGCCGGCAGTCCGACGGCGCCGGGGGCGGCGGGATCGGTCCAGCGCAGGCCGTCGTCGTCGGCAACCGCGCCCACATCGGCGGCGAGGTGGATCGCCAGCGGCTGGATGTCCAGGTGGAAGTGGCTGAAGGTATGCCGGCGCAGCGGCAGCATTTCAAGCCGCGCCACCGGCACGCCGAGGCGGTCCCGGCACCAGTCTCGCGGGTCCTGGTCCGGGCCGGTCTCCGGCGGCGTCCACAGTCCGCCCCAGATGCCGGCCGGCGGCCGGCGCTGCAGCAGCACGGCCCCGGCCGGATCACGCACGAGCAGCATGCGGGTGCGGCGCACGGGCAGGACCTTGCGCGGTTTCGGCGCCGGATAGTCCAGCACCTGGCCCCGGGCCAAGGCGCTGCAGCCGGGCGCCAGCGGGCAGCGGCCGCAGGCCGGCGCGGCGCGGGTGCAGAGGGTGGCGCCCAAATCCATCATCGCCTGGTTGTAGGCCGCCACGCCGGCGGCGGGCGTCAGCGCCTCGGCGAGCCGCCACAGCTCGGCCAGCACGACGCTGCTGCCGGGCCAGCCGGGCACGGCGAAGCAGCGCGCCAGCACCCGCTTGCAGTTGCCGTCGAGAATGGCGTGGCGCTGGCCGCAGGCCAGGGACAGCACCGCACCTGCCGTGGAGCGGCCGATGCCCGGCAGGGCCCGGGCCTGCTCGATGTCGCGGGGGAATTCGCCGCCGTGCTCGGCGGCGATGACCCGCGCCGCGCGGTGCAGGTTGCGGGCGCGGGCGTAGTAGCCGAGCCCGGACCACAGGTGCAGCACCTCGTCCACGTCCGCCGCCGCCAGCGCTGCGAGGTCCGCAAACCGGTCCATGAAGCGCTCGAAGTACGGAATGACGACGGCGACCCGGGTCTGCTGGAGCATGATCTCCGAGACCCAGACCCGGTACGGCGTCGGCTCGCGCTGCCAGGGCAGGTCCCGACGGCCGTGCGCCGCGAACCAGTCCAGTACGGCGGCGGCGAAGGCATCGGGCTGCCACAGGTGCGAAGAAGCCCCCATCAGCGCCCGAACAGCCCCTGCAGGCCCTTCTCCAGGCCCTCGCGCAGGCCGGGGATGCCGGTGCGCTCCTCCAGCTTGTCGAGCCAGCCGCCATGGCCGTTGACGCGGTCGTCCAGCGCGCGGCGGGCGGCGGCGCGCAGCGCGGCCCCCACGTCCACGTCCCAGTCGGGGTGGGACCAGTGACCGGCGACACGGATCGGGATCGGCACGCCCTCCAGCTCGCGGATGCCGGCGCCGTTGGGCGGCTCCACCAGGACCGCCTCCAGGCTCAGGTCCAGCCGCTCGCTGGCGACGTCGACGGAGCCGCCGCCGTCCAGGTTCATCACCGGCGAGCGGGCGCTCAGGTCGTCGCTGTGGAAGACGCCGTCCTTGCCGCGGGCGCTGGCGGTGAGCGTGGCGAAGCCGGCGGCATCATCGCCGCTGTCACCGATGATGCGGCGGATGTCGAAGCCGGTGAGGTCGCCGTCATGCAGCGCCAGGCTCACCCGTCCGCCGAGGCTGCGCCGCAGCGCCATCGCATCGGCGCCGTGGGCGCTCAGGTCCAGCCCGAAGCCGCCGCGTCCGGTCACCGGCGCCTGGCCGGAGGCGTCGGCCAGCAGCGGCCCGATCCGGATGTCATCGGCGGTCGCGTCCAGGGTCAGCGCAACCGGAGTCTTCCGCGCCGGCAGGTTGCCCGCGAGCCGCCCCTTGACCTGGCCGCCGTAGACGTCGGCCGCGGACAGGTCCGCCCACCAGTCGGCCATGTTCACCACGCCGACGCCGGTGAGGCCGGCATAGAGGAGCCGGCCGGCGCGCAGCTCACCGGCGGAGAGGCCCAGCGTCAGGGCGCCGGCGGGCTCCGGCAATGGCGGATCGGCGGTGGGCACCTTCACCCCGGCCGCCGGCTGCCAGGCGGGCGGGCCGGCCGGCTGGATGCCGAGATAGCGATCCAGGTCGAGGCGGTCCAGCGCCAGCGATGCGACGCCGGCCGGCCGCGCACCCCAGTGCATACCCAGGCGTGCGGCGCCGGCGGCCTGCGTGTCGTCCACCCGCAGCCGCAGCTCCTTCAACGAGAGCGCCCCATCGGCCAGCGCGAAGCGGGCCGAGCCACCGACCTGCCGCAGCGTGCCCGGCGCACCCGGCAGCGGCCCGAGGCCGGCGGCCTCGAGCCAGGCGCGCAGGTCGCCGGCGGGCATCCGAATCTGACCGGTGAGCACAGGTGCGCCCGGTCGCGGCGACAGCAGGATCTCGGCGTTCCCGGAGGTGCTGAGCCCGGCCGATGCCAGCGCGATGTCGTCGAAGGCCAGGGTCCCGTCGATCGGGCGCCAAGTCAGCTCCGCGTCGAGCTGCAGCGGCGGGCCATGGAGATTGCCGAAGATCATGCCGTCGCCGCTCAGCCGCAGCGGAGCGACGCGAACCACGGACAGATCGGCGGCCGAGCTCAGCATGCCGGACATCGTCAGCCGGCCGGCCAGATGCGGGCGCGCGCCGCCGAGGGCCAGACTGGCGTCGAGCCGGCCTTCCTGCCCCGGTGCAAGGGGACCGGCTCGAAGCTCGCCGTCCCG
>Ga0316578_10000659_pt1 | contig 12248 bp, 11 predicted proteins | sample J0NA_2_FD_203076 | JGI IMG/M metagenome (GOLD analysis project Ga0316578, IMG submission 203076) | Rhizosphere microbial communities from salt marsh grasses in Alabama, United States - J0-2_160517rDrC | ecosystem: Host-associated > Plants > Roots > Rhizosphere | place: USA: Alabama | collected... | reverse complement strand
TCGGATTCTGCCGGCAATGCGGCGTGTGCGTCGCATCGTGCCCTTCCGGCGCCGATATCCCGGCCATGATGCGGGCCCACATGTACGCCGCGCAGTACAGCGATTTCGAGAAGGCCAGCGATACGTACCGCGGCATCGAGCGGGGCAGGGGCGTCGAGGCGTGCAGGGGCTGCGGGACCTGCCGGGCCGTCTGTCCCCATGCGGTCCGGATCGCGGGGCGGATCGGCGAGCTGAAGATGCTGTACGCGTGATGCGCGAGGAGGAAGCAAGGAGATGCGGTCGATGAAGGTTCTCATTATAGGAAGCGGTGGACGCGAGCATGCCCTTGCCTGGAGCCTGGCCCGTTCACCGCAGGTGGAGACGGTGTTCGCCGCACCGGGCAACGCGGGGATCTCGCGCATCGGCCGTTGCGTGCCTGTCAAGGCCGGCGACCACGCAGCGCTGCTCGAGTTCGCAAAGAGGGAGAGGATAGACCTGACCGTCGTCGGTCCCGAGGAGCCCCTTGTGCGGGGGATCGCCGATCTGTTCCACCGGGAGAAACAGCGGATATTCGGATTCGACAGCAAGGGGGCCCTGCTCGAGGGCAGCAAGGTGTGGGCCAAGGAGTTCATGACGCGCTACCGCATCCCCACGGGGGCATACAGCGCATTCGACAATCACTGCGCGGCGCAGAGCGCGGTGGATGCGGGGACCCCGCCGTTCGTGATCAAGGCGGACGGTCTTGCCGCTGGGAAGGGCGTCATCATCTGCCGGACCCCCGAGGAGGCGCGCGCGGCGATCGAGACGATCATGCAGGAGAAACGCTTCGGCGCCGCGGGGGAGCGGCTCATCGTCGAGGAGTTCCTCGAGGGCCCCGAACTCTCCATTCTCGCCGTCTTCGACGGGAAGGACTACCGGCTCTTCGCGCCGTCGCAGGACCACAAGCGCGCTCATGACGGCGACACCGGACCCAATACGGGGGGCATGGGCGCGTACGCTCCGGTGTCGGTGGTCGACCACCGGCTCGAGGAGAAGATACGGATCGAGATCATCGAGCCGACACTGAACGGGATGCAGTCGGAGCGGATCGCCGGAGCCGGCGTCATCTACTTCGGCCTGATACTGACGGGACAGGGTCCGAAGGTCCTCGAGTACAACTGCCGCTTCGGCGACCCGGAGACGCAGGTGATCCTGCCGCTGCTGCGCACCGACCTGTTCGAAGTACTCTACGAATCGACGAACGCGAACCTCGAGAGCGTCGATTTCGAGACGAGCGACGATGCCTGCGCCTGCGTCGTGATCGCCTCGGGCGGATACCCCGGGTCATACGAGAAGGGGCTCGAGATATCGGGGATCAAGGAGGCGGAGCGGACGGGGTGCATCGTCTTCCACGCAGGCACGGAGCTGCGCGGCGGCCGGACGGTGACCGCCGGGGGACGGGTCCTCGGAGTGACGGCGACCGCGCCGACCCTGCGGGGGGCGGTCGACGCCGCGTACCGGGGTGTGGACGCGATATCGTTCGAGGGATGCTTCGCCCGCCGTGACATCGGATGGAGGGCACTGGAGGCGGAGCGGGCGCCGCAGAGCGGAGCGTAACGGAAAGGAGCCGACGGTGAGTGCGGAACTGCAGGTCGCGGTGCTTATGGGGAGCGAATCGGACCGAGAGGTGATGGAGATATGCCTCGGCGAGCTCGAGAAGCTCGGCGTGCGCTGTGAGCTTCGCGTATCGTCGGCGCACAGGATGCCGGATGCGACGAGGGAATACATCGCCGACGCGCAGCGCCGCGGGGCGAAGGTCTTCATAGCGGGGGCGGGCATGGCCGCCGCGCTGCCGGGATTCATCGCTTCCCTGACGACCAGGCCGGTGATCGGGATCCCCATCGCCAGCGGGATGCCGGACGGGCTCGACGCGCTGCTCTCGATGGTGCAGATGCCTCCCGGCGTGCCTGTCGCCACGGTCGCCGTCGGCAGGGCGGGGGCGAAGAACGCCGCCGTGCTGGCCGCCGAGATCCTCGCCCTCGAGGACCGGAAGGTCGAAACGGCGCTCGAAGAGATGCGGGGGCAATGGAGACGCCGCTGAACGGCCGCTTCGATCCGGAGACGATCGCGAGATGCGCCGCCCTGCTCCGCGGCGGCGGCGTGGCGGTCCTTCCCACCGACACGATATACGGATTTCACTGCGCAGCGGCGATCCCCCGCGCGGTCGGGCGTATCCGCCGGCTGAAGGGGCGCGAGGCGGGAGGGTTCATCCTGCTCGCCTCTTCGCTCGAGATGGCCGCCCGCCTCGTCTCGCGGTGGCCGGGACGTTCGCGCGAGATCCTCGCACGGCTCTGGCCCGGTCGCGTCACGGCGATCCTTCCCGCCTCCCGCTCGGTCGACGCCGCTCTGAGCCCCGGCGGGCGTGTCGCCGTCCGGGTGCCGCGGCAGGCGGCGCTGGCCGCATGTATCAGGGAGACCGGTCTGCCGCTCGTGTCGACGAGCGTCAACAGGAAGGGCGAGGCGCCTATGACGCGCATCGCCGAGATCCGTGCTACCTTTCCCGGGCTCGATGCATATATCGGAAGGAACGGTCCCGGCCCCCGGATCCCCTCGACCGTGCTCGATCTGACCGGGCCGGCGCCGGTCGTCGTGCGCGAGGGGGCATCGCTCGATACAGTGCTCGCCGCTGTCGGGAAGGAATGATCCGCCGCGCCTTCGCCCTCAGGAGAGCGCGCTGCGTAGAGCGTCGAGGAGCTGCTCGCTCCTGTACGGCTTCTGCAGGAATCCCGCGATGTTCTTCCCCACGAATCGCCGTGCGACCTCGCTCCCGCTGTATCCGCTCGAGAGGATCACCGGCACCTCGGGATCGATCTCCCTGATCTCGAGGAAGGTCTCCTCGCCGTCGGGGGAGGGCATCGTCAGGTCGAGCAGCACGCAGTCGACCTCTCCGGGCATTCCCCGCAGGAACTCTACTCCCGCCCGGCCGTCTCCCGCCGTATGCACGGTGAAGCCGGCCTTCTCGAGCATGCGCCGTGCCGTGACGAGGACGACCGCCTCGTCGTCTATCACGAGGAGCGTTCCCGTGCCGCGCCGCTGGCCTCCTCCGACAGGCCGTGCCTTTTTCGTCTTCGATCGATGTTCGGCGCGGGGGAAGACGACGGTGAAGGTCGTTCCCTCCCCGGGGCTGCTGACGATGCGTATCGCGCCGCCGTGGGAACGGATGATCCCGAGCACGGCCGACATGCCGAGCCCCCTCCCGGTGAATTTCGTCGTGAAGAACGGCTCGAAGATGCGAGGCATCGTCTGTTCGTCCATCCCGCATCCCGTGTCGGAGACCTCGATGAAGCAGTACAGGCCGGCGGAGAGCTCCGAAGGGGGGATGCAGTTCCTGAAGAAGTCCCGATCGAACCGTTTGGTGCCGGCCGAGAGTACTATCGTCCCCTCGCCATCGCCGAGCGACTCAGAGGCGTTCATGATAAGGTTCATGACGACCTGATGGATCTGCGCCGGATCTCCCTCGATGGTCGCCGGATCGCGGCCGAGCTCGTACCGCAACAGCGCCTTCTTCGAGATCGACGTCGACAGGATCTGCGACATGTCGGTGACCGTGCCTGTCAGGTCGATGTGCTCCTTGACGAAATGCCCCCGTCCCGAGTAGGCGAGCATCTGCATGCAGAGCTCCGAGGCCCTGCGCGCCGCCTGGTCGATGTCGCGGAGCGGTTCGAAGGCGGGCGAGGTATTGGAGAGCGAGGCGAGCGCGAGATCGGCGTTGCCCAGTATCGCGACGAGGAGGTTGTTGAAGTCATGGGCGATCCCGCCGGCGAGCACGCCGAGGCTCTCGAGCTTCTGGGAATGTCTGACCTGGGCCTCGAGCGCCTGTTTCTCCTGCTCGGCGCGTCTGCGTTCGCGGATGTCGCGCATGACGCCGTGGAGCGCCCGCACGGCTCCGTCCTCTATGATCGCCCGCGGAATGATCTCGACGGGGAACGGATCGCCCTCGCGCGGGATGAACAGGGCCTCGAAGGTACGCGCCCCGCCGTCACGGCTCTCGCTGATGATCGATTCCAAGATGCCGGAGACGATCTCGGGACCGTCGACGAAGTATCGGGAGATATGGGTGCCGATCACCTCCTCGGGATCGTATCCCCCGAAGGTGCTCACCGCCGGGCTGCAGTAGGTCAGCCGGCCTTCCGGATCGGTAGTGGCCACCACGTCGCGCTGTCCTTCGAGCAGCAGCCTGTGGTGCTCCTCGGATTCGCGCAGCATCGCCTCGGATCGCTTGAGGGGGGTGATGTCGCGCAGGTGCTCGATGACCCGGACCACGTTGCCGCTCGTGTCGAGGACGGGGTAGGCGCGCACATCGAGCCACATGTCCATCGTCGGTTCGTACCGCTCGATCCGCGCGGGCCGTTTCGTCTCCAGGGTCCTCGTCGTCGCGCAGACCTCGCACCGCTCGGTCCTCCCGATCAGTTCGAAGCACCGCCTGCCCGCCACCTGTTCCTGGGTCATTCCGAGGAACCGGTATCCCGCCTCGTTGTAGCGGATGATCCGGTGAGAGTCGTCCTGGATCCCGATCACGTCGGGGATCGCGTGGAACATCGTCTCGAGGATAAGGGTCGATTCGGCGAGCTCCCTCCGGCTCTCGCGCAGCTGATCCTCGATCTCGGCCTTCCCGGAGAGATCGATGACCACGCCGTGACCGGCCGTGACCTCGCCGTCGGGATTCAGACACGGACCGATCGCGACGAGTGCGGGAAAGGTCCGCCCGGTCGCGTCGGCCATCGTGAACTCCCCGCTGACTCCGATGCCGGACCTGTTCATCCTGGCGAAGAGCTCGGCGAAGCGCGGCGCCTCGCCTCCGGCGAAGAGGATCGTAGATTCTCGCCCGATGGTCTCTTCCGGCGTCCGGCGGAACAGCGAGACGGCGTCTTCTCCGTACCCGGCCACGACCGGGACGCCGCCGTCCATGCGGATGAAGATGAACGCCGCCTTTCCGCCCGTCTCCGATGATGGAAAAAGTTCGTCCATGACCCCTCCGGTATGATACCATGTCCGCGTGAGGCTGGAGAAGCCCATTATACCGCAGCCGCCCCCGAAGTGGAAGGGGGAGGGACCCGCGTGAGAGCCGTCGCTGTCGTCATCGCCGCGCTGCTGACCTGCTGCGCGCCTCACCGGGCGCCCGTCGGGGACGCCGCAGCGCAGATACGCCTCGTGTTGAACGACCAGGTCGAGGCGTGGAACGCCGGCGACCTCGACGGATACATGAAGGGGTACTGGCGCTCCGACTCGCTGAGCTTCCACGGGGGCACGCGCCTGATCAGCGGCTGGGACTCGCTGCACGCGATGTACGCCTCGGCCTATCCGGGGGAGCGCCGCGGCCGTCTCGCCTTCACCGATGTGGACGTGTCGATCCTCTGCGAAGACGCCGCGTGGGTGAGGGGGCGCTGGAACGTCGAGCTCCCCGATACTGTGAGGTCCGGGCGCTTCACCCTGATATTCAGGCGCACCGGCGACGGCTGGCGGATCGTGCACGACCATTCATCCTGACGGAGCGGGCGGCGCCGGCCGCCGGGAGGACTTATGCGCAGACTGCTTCTATTGCTGCTGGTGCTGGGAGCTGCCGCCGCGGCGTCCGGCGAAGAGCCCCCCCGCAACGTGATACTGATGATAGGGGACGGGATGGGAGTCACCCATCTCACCGCGGGGAAGGTGACCCGCGGTGTCCTGCAGATCGAGCGGATGCCTGTTGGCGGGCTGGCGACGACGTTCCCGATCGGATCGTTCGTGACCGATTCGGCAGCGTCGGGGACGGCCCTGGCGACAGGCGTCAGCACGATAAACGGCATGATCTCGATGACACCGGACGGCGAGCGTCCAGTGACCGTCCTCGAACGCGCCGAGCAGGCGGGGATGTCGACAGGGCTGGTCGTCACCTGCTCGATCACCCATGCGACTCCCGCCGTATTCGCCGCACACGTGCCGAGCCGGGTGATGGAGCAGGAGATCGCCGCTCAGCTCGCCGCCGGCGGCGTCGACGTCCTCTTCGGCGGAGGCTGGTCCTGGTTCGTTCCCGGAAGCGTCGAGGGCAGCCGGCGCAGGGACGATACCGACGCGCTCGCGCTGCTCGAGTCGCGTATGCCTGTCGTCCGGACGGCGGAGCAGCTGCGTTCTATAGGCGAGGTCGACGCGGCGGCCGCGCTGCTTGCGCCGGGGCATCTTCCCGGGGCCGCAGAGCGGGAGATGAGTCTCGCCGAGATGACCGGCCGTGCCATAGAGATACTCTCCCGCAACGGCGCGGGTTTCTTCCTGATGGTCGAAGGATCCCAGATAGACTGGGCGGGGCACGACAATGATTCCGGCTCCCTCATAGCGGAGACGATCGATTTCGACGAGGCGGTGGGCGTGGCGCTCGACTTTGCAGCGGGGGACGGACGGACGCTCATCGTCGTCACGGCCGACCACGAGACGGGCGGGTACGCGCTCCTCGACGGCTCGGTCGAAGACCGGGCCGTCACGCGGGCGGCGTTCGCCACCGACGGACATTCCGCGTCGATGGTCCCGATCTTCGCCTACGGACCGGGAAGCGTCCCGTTCGGAGGGATCCACCCGAATACCTTCATCGGGGCTCAGCTGAAACTGTACATGGAGCGGTGAGGGCCGCAGAGGATGACAGCGGCCGGTGCGTCGATCGTGCCGGCTATGTATGAAATACTTGACAATATGTTAAAAAATACTTACAATATGATTGAAAAATAATACACCATGGCCCGATGAGGAGGTCTTCATGACACAATCGACGCAGAGGGCGGCCGGCCGGCTCTTGATCTGGGTCCCCGTCCTTGTCCTGTTCCTCGCGGTGTTCTTCGGCGGGAGCGGCCCGTCCGGGTTCGCTCACGACCGCGCCAGGATCGTCGCGGGAGCGGCGATACTGGCGGCCGGGTATCTCTCGTTCTTCGTCATGATGATCGCGACGGGGTCCGGGCGTAAAAACGCCGGGACCGTCAGGGACGAACGTGACGATCGCATCGAATCACGCTCCGCGGGGCTAACGCTCAGCGTCTGTCTCGCATACGTCTTCGTTGTGAGCATCGGCCTGTGGACCGTGTTCCAGGACGAGGGCGCGGTCCCGGCGGGATGGTTGTGGTTTCTCGCCTACACGACGATATTTCTCTCGATGATCGTCCATGCCGCGGCGGTCCTGTCGTCGGGGCGGGGAGGAGGGACAGATGGCGAAGGCTGAGATCACCAACGTGGTCCGGCGTTTGAGGTTCGAGGACGGCGAGATGACGCAGCAGGAGCTCGCCGACAGGGCGGGATGCACGCGGCAGACGATCGTCTCACTCGAACAGGGGAAATACGTCCCGTCACTCGCGCTGGCCTTCAGGATCGCCCGAGTTTTCGGTGTATCGCTCGAGGAGATATTCCAGTATGCTGAGCGACGGGTGCGGTCCGAATAGGGCACGGTCGCTGCGTGTAATCGATATGTATCAGTGCAGGCGGACATCGTCCCCGAAAGGATGTGGATCATGATACCGTTTCTCTCTCGTCCGTTCGCAGTAGTTCTCTGCGCCTTTCTGCTCGTATCGCAGACCTTCTTCCCTTCATCGGCCGCTACCGCCGCGGACTCCGGTCCGGACATCGTCGGTGACTGGTACGGCGATCTCAGCTACGCGGGGCTGAAGCTCCGCATCGTCTTCCGCATCAAGCAAGACGAGACGGGGGCGCTGCATGCCGTCATGGACAGCCCCGACCAGGGGGCGAAGGGGATCGCTGTCGCAGGCGTCTCGTTCGACGGTGACAGCCTCTTCATCGAGGTGCCCTCGGTCGGCGGACGCTATGTCGGCGCGGCAGTCCCGGACAGCGCGATGATCGACGGCGAATGGAGACAGTCCGGTATGGCGCTCCCGCTCAGTCTGCAGCGCGGGGAAGGCGAGCTTCGGCGGGTCCGGCCGCAGGAGCCCGTCCCCCCGTATCCGTACACGGCCGAAGATGTGACTATCGAGAACGCAGCCGCAGGTGTGACCCTCGCCGGCACTCTGACGATCCCGCCGGGTGAGGGGCCGTTCCCCGCCGCGCTCCTCCTGACCGGCTCGGGACAGCAGGACCGGGACGAGACGGTCATGGGGCACCGTCCGTTCCTCGTGCTCGCCGATCATCTCACACGCGCGGGCATCTCCGTCCTCAGGTGCGACGACCGCGGGATGGGAGGGTCGACCGGTCCTTACAGTGATGCGACGAGCGAGGATTTCGCCGGCGACGCGGCGGCGGCGCTGTCCTGGCTGCGCGGGAGGGAAAGCACCGACCCGGCCCGCGCCGGATTGATAGGCCACAGTGAGGGAGCGCTGATCGCGGCGCTGGCGGCGGCGGGCGGCGCGGATCCCTCGTTCATCGTCCTGCTCGCCGGTCCGGGCCTGCCGGGATCGGAGATTCTTCTCGAGCAGAACCGCGTGCTCCTCTCCACGTCGGGAGCGTCCGCCGAACTGGTGCGAAAGCGCATCGAGCAGCTTCGTCAGGAGTATGCGATACTCGCCGAAGGATTGCCCGACGAGGAGACGATCGAGCGGATCGTCGCCGAATCGACCCCGTATCTCGAGCGGTACACCAGGGAGGAACGCGAGGCGTTCAACTTCAGCGAGGAGAACATCGCCCTGCGGGCGCGTCAGCTCGTCAAGCCGTGGTACCGGTTCTTCATGTCGTACGATCCGGCGGCGGCCCTGCGGAAGGTCTCCTGCCCGGTCCTTGCCGTGGCCGGCTCGAAGGACCTGCAGGTGGAGCCCGAAAAAAACCTCGCCGCGATACGCCGGGCGCTCGAGGAGGGGGGCGACATCGATGTGACCGTCGTGATGCTCCCCGGCCTCAATCATCTCTTCCAGACTGCCGACACGGGACTGCCGTCAGAGTACGCCCAGATAGAGGAGACATTCGCCCCGGCGGCGCTCGACACGGTCACCGCCTGGATACTCGAACGGTTCGGGAGGGAAAAGACCCGCTGATGGGAGCGAGGCAGAAAACGGGGCTCGTGCTCGGACCGGCGCTCTTCGCGCTCGTGATGCTCCTTCCGCGCCCCGACGGGATGGATCCGGCGATGCAGCGCGTCGCCGCCGTCGCCCTGCTGATGGCGTCGTGGTGGATCTGCGAGTCGATCCCGCTGGCGGCGACGGCCCTTCTCCCCGTCGTGCTCTTTCCCGCTCTCGGAGCGATGAGACCGTCTGCGGCCACGGCGCCGTACGCAAACCACCTGATCTTCCTCTTCCTCGGCGGGTTCCTCATCGCCGTCACAATGGAACGGTGGGAGCTGCACCGGCGGATCGCGGTGAAGACGATCCGAGTCGTCGGGCGGGGTCCGGCCAGGATCATCCTCGGATTCATGATCGCCTCGTCGGTGCTGTCGATGTGGATCAGCAACACGGCGACGGTGATGATGATGGTCCCGATCGGGCTCGCCGTCATACGGCACGCCGAATCGTGCGTCGGCGGCGACGGCGGGAGGGACGCGGCCCGCGAGGATATGACAGGCCGTTTCAGCCCGGCGCTGATGCTGGGGATCGCCTATGGCGCCTCCATCGGCGGAGCGGCGACACTGATCGGGACCCCTCCCAATGTGATACTCGCCGGGTACATCGAGCGGACGTGGGGGGTTCAGGTCAGTTTCGCCTCGTGGATGGCGTTCGGCGTCCCGCTGGCGGTAGTGATGCTCGTGATCGCCTGGCTGATCCTCACCCGGGTCGCGTTCCGCCTGCGCGGATCGGCCTTCGACGCCGGGATGACATGCATAGAGGAGGAGGCCCGTTCGCTCGGCCCGCTGCTGCCGCAGGAGAAGCGGGTCCTGGCCGTATTCGTCTGCGTCGCGGCGGCATGGATCGGGCGCGGATTCATAGGCCCGGTCAGGGACAGGATCGCCGACTCGACGATCGCCGTCGCCGGGGCGCTCGCGCTCTTCCTGCTCCCATCGGGGCGGGGGAACGGGGAGCGTCTCCTCGACTGGTCGACGGCATCGCGCATACCGTGGGAGGTGATCATCCTCTTCGGAGGCGGTCTCTCGCTCGCAGGAGGCTTCGCCCAGACGGGCCTGGATCTCTGGATCGGCGAGCGGCTGACAGTCCTCGGCGGGGTCGATCAGACCGTGCTCATCGCGGCGGTCGTCCTGCTGTCGTTCTTCCTCACAGAGGTCACATCCAACACGGCCACGGCGGCGATGATGCTCCCCGTGATCGCGGGGCTCGCCCTGTCGATGTCGATGCATCCCTTCGGTCCGCTGATAGGTTCTTGCATCGCTTCGTCTTACGCATTCATGCTGCCCGTGGCGACCCCCCCGAACGCGATCGTCTTCGGCTCGCGTCGCGTCACGATGCTCCAGATGATCAGGGCGGGAGCCATGCTGAACCTGATCGGATGGATCCTGATCGTCATCACGGTGACCCGTCTGTTGCCGATCGTATGGGGGATCGATCTCAGTTCGGTCCCGCACTGGGCGACGGGCGGCTGATCATGGGGAAATACCAACTAACCTTATAAGTAATAAGACGATACATCCTCATGTCTGCGCATTTTTTGCTTGAATGCCGATGCCGAGGGAGATATACTTTGTGACGTATCCGCAATAGGAAACGGGATATCTGAAGCGAGTTCATCTATAGGGGAAGAGATGGGGCCGTGTCCCTGGGCACGGACCGCTTCGGATGCATCATCGTTTCCGCCTCGAAGGAGTCCAACGCAATATCCGCTGCGCAGCCTCGCCACGAGTGTAGTGGATGACTGTCTCAACAAGGAGGTGATGTGTCTATGCGGTCAGTGTCAACTGCCGTCATCGCCGTTCTGCTCGTGTCCTGCCTGATATCGGGCGCGCAGTCGGGTCAGTTCACGCTGGCTATCACGCAGGTCTGGCAGCACAAGGATACCAACATGCTCTGCATCCCCGGGGCCGACCCGACCATCCATGCTTGGAACCACGCGATCGTCTGCATGCATTGCGGCACATACTGCGCGCCGGCTGCCTGCTCGATGTACGCGCTCTACTTCGGAGCCGCTCCGCCGAACACAGACCAGGATCACATCTACGACAACGCGAAGCTCTCCGGCGGGGAGATCATCGGCAACGGCATGCTCGAGACCCACGCGCTCGGGATGTACGCCGGCACGGCGATGAAGCCCCCCGAGATCCAGACGGCATTCCAGTACGCGGTGGGGATGTGGCCGACCCAGTGGGGGCCCATGGGCTCGCCGTTCCCCCTGCTCACCCCGATGATGGTGATCACCCTGATCCACGGCAACAACCCGATACTGTGGATCGACATGGGGAACTGGCCGTCGGACCAGCAGACGATACCGGAAGAGCTGTACTACGACTCGGGGCACTGCAAGATCATAGCCGGCTACGATGACATGAACACGGCGGACTTCGCGGACGACCAGTACCTGATATACGATCCCTGGCCGAACTCCGGCTCGCCGTACTGGCTCCCGCAGGCGCAGGTGATAGACGTCGTCGACATCTACCTGAGCATCTGGGACGGGATCTCGAACGAGGACTCGAGCTGGGGCGCCATCAAGAGGCTCCTCGGCCGCTGACGGCCCGGATTCGCGATCACTGTGCGCCCTTAGAGCGGGCGGCTCCTGCCGTCCGCTCGATCTTTCTCCGCGATAAAACCTGGAACTGCATGACCGCCGGCTACGTATACCTGATAGGGAGCGGCGGGACCCCACCTGCGCCGGAATCACACGAAGAGGAGATCTGTCGGCCTTTGACATGAGGAGCGTACGCGGCGTGCGCCCGACGGTGACGAGGCGGGGGCGGTAAGAGGTGACAGCGCGGGTGCTCTCCCGCGTCTTCCGGGTCCGCACGGCGCGGCGGCCCGGATGCGGGCGGGGACGGACATCTGTCCGGTCCCCGTCCGCTTTTTATGTGAAATCCGTTAATCCGTTGCGTGGAAACCCCGTGCGCGCTAGAATCGTACTCCGTCCATGATCGGCAGGCGGACATTCACGAGAGAGGAAAGATCTTCTATAAAAATGAGTGAACTTCCCGGAAATGCAAACAGGACCGTGCGGCTGATGCGCGCCGCCGGTTGCGCCGTCGCGGCGGCGATCCTCGCCGCAGCGATATCCGGCGCCGCCGCCGGGGAACGCCCCGAAAAGCTCTCTCCGGAAGAGCTGACCGGACTCCTCGACATTTCCGGACGATCGGTGCATTACGGAAGCCTCATGATCTCCGCGGGCGACACTATATCAGGTCCGCTCATCGTCATCTACGGATCGCTCGATCTTCAGGACGGCGCCCTCGTTGCGGGAGA
>Ga0316578_10000658_pt1 | contig 12255 bp, 9 predicted proteins | sample J0NA_2_FD_203076 | JGI IMG/M metagenome (GOLD analysis project Ga0316578, IMG submission 203076) | Rhizosphere microbial communities from salt marsh grasses in Alabama, United States - J0-2_160517rDrC | ecosystem: Host-associated > Plants > Roots > Rhizosphere | place: USA: Alabama | collected... | reverse complement strand
TCGGATACCAGCCAGCTGCCGCCATTCGATATCTGTCTTTCCTCGTTCCACTTCAGCGATCACAAAGAACTTATCATCTTTGGCTTCTCCCCAATCAACCCGCTCGATTGAACCCGGATAGATTACCGGGGGATGGGAGTCCTCGTTCAAATTTTGTGGCCTGTGGATATGTCCCAGGGCGACGTAATCAAGGCGTGGATCGCGTACAAGCGCTCCAGGCAATACCAGATCCGTTCCCAGCATGACAGTCCTCTCTGCACCGTATTTAGCACCCTGGACTGAAGCGTGGGCGGTGAGCACAACAGGTAAACCCGGTTCGAGCTGCTCGAACCATCGCTCGACGAGCTCCGTTAAACGTGACTCTAACTCTTCATATACCTGTCCCGGTTGGGTGGCACCGGGTTGTACTCCCAGGTGAGCCAGTAACCCGGAACGTGAAATCCAGGGTAAAGCCATAATTTGTAGTTGAACACCACTGATATCCTCTGGTTTCAAGAAAGATGGCTGGCTGATCACATGCACATGTGGTACTTCCAGGGTGTTGAATTCTTCGATGGCGTGTGCCCTTCCCAGCGCGGGGGACAAATCGTGATTGCCAACCAGCAGCAGCGTGGGAATGCCAGCTTTTGATAAGCGAAAGATGCGTCTTCCCCATTCTCGCTGGAAGGTCGGTGCAGGGTTGCGGTCTTTGTAAGCATCACCTGCGAACAAGACCAGGTCAACCTTTTCCTGAATAGCGGTATCAACGATTGAATCCAGAGACTTAAGAAAGTCGATCACGCGGAAAGGCAATCCGCTTTCTGGATCACGGCGTCCATAGTTTGCTATATCGATGTGTGCATCTGCGAAGTGTAATATGGTCACCAAGATATTTATCCTTCGACCCCCAAGCGTGCCAATTGATCCCACCCAGGACCGAAATTGGGATTCAAACGGACTGATTCACGAAAATCATCGATGGCTCCTGGTAGATCTCCTAAGGCTTCCCGGGCCAAAGCGCGCCAATAAAAACTCTCTTCCAAAACGGGTTTACTGATCGTATCATTCAAGGTGGTATCTGCCAGATCGATCACATCCTGGTAGCGACCGGTGTAATAATAAGCCCAATAAGGCCAGGTCTGATACCACATGATGCGGTAGGGACGCTGATCATCATCTTCCAGTTGGGCATACAAGCCGAATGCGCGGTCAAACGCTGCTGCAGCATCTGCATACTGCAGCAAGTTGACATGGCTTGTACCTTCATTAAATTGGGCAAAAAATTGATCAATACCATCCAGGGTCTGGAGTTCTGCCTGGGCGATTTCTAAAGCATGCTGATCTGACCAGGCAGGATCCGCCCAGGGCCCGAGTGCGGCCAGCACTTCGTTTCCCATTTCTTGCGGGTAAACGATCAACAGGGTGTAATTAAAAGATCGCCAACCCTGATTAAAATCCTCGTAGCTGATGTGGTAATTCTGGCCGCCATCGACGTAGGTGTCCTGGACAATAAATTCACCCCGGGTATCATCGTAGCCATTGATAAATTGGTAGTGCCCCAACCAGCCCAGATGGCCGGTATAGTCGTATTCATAATAACCTTTCTCAGCTACAACCGGGAAACCAGCTGCCAGCATGCGTTTGATCAGTTCTATATCTCCTCCCATTCGCACCATGGCAGCCATACCATCGGTCTGTGTCTCGACAAAATCCTGCATCTCGTATGGCATGACGTTCTTATCGTCATCGGAGGGTTTAATATATTCACCGACCACGTCCCGGTTTCCGTCCCAACCCCAGAAAGTAAGTGCCATCGACAGGTTGGCTGGCCCGCAGTAATTCCACCGGTTGTGCTGATCCTCGTACTTGACGCCTTCCAAGATGACCGATTCTGGCAGCGGAGTGGGCGTGATCGTTGCAGTGGGTGAAGGAAGAGGAGTGTTCGTTGGACCTTCAATGGTGGGGGTGATAGTTGAGCTGGGCGAAGGTGTGAGCGGAGAAACGGTCAGCGCTGGTAATGTTGCCTGCTCTTCCTGCTCCTGGGGGATAAAAACTGCTTCTTCTGGTGGGTTGAGAGCATATACGATGCGTGTGCGCAGCAGGTCGAGGCGCGGTGCGAGCCTGTTTTCAACCGCCGGAATGTTATACACCGCGATCAATAACAAGCATCCAAGTGAGATTATGAAAATGGCGGCAAAAATATACCTGCGCATAAGAAATTAATTACCTGTAGAATCAGTTCGCGTCAATACCCAGCTCTTCCAGGGTAATTTGAGCGGGGGTGTAGCGGGGGTTCAATTCCAGTGTTTTTTTGAGGTCGAAAACAGCCCCATTGAAGTCATCCAAAGCCAGCTTTGCCATCCCGCGCCAGTAGAAGGATTCTTCCAGGGTGTACTCACCCAGGGCGAAAAAGGTATTATTTGCCAGGTTGATGACGTCCTGGTAGCGTTGCATGTGGTAATACGCATCGTAAGGTCCATCCTGGTACCACATAACCCGCCAGGGTCTTTCATCTTCAGGGATGGTGGGATATACCGCGAAAGCCTGGTCGTAAGCAGCCGCTGCACCGTTATAATCATCAAGTGCCAGCAGGTTGCTGCCCAGGTTGAACCAGGCAAAATATAATTCACGCCCGGTGAGCTGCTCAATCTCCTGGCGCGCATTCTGGACAGCAGATGCGAAGTTTGTGTTGCGATCTGATTGAGGACCAAGAATGGAAGCTAGCTGATCACTGCGCTCTTTTGGATAGATCACCAGGTAAACATTGTTGAAATCTCGCCAACGCTGCTCAACCATCTCGTAAGGTAAGGGGTAATCTGGCATGATCAGTGAATCTTGAGCAGTAAACTTTTCCTGGGAGTCGTCGTATCCATTCAAAGTCAGGTAGTGGCCCATCCAGTCGTCATCTGGGGGATCATAGCCTTTCTCTATCACCACAGGAAATCCGGCGGCGATCAGGTTTTTAATCAACTGCAGGTCGCCCCCCACCCGAATAAGCGCTTCTAATTCGGTGGTATCTTCAACGAATGCCAACATCTCGCTAGGCATGACGTTCTTGTCAAATTCACTGTAGCGCAGATAACTGCCGGTAACGTTTTGATTTCCTTCCCAACCCCAAAAGGAGAGCGCCATGGAGAGATTGGCAGGACCGCAGTTGTTGAATTTCTGGTATTCATGGCGGATTCCGGTAAGCAAGAACTGGTCTGGAATGGGAGTAGGCGAGGGCGTCATGGTAGGAGTCACAGTCGGCGTGGCAGTTGAACCTGGTTCGCTCACCGTTACCGGCAAGACAGTCCCTGGGGTAATGGTCGCTGTTGGTGAAGGAGTCAGGGCAGCCAGGGTGTTCTGCACAATGATATCGAGCTGTTCTTGCGGGACGAAAACGACCTGTTCTGGGGGATTAATCATGCGCCGAGCCTGGCTCCGCAGGTTTGCCAGCCGCCAGGATAGACTTTCGTGAACAGGGGGAAGGTTATAGATGACAATGCTTGCCAGGCAAAGTATGCAAACCATCACCAGGGAGAAGCCCAGAAGGCGCTTTGCCATGCTGGCGATTATACCTCAGCCCAATCCTGGCTGATGGTTAATGAATAATTAGCCTGTTTAGAAGATACATTCCCTAAAAGATCGCCCAAAATTTGGGTTACTCTTCTCCAATGGGCGGTGCAGCTGGCCCGTAATCCAGCACTTCCAGTCCTTGGGACCCGGGCTGGGTGGGACCGACGATCTCCTTTTCCTGCATGGTTTCGATCAAACGGGCGGCACGAGTGTACCCAATGCGCAGGCGGCGCTGCAGCATGGATATCGAGGCACGCCCCTGACGCCGCACCAGGTCTACAGCTTCATCAAATAGCGGGTCTAGGTCCTCTTCGGGTTCCATCTGTTCCCAGAGTGGAATCTGCTTCAGAGGAACGCCACGCGGCAGTTCATCGACGACTCCCCCGGTCGCCATGGGCGCTGCATCCAGGTTACCCGACTGACGGCGCCAGAAAGTTACCAACCGCTGAATTTCGGGATCGGAGACAAATGTGCCCTGCAAACGGATAGGAGCAGCCGCATCTGGTGCCTGGAAGAGCATATCACCTTGCCCAAGCAAGCGTTCTGCCCCTGGTTGATCAAGGATCACCCGGCTGTCGACACCAGAGGCCACAGCGAAAGCGATCCGGGCTGGAAAATTAGCTTTGATCAAGCCGGTGACAACATCCACTGAAGGGCGTTGGGTGGAGATCACCAGGTGGATGCCGGTTGCGCGCGCTAATTGGGCCAGGCGGGTGATCGTTCGTTCGGTTTCATCGGGGGCCAACATCATTAAATCAGCCAGCTCATCGATCACCACTACCAGGTAAGGCAACCTGCTCTCGCCCTGGCTCGTCAACCTGTTGTTGAAGTCGACGATATTGCGAGCACCGTTATCTGCCAGCCTCTGGTAGCGCTGGTCCATCTCGCGGGCTACCCACTGCAAGGCCCCGACCACGCGCTCCAAATCTACCACAACGGGAGCCAGTAAATGGGGTATGCCATTATAGCTGGTTAATTCCACCCTCTTTGGATCGACCATCAGGAGCCGTAAATCGTCTGGCGTATTGTTAAGTAGCAGCCCGCAGATGATCGCATTTACCGAGACTGATTTACCTGAACCAGTAGCCCCTGCGATCAGCAGGTGGGGCATGGCGGCCAAGTCTGCTGCAGCTGGATTCCCGGCGACATCCTGCCCGAGGGCAAAACGGAGCGGTGATTTTAGACGTTGGAAAGCTTCGCTCTCGAGAACATCGCGCAGTGCTACCAAGGAAATCGATTCGTTTGGTACCTCAATACCGACAAAGTTCTTTCCAGGTACAGGTGCCTGGATTCGAATCCGCTTGGCAGATAGGGTCAGTGCCAGGTCATCTGCCAGGGAGGATATCTTGTTCACCCGAACTCTCATTTGCCCACCGCGCGAATCGGTGAAACCAGGTTCAACACCAAATTGGGTGATCGTTGGGCCGCGATTGATTTCTACCACCTTGGCAGGTGCACCGAAGGAAGCCAGGGTATCTTCGATCAACCGGGCGCGCTGGCGATCAAACTCGTCATCGAAGGAAAAATCTTCACCAGATTCCAGGATTTCATCGATTACTGGCAGGAACCACTCTACCGGTGTACTGGACTCGTCTGGAGAGTTTAAACCAAGGGATGCACGGTGTGTTTGGGATGATTCAATCTCTGTTCGCGGTCCACCGGGAGGAAGCTGTCCTTTGTTCGTTGGAGCAGCCCCGCGGGTTTTTGTAACAGCCTGTGTATACAAATTACCCCAGGCATCCCGAAACCAGGCAGCAATCGGAGCCAACCAGCCGAACAATTCCGGTACAGATAATTGGAGGAGGAAAGCCAGCGCGATAATGGTCCCTGCTGCCAGGGTTACCGCTGCCCCTTGCCAACCAAAATTGGGCTGCAGAAGTGCGAGCAGGATGCCTCCCAGATAACCGCCCCCCTGGCTTTGGGAAGCAAGGTTGAATATCTCTGCCCGGTTGCTCGGAAAGCTAAACAAGTGCAGCCAACCAAGCAATAAGGTGAAGAACAAGAATACTCCGACCAGGCGAGTGGGCTCAAGTTGGGGAAGTTGCTCAAAGTGGCGCAGTATTAACCACAAGCCAAGTCCCATTAACCCAACTGGCAGGATATACATACCCCAACCAAAAGATTTTCCGATCAGCGCCAGCCAGCTGCTTGATAGCCAACCGTTATTACTTGAGAGCAGGCTGAGCAGCGTCAGCAAACCGATAAGTACCAGACCGATGCCGAGTATATCCAGCTTGCGGTCAAGAGTCAGACTGCTCCAGAAGGATGGTTGAACTGAATCCTGACGCGTTTTTGCTGTCTTGCGACCTGAATTTTTTGCCGACGAACGCTTGTTTTTTCTTGAAGATTTTGCAGTCTTTTTGGTTGGCATAATGCTTTATAGTTTGATTGACTAGTTGCGAGGATTATAGCACAAATGGTCTGACAAACCCTCAATCCGTGATGTGTGGTGCGAGAGCCTGTTCAGGTCGGGAGGCAGGGACGAGTTAAGGTACAATTCTTATTGCACAGCACGTTGGATATTCAGCAGGTAGTTAATCGCATGCCAGGCAGCCAACATGTTTGACATCATCTTTCTGGGTACATCAGCTTCTGCTCCTTCAATCCACAGGGGCCTCACTGCGCAGGTGGTGAAACACGATGAATACCGCTTCCTGATCGATTGTGGCGAGGGAACACAGCGCCAGATATTGAAATCGGGGCTCGGTTTTAAACGCTTAAACCGCATATTGATCACCCATGGACACCTGGATCATATTCTCGGACTGGCTGGTTTGTTATCCACTTTTTCACGTTGGGAAGCGATCGAGGAATTGGAAATATATGCTGGGCGCTGGGCATTAGAACGCATTCGTGATCTTGTATTTGGAGTAGTACTGCGTGGCGCCCGTCCTCCTTTGAGAATCCATCTGATCGAGGTAGAACCAGGCGTGCTCTTTGAAGCGGATGGTTTCTCTGTATCCGCATTCCCAGTCCACCACCGCGGCCCAGATTGCTTTGGATATCTGTTTGAAGAAGAACCGCGCCGTCCCTTTCTGGAGCGCGAAGCCGAAATCCTGGATATCCCTCCAGGCCCGCTGCGGGGGAAATTAGTTGCAGGTCAAGTGGTTCAATTACCCGACGGGCGTTTGATCGAACCGGACCAGGTGCTTGGACCCGCCAGGCCGGGCACGCGCATGATTCATGTAGGTGATTCTGGGCGCACAGACAATCTACTTGATGTATGCCACCAAGCAGACCTGCTGGTGATCGAGGCTACTTACCTGCATGAAGAATTTGAAATGGCGCGCGATTTTGCCCACCTCACCGCCCGACAGGCTGCAGAATTAGCCCGGGACGCGGAAATTAAAAACCTGATCTTGACCCATATCTCTCGCCGCTACAGGGAGCGGGATGTGTTGTCTGAAGCTCAGGAGGTTTTTCCACAAACTGCCGTGGCGCGGGATTTTGATTTTTTCCAGGTGAAACGCGATAAATGCCAAAAAGTCGAGAGGATTTAATCCTGGAGAGGAAATTCTAAGCAGTAACCCCGGTAAAATTGAATCCACCCAATTTTAGAGCAGGTACCCGCTTTGCGTAGCTGCCATACTCGGATTTTATTAATCGTATATCGCTGCCGATTGACTCTACGTTCGCTAACGCGTCCACGTAGGATTGTGTAAAGCGTAGATTCTTCACTGGGAAAGCGATCTCTCCCTGGTCAACCCAAAATACACCATCCCTTGTCATGCCGGTAACAATACAGTCACGCGGGTGGACCAGGCGCGTATACCAAAATCGGGTGATGTACAGGCCTTTGGAGGTGCTTGAGATCATTTCCTTAAGGCTTGCTTTTCCTGAATCCATGAACAGGTTGAGTCCAAGCGGACCTCTGTCCTGCAAGAAGGAAGGGAAATACGGTGGAAGCGCGTGCCCGGTGCTTTGAGTGCCGGCTTTTACAGCGGTTGCGCGATCATATACCGGGCCAGCAGCGACTCCCCGAGAAATGATATCCACTTTTTGTTTTGGAGTACCCTCCGCATCGAATGGCATTGGCATACCACCTGGATCAAGACCATCATCCCAGATGTTGACCTGAGGGCTCATGATCGGATCACCTATGCGATCGTTCATCCAAGACCTGCCATCCAATACCATTTGCCCACCCATGCCGGACATATTCAGCATATCCAGCAGGTCATCGGTCACGTACGGATCGAGGATAACCGGATAATTTCCAGGCTGAATAATCTGCGGGTTCTGACCTGACTCTGCTTTTTGAATCGCCTCTCCTGCGATTGATTCTGGATCGATTTCGGCGACTTTCCAGGCAGAAGATTGGGCGCGCCCCGATGAATCGGAAGCCATGACAACGGTTTGAAAATCAGCCTCGGTGGACAAGTGAAAGGCAAACAGTCCTTGGGAATTCGCCACGCTGAATCCATTCGTTCCGCAGGAATAGGCTCCGGAAGCATTGAGTCCCTTTTCTTCTGCCAGGCGGCAGACGATGGCTACCTGGTCAGCGCGTGCCGCGGGTGAAAGGTTCGCGGTTGGAGAGTCATAGGCTGAGATGGGTTTGTAATCACTTCCTTCAGGAAAACCTGGAAAGTCAGGATCCTCCGGGCTGGCGGCAGCATTCGCCCTGGCGTGGTCGATTAATTCTTCAAGCGCTTTATCATCCAGGTGGTTGGTTGAAGCTTTTCCTACCCGCTTGCCGAGTTGCAGCCTCAGGTATACGGAGAAATCAAGCTCGGCGACATTCTGGTGGATCGTATTGTTCGCGAAGCGAGTTAAAGCATGATCCTTGTAAATTAGGATCAATTCCGCGCTGTCTTTCCCGCAGAGATTAATTATCCCTTGGGTTAATTCTCTGGCTTGATCCTGGTCAAGCATTGCGAACTCCTGTTCCTGGTATCATCATTAGGGGACTATTTACATGTCAGGCGTGAATAAAACAGTATCATCTGGCAGATGGCGAAATACAGGGTTTCTTATCAGATGACACCCACGTGTACATTACGGAATCGTGCTGGTGCTGCGCCATGCCCGGTGTGTGCAATCTGCCCGGGTTGGCCTTTACCGCAGTTCGGTGTGCCATACATTTTCCAATAATTTGCGTTGGCCACTGCATCACAGCTGTTCCAGAACTGGGGAGTGATTCCAGTGTAGGTCGGGTTGCGCAGTAAGCGCCCTAATTTGCCGTTTTCTATTTCGTAACCGATTTCGGTTCCAAATTGGAAATTGTAGCGTTTGTCATCGATCGACCATGAGCGATTCGTCTCCATGAATATGCCCTGGTCGGTGTCCGCGATCATGTCTTCCAGATCCCAGGTGCCTGCTTCAAGGCTTACATTGGTCATGCGGATCAGTGGTGTGCGGTTCCACCCAGAAGCCCGCATGCAGCCGTTTGAGGTTTTGCCCAGTTGGGATGCGGTTTCACGTGACATCAAGTAACCTACAAATAGCCCTTCTTTAACGATCGGTGTTGATTGGGCAGGGACTCCTTCATCGTCCCAACCGAAAGTACCCAGGCCTAAAGGGCGATGGCTTTCGGCGGTGATATTCACGAATTCAGAACCGTATTGAAAGCCATTCAGCTTTTCCGGGGTTAGAAATGAGGTGCCCGCATATGCTGCCTCGCTGCCAAATACACGATCTAGCTCGATCGGATGTCCACATGATTCGTGGACTTGCAGGGCTACTTGGTCACCCCCCAGGATAATTGTGGTGGTGAGGTCGCGGGGACAGGCATCCGCGGTCAATAGAGCAACAGCCTCACTACCTATCCGTTCTGCATTGCCCGGTAAATCCCAATCCAGAACTGCTTCCCAGCCAGCAGTGACCTGCTGGCGGCCAAATGAAGAAGGGTAAGAACGGGACTGTACTTCACCACCACCAACAGCAATGGCGAAGATACCGCCACCGGTTTCTGAGATGATTTGCTCGGTACGGGCACCCTCTGTATTTGCAAACCATTTGTGCTCGCGGATAAAGGTCAAATTGCTGCGACGGACGCTTATCTGCTGTTCGGCGGCCAAGGCATCATCGGCAGCCAATAATACTGCCAGTTTTGTACTCGCGGGTAGAGAAAATGGGTCGATCTCGACGGGAGTTTGGTATTTTCCCTGGCTGGTCACCGGTGGCCCCAGATCAATTTGTGCACCCGGTACGCGGCTTGAAGCCTTGGCAATTGAAATCGCCAGATCGGTGACTCGCTCAATTTCAGGGATGGATAAATTGTTGCTTGAAGCAAATCCCCAGGCACCAGCATCCAGTACCCGGACGCCAAAGCCAAGCGACTCAGTATGGTTAACAGTTTCAACAACCCCGTTTTTAACAACGAGCGTCTCTGTCTGGTTTTGGATCAGGCGAATATCGCCATATTGAACTTGACTTAATTGTGCGTAATTAAGGCAATGGTCAATGAGATCATTCAATTTTGGCTCCTGGTGATGAAAAAGCCTGGAGAAAATCCTTCCAGGTTTAGGATTTAACGAAAACGTTGTTCTCGCCAGACATCGGCTTCATTGTGGTACCCTGCCTGTTCCCAGAACCCCATTTGATCCCTATCGAGAAATTGCAAACCCCGCAACCACTTGGCACCCTTCCAGAAGTAAGAGGTTTTTAAGTCCGGTTTATTGGTGATATAACCAATGACAGCTCGCAGTGGGTAACCATGATCGGGGGTGATCGGCTCTCCGTTGAAGTGAGTAGCCAGGAGAAAATTATCCTGCAGGACGATTTCAAGGGGGAGATTGACTGTAAAACCATATTCAGCATGCTGGAGGACGTACTTCGCAGCAGGCTTTAATGAAACTAATCCCTGCTCGATCAAAGTTTTGACTGAGACGCCTTCCCATTCGGTATCGAACTTGCTCCAGCGGGTTACGCAGTGTATGTCCATCATGATCTTTGTGCGCGGTAATTGGTTAAACTCATCCCATGTCCACTGGCGTTCTTCAAGCACTTCTCCCCAGACACGAAAATCCCAGGTAGCCGGGTTGAATCCTGGCACAGGGCCGTAATGCAGCACAGGAAATTTCTGCGTCAGTGATTGTCCAGGAGGCAGGCGACCCTCACTACGCACCCTGTCCTCATCTTCTTTACGCTTGAATATACTGTTAAGCATGAATACCTCCAAATGGAGCGATTATATCAAGGTCAACCGGGGAGCGGGAAGGCTTCAGATGGTTACAGACTCTCCAGGTGCAATGACATGGACCTCTGAATTGGTTTCATCTTCTACCCGCTGTGCCCATGAATCAGGATCTTGGGTGATTACATCAAAGGTGTTGTAGTGAATGGGGACGATCAATCTCGGTTCCAACATCTTGACTGCGCGCAAAGCATCATCCGGGCCCATAGTGTAGTTATCTCCAATGGGAAGTACAGCGAGGTCTATACCTTCTTCTCCGATCAGGCGCATGTCTCCAAATAACCCGGTGTCACAGGCCATGTAGATCTTTTCATGATCATTGGTGGTGAGCAGGAATCCAACGGGATTGCCGCCATAAGAACCATCTGGAAGACCAGAGCCGTGAATAGCTAAAGTCAATTTTAGATAGCCAAATGGGTGCATGAATCCGCCACCAATATGCTGCCCATGCGTTTGTACTCCTTGTTTGACCAGCCAGTCGCTCAGCTCGGCATTGGTGATCACAACAGCGCCAGTGCGTTTTGCTATGGCAACTGTGTCACCGAGGTGGTCGCCATGCCCATGACTCAGTAAAATGAAATCGGCTGCCACATTTTCCGGACCTACCGAGGCGGCTGGATTTCCGCTGAGAAAGGGGTCAACCAGTAGATTGAAACCACCCGTTTCAATACTAAGTGCTGCATGTCCCAGCCAGGTAACTTTTGTACTCATGAGCTGCTCCTTTCAATCTTAAACAGATTTGGAAAATATTACGATATTACTGTGGAATAGCTGGTGGATAATTCTCAATCGAATACCAGGTTTATCTTATCTCCGTTAGACTCATTTTGTCTCTCATGGGGGGATTCTGGTGCCTGGCGAGGAAGGTTGAATGGTATTTGGAATATAAAACCAACGATGATAATAATTTCTCCGGAAAGAACTCCCATAGATTGCCAGGGGCCGTAGTAGGGAATTGAAGGAGCGAGCTGGGTGCCAAATCCGAAAATATCCGCCATACCTGAAATTACTGCGATCACATAACCAGTGAGAACCAAGCGTAATCCGATATCAGCGATAATTGTTTTGGGGTGGTTTTTCCAGAGTGCATTCAGGCAGATATATGCGCCCAGGCAGATAATTGCCAGACCGATTAAAAAGACTGCAATTTGGACAAAGCCGATCACCGGGCTGCGGTCCAAACCGAATAAATCAGGAACTGCACCGATCAAAAAGATTAAAAATCCGACCAGCATAATAATCATTCCGGTGCGGATGCGAAAACTTCCATTTGATCTTTCGCTTCCATTTATCTTCATATGGATTCGGGGAGAGACTCCTTTAATCTGGCCAGCCAGTTTTCTCCCATTATCGCGGCAGTGTCTTTATCAGTATAGCCTCTTTTTTGCAGCAGCGGGATCAGTTTCTGAAGATCGGCGATGGTATCAATCTCGGCAGGGACTGATTGCAGACCAAAACCACCATCAAAATCAGTGCCGATGCCAACGTGTTCAGCATTTCCCGCCAGCTGGCAGATGTAGTCGATATGATCAATGACCAGGTCGAGAGGAACTGCGGCACGGTCCTGGTCAGGATTCCAGTCC
>Ga0316578_10000657_pt1 | contig 12257 bp, 9 predicted proteins | sample J0NA_2_FD_203076 | JGI IMG/M metagenome (GOLD analysis project Ga0316578, IMG submission 203076) | Rhizosphere microbial communities from salt marsh grasses in Alabama, United States - J0-2_160517rDrC | ecosystem: Host-associated > Plants > Roots > Rhizosphere | place: USA: Alabama | collected... | reverse complement strand
ACCGTCGTGCCGACGAGGCAGGGGATGGCACTGAACCTGACGGACTTGGAGAGTGCGAACGGAACCTTCGTCAACCGCGAGCATCTGGTTGGCGCCCATCATCTTCAGGTCGGCGACGTCATCGAGATCGGCAACTGCCGGTTGACAGTGCGGCAGATCGTCTGAGGTTCTGGCTAGTGCTGCTTGAACAGCCGCTCGCGCTCGCGCTGCCAGTCGCGGTCTTTCTCGGTGGCGCGCTTGTCGTGGAGCTTCTTGCCCTTGGCCAGGCCGATCTCGAGCTTGGCCAGGCCATGTTTCCAGTACATGGCCGTTGGAACCAGGGTGTAACCGGCACGTTCCGTCTGGCCGATCAGCCGGTTGATCTCGCTGCGCTTGAGCAGCAGCTTTCGCGTGCGGGTCGGGTCCGTGTCCACGTGGGTCGAGGCCGACGGCAATGCCGAGATGTGGGCGCCGATCAGGAACGCCTCGCCGTGTAGGATCTTGACATAGCTCTCCTTGAGCTGGGCCCGGCCGGCGCGAAGGCTCTTGACCTCCCAGCCGAGCAAGGCCAGGCCCGTCTCGATGCGCTGCTCGATGTGGTATTCGTGCCGTGCCTTCTTGTTCAGGGCGATGGTATTGCCGCCGTCCGACTTCTTTTTCTTTGCTTTCGCCATCGGTGCAGTCTAATCGAGCCGGGGCGCTCGCGGAAGCGGCTCGCCAACGCCGGACAGTGAAGTCTGGCCGTCCAGCCTGCATAATCCACTAGACTGACGAGATCGCGACTGACCGATCACGCCACCAAATTCCGGAATCTGTCCCCGACCACCCGCCTCCGGCATTTCAATCATCGTGCGCCTGAAACCCCGCGTGACCGTCAAGCCCCTGGTGATCCTTCTGCTGCGCCGAGTACCGATGCCACTGATCGCGATCCTGGTCGGCCTGGTGGCCGGCCTGGCCGTCTGGGGTGTGCTCGACCAGATCCAGGGACCGGCGGTGCGGCGGATCTTCGACAAGGAGCTGGATGCGCGCCTCGACCTGCGCTCGCGCGAGAGCCTGATCCGCTTCGATCGTTATATGGCCAACTACGCCGCGACCACGCGGCTGCTGGCGAATCACCGTCGTCTCGCGCAATACCTCGAGCCGCTTTTCTGGTTTCCGGACGAGTCCACCGAGCCCATCGTCTACGAGGGCTTTCGACCGTTCTGGCTGCCGGACTTCTTCGGCAACGATTCCGAGGCCATGCTGGCACCCAGCCATGTCCTGCTGGTGGATTCCCGGGGGCAGATTCGCGAGATCTACCAGGCGGGCGAGGATGCGCTGCCGGCGGAGCTGCTGGCGAATCTCTCGGAGTGGATCGGGGGGGGTGGGAGCTCCCATCGCGTGCTGGTCCGCGTCGGCGATCAGCCCTACCTGGTCGTCAGCGACAAGGTCGAGGACTCGGCGGGCTACACCATGGGCAGTCTGGTCGTCGTGGTGCCCGTCGGCGCCGATGTGCTGTCCGCGTCGGAGGGCGCCGTCTCCGCGGACAACGCCGTCGTTGCTCTGGTGGATGCCGACGAGCAGCGCATCCTCGCCAGCAACGAGCCCCTGGAGCTGATTCCGGGCACGCTGGTGGAGCAGTGGGGCGACCGCTATCGGGTCACGCTGCAATCCTTGCCCGAGTACGAGGGCTCGAACTGGAACATGCTGTTCGGCACCTTCGTCTCCCAGCGCAGCGTCAACAAGATGTCGCGCCGTGTGGTGGATTTCGAGCGGCGCCAGCGCGTGGTCGCGGCGTTGGTCTTCATCACCGTGTTCACGTTGGTGATCTATCTGGTCTCGGCCCGGCTGAACCGCGTGCTCAAGCGGATGTCCCAGTTCTCCCAGCGGGCGCTCGGCATCCAGCATCCAGGCTTCAAGCGCGCCGGCAATCAGCTGTTGATGCTCGAGGAGTGGATCCAGCACTTCACCCAGCTGGTGCTCAAGGCGCGCGAGGAGATGAGCCGCCGCCACGCCCACGAGATGGAGGAGACCAAGGCGTTGAAGGCGGCGATCATGGAGGCGTCCCTCGATGCCATCGTCACCCTGGACCGCTCCGGCCAGATCATCGACCACAACCCGACCGCCGAGCTGATGTTCGGCCCGGTCGCCGGCGACGACCCGGGCGACCTCGACGGGCGGGATTTCATGCGCCGCTTCCTGCATCAGGGCAGCCACGCCCAGTTCATCGGCATGCTGCAAGAGTCCAGCCGCTCGCGCAATCGCGGCACCCCCCACGCCCGCGGTGAGCTTTGGGGCCTGCGTGCGGACGGCAAGTCGTTCCCGGTGGAGCTCTCCATCGTACCCATCGACCTGGACGACGAGCGCTTCTACACCCTCTACATCCACGACGCCACCCAGCGCAAGGCGGCCGAGCGGGAGATCAAGGGCTTGGCGCGCTTCGCGAGCGAGAGTCCCAGCCCGATTCTGCGCGTCAACGCCATGGGGCGCATCGTCTATGCCAACCCGGCCAGCCGAGATCTGATGGAGGTATGGGGAACCAAGCAAGGGAAGCACCTTCCGCAGCGCTGGTGCGAGTCGGTGGCCGCGGCCCTGGAGCAGGGTGAGCACCGCGAGAACGAGGACGACCTCGGTGATCAGATCTATGCGCTGCTTTTTGCGCCGGTGCCGGAGCTGGGCTACGTCAACATCTACGCCCGCAACATCACCGCCGTCCGTCGCGCGGAACAGGAGTCGCGTCAGCATCAGGCCGAGCTGGTCCATGTCTGCCGGCTGAGCACCATGGGCGAGGTCGCAACCGGTATGGCCCATGAGCTGAACCAGCCGCTGTCGGCCATCGTCAACTATGCCAAGGGCGCCAGTCGGCGGCTCCAGGGCGGGATCGGCGGCAGCGACGAGCTGGTGGATGCCATGGGTCAGATCAGCAGCCAGGCCCAGCGTGCCGGTGAGATCATCCGCCGGCTGCGGGCCTTGGTCGGCAAGCAGCCGCCGATCCGCAGTCAGGTCGATCTCAACTACCTGGTGCGGGAGGTCTGCGGCTTCGTCGAGTTCGAGACCGGCAAGCTGGAGATGCAGATCACGCTGGACCTGGCCGACGGCGAGATCCCCGTCGATGTGGATCTGGTCCAGGTCGAGCAGGTCTTGTTGAACCTCGTGCGCAACGCCCTCGATGCCCTCGAGGAGCGCGAGGTCGGCGATCGGCTGCTCCGCATTCGCACTTGGGTCGAGGGGTCGCTGGCCCAGGTCAGCGTTCACGACAATGGTGTCGGCATCCCGCCGGAACGGATGGTCCATCTGTTCGACCCGTTCTTTACCACCAAGGCCAGCGGTATGGGCATGGGATTGCCGATCAGCCAGACCATCCTCGAGAATCACGGGGGTGAGATCCGGGCCGAGTCAGAGGCCGGCGCCGGCACGACGTTCTATGTCACTCTGCCGCTCGCCGGTGCCGCGAGCCAGGACGGCGACGACACCGATGAGGTGGGCGAACCGCCGATGGCGGCGGTTGGCTGACTGGCGCCCGTAATGCTGTCGTGCGGCCGCGACGGCGTGCTCCGAATCCAACCCGGAGGTTGAGACACCATGACCCAAGACGTCACGGTCTTCGTCGTCGATGACGACCAGGCCATGCGCAGCTCACTGAAATTTCTCATCGAGTCCGTCGGGATGCGGGTGCAGACCTATGCCTCGGCCGATGAGTTCCTTCAAACCTACTATCCCGGGCGCGCCGGCTGCCTGCTGCTCGACGTGCGCATGCCCGGCATGAGCGGCCTGGAGCTGCAGGCCTATCTGGCAGGACGCGAATATCGGTTGCCGGTCATCATCATCACCGGTCATGGCGATGTGAGCATGGCCGTCAAGGCGATGAAGGCCGGGGCCGTGGACTTCATCGAAAAGCCCTTCGACGACGATCTGCTGCTAGAGAGCATCCGCAATGCCCTGCAGTTCGACGAGAAGCAGCGTAGCTTGCGCGCCCAGCGCGCCGACATCGCCGCGCGGATGGCCGAGCTGACGCCGCGGGAGCACGAGGTCATGGCCATGGTCGCCGAGGGCAAGTCGAACCGCGAGATCGCCGAGGGCCTCAAGGTCAGCGCCAAGACCGTCGAGGTCCATCGGGCGCGGGTCATGGACAAGATGCGCGCCGACTCGCTGCCGGACCTGGTGCGAATGGTCATGATTGCCGGCGGGGACGCCGGTTGACATCGAGATGGTCGAGTCATCCACCTGATCCTAGGATCTGCGGAGATTTGGCTGGAATTTAACCAGTCTCCAGGGCAATTGAGCGCTTGTGATCAGCGCGTTGCCGAGGCTGGAGGGCGAAATCGGGATCGGGGTCAAAATCGGGGTCGGGATCGGGATCCAATGTCCTTACGATCATCGCCTTTTTGGCGATATCCTTCTCGATACCGATACCGATACCGATACCGATACCGGTAGCGATAGCGATACCGATACCAATAGCGATAGCGATAGCGGCGCGCCGATGCCTGAATGTCTGTTTCGCCGAGCATGAGCCACCAGCGCCGCCAAGTCCTGTCCTGGGCCTGCTACGACTGGGCCAACTCGGCCTTTGCGACCGTGGTCATGGCCGGGTTCTTTCCGGTCTTCTTCAAGCAGTTCTGGGCCGCTGATCTGCCGGTCACCGACAGCACCTTTCAGCTCGGGCTGGTCAACTCCATCGCCAGCCTGATCATCGTCTGCGCGGCGCCGGTGCTCGGTGCCTTGGCCGACCAGCTCGGGGCCAAGAAGCGCTTCCTGCTGTTGTTCACTCTGCTCGGCGTGCTCGCCGCCGGCGCCCTGTTCTGGGTGGCCCAGGGCCAATGGGTGCTTGCGCTCTTACTCTATCTTGCCGGACTGCTCGGCTTCTCCGGCAGCAATGTCTTCTACGACGCCCTGTTGACCGATATCGCCCGGGCCGATCGTTACGAACGGGTCTCGGCGCTTGGCTACGCCCTCGGCTATCTGGGTGGTGGCCTGCTGTTCGCATTCGACGTCCTGTTGACGTTGCGGCCCAGCTGGTTCGGCCTCGCCGACCAGGCCGATGCGGTCAGGGTCGCGTTCCTGTCCGTCGGCATTTGGTGGGCGCTGTTTGCGCTGCCGCTGGCGATCTGGGTACCGGAGCCACCGGGGCAGGGGCGGCAGGGTGTCGGCGCGGCGTTGCGTGGCACGCTGCTGGAGCTGGCAGCGACATTGCGCGAGGTGCGGCGGCTGCCGAACAGCTTTCTGTTCTTACTCGCCTACTGGTGCTACATCGACGGTGTCGACACCATCGTGCGCATGGCCGTGGATTTCGGTCTGGCGATCGGCTTCGAGCCCGCGGACCTGATGCTGGCCCTGCTGCTGGTCCAGGCGGTGGGATTTCCGGCGGCATTGGTGTTCGGCCGGCTCGGCGAGCGCTGGGGGGCCAAGCGCGGCATCCTGGTGGCCATCGGCGCCTATCTGCTGATCGTGATCGGCGCCAGCCAGATGAGAGAGGCAGTCCATTTCTACCTGCTCGCGGTGGCCATCGGTCTGGTCCAGGGCGGCATCCAAGCCCTGAGCCGGGCCCTGTTCGCGGGTCTGACCCCGGTCGGCGAGACCGCCAAGTTCTTCGGCTTCTTCAATATGGTCGGTAAGTTCGCCGCCGTGCTCGGACCGGTGCTGGTCGGTGTCGCGGCGGCGCTGACGGGGGACCCGCGGCTGTCGTTGCTGCCGATCCTGCTCCTGTTCCTGGCCGGCGCCTTGTTGCTGCTGCGTGTCGACGTCACTGCCGGCCGACGCGATGCCGCGGGCTTTCGTCTCAGCGGGCGCTGATCTCGATTCCGCTACGCTTCGGCTGCCAGTCGCTTTTGGCGGGCGTCTTCGCAGGCTTGACCGCGCTGACCAGGATGTAATCCAGACCGCTGTAGAACGCCTCGGCGCTGATGCGCAACGAGAGACGAGCCATCGGGCGCACCGCCGGGTGGACGCGATCGATGACCTGCGGATGCGCACGGAGGTGGTCATGCAGCGGCAGATAGACGCGGTCGCGGATCGACTCGATGGCGACTTCCTCGAATCCGGCGAGCCGCAAATAGGCGTGATAGCTCGGCGTCGTGTAGGCATTCTCCGCGGGCACGGCGAACCGCGTCGCCACCAGCCACCACGAGAGGCGCTGTCGCAGCCGATGCGCTCGGCCGCCGGTACGCGGCATCGGGATGATGTCCGCCGTGACCAAGCGCCCGCCAGGGCGCAGCACGCGCCAGGCCTCCCGGAAAAAGTCTGCCCGGGCTTGGAAATGGAATGCGCACTCCAGCGCGACGACCTTGTCGACACAGGCATCCGGCAGCGGCATCGAGGTTGCGGAGCCCAGCCGCAGGTCGATCCGGTCATCGAGCCCCCGTGCCGCCACCCGCTGCCGAGCCACCTCGACCTGGGATGCGGTGATGTTCAGGCCGACGATGCGATCGGGCCGCAGCCGCCGACTCCAGAGCAGGTCCTGGTCGCCAAAGCCGAAGCCCACGTCCAGCACTCGATCGCCTGGCCCCATCTCGGCGCGCTCGCCGACCAGCATAGCCAAGGCCTCACTTGCAGCGTCGATGTCGTCTGCCTCGGGCCAGTAGCCGAGGTTCAGATACAGGCCGTTGCGGGTTGCCGTCTCGGTCCCCAGCAGATCGTAGACCCGCGTGACATCGAGGCGCTGGAAAGGGTTGTAGAGCCAGTTCAGATAGCGCAGCGAGGTTCGCGGCGAACGGTCGGGCGAGCGCGGCAGGGTCTCGGTCATTGTCGATCTCCGGGCGGATTGACGTGGGCAGGCGCGTCGATCGGTCGGTTCGCGCGCATCTGGGGGTACTCGGAGATTGGGGCGGCTGCCCTGACGCAAAGACAAACACGGCGGACACAGGGATAATCCGTGTTCGCTGGCATGTATGCGTGTACTATTTCGCGGCGCCAGCGTTTTCTTGCAGCATTTGTGTGTTGGGTGCGTCGCCGGCGATACCGGTGGAACCCAAGCCCAACCCCGTCCAATCACCACTCGAATGAGGAAACGACCTTGACGAGAACCCGCTATACCTTCCTGCAGCGCCTGATGCATTGGGTCATGGCGCTGATCCTGTTCGGTCTGCTGGCCATCGGCCTGACGCTCTGGGGCCTGGGCTACGACGGTACCGTCGCCATGTTCGGCGAGGAGACCACAGGCCTGTTCTACAAGTACCACAAGACCTTCGGCATCCTTGTCTTCGTGCTCGTCATCCTGCGCATCATCATGCGCCGCGCCTGGCCGGCACCGGAGTACGACCCGCCGCTCGGGGGCCTCGAGCGCGTCGTCGGGGGCGGCATCCACGTGCTGCTCTATCTGCTGATGATCGGCCTGCCCATCGGCGGTTGGGTCGCCACCGCCATGTCCGGCTATCCGATCGAGTTCTTCGACTGGACGTTGCCCGGTCTCGTGCCGGAGAACAAGGAGCTTGGCGCGCAGATCTTCCTGCTCCACGGCATTGGCGGATTGGCCATGCTGGTGCTGATCCTGATCCACATGGGCGCCGGCTTGAAGCACTGGAGGCTGAAGGACGGCATCATGCGACGGATCAGCTTGCCCTGATCTCGATGCGCGGGCCACCAGCGTGGGTGGCCCGCCGGCCTTGCGCCGAGCCACCTTTCCCACCCCAGGTTCCGCCCTTGACGATTCTGGCTCAGCGCGCTGACGATCGCTTCCGCGGCCGTCATTCGCGACGAAGCAAGAGGTTTCCGTAGCGGTCTCGACGGGCCTGCCAGCCGGGGGCGAGCCAGGTGGTGGCGACCTCATCGAGGATGACGGCGGGTCCGTGCAGCACCGTCTCCGGCGCGATGGCGTCGCGCTGTATCAACGTTGCCGGTGTTGCACAGTCCGCCACCCGAACCTTGGTCGGCGGGTCCGGGTGCGTCGCCGGCTCTACCAGTTTGACGGGGTACGGTGGTGCGGTCACCCGAACCCTCAGATTGACCAGCTCCACCGGTAGGTCCAGCGAGTGACCGTAGCGCTCGCGGTGCCGAGCGTGAAAGGCGCCGGTGGTCGGGGCGATGCCGTTCCAGACCAGATTCAGCGTGTAGGACTGGCCTTGGTAGCGCAGATCGAGGCTGTCGGCACGGGTCAAGGCGTCTGCGCACTGGCCCTCGGCCTCCAGCGCGGCCGCGGCCTCGGCGGCGAGGAGGTCCAGCTCGGTGCTGATGGCGGAGTCCGTCAGGTCACCCAGCAGACCGGGCCAGGTACGGGTCAGGACCCGACCCGGTGGGGTTGCGAGCATGCCCAGAGCGGAGAGGACGCCGGCATGGATCGGCACGATGGCGTTTCCGATACCGAGGGCCTCGGCCAGGGCGCAGACGTGCAGGCCACCGGCGCCGCCAAAGGAGCAGAGGGTGAGGTCGCGGGGGTCGATGCCGCGCTGGACCGAGATCACGCGCAGGGCCTGGGCCATGTGCTCATTGGCGATGGCGATGACGCCGAGGGCGGCCTGCTCGGCGATGCCGAGGCCCGTCTCATCGGCCGACCCATCGAGCCCGAGCGCCTTGCCGAGTCGAAGCAGGGCGACCGCGGCGGCGCTGTCGTCGAGCCGCATCCGCCCACCGAGGAAGGCGTCCGGCCGCAGCCGCCCGAGGACGAGGTTGGCATCGGTCACGGTCGGCTCGGTGCCTCCGAGACCGTAGCAGACTGGTCCGGGGTCTGCGCCGGCGGACTCGGGGCCGACCTGTAAGGCGCCACCGATATCGAGCCGGGCGATGGAGCCGCCGCCGGCGCCGATGGTGTGCATGTCCACCATCGGTACGGCAATGGGCCATCCGCCGATGCGGCCGGCCGTTGTTAGGATCGGTGCACCGTCGACCAGTGCCACGTCGGTGGACGTACCGCCCATGTCGAAGGTCAACACGCGGTCGATTCCGGCCATACGGGCGACGAAGCCGGCCCCGACCAGCCCGCCCGCCGGTCCCGACAGTAGCAGCCGGACCGCCATGTCGGCGGTCTGCTCCGCCGCCACCGCCTCGCCGCTGGACTGCATCACGGCCAGGCTCATACCCGGCAGGCTGGCCTCGAGCCGGCGCAGATAGCGGGCGACGATGGGACCGATCCAGGCGTTGATCCAGGTGGCGATGCCCCGCTCGTACTCCCCTATCATCGGCAGCACCCGCGACGAGCGTGCAACGAAGATGCCGTCGGGAATGCGCGCGGCGATGGCCCGCTCGGCCCGGTCATCCAGGTACGAAAACAGCAGGTTGACGGCGACCGCCTCGGGCCGCAGCCGCTCGAGTGCCGCGACCAGGGCACCCAGGTCCGCATCGGTCAGCGGCTCGATCTCCCGGCCGTCGGCGCCGATGCGCCCGCCGGTCTCCAGGCAAAGCTCCTCCGGCACCGGTGGCCGGGGGCGCGGCGGCTGCAGGTCGTAGAGGGCTGCCCGGGCTTGGCGGCCGATGGTAAGCAGGTCCTTCAGGCCGCGGTTACCGATGTAGACGGTGCGGACGCCTTTGCCTTCGAGCACGGCATTGGTGGCGACGGTGGAACCGTGGATGACCCTCGTGCCGGTTGGCGAGGGTGCTGCGATATCCAGATCCAGGCCCAGCTCGATGATGCCGCGTAGGATCGCCTGCTCCGGTGCCCGCGGTGTCGACGGGACCTTGTGTATCAGCAGCCGGCCATCACGGCAGAGGACCAGGTCAGTGAAGGTGCCGCCGGTGTCGATGCCGATCAGCGTCGTCATCGGGGATTCCGACCGGATATGGGCCGATAGGGCCATGCCGCGACGCCGGTGGTTGGGTTGGCCGGCATCGGCGTTTGCGAGGGATCAGGCGCTTGGCAGTGGCTAGAGATCCGTGGCATCGCTCGGTCTGGGAAGGATAGGGATGCCACCATGATACCGGGTGCCAACGCGCGTGACCGTTCTGGCTGAGGACGTCAGTTCAAATCGCTAGTCGGGGCCCGTGGGCGCATCGGCCGGGCGACGAGCACCCGATGGCCTTGACAACATACCCCTTCCATGTCCCGTGGACCCGGGTTATGAACAGCCTGGGGCGACCCGCGCGGTCGTCACCAGTCCCGAATCAGCCGTGACCTCAAAAAAAGTCGAATATCATAGAAATCAGGGAGATAACGCGCTGTCCAAAAATGCGCCAATCCGATGTCAGCCCAGCAGTTTCAACGTCTAGGGCGCAATCTCCAAGCGTTCTCCACAAGGTTATCCACAGTGTCTGTTAGTCATTCGGAGAATCTATGACAAGCATAGGACTTGCGTGTGATAACGCAGAATGTATGTGAAGATCATCGTCTAACTCGACAGCGTCCGCCCGGTTTTCTGGGTCGCTCTCAGGCTCTGTGCCGAGCACGCGCACGGTTTCCCCTAGCAGGTCTCGCGCCCGGTCCGGATGAACCGCGTGGGCCTCGGGCTCCGCGGCTACGGGCTTCAGCGCTAACTTGCGCGGCCCGACCCGATCAAGCCACCGCGCCGCGGTCGCCGTTGAGCCAGACGCAGTTCCCGCCGCTGGCTTCGTCGATAGCGGTCAGCCTGGCCTCGTGGGCTGCCAGCTCGTCGGCCGTGGCGCGGACGATCGGCAGCGGCGGGCGGTTGCCTCGGATGCGCCGGGCGGGACCGGCGTTGTAGCCGGATCCAGTGCCGGTGTCGGTGGTCTCGCCCTCCAGGCGCAGGCTGACCTGGCCGCCGGTCATGGCCAGGTATACCTCGGCCAGGATCTCGGCGTCGAGCAGGGCGCCGTGGAGCTCGCGGCGGGTGTTGTCGACCTCGTAGCGCTTGCACAGGGCGTCGAGGCTGTTGCGTTGTCCCGGATGCATTTCCCGGGCCATCACCAGGCTGTCCGTGACCTGGCAGATGGCCTCGATGCGCGGTGCATCCTTGTGCCAACGCTGCAGCTCGTGGTTCAGGAAGCCGACATCGAACGGGGCGTTGTGGATGATCAGCTCGGCGCCGCGCAGATAGGTGATCAGCTCCTCGGCGACGTCCGCGAAGCGCGGCTTGTCGGCGAGGAATTCGTTGGTAATGCCGTGTACTGCGATGGCGGCAGCGTCGATCGTGCGGTCCGGCTGCAGGTACCGGTGGAGATTGTTGCCGGTCAGTCGGCGTTCATTGAGCTCGACGCAGCCGATCTCGATGATTCGGTGGCCGTCGGCGGGCTCCAGGCCCGTGGTCTCCGTGTCGAGCACGATCTGGCGCATTGCTTCGTCTCTTCGAGCGGGTTGGCTAGGGTTGACGGGGGAGATGGAAACCGCGAAGTCGTGAAGGACGCCGAGGCAGCCTCGTTGGTTGGCGCCTTTACAGTGAACTATGCTTCGGCCGGCCGCATCAACCCCTCGGCACGCCCCGATTCGCGAGCTGGTCCGCACGCTCGTTGTCCGGGTGGCCCGTGTGGCCGCGTACCCAGCGCCATTCGAGCCGGTGAGGGGCCAGGGCCGCATCGAGGCGCTGCCAGAGGTCCTGATTTTTGACCGGTGCTCCGGTGGCGGTCTTCCAACCGTTGCGCTTCCAGCGCGCCATCCAGCGCTCGACGCCCTGCTTGACGTACTGGGAGTCGACGGTGATACGTATGCAGGTCGGCCGCTTCATCGCCTCCAGCGCGGCGATCACCGCCATCAGCTCCATGCGGTTGTTCGTGGTCTGGCGCTCGCCGCCGTAGAGCTCCTTCTCGTGCTCGCCCCAGCGCAGCAGCGCACCCCAGCCTCCTGGGCCGGGGTTGCGCTTGCAGGCACCGTCGGTGAAGACCTCGACGGGGGTGTCGGTCGGGGCCCGCTCAGCCATCGCTCGATCCCCTCGCCGTCGGCTCCAAGCCGCGCCCCGGTAGGATGGTCGGTCGGCGGGTCCACCGCGGGCGCACCGGTGTGACCGTCGAGACCCGCTTGACGGCCCGGATCGCGTAGATCCCGCCCAGGGCGGGCCACCAGCGCGCCCCGAGCTGATCGAGCCAGTCGAGTCGCGTCAGATAGCGTCCACGCAGCGGCAGACGGTGCATCAATGTCTGCCGCCGCTCGATCTGGAAGCCGATCAGCGTCAGCCAATCGCAGACCCGAAATGGCGTCAGGATCTCGCCGCACCAGGGCACGCGCTGTCGCCGCCGCGGTATCGCCCGCCAAAGGCCCCAGGCACTGATCGGGTTGAAGCCAAGGATCAGCACTCGGCCCTCGGGGATCAGCACGCGCTCGGCCTCGCGCAGCACCTGCTGCGCATCGGCTGCGAAGTCCAGTGTATGCGGTAGCAGTAACGCATCGACGCTGTCGGATGCGATGGGCAGGCGGCTCGGGGCGCCTTGGATGCGCGCCTCCGGGCGTGCGGCAGTTACGGCAGTCGTGCTCAGGACGACGCGAT
>Ga0316578_10000656_pt1 | contig 12261 bp, 12 predicted proteins | sample J0NA_2_FD_203076 | JGI IMG/M metagenome (GOLD analysis project Ga0316578, IMG submission 203076) | Rhizosphere microbial communities from salt marsh grasses in Alabama, United States - J0-2_160517rDrC | ecosystem: Host-associated > Plants > Roots > Rhizosphere | place: USA: Alabama | collected... | reverse complement strand
GGAATGCTTTGTTCAGGCCCTGGTTTCGCTCATTCACAATTCCGCCGGCGAGCCGATTGGTTTTCGCGGTCTCGCCCGGGATGTGACCGGACAGATCCTCGCCGAAAAAGAGCGCAAGGTGCTGGAGGCCCGGCTTCAGCAGGCCGAAAAAATGAAAGCTATCGGCACGCTGGCTGGCGGCGTCGCCCACGACTTGAATAACGTTTTATCGGGCATCGTCAGTTATCCGGAACTGCTGTTGATGGATCTACCTGAGGACAGTCCCCTCAGGAAGCCGATTCTCACGATTCAAAAATCAGGCGAGAAGGCTACGGCAATTGTTCAGGACCTTTTGACACTGGCCCGACGCGGTGTCGCCGCCTCGCAGGTTATCAACCTCAATCAGGTCGTCGACGAATATCTCAAAAGCGCTGAATACACAAAAATGCGTGCCATGTATTCCGAAGTCGACATCAAGGTTGAAACCGCACCGAATCTCTTAAACATGATTGGTTCACCGATCCATATTTCCAAATCGCTGATGAATATCGTTAACAATGCCGCCGAAGCCATGCCTGCCGGCGGAGAAATACGGATCAAGACCGAAAATCGATATGTCGACCGGCCTGTCAAAGGATACGATACCATAGCTGCGGGGGAATACGTGGTCCTGTCGGTATCCGACGATGGCATCGGAATCTCCGCCGCCGATATCGAGCGTATCTTTGAGCCGTTCTACACCAAGAAGGTTATGGGCCGAAGCGGGTCCGGTCTGGGGATGGCCGTGGTCTGGGGCACCGTCAAAGATCACAAAGGCTATGTCGATGTCCACAGCCGTCTGAAAAGAGGCACCACTTTCACTCTTTTTTTCCCGGTGACACGCAAACCTCTCGCTCGCGAGCATGAGCCGTTTCCCCGTGAAAAATACATGGGCCGCAACGAATCGATACTGATCGTCGACGATGTCGCCGAACAGCGTGAAATCGCTTCTGAATTGTTGAAAAAACTCGGCTACTCGGTTGCAACCGTTCCCAGTGGCGAAGCTGCGGTAAACTATCTGAAAACGGCCCAGGTGGATTTGGTTGTTCTCGACATGATCATGGAACCCGGCATGGACGGTCTCGAAACCTACCGCAAGATTCTGACCCTGAACCCCGGCCAGAAAGCCATCATCGCCAGCGGGTTCTCCGAAAGCGTTTTGGTAAAGGAAGTGCAGCGCCTCGGTGCCGGTGTCTATGTAAAAAAACCATATACGACCGAAGAAATCGGTGTCGCGGTACACCGGGCGCTTAATTCGGCTGTTGATACGGTTCCGAAAACTTTTCCTTTGGCGGGTTGAAGTAACCGTGGCGCATCCGGGGAAAACCGCGTCGCACCTCCTCGAACACGGCTTTCATTCCCAGCGGGTCGCCATGCGGTAGAATCGTTGTCATCATCTCCCAATACCGCAACGGGTCGAAGTTCAGATTTCGCCACTGTATCATCTGAACGGGATGCTGGCGTAGAAAGTGTTTGAGGGCTGCAACCTCTTCCGGTGTATCCGTAAAGCCGGGAAGATTCAAATAATTGAGCGCCACATGGACCCCCCGCCGCAACGCCAGATCGATTCCCGCGGCCACATCGGAAAAACGGTATCCAGCGGGTCGAAAGTAAGCATTATAAAAATTCTCCCTGACGCTGTTGAGACTGATCCGAATACTGTCGAGACCGGCATCCATCAAGAGGTTCAACGCAGCGGGACGGCTGCCGTTGGTGTTCACGTTGATCGTTCCCCGGTCAGTCGCGGTGCGGATTGACCGGATGGCCGGAGCGATAACGTCGACCGCCAGCAGGGGGTCGCCTTCGCACCCCTGACCGAAACTGACCACCCCACGCTTCACTTGGCGCAGGTGCGCAAGCGCGACCGCCGTAATTTCCTTCGCGGTCGGGGTGAAACCGATTCGGTTCTGGCTATGGGGGATACCGCTATCCTTTTGATGTGAGAGGCAGCCGCGGCAGTGGGCGTTGCACCATTGCGAGGTCGGAAGCGGTGCTTCGCAGCGTCCGAGAAAAAAATTCTTGGCCGCCGGGCAGCCATAGACGAGGGCACAGGTCTCCAGGTGCTCCCGCAACCGATTGCCGGGCATTTGCCGGCGCTTGGTCCGAACGCCGGCCTTGACGGCCTCGTGGGGCATGAGCCGCAGATCCTGTCGTCTCTCCCAATCCACCCGAAAAACCGCCGATCGGTATACGCCGCGATGCCACCCCACGGCCCCGTAAGAAAAAAGCGGTAGGTGACCGGCGTTATCTCTTTCCGCATAAGCGCTGATCCAGCGGACGACATAACCGGGAGAATTGAATGCCGCCACCGGGAAAATTCGTGCCCCGCGGCGGTAGGGATCCGTTGCCACCGACTCGAATCGGCCGCTGCGAAGATTCAAGAGGACCGGCACCCGGTCGGGCAGGAACATCAGTTCACCGCCAAAGGGCAGATCGAGCGTGTTTTCCGGCGCGAGCGGCACCAGTTGATTACCTGCCATACCGGTGGCGGCATAGCCTTCGAGGTCATAAATCTCCCCCTGCCGGTTGGCCACGAGGGCCACCAGATATCGATTCTTTTTTCTCAAGAAACTCTCCCTTGCCGACTTATGTCGGGTAGCGAATCAAACGCGAGCGACAACCGCAGAGCTCGTATCAAAACCGCACTGACGCGCCGGCTCCCGATACAGATAAACCGTTCACTGGTATGCAAAATCCGGTGCGCTTCAAAGCACCTGATCGTATGCGTTTAGTGGGCGCTGCAGAAACAAGGCATCGGATGCGTCGACGACCTTTTGTGCTTCAAGCCCCCAACACCAAAGCACATGCGGTGTCCTGTGAACGCTTGCAAATTATCTCTTCAAGGTGTGATGTGCAAGATGTCCCAGCTCAGGCAAGATGAGGGCATCCCAGGCGAGCCGGCAGGCATTCAGGCTGCCCGGCAAGCAAAAAACAACCGTGCTTCCAATAACCCCCGCTATTGCCCGCGATAGCATGGCGGCCGATCCAATCTCCGCGTGGCTGAGAAAAGCGAAAAGTGGTGTGAAAGCCGTCAATTCTTTCTGCAGCATCGGACGCACGGCTTCGATGGTCACGTCCTCTGGCGCGATGCCCGTACCACCGGTCAGTATAAGTACCTGCGGATGATGCCTACGAATCACGGCAGACACCGTTTCAGCTATGTGGACCGCATCATCGGGAACGATCTTTCGGCAGCACACCGAGTGCCCTGAAATCGACGCCTGGCCCTCGATCCACTTGCCGCTTTCATCGGTTTGGAGGTTGCGCGTCGTGGAAACCGTCAAGATGCCGATAGTGACCGACTGCGGGGCATTTTTTTTGTGTGTATGAGTGCCCATGTTTTCTTTATGATCTTTACACCCATCAGGACGGCCTTTTCAAGGTTTTCATGAAGCAAGGGAAAATAGCATCGCATCGGCGATCAGCCCTATCGGCCACAGGTTCTCGGTGGTCTCAAGAATCCTGCGGAAAACCAATTTGTCTTGATTTTTCATGCCATCTTGTTAAATTATTTCATACCGTGACCTTGAGAAGAACACGAATCGGATTCCGATCAAAAAAATGGCCATACCTTGCAGCGGCATCATCCTGGCCGGAGGGCTTAACACCCGTTTCTCCGGCAGAGAAAAGGCGTTTCTGACTGTCGGCGGCGAGCGCATTGTCGATCGACTCCACCGAATTTTTCGTGAAACGTTCGAAGAAGTTATAGTGGTCACCAACGATCCAATAAAATTTTTAGACTGGGACGCCCATATCGTAACCGATCTCTTGCCCATCCGGAGTTCATTGACCGGAATCCATGCCGGCCTTTTTCATAGCCGGACGCCGTATGCGTTTTTTGCGGCGTGTGACATTCCGTTTTTGAAAAAAGAGGTGGTAACGGCCGTCATCGGTGCCATCACGCCTGATATCGATGCCGTGATACCGGAAACTGCGGCCGGATTCGAGCCCCTTTGTGCCGCTTATTCAACACGCTGCCTGGAAAATGTGCGCCGACACCTGATCAAAAATAGACTCAAAATCCAACTTTTTTTGAAAAAGATGCGCGTCAGAACTATTCCGGAAGAGCGCCTGCGCCGGCTCGACCCACAGCTGATATCGTTTTTCAACATCAATTCTCCTGAAGACATGGCCCGGGCAGAAGCATTGCGTGGCGCAACTCTGAACGGGACCGCTGAACCCTCTCCTTAATTGAATGTTGAGGGACGCCTTGAATACCCAATATCTCATCGATTCGATAAAAAAACATCCCGAATTCGATCGGGTCGGCATGATCGTATGCCACAATGGAATCGTACGGGCCACCTCCCGAGACGGACGGCGTGTCAATGGCCTCGAGGTGAGCGTCGATCATGATCGGCTGAACCACATCATCGCCGAAGGTCTTCGGAGACCCGGCATCGTTGCGGTTGAGGTCAACATTGCCGAAAACCGGTATCTGCGAGTCGGTGAAGACGTGATGGTACTGGTGGTGGCCGGTGATGTGCGTGAAAACGTGCTTTCCGCCCTGCAAGCGACGCTCGAAGCCATCAAAAAAACGGCAACGCGTAAAATCGAACACTTTGAGTGAAGGAGGGCCGCACATGACCGGATTCACCCATATGGACAACGAGGGAAGGGTCCGCATGGTCGATGTCACCGCCAAAGAAGCGACCGATCGGACGGCGGTCGCAAGAGGCGCGATCGCCATGCAGCCCGACACCCTGGAGAAAATTCTGGCGGGTGCCGTCACAAAGGGCAATGTCCTTGAAACGGCGCGTATCGCCGGCGTGATGGCCGCTAAAAAAACATCCGACCTCGTCCCGATGTGTCATCCGTTGCCCTTAACCCATGTACGGGTCGATTTTTTTCCGGATCGGGCGGCCCATTCGATTCGAATCGAAGCCGGCGCGCGCTTAGTGGGCCGCACCGGTGTTGAAATGGAAGCCCTGACCGCCGTGACCGTAGCAGCCTTGACCATATACGACATGTGTAAATCTCATGACCGCGAAATGACCATAACCGACGTACGCCTGGTTGAAAAATCCGGTGGCAAAAGCGGACATTACGTGCGTGGGGAATAAAGCGAGGATAAAGGCGGTGCGCATATGTTCGGCGATTTGATGCTATCTGATCGATCAGGGTGTTCCGATGCGCGTGGGTCGGCGTTACAAAGGTTTCGGCAGACCGTTTTAACGCTTCCGATATTATGGGGGCTGATCCTCCTGGCGGGCTGGATCGGCGGTTGCGCTGCCCCCGAAAAACATGCCGCCTTTGAAATCTCTGCTGCAAAGTATCCCAATTTCACGGACGACATGCATTTCGACGGCCTGGAGGAGAGCATCCAACAGAGCCTGGCCTATTTACACCGCATGCCGCCGGACAAAGAATTCCGGTTCGGCAAGGACAGCTTTACCGCCGCGCACTTGGCGCTTTCGCTGGAATCGTTTTTGGCGTTTGTCCAGATGGGCCCATCCGATGACGAATTGAGCCAATTCATCCGGGACAACTATAAGGTGTATCGGTCCACCGGAAGCGGTCCCCAAAAGGATGTTTTGTTTACCGGCTACTATGAACCCCTATTGAGCGCCCGGCGGCAGCCGGACAAAACCCATCAGGTGCCGATTCTGGGACGCCCGGATGATCTGGTGACCATCGATCTTGCCGCTTTTTCAGATAAATATACGGGCGAGAAACTCACCGGCCGTCTGACCGGTCAAACCGTCGTCCCTTACTATGAGCGTAAAGACATCGAAGAGCAGGGCGTTCTAACCGGCAATGCGCCTGTGTTGGCGTGGCTCGAAAGCCCTGTGGACCTGTTTTTTCTCCAGATTCAGGGTTCCGGCCGGGTCTTGCTGGAGAGCGGCGAGACGCTCAACCTTCACTACGATTCATCCAATGGTCGGCCTTACCGGAGTATCGGCCGACTCCTTATCGACGAAGGCAAAATTCCGCAGCCGGAAATGTCGATGCAGCGCATTCGCTCTTTTCTGGCGGCCCATCCGGAGGAAACCCGCAGCATCCTCAACTACAATCCCAGTTACGTTTTTTTTCGGGTCGAAAAAGACGGGCCGTTGGGCTTCCTGGAGGTCAAACTGACACCCGGCCGCTCGATTGCTCTCGACTATCGGCTTTTTCCACTGCCGGCGCTTGTCTACATCGAAACCGAAAAGCCGATCCTCGATAGCAGCAGTCACGTTATCGATTGGGAAACATTCGGCCGATTCGTGCTCAGTCAGGACACCGGTGGCGCCATCCGCGGGCCGGCACGCGCCGACCTGTTTTGGGGCAGTGGTCCGTATGCCGAAGCGGCCGCCGGTTACATGCAGCAGAGAGGGAATCTATTCCTGATGGTTTTGAAACCTGAAAAGTTGGACTGATCTTATATTGCCCGCTCGATAATCCGTTTCCATCAAGCACAATAATAGCCGGATTTCCATTGGTCTTGACAGGTTATCGGAAACTCAGTACAAGTTAACCCTTTCAATTGACGCAGATTCTAGCCAACGTTCCAAGTAACCTCACGGAATTTATCCGGAAACGACCGGCCGGTCTGGGATATGCAAGGAGACGCCCCATGTTTGGTATCGGCATGCCGGAAATGTTATTGATTCTGGCTATTGCACTCATTGTGATCGGGCCCAAGAAACTACCGGATCTCGCGAAATCATTGGGACGAGCGCTGCGAGAATTCAAAAAGGCGACCAGCGAACTGAAAGAATCAATCGAGCTGGACAGTGAGCTTAAAGAGGTCAAAAACAGCTTCACCAATAGCATTACCGATAAAAAAGACGCCTTGAAACGAAAACCGGAAGTAACCGACAATCCAAAACCGTCCGATCGGAAGGCCTCTGGTCTTAAGGAGGCTTACGACAAATGGCAGCAGGACGGATCCGCCGCCGAAGATGAAAATGACAGGGCCAAAGTCCCCGATAACGGGACAGAATCCACAGACCGAAAAACGGTTGAAACCGGCGGTGACCGGTCGGAGAAAGCAACCCATGAAGAACCGACCCAAAATGGATGAGGAGTCGAAACTTCCCTTTACTGCCCACCTCGAAGAGCTGCGTAAGCGTTTGATTGTCTGTTTTGTCGCCGTCGGCATAGGCTTTGTCATCTCGTACGGGTTCAAGGAATACCTGTTTCAAATCCTGGTCCATCCCCTGGTCAAGGTCATGCAGCCCGGCGACTCACTGATCTTCACCGGACTACCGGAAGCTTTCTTCACCTATCTCAAAGTTGCTTTCCTTGCGGGCCTGATGCTGGCCGCCCCGATCATTATCTATGAATTCTGGATTTTTGTGGCCCCGGGTCTCTATGATAAAGAGAAAAGGCTGATGCTGCCGATTGTCTTTCTTTCCAGCTTCTTTTTTATCGGTGGCGCCCTCTTCGGCTATTTTCTGGTTTTCCCTTGGGGCTTCAAGTTTTTTCTCGGATTCGCCACGGAAACCATCCGCCCCATGCCCTCGATGAAAGAGTACCTCGGGTTCTCGGCCAAACTCCTTCTGGCCTTCGGACTGGTTTTCGAATTACCCTTGGTAATTACTTTTTTAGCCAGGCTTGGCGTTGTATCGGTTGATTTTCTGAAAAAAAACCGAAAGTACGCCCTGCTCTTATTTTTCGTGGGAGCGGCCATTCTGACGCCCCCGGATGTGGTCACTCAGATTATGATGGCGTTGCCGCTGATGCTTCTCTTCGAAATCAGCATTATCGGGGCCCGAATTTTCGGGAAGAAGAAAATGAAGGAGGATACAGCGGCCGAGGAATCCGCCGCGACCGGCGGAAACGAGTGAGACCGCTTAAGCGTCAACCCTCACGCACCCCATATCGCACACATCGCCGCTGTTATCGAATATTGACGCGTAAACCAATCGGAAACAAAAAACGTCTATTTCTTAGAGCGCAAGAGGGCCGGCGATTTAAGGGGGTCCGTTTATAGAAGTTGACAAGAACCTTTCGGCTTGGTAACAAATGCAGCGAATTCAGGGGAGTCTTCCGCGCCGCGCTCGAATTGTGCGACGACGGAATTCGGTAGAATCCGGTCGGTGCAGCGCTTGGTGCAAGAAATGCCGTTTTGACCGGAAATCGGAGGAAATGCCATTCGAGGAAAGGAGGTTGAAAATCATTTTATGAAAACGCGTTCGTTGTTGATTGCATTGGTCATTGGAGCGGTGGTCGTATTTTTTACAGCCGGAATCTATGCCGCTACGAAAGTGGAGGAGAAGGTCAAGATTCAGGACAAAGGGTGCGAGTACACCAAAGGGATCGTCGAGTTCAGTCATCAAAAACATGTCGACGAGTACGCCAAAAAGGCACCCGAGCTATACAAAGACAAATGCGGCACCTGTCACCACGACGACAAGGGCAAACCGCGGGTCGATCTGGCGTCCGGTCAAGAGGTGAAAAGGTGCATCGCGTGCCATAAAAAATGCGGCGAACCCCCCAAGGGTAAGGATGCTCCTAAGCTCTCGGATAAGGAGAAACTGGAATATGTCGCCGAGGCCTTTCACGATAACTGCCGCGACTGCCACAAGGAGTACAACAAGGCCAACAAAACCAAAGCGGCCCCCACCACCTGTACCAAGTGTCATCCCAAAACCTGATAAGTCGATTCGACACCAGGTCGCTTGATCAAATAAAGGCAGGAAGCACGCAGAGAGTTGCTTCCTGCCTTTTTGTTTCGGTTACGCTGTTTAGTACGAAAATAAAAACCAATCTGCTGAAAAGGTAGGCGCCTCCGCCCGGACAACCGGCCGCGAGTGGCGGCTGAAACTCGCCACCAACGGGTTCTAAAGCCGAACCCGGCCCGGATATAAAAAAGGATTAGGATTCCAATCCAAGATTGTGCGTTGCGCGGGCCTCAGGATAAGGGTCCGGCCTAAGATCCCGGAGGCTGCTCAGACAGTCAGCCGCTGTTCGCAACCGCTTATCCGGACTCCGGCGCGTCATTTTCATGAACCGTAGCGTCCCGAAGGTCCCCATGTGTTTAGCGGGACATAACCGCCATCGGTCCGTTCAGCAGTGACGCTGCTGCAGGACGAGGGCAACCCAGCCTTTTTCCGTTGACTGCCAGCGACATACGAACCCTTTTTCGCCGTAAGCCGCCATGACAAAGCCCTGCTCGTCGTCCTTTATCCCGGAGAGCACCAAAAAACCGGATGTTGTTAAGTGTGAGACGACGGTTCCGCACAATCGCACCAACGTCGGATATCGCAAATTGGCGGTAATTATCGTAAATTTCTCGTCGTGCGGTAACCGCGACAGGGAGTGATCCGTAATGATAAAACGGGAGGCCAGACCATTCAGAACGGCGTTTTCCACGGCCTCCGCCCGCGCGCAAGGATCCGGATCGATGCCCACGGCCCTGCAAATTCCCAGCTGCAGGGCCGCTATCGCCAGAATTCCCGATCCGGTGCCGATATCCAAGAGGGCGCTGTCTTGGTCATCTAACAGCGCGGCCGAGAGGGATGCGATCGCATCGATACCGCGCAGTGCCAGGCGGGTGGTCGGATGGCGTCCTGATCCGAAAGACGCACCGGTGTTGATCCTCACCTCAGCAGCGGGTGACTTCTCGAGATCTAAGTCGATCCCCGGGGGCAGGATAACGATCCGTTCGGTGACGTCCAGCGGCCGCCGAAGGGATATATCCAGATAACTGGTACCATATTCGTATGTGTAGGACAGCTCTCCTTCTGTCAGCAGACTCCTGATGATGGCGCGAACCTGACGGGGACCGAGGAAGTAGCGGTGCGAAAGGACGTTGCGAAGCTCACAGGGGCTGACCTTGTGAAGGGCTCCGGCAATGTATTCGACGGCAAAATTCTGAACTTCCATAATAAGATCGATTGGGAGGAAAGAAATAGACGTCGTTGGCCTTGCGCGGCTTGGTCTTCGAGACCACCGGTTCCATTTTTCAACCGGATTGATCTGTAGGTGTGAATGTGGTGATGAAGGGTCGCCATCTCGACGACCAAAGCTTTCAGTTGGTCTCTTCACGTTTAGAGATGCCCAGCCGGTAAGCGCGCGCCATGTTGACCACCGCTTCGGCCCAGCTCGGAGCGCCGAGCGCATGCAAATGGGTGTAGGTGGCCAGTACGTTATTTCGGCAGGCGCCGTCGCGCCCTTTCCAGATACCGGCGCCGCGCTCCATGCGAAAGACCAGGTCCGCTTCCTGCTCTCCCCATTCCAACACCCGTGAATAGTGAAATTCATGTCCGCGGTGCTGGCTGCCGACCGCAAAATACGGGTTGGGTCTTTCGACCGAGACAACCGTGTAACCGTGCCCCTGCGGACGCTTGGAAAAACCATAGGATATCGGCAGCACCCCTGCCATGGGATAGGAGTTGCCATCCAGGATCAGTTCTTTACCCAAATACATCAAACCGCCGCACTCAGCGTAAATCGGAAACCCGTTTTCGGCCAAGTGCTTCAATTTCTTTCTAAAGCGTACATTTCGCGCCAGCTTTTCGGCGTGGGTTTCCGGAAAACCGCCGCCGATGTAAAGGGCATCGAGCGTTGGGATGGAGTCGGTCGCGAGGGGACTGAAAAAAACGATTTTAGCTCCGGCGGATGACAGCGCCTCGATGTTTTCCGGATAGTAGAATTGAAAGGCCGAATCTCTCATGATGCCGATTCGGGGCGCCGCTCGATCGACTGCCGTCGTCGGGTCGACTGCGGTGATCTCTGTGGTAGAAGGTGGTTCCGACGGCTGGAGAAACGGCGCGCGGCTCGCGATATCGATCAGAGCCGATAGGTCGATGTGTTTTTCGGCCATCGCAGCGATGGCGGCAACCGATTCCCGTGCCCAGGTGTGTTCCGGCGTGGGAACCAGGCCCATATGGCGTTCAGGAAAATTCTGTCGGCTCAGCTTGGGAACGGCGCCCAGAACGGGCACGCCGCAATGGGTCTCGATGCTTCGCCGAAGGATGTTTTCATGCCGGGCGCCGGCCACCCGGTTCAAGATGACGCCCCTGAGGGGAACGTCCCGATCGAACTGTTCGCAACCCGCTATGACAGCCGCCATGGTTCGGGTGGTCTTGGTCGCGTCGATGCACATCAGAACCGGAGTCTGGAGCAGTTTGGCCAACTCGGCGGTGCTGGTGGTGCCGTCGATATCGATCCCGTCGTAGAGACCACGATTGCCTTCGATGACGGCGATGGCCTGATGGGATGAACGGAAGAGGAAGGAAGTCAGCACACGTGCCGGCGGCACCATAAAGGTATCTAGATTATAGCAGGGCCGGCCTGCCGCTAAAGCAAGCCAGCCCGCATCGATATAATCCGGACCTTTTTTAAACGGCGAAACGGTCTTACCGCGGCGGCACAGGGCGGCGATGATGCCGATGGAAAGGATGGTCTTTCCCGAACCGCCCCGCAGAGCCGATATCATTATTCTGGGAAGTACCAATCAATCCTGCCTGCATCATCAACGAATGTCAAACAGCGGAACGCGGTGAACAAAGATAGCAAGAAGACGGTCGGGTCTACACTTCCTTTTCTTCGTGCTCGGCAGCGGCCTGCTTGCCGGTTCCGGGCATGCCATACATGGACGTGCTGCCGCTGGACCAATATTCCAGGACGCCTTCCTCCACCATCTTGTTGATGAGTTTCTTGGCATCTCTGGGTTTGGCCTCGAGAATTTTGGCCAGGTCGTTGAAATAAAACTTCGACTTGGTCTTGAGCTTTTTTGTCAATGCTTCGACAAGTTTCTGTTTTGCCTCTTCGTATTCCATCGTGAGCCCCTTTTCAGAGAATACGGGGGGACACAGATTAAAGTGCGGTGCCCCCCCGCATCGGTTTCGAACGTACAGTTTAGAACTTGAACTGGCTGGTCTGACGCCAGGTGAAATAAGCCGGATCACGGAAGTCGTCGATCAGGTGATGGGTGAAGTCGAGTTCGCATTTCTCGAAGAACCGTTCCCAGCCGATCCGTTCGGCCCACTCGCCGAGGCGTTCGTATTTCCTGGCACCGGCGTTGTAAGCCTCGACGATCTTTTTGATCACAGACGTGGTCTCGGGCCAACGCGGCGCATTGTTGGGCAGGAAGGCCACGACGACCTTGGAGAACTTCGGCGCGCTGATCCGGTTGGACACCTTACCGCCCGCCATGATGACGATGCCGTCGCCTTCTTTGTCGGCCAGCGGCATGGCGGGACACATGGTGTAGCAGTTGCCGCAGAACATGCAGCGCTCGTTGTTTACGGCGACACTGTTGACTTTAGCGCCGCCCACTTCAACTTTCGACGGTTTGATGGCCGCCGTGGG
>Ga0316578_10000654_pt1 | contig 12278 bp, 9 predicted proteins | sample J0NA_2_FD_203076 | JGI IMG/M metagenome (GOLD analysis project Ga0316578, IMG submission 203076) | Rhizosphere microbial communities from salt marsh grasses in Alabama, United States - J0-2_160517rDrC | ecosystem: Host-associated > Plants > Roots > Rhizosphere | place: USA: Alabama | collected... | reverse complement strand
TGGCATCAACGCGAGAGCCGCAACCGGCCCGTTTCCACAGCCGGGAGACCGTCATTGTGGCCTCATCGTCGGGTATCACGGCCGGCGAACATCCAAAGGCGTCAACATTTTGACAATATTCAATAGCTTATAAAAATATGGCCGGACGAATTCTTGCCAGGTTGGGGTATGAATCTGGATTTGCCCGAAATGGCAGTGAAGCCGTGTTGCTCTATGAAAAGGCCTCGAAAACCGATCAGCCGTTCGATGCCGTTGTTCTCGGCCTGACGGTCCGCGGTGGAATGCGGGGGGTGAGGAAGCGGTGCGGCAGCTTCGCAAGATCGACCCGCAGGCAAAGGTCATCGTCTCGAGCGGCTACCCGGATAGCCCGGTAATGCAGGACTATATACAATTCGGTTTCTCCGCAGCGGCCGGCAAACCATGCAGCCTTATCGAGCTGAGTCAGGCTCTCGATCGTGCGCTTAACCCATCCACCGCCAATTGACCGACAAATTTAAGAGGACCGTGTATCGCCAGAAAGGTCGCAACCCATTATGGCTTGAAATCCCCCTCGCACCTGCCGCATCGTTGGTTGCCAAAAGGTGAATTTCCGTCTAATATGACACTTATTGTTTAATTTTGTACCGTGTAAATTTCTCCTCCAGTCCGATGTCATTTTTCCAATTTAAAAAAACAAAGCGATGGCTCATTGTCGTCGTGTCAGGGGGCCTGCTGTGCGGTTTGGCCACCGGTGCGTTTATCGGCCTGACACGCGATTTGCCCCAGATACGAGCCCTCGAGTCATTCAAGCCTCCGGCCGTTACCCGTGTCTTTTCGATCGATCATGAACTCCTGGCCGAGTTCTTTCATGAAAAACGGGACCCGGTGCCGCTCGAAATGATCCCGCCCTACTTGAAAAAGGCCCTGATAGCCACCGAGGACCGCCAGTTCTACCACCACGTCGGCGTCAACCTGAAAGCGATTCTCCGCGCCGTGGTCAAGGACATCTGGGCCGGAGAGTTCGTCGAAGGGGCCAGCACCATCACCCAACAGTTGGCCAAAACGCTGTTTCTGACACCGCGCAAAACACTGGTCAGAAAGCTCCGAGAGGCCCTGCTGGCCTTTCAGCTGGAGCGCCGCTACACCAAGGACGAAATCCTGACCTTCTATCTCAACCAGGTCTATTTCGGTAGCGGTGCCTACGGTGCCGAATCGGCCGCCCAGATTTTTTTTGGAAAATCTGTGGAGGAGTTGAGCTTGGCCGAGTGCGCCCTGATCGCCGGCATGCCGAAATCGCCGTCGCGCTACTCGCCCCTGGTCAACTCGGACCTGGCTGTCAAGCGACGCAACGTTGTTCTCAAACAGATGGCCGAAACCGGAATCATCACCCCGGCCGTCTACCGCGAGGCTTCGGCGGAACCGCTCCCCTCCATGGGGCGAAGGTCTCAAACCTTGAAGGCACCCTATTTTGTTGAATATATCCGCCAGCAACTGGAGGAAATCCTCGGGCCGGCAAGACTGTACAAGGAGGGAATGACCGTTTTCACCACCCTTTCCTACCGTGACCAAATAGCTGCGGAGGCAGCATTGGCGGAAGGACTAGCGGCAATTGAAAAGCGGACGGGCAACACCAAAGCCCCACGCGGCGACCTGCAGGGAGCCCTTCTGTCGCTCGATGTGAGTGGCGGCGGCATCCGCGCCATGGTAGGCGGCCGTGATTTCAATCGAAGTCCTTTTAATCGTGCCATCGATGCCGTGCGTCAACCAGGCTCGGCCTTTAAGCCTTTCGTGTATGCATGTGCCGTAGAACGAGGGTTTTCGCAGAACCAGCTGATACTGGATGCACCGGTTGCCTTCAAAGGGGCGAGAGGCGGCGTGGACTGGCAACCGGAAAACTATTCGCAAACCTATGATGGCGAAATAACGCTGCGAAGCGCCCTGGTGCGTTCGAAAAACATTCCGGCCGTGCGGCTGATCGAGATGGTGGGCCCATCTGCGGTCGCAAAATTTAGCCAGGATTGCGGGATTTCCACACCGCTGGCCGCAAACCTTACCCTGGCTCTCGGCGCCTCCGGCGTCAAATTGATCGATTTGACGGCGGCATATGCCGTTTTCCCGAACCGGGGTGAGTGGATCGAGCCGTGGGGCATTATGGAAATTCAGGATTCTTCAGGCAGGGTGGTCTGGCGGCCCAAACCGCAAAAGAAAGTCGTCATGTCCCGCGTTGGTTCGGCCATCCTGACGGACATGCTGGTTGGGGTCATACGGGAAGGTACCGGCAGGCGTGCCGCGGTGCTAAAAAGGCCACTGGCCGGAAAAACAGGCACGACGGATGAATACCGCGACGCTCTTTTTGTCGGTTTCTCACCGTCGATTGCCTGCGGGGTCTGGGTTGGCAGCGACCACTTTCAATCGCTGGGCCATCACGAATCCGGAGCCCGGGCCGCCCTTCCCATCTGGATGGCCTATATGCAGGAAGTGCTGGCATCTCAACCTGTCAATTACTTCGATATCCCCGACGATATCGTGCGGATCAGCATCGATCCGATAAGCGGAAAACCGGCTCCGGAAAATGCTCAAGGGGCAGTCGCCGCCATGTTTAAAAAAGGAACCGAACCTCAAACGGCACCCCTGACCATCGGACAACAGTAAGGAAGGTGATCGGGGCGGTCTGGAGTCCAACACAAAAAACACGAACCCCGCTCTGGGAGGCCCGTGTTTTTTAATCAACTGACGGAGCAGGTTATGATCAGCGAAACCGGCCGTTCGATCGCGAAGAAGAAAGCGTCCGGCAGCCCCGCCGACTTCTCGTTAGCGGGATCACGGCCAGCGCCAGTCCCATGACTAAAAATCCGCCGTAAATGAACCGGAAGGTCAGCCTCTGTGGCGCACCGACGTCAGTGGTTTCCACAATGGACCGATCCAGCGCGGCCTGGATAAAGCAGGCATTTTTCAGGCCATCCAGCGTTGATTCCGAATCGCCGGAACCAACGGCGTCGACGGATTCGACGTCATTTGACACTTCCGCCAAGCCGATGGGATCAACGATAATGCCGTTGGCCACCCCGTCGGCATCGCCAAATCCGCCGTCCGTAATTTCGAGGTAATATGTATCACCGTCTGTGTCGACCGGGAACGCATACCACCCGTTGATCGGATCGTACTTGTACCACTTGGCCCAGGCATAAGGTTTTTCCGGCAGATACAGTTCGAACCTTGCCGTACCGCCGATCTGTTCCAAGGCCACATTGAACACCATCAACCCGTACTTCAGTCTGGGTCTGGGCTCGTCCGGAATACTCTCGGGATCGATGCTGGAGAAACAATTGATCTGGCTGACACCCTCAACCGCGTTGATGCCGATGAGAGACTCGTCTATTCCACTCTTATAAACTCTCATCAACGGTTGGTCGTTGTCGTTGTTACCGTCATTATCGAGGTCCGAATATCCCGGTTCCTCGTGATCACCCACTCCATTGCCGTTGACATCGGCCTGAACCTTGGCGGCCGTGGTAAATGTGAATGGTTCCGACCAATTCGACCACTTCGGATCATCGTCACGGGAGTCTCTCACTGCAGCCCGCCAGTAATAGAGCTGCTCGCCGCAGAGTGTTCCTTCCGGTACGCGAAAGTTGACCAGGTAGTTGTTGGTACGGCTTCTATCGATCGTCACGTCCAGAATTAGTTGCTCAAAGCTGTCGTTCATCGCAATTTGCCACCGTGTGGCGCCGTGGTCGTCGTCTGAGTCCGGATCCTCGAAACCGGCCATTTCGAGCAGCGGGCTCAAGGAAACGTTTCGTTCGCCATCAACCGGAACCAGCAACCCGGGTCGATTCGGCGCCTGATTGACAAATTCCTGAGCCGGCGTCACGGCTGGCGTCACGATGCTGCTATTGTTGTCGGCGGCTGCCGCGGTCGAACCGGCGGAATGTGACGAATCGGCGGAATTCGTCGCTATCGTTGTATTTGATGAATCAGTAGTATCTGGCAAACCGGATGAATCACCAGCATTCGGTGTGGTAGAGGGGACGGAGGTATCTGGCGTTCTTGAAGGATTATCAGCGATCGCATTACTGGTAGGAACAAATTTAACGGCATCGGCACAAGTTGTTTCGGAGCTCGAGCTTGAAACAATGACGAGCCTTGCCGTTCCGGAAAAAGTATATGTGCCGAGAAAATTCCACTGACTGCCGTTTAGCTGTTGGTTCACGATAACCGTATGCAATAATTCGTTCCCATCATAAATCTGCACCGGCACCTGCGTGTAACGGTTGCCATAATACGTCCACCATAGATAAACCTCCTGCAAACCGGTGCGATTCGTCTCGAATGAGTAGGTTCCAGAATCCGTTTTACTATACAATGAATTCGTACCGTGCGGACCGGTGCCAGCGGATACACTCCAGGAGCCTGTTGCACTCGTTCCCGAATCACCATTGTCGATGATAACCGTGGCGGAAGGCATACCGGAATTGCTGGTTGAATCCGTTGAGCCGGAGCTGTCCGATGAACTGGGAGAATCAACGGGACTCGTCGAACCAAAAGAACCGTTATCGGTGGTGACTGCGGGCGAAACGGCACCAAAGGATGCTGTTATGCTGTGGTTGGCGGAAATGTCGCTAAAGGCATAAGAGGAAATGGCTCCCATAGATTGGTTGTCCACCACTACGTCGGCTACTTCATAACCACTGTCGGCTGCGATCACGAATGTTTTACCACTACCCTGTGGCACGGAAACGGTACCCGGCGAGATACTGCCATTGCTGCCGGATGTCGCCGTAATCGTAAACGTATTGGCGGCAAAGCTTGCCGCAATCGTGTGCCCTTCGGTGACACTAGGAAACTCGTAGACGGAATTTGTCCCGACAGAATGACCGTCCACCCTAACGTCGGCGATATGATAGCCGGCGTTTGGGGTGATGGTGAATTCTTCAGAGTTGCCTTCGATGACCGTCACGTTACCCTTGGGAGAAATACTACCGTTACCGTTGTCCGAGGCGACAATAGTGTGCAAAGTCACGGGGTTTGAAGCAAAGGTCGCATGAATAGTGTGGTTGGCTGAAAGTTCGTTGAAAGTGTATTCCGAAGAAGCGCCTATGCCCGTTCCGTCCACCAAAACGTCCTGAATATGAAACCCACTGTCTGGGTTGATTTCGAAGGTTATACTTTGACCCTCGGTCAAGCTGACGGTCTCAGATGGAGAAATATTACCGTATCCTCCGGACGATGCTGAAATCGTAAAAGTTCGCAAAACAGCCGGTACGCTGTAGGAAACCGAATCGGAAGGCGCGCTTTCCCCGTAGCCGTTGTAAGCCGTGGCAATAAAATGGTATGTTCTTCCGTCATCGAGCTCGGATACCGTGCAGCTCGTGGTGGTAACGTCACAGCCCTTTATAAGATCAGAACTGTCATCGGTGCTGTAATATACCCGGTAGCCCGCTACGGCCACACCGGATTGTGACACCCCGTCCCATGCCAGTTTCACATTGGCTGATTCCACAGTGTCGGCATAGAGAAACGCCGACATCAATATGAAAAAGAAACCGATGGTTTTTGAAATTATCGGTGGTAGTGCTTTAAATCGAAGTAGCGGCATCGCAAATACTCCTCTGCTCAGTTGATTTTCCCAAGGGCATAAGAGCAAATTAGATGCCACCAAATTTTCCTCGGCCGTTTTTACGGTTTGGTTATAAAAAACGGCTCATCATTTGACCCCCCTTGTTCATCTAATCTATTGTAATTATATTTAATACTCATCACCATTTTTACCGTCGACAAATCGCACCGACATGCCGCGCCAGCGGTATGCCGCCACCTTGGACCCCTGAGCAATTACAGGAGATCTCACGCTTGAGTAATTCGAATTACCAAATGGATGTTGACGGGAAAGGTCGAAATCGTCTTGAAAGTGCTTGAAAGAGGGAGGGTAAACATGAGACTATATCGGTCCGCTTACGACGGCCTTTGCTGAAATAGCCGGCCTTGAAAAGGCCTAAAAACGTTTCCGGAATGATCCACACGCCATCGCTTTATATTTTGCGATGGTTGGCAGAGAGGGAACTGTCTCATCCGAATGGCTCAAAGGAGCGTTCGCTTGTCGAACGATTGGGTAATGATCCGCAAGGCTACGATTCAAGATGTCAAGGCAATTCACAAACTGCTGCAACTCTACGGTTCAAGGGGGGCCCTGCTGGCCAGGCCCCTGAGTGAACTTTACGACCATGTCAGAGATTTTTCTGTTTACGTCGAGCAAGGCGAGAACCGGGTGGTGGGTTGCTGTGCCCTTCAATTTTGTTGGGAAGACCTGGCCGAGATCCGGTCTCTGGCTGTTCATCCCGAACGCGAGGGCCGCGGCATCGGACGCGCGCTTGCGAAAACCGTCATATCCGAGGCCGAGACTTTCAAAACCCGCAAAATATTTACCCTTACCTACGAGCCGGGGTTCTTCGAAAAGTTCGGTTTTAAGGAAATCGATCGCGCAGAACTTCCCCTGAAAATCTGGGCCGATTGCATCATCTGCGTGAAGTTTCCTGATTGTGACGAGACCGCCATGATGATGACCTTGGGACGCAATCAAAAATAACCGCGACATCATTGATGCCGGTGCACCCCGGCCGGTCGTGTGGCGAAAACCCGGCATATACGGACGCGCCTCAGTTTTCTCGCCACACCGATCAGGCGTCAAGACGCCCAGAATCGGGAACCTACTTTTCGGGAAGTCTTGGATGAGAACGGAGCTATCCCGAACTGTGTCAACAGCCGCTGGACACCGAACCAGACGGGTGCCGGGATATTGTCAGGAATAAATCACGTTGAAAGGCAGCGGCGGGTATTTCCAGACGCCCGGCAGCGGTAGGATGTGCTGACCGCCGACCGACTGCCAGGAAAGGTCGGATTTGATTTCTCTCAGCTTCCCGTCTTCCGGCGGCCGTGAGTGAATGGTATAGTCGTAAGTGGCCTGAAAGATGCAGACACAGTCCTTGCCTTTGCCGTTGTTTTCCACGACGTAGTTTCTCTTGATGGTTCGCAGGCTGAGACCGTTCTCGCGACCCACCTGCTCAAGTTCTTCTGCTCTGAACTTCATCAGCACGGCCTTGGACACGCCACGCTCCGAAATGCGAATCAAGGCCCGACTTTCGCTGCTGCCGGCATAGATTGTGGAGATGCAGGGAAGCCGTTTCAAATACTGCGCCGCAACAATGGCGGCCGTTCGACGGCCACCGACCATTACGGGCTGGCAGTAATATTCAAAGAATTTTTTCTGGATGTCCTCGGCGTACTTGTCCCCTCTTTCGTAGATATCCTTGGATATATAACGCAGGTAACGGGCGAGATCCTCAGCTGCATCGGTAATCGGCCAGTCGATTCGAACGTGAAAGTGACTCAGTCCGTAGCGATTTTTAGATTTGGTAGACGGATCTCTTTGAATCAAAAGGGCGTAATCCACCGGCAGCAAAATTCCCAGGAAGTCATAAAAGTGGGCGGATTCCAGAAATTTATACTTGCTGTCGAACCCATTGGTCAACGGCAGTGTCTTCGACTGCAGCAAATTGGTCTTGGTGGTTCGATTGACGCCGAAAAAACGGATGTACTTCTTGTGTTCCGACGCCAGCAAGTCTTCTACGAAAATGACCAGAAAAGTGTTCTGAGATCCGTATTCGACGTCCGGAATTCGCGCCCGGGGCTTGAGTTCCCGTTTTTCGACAAAAGGAAACGTCGTGCCGGTCAGCACGAATTTGTGATAAGAATCGATCAGCGCATATTTTAAAAGGAAATGATCGAGTTCGTCCCGTAACAGTTCATAGTAGGAGCGCCTCAACCGATCGGTTTTGCTCAATTCTTCCCTGACACGCCAGAACGTCAACTTATCTCCTATCTTGAATCGACAGGTTGCGGCCGGAACCCAACGAGGAGTCCCTGGTTTATCAAAAGTACTTATTATTATAACATATTTTTTTATCGCCCCAAAGAACTATTTCTTTAGTGGCGCGTTAGGCCGGCTGCGCTATGGCGCTTTGTCCGGTTTGTGATTGAATTTTTCAATCCAGCGATAGAGGGCCTCCCGATATCGATAGGCTGGAATGGCGAAGACCAGGCAAACGATCACCAGAACGACCAGCCACAGGTAGTTCCGTTCGAAAAGAAGCGCCCCCTGCAGGCTGAGCATCAACGTGCCCGGCATTCGGCCAAGTGTGGAAATGAGCATGAAAAGCTTGATAGAGAGGTTGCCCAAGCCAAGAAAAAGGCAGAGGTAGTCTTTCGGAAAACCCGGTAGTACGAAAAGGAAAAAAATAAGGATCACGCCCTGGTGGCGCAGGAATGTGTCGAAACGTCTGAGCGTGTTCTCTGGAATATGACGGCGAATGAAGTGATTGCCCAGATAACGCCCGATCAGGAAATTGGCCAGAGATCCCAGAGTCAGCCCGATGGTTGAAAACAGGAAGCCCTTGCCGGCCCCGAAAATGTAACCGCCTATGAAACCGGTGGCCTCACCGGGCACCGGAGCGAAAATAACCTGTAGGAACTGAAAGGCGATAAAAGCCAGCGGTGCAAATATCCCGAAGGATCTGACCATGTCCGCCACTTGTTCCTTGTCCGTAACGAATCGGTAAATCGCTTTCAGGTGAACCCCGAGTGCTTCCCGGTAGACAAATCCCAGTATCAAAAGAATGCCGGCTGCTACGGCGGCCAGCAGCCAGAAGCGCCACTTAAAAAAATCAGGACTCGACTTTCCGTTGTCTGAGCTGTCCATGTCGGTTCGGAAGCGCGGAAAAAACTGGCAGAGTGCCGGATAAAGTAAAGAGATGCCGTGTCCGTAAAGACACGTCTTACGATGCCTTTTCGTCGACCGCTTCTAAAGCGGCAATGGCGGGCAGCGTCTTTCCTTCCAGCATTTCGAGGAATGCCCCACCGCCGGTTGAAATAAAGGATATCCGATCCGTCTCTCCGGCCTTGTGAACAGCGGCATCGGTATCTCCACCGCCGACGATCGTCAACGCGTGGGCCGCTGCAACACTGGCGGCCATCGATGTGGTTCCGCGGCTGAAGGCATCGATTTCAAACATGCCCATGGGACCGTTCCAAACCACGGTGCGGGCATCCTGCAGCGCTTCCCGAAAAAGCAGCGCGGTGGCCGGTCCGATATCAAGCGCCATCCAGTCGGTCGGGATCTCCTGAGCTGGGACAATCTTGGCGGGCGACGCGGCATCCGGTTCCCGCGCGACGACCACGTCTACAGGCAGATAGAATCGAACTCCTTTTTCGTTGGCCCTCTTGATGATATCTCCGGCTGCGGCGACACGGTCTTCTTCAATTTTCGACCGTCCGACGGCATACCCCATGTATTTCAGAAAAGTGTTGGCCATAGCCCCGCCCACGATGACGGTATCGACGCGCTGCAGCATGTTGTCAAGGGCCGCAAGCTTGGACGAAACCTTGGCTCCTCCGACCACGGCCGCCAGGGGGCGGCGGGGGTCCGCCATCGCTTTCTTGATATAGTTGATTTCTTTTTCCAGCAGAAAACCGGCACCCGAAATCGCGGCGAATTTGGTTATGGCAACAACCGACGCATTGGCACGGTGGCATACCGCGAAGGCATCGTTTATGTAGACATCGCACAAGGCGGCCAGGGACTTGGCAAAAGCATCGTCATTTTCCTGCTCTTGCGAATGAAACCGCAAATTTTCCAGCAACGTCACGTCACCGGGCTGCAGCCCGGATACCAGATGAGCGACCGAATTTCCGACGCAGTCCTCCGCCATCTTGACATTCGCGCCAATCTGATCGCCGAGACGTCGGGCAACCGGCGCTAAACTGAATTCCGGTGCCGGCACGCCCTTCGGACGTCCTAAATGGCTGGCGAGGATCAGCTTGGCGCCCTTTTCGCGCGCATACGCGATGGTGGGCAAAGCTGCCCTGATGCGCGCGTCATCGGTAATGTGTTGCTGCTTATCCAGGGGAACGTTGAAATCGACCCGAATAAACACCCGTTTGCCGCTAATGTCGATGTCTCTAATCGTCTTCATCTTTCTCTCCTTGTTGGCTGGCTGCCTTTTTCTGCTGCTGCAACCGTCGATGCAGATCTTTTTTCTTAGACCAGCGCTCCAGAAAACCGATCGCACCGGAAGCATAAGCCCGTTCCAGTTTTTCCTCGTGGACCTTCAAGCCTTCTGATTTCTTCAGGGCCGCCCTAAGACACTCGGTCTTGTACAAGCAGGGCGCGCACGATTCGGGCGTGTGCCGGAGCCCGTCTGCGCCGAGAGGAAACACCTTGCCCAGCTTTGAAAAACAGTAAGGGTAATCGGCTTTACGATGCTGTGGATCCGTATTGGCCATCTTTATGCTTCCTTTGCACATCTCGTACACATGCATAGCACGAAAACGCCAAGTGAGGCCTATTTTATGGCAGCGGCTCAGGTATCGAACTGGTCGAATTCTCGGTTGATGCGGGCAATGTGACCCTGGTCGGCAAAACTGAAGTAGCGATTGTTCCCGATGATAAGGTGCTCGTGCACTGTGATATTCGTCACGCGGCAGGCGAAGATCAATCGTCGCGTGACGGCAATGTCGTCCGCCGATGGTTGCGGGTCGCCCGAGGGGTGGTTGTGGGCAAAGATCAGAGCCGCTGCCTGCTTCTTCAAAGCCGCCCGCACGACTTCGCGTGGATAGACCGAACTGGCGGTCAAAGTCCCCTTGAAAAGCGTTTCGGTGTCAATCACACGGTTTTTGGCATCGAGATAGATGGCCCTGAAGTGCTCCCGTTGTTTGTCCCGCATGCTGTGATAGAGAAAATCGAACAGGTCCCGGGAGTTGTTCAGGGGATTCTTGTTTTCGATTTTCCGGACCAGGTAGCGGTCGGCAACGGCCTTGACCAGTTTGATTCCTAAAAGGTTTATGGGACCGATGCCGTCAACCTGGCAGAGGTCTTCGGGAGCGGCTTCCAGCACCCCTTGCAGGCTCCTGAACCTGGCCAAGGCATTTTTGGCCGCACCTTTGCAGTCCTTGCGGGGCGTCGCCAGGGTCAGCAGCAACTCGATCACCTCGTAATCGTGGAACCCTTTTAACCCGGATGACAAAAACTTCTCTCGCAGTCTCTTCCGGTGGCCTGCACCTTTGTGCGGTTGATTGGCTGCCAATCACAATTCCTTTTCATTTCCGTTTATACTCGACCAGTTTTTCTGGTAAACCGCCGCCGGAATCCAGATAATCTATCTCACTTTTAGTAATTTAACGACTATTTCCGATCATCGACCCTTTTGTTTCAATCCCGTCATTCTTCATCCAGTTCGTATTTAAGCTCGCGGGTCATCAGGCGTTGAAGCGCGACCTCGGGGGCGAGATCATCGTATAAAATATGATATGTCGCATGGCAGATGGGCATCTCGACACCGAGTTTCCGAGAAAGATCGTAAACGGATTGGGAGGTTTTCACGCCCTCGGCCACCATGCGCATTTCGGCCAGAATGTCATTGAGTTTCATGCCGCGTCCTATCTTCTGGCCCAGGGTGTGATTGCGGCTGAGCGTGCCGGTACAAGTCAATATGAGATCGCCGATACCGGCCAAGCCTGTGAAGGTGCGCGGTTTGGCGCCGAGTGCCACACCCAGCCGCCGAATCTCCGTCTGACCGCGGGTGATGAGGGCCGCCCTCGTGTTCAGCCCAAGGCCGAGTCCGTCGATGACCCCGGTAGCAATGGCAATGACATTTTTCACCGCACCACCCAGTTCGACACCAAGCACATCGTCGTTGGTGTATACCCTGAAAGAAGAAGTTGCAAATACATGTTGAACCAATGCAGCGACGGCGAGGTCCTTGGCGGCAACCGTGACGGCGGTGGGAAAGCCCATGGCGACTTCGCGTGCGAAACTGGGACCTGAGAGAACCGCCAATTGTTCCTGCGGAACATGCGGCAAGGTCTGCCTCAAGACGCCGGTCATGGTCAGGTGGGTGGTGTTCTCGATTCCCTTTGAGGCGGTTACGATGATGGTCTCCCGCGGGATATACTCTCGCATCTGCGCCATCGTCTCCCGCATCACATGAGACGGCACCACCACGAGCAGCAGATCTTTGCCGCCGCTGGCCTCAGCCATGTCGGCCGTGGGCTTTATGGTGGAACCCAGGAGGATTCCCGGGAGAAATAATTTGTTTTCCCTCTTCCGCTCGATTTGGGCGATGACCTCGGTTTCATACACCCACAGGTCTATGTCATAGCCTTTAGCGGCCAGCAGGTTGGCCAAGGCCGTGCCCCAGCTGCCGGCGCCCACAACACCGATCTTAAGATTATCAACTGCATTTTCTGAC
>Ga0316578_10000653_pt1 | contig 12286 bp, 9 predicted proteins | sample J0NA_2_FD_203076 | JGI IMG/M metagenome (GOLD analysis project Ga0316578, IMG submission 203076) | Rhizosphere microbial communities from salt marsh grasses in Alabama, United States - J0-2_160517rDrC | ecosystem: Host-associated > Plants > Roots > Rhizosphere | place: USA: Alabama | collected... | reverse complement strand
GTCGGCGCCGGGGTTGTCTTTGCGTTGATTGGCGTCGGCATCGGTTTATTGAGGACCCAAACCTTCGAAGCTACCGCTTTGGTGGCGATCACCGAGCCCAGCCAGCGGGTACAATTCGATCCTCGTATCCAAACAAATTTTGACAGTCAACCAGTCGACGCTTATCCGGAACTGGCGCTAAGCGATCAACTGCTTGGTGACATTATAAACACATTACCCGAGAATTATGATTTATCTTTGACGGACCTGCGGAAGAAGCTCTCAGCAGAATCCGGGGGAGATGGTTCTATCCTCCATCTAACTGTGAGTGATGACGACCCCGTTCAAGCTGCTGAAATGGCAAATATCTGGGCCGCATTGTTCGTCGACTGGGCCAATCAGGTTTACAGCGGTCAGGGGGGTGAACAGCTCTCTTTTTTCGAAGAGCAGTTAGGTGAAGCGAGAAACCAATTAGAGAAAGCCGAGCAGGAGTTGATAGATTTCCAGGCTCATAACCGCGCCTATATCCTTGAGAACGAACTGCTCTCCTTGCAGCAAACCCAAGCAGATTTCCTGGCCAAGCAGCGGCAAACCGAGTTGATTTTGCAAGATATCGATAGTTTGCTAGATCAAGCGGGAAGCAGCGGTAGTTCAAGTGGGGCAAGTGTCGATCAACTGGCCTCATTGTTATTACAGGTTCGCGCGCTGGGTGGTGTCGCTAACAGACAGGAATCCGCTATGCCCTGGCAAATTCAAATAAATATAGATGGTCAATCCAACCTGAGCCAAGAGGACCAACAAGCGATCCTTTCAGATTTACGAGAGACGCTGTTGGCGCAAACCGGCCAGTTAGATGAACGTCTGGCCGAACTTGAGCCGCAAATCCTCTCTGTCCAACAACAAAAGCAGGAAGCGAGCGCTAAAGAAGAACGTTTAAACCGGGATTTCAATGTTGCCGAGGAAACTTATACAACACTTTCACGCATGGTGGATGAAAAAAGAATCACGTCACAGGACACAACCAGCGGAATAAGATTGGCCAGCAGGACGGCCGTGCCGGAGTTCCCGACAGGGCCGCGGAAAATCCTTGTCGCCATTGGGGCCGGCTTAATAGGAGCCGCTATCGCCGTTGCTGTAATTGTTGGGCTCACCTGGTGGGGATCAAGTCTTATCTCAACAAAATCATCCAACAATGAAACAGCTTCTGCCGCTTCTCCAGAAGACCACCTCGCCAGCCCCAGTTAAGAGGACTGACCCGAGCATGAAAAGTGTCAGCGCCTTAGACACTTTTAGGATTATTACCGACGGGATAGGAATGGTTTATGAAAGTTGACTTTTTGAAGATGACAACTTGAGTTAACTATTCAAAGACGCGTGTGCTAAAAAGCGGCGTAATAAATACCATTCTATGAACACAAACTGGATGCGTTTGCTGCCTCTTTCCATCAGGAAAAGGTTGGTTGAACAACCAGTCGTTTTAAATATCCTGGACAATGCTGTCTGGTTATCAGCAGACAATCTAATAAGTATCCTATCCGGGCTGTTAGTCGGTGTTTGGGTGGCAAGATATTTAGGCCCGGAACAGCTTGGAACTCTCAGTTATGCGGTAGCTTTCGTGGCAATTGTGCTGCCGTTTGCCCAGTTAGGACTGAAAGACATCGTTATTCGCAGCATTGTCCAATCCCCAACGGGCAAGAATGAAATACTAGGTACCAATCTAGTTCTACAGTTACTGGCAAGCATCGCAACCATTCTCTTTACGATATTGATCGCCCGAGTAATGAATGCCGGCGATTTCTTGACCATTTCGTTGATCGCTATCATTGCTCTAGGTCTATTATTCCAACCTTTCAGCAACACGACAGAATATTGGTTCCGTTCCCAAGTTCAAGCCAAGTACCTTGTCTGGTCAAAGAACGCGGTTCTAATTGCCATTAGCCTTTTGAAGGTGGGATTAATCCTATCAGAGGCCTCCTTAACAGCCTTTGCCTGGGTGACATTGTTCGAAGCTATTTTTCTCAGCATCTCACTGGTGGTGATGTACCGTTGGACGGGAGAACGTATCGTTGAACTACGCTTCGGATTTGAGCGCGCCAGGGAACTGCTTAAGGACAGCTGGCCGCTCCTTTTTTCTAGTTTGGCCATAATCATTTATATGAAGATCGATCAAATCATGCTCGGCCAAATGGCAGGCAAAAGAGAATTAGGTTATTACTCAGCGGCCGTACGTCTTTCAGAGCTGTGGTATTTCATCCCCGCCGCCCTGGCATCATCGGTTTTCCCATCGATAATTCGCTCTCGCCGGCAGAAAGATCTGCAAATTTATCAAAATAGGCTGCAATTATTTTATGATGCGATGGTTGGAAGCAGCTATTTAATTGTCATCCCGCTCGTTCTATTGGCCAAGCCTCTGGTCCTCTTGTTATTTGGTGCAGAGTATGATCAATCATGGCCAATCTTAATGATACATGCCTGGGCTTTCATCTTTGTGGCCATTGGCGTGGCCCGCAGCCGGTGGTTGGTCGCGGAAAACATGGTGCATTTTTATTTAATCGCGACAGTTTTAGGTGCAGTAGTTAATGTGGCGATTAACTACCTGCTAATCCCATCGTACGCGGGTCTAGGCGCCGCCTGGGCAACTGTCGCTGCCTACTGCGTCTCAGGTTATCTATCGTCTCTTCTCTCGCCTAAAACATGGATCGCATTTAAGCAATCGACTTTAGCTTTATTGATCCCCTTTCGTCTCTTACTTGGAAAGACCTATTTTAAGGAGCTGATTTAAATCTCTGCCGAAGAATTGAAAAAGTCCTTATGAAAACACCCATTTTGTTTTTGGTATTTAATCGTCCAGATACAACGCGAAAAGTCTTCGCGGAGATTCGTAATGTCCGGCCACCGCGCCTTTATATTTCCGCAGATGGTCCGCGATTGGAGCAGGACAGCGAGGCAGAAAAAGTCAGTCAGGTTAGAAAGCTTATTCAAAACGGCATAGACTGGGAGTGCGAGGTCCATACCCTATTTCGGGACCAGAATCTGGGCTGCCGCGGCGCGGTCAGCAGCGGGATTACGTGGTTCTTTGAACAGGAAGAAGAAGGGATCATCTTAGAGGATGACTGTATTCCTGACAGGACTTTCTTCCGTTATTGCGAGGAGCTACTGGAAAGATACCGGTGTGACTCACAAATGATGACGATTTCCGGTAATAACTTTCTGTTTGGGCGGAAAAGAACGCCGTACAGCTACTACTTCTCACGCTATCCGCACATTTGGGGTTGGGCTACCTGGCGTAGAGCGTGGAAACTGTTTGACACCCATATGGAAAACTGGCCGAAGTTGAGAGAGGGCCAATGGCTTTATGATATCTTTCGAGGGGATGAATACGCTGTCTTTTCCTGGGATGAAATCTTCCAGTCCGTTTATACCGATGAAATCAATTCTTGGGCTTATATTTGGACGCTGAGTAGTTGGATGCAAAATGGTTTGGCGATCACGCCTGATCGCAATCTTGTTTCAAACATTGGTTTTGGGTCGACAGCAACCCATACGAAATCAAAGGCTAACCAACAGGCTAATGTGGCTTCGGAACCGATGACTTTCCCGTTGAAGCATCCTCCTTTCATCATTCGTGATGTTAAGGCGGATGAAATAACCGAAAGAACGGTTTTTGGCAATACGCCTCTTCGCCGCTGGTACAAGCTGGTTCGCACACGTGGGGCTGCGCTAAAGAGGTCCTTATCGCAATTAAGGGCATCTTAATCCTGTTTTGGAGAATTGGGTAGCATGCCAAAATTGAGCAGATGGCTCAGACAAAAAGCGCAATTTTTAAAGCCGCGCACAAACAACCAAAAAACTATTCCCTACCCAATCTATGAAGGAAACAACATCTTTCTGGGTTCTGATTATGGCGGCTGGACAATTATTCCTCCATTCCGCGCCGATCAAGGCGTCGTGTATTCTTTTGGGATTGGGGAAGATGCGTCATTTGATCTAGAACTGATCGCTAATTACGGAGTTGAGGTGCATGCTTTCGATCCAACCCCAAAATCTATCAGGTGGGTAAAAACCCAAACCTGGCCTACAGAGTTTCATTTTCACCCGTTTGGTATCGGCGGCAGTGATAAAATGGCGACTTTTTATCCTCCAGAAAATCCTGATCATGTCTCGCACTCGATCCTACCGCGCAGCACGACGGCAGGAAGGGCGATCGAGGTGCAACTTTATCGCCTCAAAACGATTGCAAAGATGCTCGACCATGAAGAAATTTCGATATTAAAATTGGATATTGAAGGGGCGGAGTATGAGGTCATTCATGATCTGATAAAGACCCCGGAAGTCCGTGTTCAACAGATATTGGTTGAGTTTCACCATTTTTTCCCAAATATTTCCTTCAAGGAGACCCAAGCAGCAATTGATGGACTTATTGGGAATGGTTACAAAGTTTTTGATATCTCGAAAAGGGGGTATGAATTTGGTTTTATTCGTCTCTGATAAATCGTCTTCTGCCTAGTGATACGATCTGAAAATACCTCTCCGAGCTTAAGTTGGATAATTTTGGTTTGTCGTACCCGGAGGGAGCAGAGAAGCAGCCTTTTATAGTTACATAGATGATGGGAAAGCAAACGCGTTTATTACATTACGGCCTGCAGCGAAGCGGCACGAATTTCCTTGAAACAGTGATCAAGAGAAAATATCGCGTCCATTTTTTGAACAGTGATGAAGACAGAAGCTCGCCCCTACAAAAACATTTCCGACTTTATGACGAAAAAGAAATCGTTCCGGAGCCACAATATTACAACGAACTAAAAACATCCACTTTCCATGAATTCGAAAAGTTCCTAGAGGTTATTCCGGACTATTATCTTGTTATTTCAAAGAACCCGTACAGCTGGTTGTTAAGTTATCGGGATTGGGCATTAAAGTGCAGTTGGCCGCAAGTCTCACATCATTACATTACTGAATATAACCTGTTCTATAAAAGCTGGTTGGAGTTTTCATTGCAAACGGATAGAGTGCTGTTTGTGCGCTATATCGATCTGCTTGAAGATGCGGAAAAGGAACTCGGCCGTTTAGAATCAATCATGTCTTTGGACAAAAAATTTCTTTCCAGGTTCAACCCGACCAGGGTTACCAAGGTTCCCATGTCAAAAAGATTCTCGGATGAGCAGCGAAATTATTACCTGGGCGAGGAATATTTCAAGAGCTACACAAGAGAAGTCCTGGATGAAATTAACCGCCTCATCGACCCTGAGGTACTGGCCGGTCTTGGTTATGAGCGGAAGGAAGTTGAATGAACCAAACGCTTATAAGGGTCACCGATATCGCTAAATGGTATTGGCGTGTTAGAATTGGGGCTTGCTTCCTGTCGAATGCCATCAATCGCGCATTAGCAGGAATACGGAATTTAACCGAATTATTGCGTGATGTATGATAGATATCGGAGAATCGGGGATCGGTTTTCGGCCGTATTGGGAGTTCTCTACAGACTTCGTGAAGCCCTTATAGCAATTGGGGCGGCATTGTAGTCACCGTTATCGCCATTTTTGGAACGGTTATTTCAACTTGGCGGCGCGCAAATTAACCATCTCTAACTTGAAAGCATTATCCTAATTCTTGAAAGCTCTAAAAGAAAGATCAATAACTTCATCATTCTATAACATAACAACGCAGAGCGTATTATTGATTACATCCTTAATCCGTTCTATTGTATTGGCACGTTTACTGGCTCCTGAGGATTTTGGTGTATATGTATTTGCATTATCGGTTGTAACCATCCTCCTCCTAATTCCAAACAGCTGGCTTAGTGGCCCGTTTCTGCATCATTCAGAATTTAGTAAGGGCGAGAAAGGGGCCAGCACTCATTTCACATTAAATTTGTCAATCAACTTGGTCTGGCTGGTACTGACGTTGAGCATATCTTCATTATTCTTATCACCCAACCAATGGCCCATCTTCGCCGTTTTGCTAATTGCGGGTTTTTTCAAGGAAATAACAAACACCCATCGTCTGATATTGGTTAAGCGTGTCCTGTTCAAACGGATTGCACTCATTGAATTAATTATTTCGATATGTGAGGCGAGTTGCGCGATTGCTTTGGCTTATCTTGGATTTGGTGTATGGAGCCTTGTTTCCATAAACGTAACCACCGCGATTGTTAGTCTGGTAGCATATTTCTTAATTAAACCTGTATGGCGTATGCGTTTTTCATGGCAAAGAGATTCAATCCGCTATTTTTATCAATTTGGTAGGAATACGTTTGTTGCCGGAATGCTTGGGGTTTTGCTAGATCGGGTTGACGATTTATGGACCGGCTATTTTTTAGGCCCTACGGCTCTCGGCTATTACTCCAGAGCTTATCAGTTCGCTACCTATCCCCGGAAGATGTTGGCGCAACCTCTTAATTCTGTCGCGGCTGGGACTTACGCTGAGCTAAAAGGAAATCGAAGTAAACTCTCCAGCGCTTTCCAACAATTCAACACTGTAATTGTGAGGGCGGGCTTCGCTGTTTCAGGTCTTTTGGTAACCATTGCCCCAGAATTCATACAACTTCTGTTGGGTGAAAAATGGATGCCGATGCTGGAAACATTTCGCCTGATGTTGGTTTTCAGTATGTTTGATCCAATGGTCGTTACTGTTGCGAGCGTACTGGTTGCCGAAGGTAAACCAAATAAAGTAGGTCAGGCCAGGTTTGTCCAACTAGTCGTATTAATCATCGGCATGATAATCTTGGCGCCGAGGTTAGGTATTACCGGAGTTGCTTTAGCAGTAGATATAATGCTCTTCGTTGGTATTAGTTTGTTATTCTACTTTGCTTCCCACTATGTGGATTTTTCTTTGCGAAAACTATTTCTCGTTCCCCTTATTGGCCTAATAATCGGATTTGGCATTACAATCTCAATGCCCACTTTAGATAATCTTGTCGTCTCCATGATTTACAAAGCCGCTATCTTCGGCTTTATATACCTCGGGACCCTGATGATATTTGAATGGAAACTAGTAAAAGAGTTATTTGTTCAAATGAAAGAAATTTTCAGGGCAAGAGAATGAAGTAATTTGGGATCATGTGTATCATCATCTCATAGAAAGAAGCAGATAGGAATTTTTATGTCTTTACGCTCGATTCCCAGCAATCTTTATAAAACCAACCAACCAAAACCATGGCCTTTGGAAAAACCAGTAGTTATTCAATTTCCAGTTAATGACATCTGTAACTCGCGCTGCCAAATGTGTAATATCTGGCAAAAGAAACTTGATTATCAGATAACGCCCGATGATCTGGATACTGTTGTACAAAACCCTTTGTTTTCCGAAGTTCATACAATCGGTATCAATGGAGGAGAGCCTACTCTGCGCAATGACCTCGCCGAACTAGTTGATGTACTGTTCAAAAGACTCCCTAGCTTAACGACCATCTCCTTAATTACCAACGCGTATCAAGAACAAGTTGTCATCAAGCGCATCCAAGAAGTCGGACGGGTTATTCAAGATTATGGCGGCAACTTCAACGTCATGGTGTCTTTGGACGGCGTGGGAGAAGTACATGACAATGTCAGAGGAAAGCCTGGTAACTTTGAAAGAGCGGTGAATGTTATCGATTATATTAAAGGCTCAAACCAGATTACTCGTGTTCGACTGGGTTGCACAGTCATTAGAGAAAATGTCTATGGGCTGCACGATCTTCTTGAGTTTGCGCTCAGTAAAGGGATCTATATTAAGTACCGGATTGGTATACCACACCAACGTCTTTATTCGCAAGACGTAGTTTCACCCTTCGCCTTGACTTTTGAGGAACGCTACCACTTCGCAATTTTTTTGGAAAACTTGATTAAGTTTTATGAAACCTCCGACAGCCAAAAGTTCTTTTATCGCTCACTCATCGATCAATTTATGAAAGGAAAGCCCAGAGCAGCTGGCTGTGATTGGCAGCATAGAGGTGTCACATTGTCCGCCAGAGGAGAACTGCTTTATTGCGCTGTAGAAAGTAAAACCCTGGGTTCTGCCATCAACCAAGATTCCGAAAATCTCTATTTCTCTAATTCCGACCATCTAAATGAAATCGTTAGCACAAAATGTGATTCTTGTATGCATGATTACGTTGGCTTGCCCTCAAGTTCAGTGCTTCTCAACCAATATCGAAAAAAATTTGTTGCCAAATTCATTAAACCAAGGCAGTTAGAAAACAATAGTTTCATTCAGATGACTCACTCATTAAGAGACCGACGCCGGATGGCAAATAGTTTAAAAACACTCGGAATCAAGATGGATTCTATCAAATCTCTTCAGCCTGCCATGAAATTTTCTCATGGGGAGCAAGCTCATTTAAATGTTTTAATCTGCGGCTGGTACGGAACGGAAACATTAGGCGATAAAGCTATTCTCGGTGGGGTTGTTAAGGCTATCGAATCAAATTTCGACTCTGTTTCGTTTCATATCGCTTCTCTTGAAAGTTATATATCCGCGATGACTATTCGTCAGATGCCGGAGCTAAAAAATTGCGAAGTCCTTACAATTTCTGAAGCCTTAGATAGCATCGATTCAATGGGTCTTGTTGTAGCCGGTGGAGGGCCGCTTATGGCTATCAAGGAACTCGCGGAGATTCTGGCTATATTTCAAAGAGCCGCAAAAGCAGGGGTTCCGACGATGATTGCCGGATGTGGTGTCGGACCATTAAACCAACCTTTTCAAAACGAGGTTGTGGGTTCGATTCTCAATCTTGCATCCTGCCGTATATTTAGAGATCAAAAATCCTTAATGTTAGCCCAGGGTCTTGGTGTGGATATAACGTATGACATTGTCGCCGAAGATCCTGCATTTACCTGGTTGTGTGACAACATTGATAAAAACCCCTCCACAGATTTTAGATATGGGACGAATCAGGACCTGAAATTATTGCTAGGGCTAAGAGATTGGCCAAGCTATCAATACGCGCCAGGTCTCCAAGCAGATGAAGCACAAAATATAAAATCCAACTTTGAGAGAGAATTTATCAAAGGACTGGAACTACTGCTCGATCGATTCCCAAATCTGACGATCATTCCTTTTCCTATGTGCACAAATCATATTGGAGGAGACGATAGGTGGTTTTACCGTAGACTCTTTAGGAATAATGAAAAGATACTGGCGACTCTTGATGGCCAGTATTTAGGTGCAGAAGTACCTCCATCTGAAGCCATCACAATTTTCCAAGGAGCCTCCGCAGCACTAACAATGCGCTATCATTCGTTAATCTTCGCCCTGGCAAGCGGTTTACCAACAGTTTCGATTGATTATACGCTAGGCGAGGGAAAAGTGTTTTCGCTTGCAGAACAACACAACGTCCCACAAATTCGCCTGGATAAAGCTAACCACCAATCAATCTATGATCTCCTATCTTCAGCTTTAACTGCTAAAGGACCTGATCAAATGTTCATGGCAAACGAATTAAAATTTACACGTGCAGTTAATTCATGTGTTGCATCACTTAGTAATGATAAAATCTCTAATTCTCAGCAGTAAAGACATCGCTGGTGGTGCTGCTCGAGCGACTTACCGACTACACCAGGCGTTGTTACAAGCAGGCATTGATTCGAAAATGCTTGTTCAAATCAAATACAGTAATGATGATTCTGTTTTTGGGAATCAACCGTCGCTTTTACAACCACAAACAGAATTGGTACCTAAATTAGATAAAATCCCATTAAAATTTTATCCCCACCGCCAAACAGCCCCCTTTTCAACACAATGGTTCCCAGAACGCACCGTTTCTAGAATTGACGATTTTGCACCTGACATAATTAATCTGCATTGGATCAATAACGGTTTCTTGCGAATAGAATCACTCACTCAACTAAAAAAGCCGATCGTATGGACGATGCATGATATGTGGCCGTTCACAGGCGGGTGTCATTATGATGAAAGCTGTGGACGCTATGAAGAATCTTGTGGTGCCTGTCCACTCTTAGGGAGCAAAAACAGTAATGATTTGTCACGCTGGATATGGAATAGGAAGTCACGTAGCTGGCAAGATCTTAACATGACGATTGTGGCTTTGAGCAATTGGCTGGCAGACTGCGCTCAGAATAGTTCGCTATTCAATCATTTTCCAGTTGAGGTTATCCCAAATTGTATTGATTCCAGTATTTTCAAGCCGCTAGATCGGCGTTACGCCCGTGACTTATTAGGTCTGCCACAAGAAAAGAAATTTGTAGGGTTTGGCGCATTGCGAGCAACCAGCACTACGAGAAAAGGGTTTCATTTACTTATGCCGACCCTCAAGATCCTTAGTCATTCGAATTTAAACGACGGGCTTGAATTGGCCGTCTTTGGAACATCTGGCGATAATAGTCCACAAGATTTAGCTTTAAAAACTCACTATATAGGAACAATACATGACGAGTTGAAACTCGCAGCTTTTTACTCGGCCGTTGATGTCTTTGTAGTGCCTTCCATCCAAGATAATTTACCCAACACCGTGATGGAGTCTCTTTCCTGCGGAACACCCTGTGTCGCTTTCAATATCGGGGGGTTTCCAGACATGATCGAGCATCAAGAAAATGGGTATTTATGTCGGCCGTTTGAAAGCGAGGATCTAGCGAAAGGTATTATGTGGGTCATTGAAGATGAGGATCGCCTGCAAAGTTTATCTCACAACGCGAGACAGAAAGTGCTGGCAACTTATGCGCCGAGAATAGTAGCTAATCAATATCAGAACCTCTTTGAGAAGCTGGTGGTAACCGTTTAAGTCAGTTATCAATACGTGTTATGATGACCAACATGAAACACATTCATTCAGCGAAATCCTTGGCTTTCTTGGTTCTATCCGCGATCCTAATCGCCTTGCTAATGCCTACTTTTGTTGGCATAGGCTATCTAAATCTAGGATTCATTTTTTTGAATAAAACTGCGGCGAACAATAGTGAACCGCAAAGATATCAGGCAGCACATAAAAGCGAGCGCTTCTTCGTTGTATCCTCCAGCTTCACAAAATCAGAAAAGCATGCCAATATCGGGCTAGGATTTACAGCTTGGCATTTAGGTGACACAATCAAGGCAGCTAAGCATTGGCGGGATGGGCAAATCCCAATAGAAGAAGTGCTTATCTTTGGGGACCTGGCCAATGAAAGAGGTGATCGTGAAGAGGCGTTGTCCTGGTATAAAACAGCCGCATCAATAAATTTAGCAGCCGCAGCCAGTTCCCTTGGACGGCAATTCCACGATCTTGGCCAGTTTGATAATGCAGTGAAGCTGTGGCAGGGTGCATTAGCAGCCTATCCAGAGGATCCGCAGCGCCTTAATTGGTGGATAGGACTTTCGCGCAGTTTGCGGCGAAATGAAAATTTTCATGAGGCAGAAGAGGTTATTCGGATCGCACTTGTTGAATTCCCGAATGATACTCAACTATTAACTAATCTTGGTTCTACTTTAATTGGTCTTGATGCTGATTTTGAATCGACGGCGACAGTCCTTCGACAAGCTATAGCCTTTGATGAAGATAACGCTGAAGCTTATGGGGTGATGGCGCAGCTGTTATCTCGTGAGAACCAATATGAAGAGGCACTAACTTATTTTGATAAAGCAATCGAACGTGATCAATCAGTAAAATGGTGGCATGTAGCACGGGCAAATATGGCACGCCGTTTAGGAAAACTAGAAGAAGCTAAGGTTTATCTCCTGCAGGCTATCAATCTCTTTCCCACTTATGCACCCGCTTATTATGAATTAGCAGGGGTGTATCAATTAAGCAATGATCCGCTCCTTGCCCAACAGGCAATTGAGCAAGCTGTTAGTTTGCAAAAACCTTCTCCTCTAAACTACTATGTTCGTGCAGGCGATATTTATGCCTGGAATAATGAATTCGATCAGGCCCGATCCGCTTACGAGCGAGCTGCTGAGATCGCACCGGATGACCCACGTGTGATCGAAGGACTCGCATCTCTCAGAGAATCAGAATGACCTCCAGCGGATTAAGCTCTTATGCCGACTCAAATCAAAACGGCAGATCGCTCAAAATCGATCTAAGCGCCTGGATATTTTGGCTTACTTTCCTTTTAAGCTACTTGTTCACACGCCCATTAATTGTAATAACCAGTGGCATATACCGCGTAGGGGCGGTCGTATTCCTCCTAGGCCTAATTTTGGTATTTAGCAGACTGCGTCTAACCAACCAGCAATTATTGTTCGGTACCCTTTTACTTGGCATCGTCGCTGTTATTTCCGGCATTGTTAACCACTCTTCACTGATTCAGCTCTCCGCCTTTATACGTATTCCGCTGACTACCTATTTAGTCTATTACATTGTCAATATCTATTTTGTTGACGAAAACCGTGTACT
>Ga0316578_10000652_pt1 | contig 12290 bp, 12 predicted proteins | sample J0NA_2_FD_203076 | JGI IMG/M metagenome (GOLD analysis project Ga0316578, IMG submission 203076) | Rhizosphere microbial communities from salt marsh grasses in Alabama, United States - J0-2_160517rDrC | ecosystem: Host-associated > Plants > Roots > Rhizosphere | place: USA: Alabama | collected... | reverse complement strand
CCCACGAGATCACCTGGAAGCCGCCGGCCCTCAAGAGGTCTTCATAGGCCTCTCGCATTCCCCCGCAGATCAGGGTGTCAACGGCCTGGTCCCTGAGAAGGCGAACCCTGTCAAAGGGTTCACGGCTGGAGAGGGGGAAGTCCACCTGATCCACTCCGCCGGAGTGACCGACGGTGAAGATGGCCATGGTCGTGCAGTACTCGAAGCAGGGGGCCACCGACTCTCCCATCCGGGGAATGGCAACTTTCACGTGCGAACCTCCAGGTTTCGCCTGGAAGTATCGCAAGGGCCAGACCAATCCCGTCCGAAAGGCTGGGTGTTCTTCTAATACTATGTAGGGTAATGTGTTAGGTGTTTCAGGCGAGGTCCGGCTCAGATCCGGGATGTTTCAGGAATGAACCGTTGGTCGTGTTTCATCGTTTCGGAATTGAAACAATCACTCAGACACCAGCGGCCCGTCCCTGAAATCGTCCGCCCCGATTCCGTACCGCTTCATCTTCCGCCAGAGGGTCGTCCGGCTTACCCGTAGCTCCTCGGCCGTTGTGGCTCGGTTTCCTGCATTCCGGGCAAGGGTCCGCCGGATCACCTCCGCCTCTCCCACTTCCAGGGGACGATGGGCCTCCGACGGCCCCGGGGCGATGCTGGCGGCTCCTCCCGGCTGGAGGTCGTCCGGGAGGTGCGTCACGTCGATGAGGCCATTATGACAGAGGACGAAGCAATACTCGATGACGTTCTCCAGCTCACGGACGTTCCCCGGGAGGGGGTGACGCATGAGAATCTCCATGACCGCTGGGGTCACGCCCTGGATTCTCTTTCCCCTCCGGGCATTGAAGCGCTCAATGAAGTGATCGATGAGGAACGGGATGTCCTGCCGCCGCTCCTTCAGGGGCGGGATGGTGAGTCGCACGACGGCCAGGCGAAAGTAGAGATCGTCTCGGAACTTCCCCTGACTCACCCTGGCCGAGAGGTCTCTGTTCGTGGCCGCCACGACGCGAACGTCGGCGTGTTGCGTCTCCACCCCTCCCAGGGGGTGGTATTCCCTCTCCTGGAGGAGCCGGAGGAGCTTGACCTGGGTCTCCGCCGGGAGGTCACCGATCTCGTCCAGAAAGATCGTTCCGCCCTCCGCTCTCGTGATCAGCCCCGGTTTGTCCTTCCTGGCATCGGTAAAGGCCCCGGCCTTGTAGCCGAAGAGCTCCGATTCAAACAGGTTCGGCGGGAGGGTCCCGCAGTTGACCACCACGTAGGGACGCTTCCGCCGGGGGCTGAGGTTGTGAATGGCCCGGGCCAGGAGCTCCTTCCCCGACCCGGAAGGGCCCTCGATGAGGACGGTGCTCTCTGAGGAGGCGATATCCGGCAGTATGGCGAAGATCTTCTGGAAGGCCTCGCTCTTCCCGATGATATCTTCGAAGCTCCACTGGCTACGGATCTCCTTCCGGAGCTGTTCCAGGGTGGAGAGATCCCGAAAGGTCTCCACCGCCCCCAGAAGCGTTCCATCCTGGGCCCGAAGGACGGCGCTGCTCACGCTGATGGGAATGGGCCTCCCTCTCTTCGTGAGGATCCGGGCCGGTCGATCGATCACCTCCAGCCCCGATTCCAGGGTTTCCCGGATGGGACATCCCCGTTCACACAGGTCCGTGTGGAAGACCTCGGAGCACCGCCGGCCGATGGCTCTGTCCACCGGAATCCCCGTGATCCGCTCCGCAGCCCTATTGAACGAGGTGATGCGCCAGTTCGTGTCCACGGTGAAAACGCCGTCGGCGACACAGCGAAGGACGGTCTCGAAGAACTGTGCTTCCCCAGCCGGATCCAGGATTCTCATAAAACGTGTGACCTCCCTGTCTTTTTGTCCTACAAGAATCGTTCCGGAAACCTCCCCATTCGACTCTCCGTAGGGGCCCGAGGCAATCACCCTCCGGCAGGACCGGACAGGGCCCTCTCCAATCCAGATCGAAGGCCTCGGGCATGGGCACGCTACTCCAGGATCTGAAATTCGGGACCCGCATGCTGGCGAAGACGCCGGTGGTCTCGTCCGTCGCGGCCCTTTCGCTGGCCCTGGGCATCGCCGCCGCCACGGCCATGTTCGCCCTGGCCAGCGGATTCTGGCTGGAGCCGCTGCCCTTCGGGGATCAGGACGGACTGATCCTGATTCGGGAGCTGAGGCACGGCGAGCCCATCGACATGGCCTCCAACGCCTCGGTGGGGAACTTCAAGGATTGGAGGGAGGGGGCCACGACGGTCTCCGCCATGGCGGCCATGGACATCAACCGGGAGAACGTCACCGGCGTGGATATGCCCGAGGAGATCCAGGTGGCGGTGGGAACCCCCAACCTCTTCGAGGTCCTCCAGATCCAGCCGGCGCAGGGCCGTGCCTTCCGCCCGGAGGAAGGAGCCCCCGGGGCAGGTAGCGTGGTGGTCATCACGGACCAGTACTGGGATCGTCGCTTCGAGAGGGATCCGGAAGTCCTGGGGAGAACCCTCACCCTGGACGGGACGCCCCACACCATCATCGGTGTCATGCCCGAGGGATTCGAGATGCTGCCCGCGGGAGTCCAGGCCTTCCGTCCGACGGACCTGGCCGAGATGGACAGCCGGGGCTCCAAGGGGTGGCTGGTGTTCGGGCGGCTTCGCCCCGGGGCCACGGTGGAACAGGCCCGGGCGGAGCTCACGGGCATTCAGGCCCGATTGGAGACGGAATATCCGAACGCCAACCGCGGATGGGGGCTCCTGGTCCAGAACGCCCGAAACTGGTTCCCGGGGCCCACCGACGCGAAGCTCGTCCTCCTCCTCATCGCCGTATCCCTCTTCGGCGTGGCCATCGCCTGCGCCAACGTGGCGAACCTCCTCCTGAGTCGGGCCGAGACCCGGATGAAGGAGGTGGCCCTCCGAAAGGCCCTGGGAGCCGGAAGGGGGCGGATCCTGCGCCAGCTCCTGACGGAGAGTGTGCTCCTGGGACTGGCAGGGGGTGGCCTGGGCATCCTGCTGTCGCTTTATGTCATCCGGGGGCTGGACTCCGCCATGCCGGCGGAGCTGCCCCAGGCCTTCCGACCCAGCCTGGATGTGCCGACGCTCCTCCTTACGGCGGGCATCGCCATCTTGACGGGGATTCTCTTCGGGCTGGCGCCGGCACTCCACTCCACTCGGGGTGACCTGAAGGACGCGCTGAGCGAAGGGAGCCGAGGTGGGACGGCGGGGCGTAGACGGAAGCGGCTCCGTAGCATCTTCGTGGTGGGACAGGTGGCTGTAGCCCTGGCCCTGCTCACGGGGGCCACGGAGCTCAGGGAGGCCATGAACGGCCTCGTCAACGCCGACAACGGCTTCAACCCGGACCACGTCCTCACCTTCCAGCTTTCCCTTCCGGAGTACAAGTACCCGGAGACGGCCGATGTCCGGCGGGTCAAGAATGAGATCCTCCGGGAGATGGAAGAGGTCCCGGGTGTCGTCAGCGTGGCCCACCTGGCCGGACTCCCCAGGGGTCGTTCCATCCCCAACAGCTTCTACTCCCTGGAGGGACAGGACTTCGACGACCCGAGCCAACGGCCCAGAACGAACTGGGACGCCGTCAGCCCCTCCTTCTTCGAGACCCTGGAGATCCCCATGGTCTCGGGGCGGAACCTGTCCGAGCTGGATCGGGAGGACGCCCCGTTCGTCGCCGTGGTGAACCAGGAGTTCGTGCGCAGGAACTTCCCCGACGAAGATCCCATGGGTCGGCGCTTCGAGCTTCAGGGGGAGACCAGGGAGATCGTCGGGGTGGTGGAGGACTTCATGCAGCGGCGAATCCCCCTCGACGGCTTCGTCGAACCGGCGGTCTTCCTTCCGGCGGCCCAGCTTCCTCTACGGAACGTGGCCTTCGTCGTGCGCACGGCGAGTGAGCCTACGGCCCTGGCGTCCGACGTCCGGAGTGCCGTCTGGAACGTCGACCCGGACCAGCCCATCGCGCAGCTGCAGACGCTTCAGCAGTTCATCGACGTGGAGCTGGCGGCTCCGGCATTCCTCGGGCTCTTCGTGGGCGCCCTGGCGGCCCTGGCCATGTTTCTGTCCGGGATCGGGCTCTACGGTGTCATGGCCCACACGGTGGTCCAGGAGAGGCGGGAGATGGGGATCCGAATGGCCATCGGAGCAAGGGGGGGCCAGCTGGTGGGGATGGTGACCCGTCGGGGTCTGATCATGAGTGCCGTTGGAATTGGCCTGGGGGCGCCCCTGGCCATTCTCATCCACCGGGCGGTCCTGAGCGCCCTGAGCCTGTTCGATGCGGATCTCGGAATGGGAATGATCTTCGTGATGGGTGGGATCCTGGCAGGCGTGGCAGTGCTGGCCAGCTACCTCCCCGCCAGGAGTGCCGCCAAGGTCCAGCCCACGAAGGCGCTGGCATTGGAATAAGGACCCACCCAAACCCTTGCGGCGCATGGCGTTTCTTCCTCATTTATTCGCCGGTTGAAGGCTCGATATCCTCCCTGCCTGACCGGCGGCCATGCGCATTTGCATCCTGGACGACGAATACGACTGTCCGGCGTGGGAGGCTGCGCCCGACGACTGGAGGGTGGACCCCACCCCTTTCCTGAAGAGCCACGACTTCACGGTGGAGGGGCTCACCAAAGAGACGGCCGTACCCAAGCTCACCCGACTTTCTCGAGAGGGGTATGACGTCTTCTTCAACCTCCTGGCGGGAGCCTGGGACGAGGAGAGCCCGGGGATCGAGGTGGTTCAGGCCCTCGAGCGCCTGAACCTGCCCTTCACCGGCGCCACGTCTGAGTTCTTCGAACCCAGCCGGGAGGCCATGAAACGGGTCTGCGGCGCCTGGGGGATCGGCTACCCCGCCTATGTCATGGCCAGGACCGATGAAGACCTCGACCGGGCCGCTCAGCTGCTGCGCTTCCCTCTCATCGTGAAGCACCCGTCCAGCTATAGCAGCGTCGATCTCACCAGGGACTCCCGGGTGGAAACGGTCTCTGCCCTCCGGTCCCGGGCCCAGCTGATCATGGCCAAGTACGGAGCGGCCCTCATCGAGGAGTTCATCGAGGGACGGGAATTCACTGTCCTCGTCGCGGAGAACCCCGACGACCTGACGAGTCCCGTGACGTACGTGCCGGTGGAATTCACGTTCCCTCCGGGTGAGGGTTTCAAGCACTCGGACCTGAAGTGGAAAGACTACCACTCCATGAAGGAATTCCCCGTCACGGACCCGGGACTGGGGGAAGAGCTTCGAAAGGCCGCTGCCGACTTCTTCCTGGGGATGCGGGGGGCCAGCTTCGGACGTTGTGACCTGAGGATGGACGCCGATGGACGCCTCTTCATGCTGGAGATCAACCCGAACTGCGGGGTATACTACGCCCCTTCGGATCCGGGAAGCGCCGATTTGGCCCTCTTGCACGATCCCGCCGGGCACCAGGGGTTCACCGATCTCCTCCTCCGGGCCGCCCTGGCCCGGCACGCCCGGAGGCAGCGGGGATGGGAAGTCCTTCCCGATCCGGAAAGTGGATTTGCCTCATACGCCAGCCGCTCGATCCAGGAAGGGGAGACCATCATCCCATTGGAGGAGACACCGCACACCCTGGTGACCCGGAGCCTGGTGGAGGCGGCGTGGGAGGAGCGGCGCAAGGAGTGGTTCCGGCGGTACGCTTGGCCCCTGACGGACGAGATCTGGGTCATCTGGTCCGAGGACCCGGACCACTGGAGCCCCATCAACCATTCCTGCGACCCGAACGCCTGGCTGGAGGGACTGAATCTGGTGGCCCGAAGGCCCATCGACAGGGGTGAGGAAATCCGTGTGGATTACGCCACCTACGGGAACAACATCCTGGCGCCGTTCACCTGCGAGTGCGGCACCGCCGCCTGCCGCGGAGAGGTTCGGAGCGACGACCACCTCCAGCCCTTCATGGACCGCTACGGATCCCACCTCTCGGACTACGTGCGACGCAAGAGAATCGGCGCCGGGACGGACTGCTGAAGTGGGTAGCCCGCTGCAGGATCGAGGCCCGGGTCAGCTCCATCCGTGCCCGTGGGAATGCCCGTGGGAATGCCCGTGGGAGTGCCCGTGACATGCCTCTTCAGAGGTCAACTTTCGTAGACGCCCCGCCTTGAACGCCTCCACGGTGGTCCCGACGTCTTTTTCCAGCGTAACGTAGACCTCGATCCCTCCTCCTTGCAGGCGAGAGAACGCCCGCTTGCCAAGACCCCGGCAGAGAATCGCGTCCACAGGCCGGGTACCCAGGAAATCCAGCGGTCGACACGCGCCATGGACGTGATGGGCCCCACCGTTGCGTACGGCTTCCAGCTCTCCCGTCTCCGAGTCGATGAAGGTGAAGAAGGGGGCACTTCCGAAATGGTCAGAGGGCATCCCCTGGAGGCCCCCGTCGTCCAGCGTCGGTATACAGAGCTTCATTCTTCCATCATCACTTTCTGGTTCTCGCCTTTCCCCCCGATGACCAGGGCTCCTCCGTCCACCAGCGCCCGGGTCACCGTCGTCCTTCCGGACTTCAGGAGCCTCTGGACGGTCCCTCTGGAGACTCCCATCCGCTCACCTGCGCCGCTCTGATCCAATCCTTCCAGATCACACAGCCGCAGGGCTTCCAGTTCATCCTCCCCGAGAGGGAAGAGTTGGAGCTCCGGCATGGGAACGCTTCTGGGTTTGAAGACGCGGTCTCCGTCGTGATGTCGACAGTTGCGGTGTTTTCGGGGTCGAGGCATTCGTTTCGGTTCAGTTCCGGCGCGTCATGACGGAGCACGACCCGCCTGATTCATATTGTGCATATGCACAATATAATCCGGAGAGCGGATCGTCAACCGCCGGGTGCGCTGCCTGGAAATGCCTCCGGGTGAGGACGACGTCCCGGCAAGGCGAGACCTGCTGCGTGCCCAGGAAGGCCTTGCTCCCCCCAACCCCGCGGGACCGTCACTCGTAGGCGGTACGGGTCTCCGGTGTAGCCATGAGGGCCGAGAAGCCCCGCACCAGGTTGCGGCTGGGCAGGGCGTCGTGGGCCTGGACGTAGTGCTCCGGGATGGGGTGAGTCCCTACCACCACAGGCACTTCGTACCGGGTCTCGATGAAATCCTTGAAGTAGTCCAACCATGGGCATGGGGGGAAGCCCACGACGAGTCCCGTGGCGAGGTGGATCGCCTCGGCACCGTTCTTGATCATCTCCTCCGGGGCGTACTCGATGTTCCCGCCGGGACACCCTCCGCAGGACGTGTATCCCACGATCTCCAGCGGTTCCTCTGCCGGATACCGGGAGAATCCCCCTTCCCGGGTGCGGGCAGACCGAAAGCACTTTCCACCGGCGCAGTCCCGGTAACGGTCACAGATGATGATTCCGACCTTCATGAGTACGTTCTCCTGACCCTTGTCTTCCTCCTGTGAGTCCTTGACACCTTTTGTGCATATGCACACTATGTGCCATCCATGGGACTTGTCAAACCAGCTTGAAGGACCCGCCGGTGGGACCCGCCCTATCACAGGGGGATCATGAACCAGATGGAACGAGCCGTTCAGGACTACTACCCGGAAGACGTCGCCCACTGTTACGGCTGTGGCCGGCTGAACGAGGAGGGAATCCAGCTGAAGACCTTCTGGGATGGGGACGACACCGTTTCCCGGTACACCCCCCGATCCTACCACACGGCTATCCCCGGCTATGTCTATGGTGGATTGATCGCCTCGCTCCTGGACTGCCACGGCACGGGGGGCGCCGCGGCGGCAGCTCTGCGGAGAGAGGGGCGGGAGATCGGGGACGGCGAGGCGCCTCGATACGTCACCGGCTCCCTCCACGTCGAGTTTCTGAAGCCCACCCCCCTGGGCCCGGAGTTGGAGGTCCGGGGGAAGATCGTGGAGATCACCCACCGGAAGGTGGTCCTGGACGAGACCCTCTCGGCGGAAGGCGTCGTCACCGCAACGGCGCGTGTGGTCGCAGTCCGAATGCCGGAGGGGATGATCACTCCTCGCTGAGACAGGGCGGCCGATGAACCCATCCATGCGCCTAACGATCCTGGTGGAGAACACCGCCCTCGAACGCCGGTCACTGGGTGAGCACGGCCTGGCCTTCTGGATCGAAGCCGGCCCGGAGAGGGTCCTGTTCGACACCGGGCAGACGCCCGAGGTACTGGTCCACAACGCCGAGCGCTTCGGCATCGACCTGGCCACCGCCGATGCGGTGGTTCTGTCCCACGGTCACGACGACCACACCGGCGGCCTGGAGGGTGTCCTTCGGCGAACGGGCGACGTTTCCCTGTTCCTCCATCCAGGAGCGTTGACCCGGAGGTTCTCCAGGAAGAAGGACGGATCGGTCCACGAGATCGGGGCGCCGCAGCCCCTGGACCAGCCCTTCCTGAGGGCCCATACCTCCTCCCTCGTCTGGACGCTGGAAGCCGCCGCCGTCACCCCTGGACTTCGAGTCACGGGCCAGGTACCGCGGCGCACGGATTTCGAGGACACGGGGGGGGATTTCTACCTGGACCGCGGCTGCGCCGAAGTGGACCCCATCCTGGACGATCAGGCCATCTTCTTCGACACAGTGGACGGCACCGTCGTACTCCTGGGCTGCGGCCATTCCGGAGTGGTGAACACCCTGTACCACGTGAGGGATCTCACAGGAGGGCGGCCCGTCCACGCGGTCATCGGCGGGATGCATCTCAATGCCGCGTCAGATGCCCGTCTGGACAGTACCGTCGAGGCCCTGCGGGAGCTGCAGGTGGGGATCATCGCCCCTCTCCACTGCACCGGGCCCCGAGCGCAGGCCCGACTGGCGCTGGAGTTCCCGGGCCGGTGGAAGCCCTGTCACGTGGGCTCCTCGTTCGAGTTCTCCGGTGGATTCGGCGGTCCTGCCGAGGGCCGAGGACATCGTTGACGCTCGAGACGCTTCTCTTCTTCCTGATCACGGGGATGGTGGCGGGTACCGTTGGGGGTCTAATGGGCCTGGGAGGCGGCATCGTCCTGATCCCCGTGCTCCGATTCGGCCTGGGCTTCCCCGCGCCCCTCGCCGCCGGCACCACCATCGTCGTCGTCTTCTTCACTACCGTCGGCGGCGCCCTCCGTCACCACAGAAACGGCCATATCGTCTGGGGGTCCATCGGGCCCGTCATCGGGGCCGGCGCCATCGCGACTCTCCTGTTCTCCCTTGTCTTCCCCGTCCTTGCCGCTCGGCCGGACTGGATCGATCTGGGGATCGGTCTCGTGCTTTGCACCGTGGGGCTGAGGATGATCCTGGAGAGCCGTCCCGGACCCCACTCCACGAGCTCACCCGTCTTCGTGGAGCCTGGGCCCGGCCTTCTTCCGCAGAAGGTGGTCATCGGGGCAGCCGCCGGTGTGCTTCCCGGGCTCGTCGGGATCGGTGCTGGGGCCATCCTGGTCCCGGCCTTCCGGCTCCTCCTCCGTTGGCCCATCAAGGTGGCCATGGGATCGTCCCTCGCCTGCTTCGCCGCCAACGCCCTCGTGAGCTCTATCCTGAAGGGAACCCAGGGGTACGTAGACTTCCCCACCGCTCTGCCTGCAGGGCTGGGAGCCTTCCTCGGAGCGGGCCTGGGCGGGAAGTTGAACCTGCGGTTCCCGGCCCGCCAACTGCAGGGGGTCTTCGGGCTGATCTTCACCTACATCGCTCTGAAGTTCGTCCTCATGTCCTTCGGGATTCGCATCTAGGGAGGAGGGCCACATTCCCAGATCTGGCACCTACATCGAGCGCTCTCGCCAGGCCTTTCGAGACCTGGTTCGCGACTGCGGGCTCACGGGGGCGGCGGTGACGGTCCGAGCCCGACCTCTCAGCCCCGAGGAAGCCATCGGTGAGCCGGGACGACGGGACTTTCCTCTGCTGAGGGGAAAGGAACGTGTCGTGGAAGCGATCATCGAGGAGGCCCGGGGCCACGCGTTCACCGATTCCCCTCGTGAGTTCACCGGACCGGTGGAGGAACTCCTGGAACTGCCCCTGAGCAACACTCGGGACCGGGGACTCTACCTGGCGGCCATGAACGCGGCCTTCCGTTACGCCGGGCGAGTAAGCGGGACGGTCCACTGCCGCGACGATGACCCGGAGCGGTGTGCGATTCGGATCGCCGCCAGGGTAGAGACTCAGCTCCACTGGAGGAAGATCGGGCTCATTGGATTCAATCCGGCCCTCGCCGAGGAATTGGCTCGCCGCTTCGGGGCCGCACGGCTCCGGATTACCGACCTCGATCCGGACAACATCGGCACGGACCGTTTCGGCGTCCCCATCTGGGACGGGGAGAGCCGGGCCGAAGAGTTGGTCCGATGGGCGGACGGTGTGCTAATGACCGGGACGACGCTGGTGAACGGTACCTTCGATCCCATCTGGGAAGAGATGGAAGCCACCGGGACACCGGCCATCCTCTTCGGCGTCACGGCAGCAGCCATGGCCCACCTCTTCGGGTTCGAACGACTCTGCCCTTGCTCCCGGGGGTAGGAGCAGCGAGGAAGGCACGTCGCATTCACCGCCTCACCCTCCCTGGGGCCCCGGGCCCCGTTGACGCTCACGCCCCAGGATAATATTGTGCATATGCACATAAAGTGCTGTGTCCTTCCTCGCCATGAAGCGCCGGGTCAGGACCACACCGGCTGGCAGAGGAGATCGCTTCAGAATCGGGTGAACAGAGACATGAACGAGTCACCACTATCAGGCATGCGGCTGGGGCTTTTCGGGAAGGGCGGCGCGGGCAAGAGCACGGTTACGGTCCTCCTGGCCCGGGGCCTTGCACACATGGGATATCGGCCGGTCGTCCTCGATGCCGATTCCACCAACATCGGGATAACACGGGCTCTGGGAGCCGGGGATGGGCCCCAGACCCTCATCGATCATTTCGGCGGATTGGTGTTCAGCGGCGGAGCCGTGACTTGCCCCGTGGACGATCCCACGCCCATCGCTGGCGCCGAGCTGGACCTGGACCGCCTCCCCACCGAGTTCCTCAGCCAGACGCCCCTGGGCATACGGGTCCTGGTGGGCGGAAAGATGGGAGACCTGGGCCCAGGCGCCGGGTGTGACGGCCCCATCGCCAAGGTCGCCCGGGACGTCCGGGTCCGGAGCGACCGCGACGTTCCCCCTCTTCTGGTGGACTTCAAGGCCGGCTTCGAGGATTCCGCCCGTGGTGTCCTGACGAGCCTCGACTGGGCTCTGGTAGTAGTGGACCCCACCACCGCCTCCCTCCACATGGCCACCCACATGAAGCGGATGGTGGAGAAGATTCAGGAGGGGGTGCCTCCTGCCACCGCCCATCTCCTGGACCCTCACCTTGCGGGGCTGGCACGCCAACTGTTCCAGGAGAGTCGCATCCAGGGCGTGGCGGCAATCCTGAACCGGGTCCCGGACCCTGAGACCGAGGCTTTTCTCAGGGGGAGGCTTGAAGCCCTGGGAGGCCCACAGGTCATTGGAATGCTCCCGGAGGACCGGACGATACAGACCCAATGGTTGCGGGGAGAAGAGGTAGTGGCGGAGGGCCTGGCGGAGAAGATCCGCTCGATTGCCCTGGCCCTGGAGAGCCTGGGTTCGGCCCGAGCGGCCCCAGCCGGTGCCACGTAGGACAGCCGGAGTCCAGAGGGGGACCCGGTGCTTTCCGAAGCCACCTTCAGGCCCTACCCTTCCTCGGGACCAACCAGGGAGGGTACAACATGGACGCGAAGGTTCTTTGGCACCAAGGGCTCACCTTCACCGGAACGGCCGACTCGGGCTTCGAGATATCGTTGGGGGCTGACCCGGCGGTGGGGGGCGCGAACGACGGCTTCCGGCCGATGGAGTTGATGGCCCTGAGTCTCGCGGGGTGCACGGCGATGGACGTGATCTCCATCATGCGGAAGAAGAGACAGGAGGTCTCTGCTTTCGAGGTTAGGGTCAGGGCCCAACGGGCGGACGTGCATCCCAAGGTATTCACCAGCGCCGTGATCGAGTACGAGGTCACGGGCCGCGGCATCCAGGAGGCCGCCCTGCTGCGGTCCATCGAGCTGTCTGCCCAGGCGTATTGCCCTGCCCAGGGCATGCTTGCGAAGGTCATGCCACTAAAGCTCGAGTACCAGATCTACGAAGGAGATTCCTCGGAGAACCGGGAGCTGGTTACCCGTGGTGAGTGGACGGAGGGCGCTTGATCGGGAGCCTCGTCGATACTCCGCGCTAGAGCCCGGCCGCAATCTCGAACCCTTCCCTGATGGCCTCCCCTGCTCCCCGGGGTTCCCGGGCGTCGCCAATGAGGTGCACCTCCAGGCCGGTCCCACTCAAACCCTCGGCCAACTCCCGATTGGACCGGAAGCCCACGGCCAGCACCGCTGCGTCAGCAGGAATGCGGAGCTCCTCCGCCCCTTTCAT
>Ga0316578_10000651_pt1 | contig 12292 bp, 17 predicted proteins | sample J0NA_2_FD_203076 | JGI IMG/M metagenome (GOLD analysis project Ga0316578, IMG submission 203076) | Rhizosphere microbial communities from salt marsh grasses in Alabama, United States - J0-2_160517rDrC | ecosystem: Host-associated > Plants > Roots > Rhizosphere | place: USA: Alabama | collected... | reverse complement strand
GCCGTTCGCCGACACTATCTCTCTCTCCGATCCCTGATGACGTGGGTATCTTCGTCGGTAGGCACGGCTACTCGGTCACGTGCGCCTTGACGTATTCGATCGCCTCGCCGACCTTCGTGATCTTCTCGGCCTCTTCGTCGGGGATCTCGACCCCGAACTCCTCCTCGAGCGCCATCACGAGCTCGACCGTATCGAGCGAGTCGGCCCCGAGATCGTCGATGAACGACGCCTCGATGGTGATCTGATCCTGGTTGACCGACAGCTGATCCTCGATGACCTTCCTGACCCGTTCCTCGATGGTTGCCATGCTCCGGAAACCTCCTTGCCTGGGTTATCTACCGTGCCATGACCATGCCGCCGTCGCAGTTGATGACCTGCCCGGTCACGTATGACCCGAGATCGGAGACGAGGAACAGGACCACATCGGCCACGTCCCCCCCGCTCCCGAACCTCCCGAGCGGTATCATGCGACGCATCTGCTCCTGGACCTCTTCCGGCAGGACCGCCGTCATCGGCGTGTCGATGAAACCGGGAGCGATCGCGTTCACCGTCACGCCTCTCGGAGCGAGCTCCTTGGCGGCCGACTTGGTGAACCCGATGATACCCGCCTTGCTGGCGGCGTAATTGCCCTGCCCGGCGTTGCCCATCTGCCCGATGACGGAGGCTATGTTGACGATGCGGCCCGTTCGCTTCTTGAACATGTGCTTGGCCACCGCCCTCGTCATGTTGAAGGTGCCGGTGAGATTGATCCTCAGGACCAGATCCCACTCCTCCTGACTCATCCGCAGCAGCAGGTTGTCCCGCGTTATCCCCGCGTTGTTTACGAGGATGTGCACCTGCTCCCGCCACTCGAGGACCTCCCGGACGCAGCGCTGCACGTCCTCGGCGTCGGAGACGTCGCACCGGACGGCGAGGGCCGCGCGGCCCGTCTCCTCGACGAGGCTCACCGTCTCGGCCGCGCCGCCCATGTCGACGTCGAGCACGGCCGAGTCGGCGCCGCTGCGAGCCAGGGCGAGGCAGATCTCCCGCCCGATCCCGCGGCCGCCCCCCGTGACTATCGCCGTTGTCCCTTCGATCCCCTTCATATAGACCATGTCCTATAGCAAAAACCTACGTGGTCCGTAAAGCATTTTATGCAACGGTGACGGCCTCGATCGCCGCTGCGACCTGCTCGGCGGTGCCGACGGCCGCTACAGGGCGGTCTCGCCGTATCCGCTTCATCAGACCGGCGAGGACCCTGCCCGGGCCGACCTCCATGATCTCGCCGTCCCATCGGTCCGCGAGCACCGTCATCGAGTCCGACCACAGGACCGGACTGGTCAGCTGACGGGAGAGCGCGTCGACGATCTCTGCAGCCGTCCTCACGATCCTCGCATCGGCGTTGCATACGACGCCGACCGCCGTTTCCTGAACGGGGAAGCTGCGTATGTATTCGACGAGCTCTTTCTGCGCCGGCTCCACGAGCGGTGAGTGGAATGCGCCGCTCACGTTGAGCCGGACCACCTTCGTCGCACCCTTTGCCTCGGCGATCCGCATCGCATCCTCCACCGCCTCGATGTGACCGGATACGACGATCTGCCCCGGCGCGTTGATATTGGCCGTCACGACGGTGCGCCCGCCGGCCGCCGCCTCGGCGCAGACCTGATCGACGACCTCGCGCTCGAGGCCGATGATTGCCGCCATCGTGCCCGGCTGCCGCAGCCCCGCCTCGAACATCAGCTCTCCGCGGCGCCTGACGATCCGCAGCGCGTCGAGCGGATCGAGCGCGCCCGCGCAGGCGAGCGCCGAGTATTCCCCGAGGCTGTGGCCCGCGGCGATCGCCGGCTCGATGCCGGCCTCCTCGCGGAGGATCCGCGCCGCCGCCACGCTGTGCAGCAGGATCGCCGGCTGCGCGTTGCGGGTCTCGGTGAGGACGTCGGGATCTCCCTCGAAGCACAGGCGCGAGAACTTCATGTGGAGGATCTCGTCGGCCTGCCGGTAGAGCTCTGCGGCGGCAGGAAAGCGCTCGATGAGGTCCCTGCCCATGCCGACGAACTGCGATCCCTGCCCGGGGAAGAGCATCGCCGTCTTCTTCACTGCCATCGTATCTCCTTCGATCCGCGGCGACCTCTGCCGCGTCAGTATCTCACCAGTACCGCGCCCCAGGTGAGCCCGCCGCCGAAGGCGACCATCATCACCAGGTCCCCACGGTGGAGCGTGCCGCCGTCCTTGAGCTCCGAGAGGGCGATCGGGATGCTCGCCGACGAGGTGTTCCCGATGCGGTCGATATTGACTACGACCTGCTCCTTGGTGAGCTTCAGTCGCTTCCTGACCCCCTCGATGATGCGGATGTTCGCCTGATGGGGGATTAGATAGTCGATATCGGAGAGGCTCAGCCCCGCCTCGTCGAGGGTGCTGCGCGCCGCACCGACCATCGCGCGCACAGCGTACTTGAACAGCCCGTCCCCCTTCATCTTGACATACTGCTGGCGCTCGAGGATCCGTTGCTCGTCGAGCGGCATCCTCGAACCGCCGCCGGGGACGTAGAGTAGCTCTCCGAGCGCGCCGTCGCACTGCATGAACGTCCCGAGGACGCCGTCCCCCTCGGGGCCCTCCTCGACGACGACCGCCCCGGCCCCATCGCCGAACAGCACGCAGGTCGTGCGGTCCTCGTAGTCGAGGATCCGTGAGAGCACCTCGACGCCGACGAGCAGGATCTTCTTCGCCCTGCCCGCGGCGATCATGGCCGACGCGGTGGTCAGTCCGTAGACGAAACCGGAGCAGGCGGCGGAGAGATCGAATCCAGCGGCGCGCGTCGCGCCGAGACGGGTCTGCAGGATGCAGGCAGTGGCGGGCAGCGACATGTCGGGGGTCACAGTGGAGACGATGATCAGGTCGAGCTCGCCCGGCTCGACGCCGGCGTCGGCGAGAGCCATCTTCGAGGCCTCGAGCGCCAGATCGCTCGCCGCCTGGGACCGGTCGGCGATGCGGCGCTCGCGGATGCCGGAGCGCGTGACGATCCACTCGTCGCTCGTGTCGACCATCTTCTCCAGGTCGAAGTTCGACAGCACCCGCTCGGGCAGGTAATGCCCCATGCCCGTGATCCGCGCGCCCTTCTTCTCAGCCCCGTTCGTCACGACCGCAGCCCTCCGAGCTTCTCCTTGATGCGCCTGTTGACGCCGTTGAGCACGAACCGCTCCGCGGCGAGAACGGCGTTCCTGATCGCCTTGGCGGACGATCCGCCGTGGCCGATGATCATCACTCCGTCGACGCCGAGCAGCGGCATGCCGCCGTATTCGGCGTAGTCGAGCGTCCGCTTCATGTGCGCGAACGCCGGCCTCATCAACAGTGCCCCGGTCTTCGCCAGAACACTCTCCTCGATCCCCTCGCGAAGCAGCGTCCCGATGAACGAGACGATGCTCTCGGCGAACTTCAGCAGTACGTTTCCGACGAACCCGTCGGTCACCACCACATCCACGACGCCGGAGATCACGTCCCTGCCCTCGACGTTCCCCGCGAAGTTCAGCCCGCTAGCCTCGAGGAGCCGGTGCGCCTCCCTCGTCAGGTCGTTTCCCTTCGAGGGCTCCTCGCCGATGCTCAGGAGCCCGATCTTCGGGTTCGTCCTCCCGAGGAAGAGCTCTGCATATGCCGAACCCATCACGGCGAACTGCTCGAGATGCATCGGCAGGCACTCGGCGTTCGCGCCTCCGTCCAGCACGATCGTGCCGCCGTTGCGCGACGGATAGAGGATCGCGATCGTGGGACGGTCGATCCCGGGTATCCTCCCGAGCGAGAGCAGCGCGCTCGCCACCGAGGCGCCGGTGTTGCCCGCGCTGACCACTGCGTCGACCGCCCCCTCGCGGTGCAGTCTCGTGGCGACAGATATCGACGAGTCGCGCTTGCGCCGGATCGCCGTCGCGGGGCTCTCCGACATCGCGATCGTCTCCGACGCATGGACGATCTCGAGATGATCGGTCGGCAGTCCCGCCTCGGTTATGTGCCGCTCGATCTCGTCGCGTCCGCCGACGAGTACGACGGTGAACCGCCCCGCCCCCGCCGCGGCCGCCTCGGCGGCTCCGTCTATGATATCGACGGGCGCGCGGTCACCGCCCATGGCGTCCAACGCGATCTTCATCGTCTCTCCACGCCGCTGCCGGAGATGATACTACTCTTCTGTTTCCTTGGGCTTGACGATCTCGCGCCCGCCGTAATACCCGCAGTTCGGGCAGACCTCGTGGGACGGCTTGGGCTGATGGCAATGCGAGCACTTCGCCAGCGACGGTTTCTGCGCCTTGTAGTGGGCCCGGCGCATCCGCTTCTTCGATTTTGATGTCCTGTGTTTCGGAACAGCCATTCCTCGACCTCCCGGTTCCGGGGAATATTCATTGTTCGTCGTCTTTGTTCAACAGTTTTTTCAGGTCTCCCCAACGGGGGTCTCCCTCTGCTTCCGGACAGCCGCAGGGTGCCTCGTTCCGGTTCGCCCCGCACTGCGGGCATATCCCCGCGCAGTCCTCGCGGCAGAGAAACCGTATTGGAAGCTCGAGCAGTACCGCTTCCCGGACATGGGGAAAGACGTCGTAGCGGTATTCCTCCCCCTCGCCGAGCACGACGAAATCCTCCTCCTCGATCCCTTCGGGGACCGTCTGTCCGCCGCCGCGCTGCAGCATGACGCTGAACACCCCCTCGACGGCGTGCTCGAACGGCGCGAGGCATCGCCCGCATTCGGCCTGCACGGCCGCGTTGACCGAGCCCTCGAGCAGGAACCGGTTTCCCGACCGCGTCGCCTCGAGCGCGACCGAGGTGCGGCATGCCAGTTCCTCGCCCCCATGGCCGGTCAGGGAGAATGTCTCGTCGAAGGAGAAGGATTCGTGGTCCCCGGCATGGCCGAGGTCCACCAGCATCTGCGGAAAATCCTTGTCCATGAAGCGATTATACTAATCGCCGCCGAAGACGATGGCAAGTTCTTTTTCCGCCGACTCCGGAGAGTCCGAGGCGTGCACAGCGTTGGTCTGCAGCGAGGTCCCGTACATGTACCGTATAGTCCCCGGACGCGCCGCGGCGGGATCGGTCGCTCCGACGAGCTCCCGCAGCAGGGTGATCGCCCCGTCTTTCTCGAGCTCGAGCCCTATGACCTCGCCCGAGGTGATGTACTCTATCAGCGCCTCGAAGAACGGCTTTCCCCTGTGTATGCCGTAGAACTCCTCGGCGGAGCCGGTGTCGAACCGGAACTGCTTCATCCGCCTGATCGCAAAACGGTTGGCCAGCAGCAGGTCTATGATCCGTCCCTGATACCCCGCCGTGACGGCCTCCGGCTTTATCATCATATAGGTCCTGTCCACGTCTCCTCCTCTATATGCGGCGGGCGTTCAGCCCGTGATGCGCCGTACGATGTCGACGATCTGGGCGGGGGTGTCGGCCACCTCGACCCCGACCGCCTCGAACGCGGCGATCTTCTCGGCCGCGGTCCCCGAGCCGCCGGCTATGATCGCGCCGGCATGCCCCATCCGCTTGCCCGGCGGAGCGGTCCGGCCCGCGATGAAGGCGGCGACCTTCTTCGGGTATCCGTCCCGTATCATCGCCGCGGCGAGTTCCTCGTCGTTCCCCCCGATCTCGCCGATAAGGACCACCGCCTCTGTGCCGTCGTCGGCGCCGAAGAGCTCCATCGCGTCGAGCAGGTTCGTGCCGACGATCGGATCGCCGCCGATCCCTATGCATGTCGACTGTCCGAACCCCGCGCGTGAGAGATGGTCCACGATCTCGTAGGTGAGTGTGCCGCTTCGCGATACGACTCCTATCGAGCCTTCGCGATGTATCTCTCCCGGCATGATCCCGACCTTCGCCTTCCCCGGCGATATCACGCCTGGGCTGTTCGGGCCGACGAGCCGGGTCCCGCGCTCCCGTGCGAACGGAAGCGCCCGCACCATGTCACGCACCGGTATGCCCTCGGATATGCACACGACCAGCCCGATCCCCGCGTCGGCGGCCTCGCAGACCGCGTCGGCGGCGAACGGGGCGGGGACGTAGATCACGCTCGTGTTCGCGCCGGTCTCTGCGACCGCCTCGGCGACCGAGTCGAAGACGGGGACCCCGTCCTCGGTCTTCATCCCGCCCTTGCCGGGGGTCACCCCCGCGACGACGTCCGTCCCGTAGGCCTTCATCTGTCGCGCGTGGAACCCGCCGTCGCGTCCGGTGATCCCCTGGACGACGAGCCGTGTCTGTGTTCCAACCAGAATGCTCACTGTCCGCTCCCTTTCTCCCGTTCCATCAGCGGCGGGCCGCGGCGATGGCGCTCTGCACCGCCTCGTCCATCGTATCGGCCCCGATGAGCTCCGTGCCCGAGAGGATCTCCCTCGCCTCGCTCGCGTTCGTGCCGGTGAGCCGGACGACGAGAGGGATCTCCAGACCGAGCTTCTTCTTCGCCTCTATCAGTCCCAGCGCCACGTCGTCGCACCGGGTGATGCCGCCGAAGATGTTGATCAGGATCGCCTTCACGCTTGTGTCGCGCAGGATGATCCTCATCGCGGCGAGCACCTTGTCGGGGTTCGAGCTCCCCCCGATGTCGAGGAAGTTCGCCGGCTCGGCGCCGTAGTGCTTTATCATGTCCATCGTCGCCATCGCGAGCCCCGCTCCGTTGACGATGCAGCCTATAGAGCCGTCGAGCTTGACGAACGACAGCCCCGCGTCGCGGGCCGCCGTCTCGCCGGGATCCTCGTCGACCGTGTCGCGGAGCCCGGCGATCTCGGCATGACGGTACAGCCCGTTGTCGTCGATGTTTATCTTCGCGTCGATCGCCCAGACGGTCCCGTCGGGGCTCAGGACGAGGGGGTTGATCTCGGCCAGCGAGGCGTCGACCCCCATGAACGCGTCGTAGAGGCCCTGCAGCGCCGCGCCTATCTGCTTCGCCACCGCCTTGTCGCCGGTGAGGAACGATGTCAGGCGGCGGACCTGGAACGGCATGAGCCCTCCCTCGGGATTGAGGGGGAGCTTGAGGATCTTCTCGGGGGACGTGCGGGCGACCTCTTCTATGTCGACGCCGCCCGATGGAGAGACCATCATCATCGGCCTGCGCGAGACGCGATCGAAGACCATCCCCGCGTAGAACTCGTGTTCGATATCGACCGCTTTCGCCACGAGGACCTTCTCGACGACGAGACCCTTTATCTCCATCCCGAGGATCTTCGCGGCCTTTTCCTTCGCCTCTTCGGGCGTGGAGGCGAGCTTGACGCCCCCCGCCTTCCCTCTCCCCCCGACGAGGACCTGCGCCTTCACGACGACGGGGCATCCGAGCTCCCCCGCCGCCTCGCCCGCCGCTTTGGGCTCGGTGACGAGCCGGCTCGGCGGAACGGGCAGGCCGTACCTGGTGAATATGGCGCGAGCATCGTATTCGTGGATCTTCACTGGCTCTACCTCCGGCGTTCGCCCGGCGCCTGGCGCGCCGCTACTCGAGGAAACGCGCGAGCGCGTCGCGCAGGTCTGGTCGGCCGATCTCGGCGAGATCGTAGGTGACACGCACCGACGGCTGCGGGATCTTCACGATCCGCCCGAGATCGATCGGTGTGCCGATGACGACCGTGTCGCACTCGACCGCCGCGATCGTCTTCTCGAGATCCCGGACCTGCTCCTTACCGTATCCCATCGCCGGCAGAAGGGTGCCGACGCCGGGGTAGCGCTCGAAGGTACGCTTGATCTTCCCCGTCGCCCACGGCCGCGGATCGACGAGCTCGGCGGCGCCGAACTTCATCGCGGCCATCACGCCGGCGCCGTACTTCATCCCGCCGTGCGTGAGCGTCGGCCCGTCCTCGACGCAGAGGACGCGCTTCCCGCGTATCAGTTCGGGCTCGGCGACGTGCAGCGGCGACGCCGCGTCGACGACGACCGCCTCGGGGTTCCATGCGGCTATATTCTCCCTGACCGTCTCGATCCCGCACAGGTCGGCCGTGTCGATCTTGTTGATCACGATCACGTCGGCCATGAGCAGATTGGTGAAACCGGGATAGTACTCGACTTCGTGTCCCGGCCGGTGCGGGTCGACGACCGTGATCGCGCAGTCGGGCTTGTAGAACGGCATGTCGTTGTTGCCGCCGTCCCAGAGGATGATGTCGGCCTCCTGCTCCGCCTGCCTCAGGATCGCCTCGTAATCGACTCCCGCGTAGATGATGACGCCGCTGACGATGTGCGGCTCGTACTCCTCCATCTCCTCGATCGTGCAGTGGTGCTTCTCGAGGTCCTCGAGACTGGCGAACCGCTGCACGGCCTGCTTGGCGAGGTCGCCGTACGGCATCGGGTGCCGTATCGCCACGACCTTCTTGCCCGCCTCGATGAGGAGCTTGGCGACGCGGCGCGTGGTCTGGCTCTTGCCGCACCCCGTTCGGGTCGCGCAGACCGAGATCAGCGGCTTTGAGCTGCGGACCATCGTCGGCTCCGCCCCGACGAGCGAGAAGTGGGCACCGAGCGCATTGACGATCTGCGCCTTCTCCATCACGTACTGGTTGGAGACGTCGCTGTACGAGAATACGACCTCCTGCACCCCCCGGTCGACGATGAGCTGCTCGAGCTCCTCCTCCGAGTGGATCGGGATCCCGTCGGGGTAGAGCGACCCTGCCAGCTCGGGCGGGTACTTGCGCCCCTCGATGTCGGGGATCTGTGTCGCCGTGAAGGCGACGATCTCGACCGATCGATCCTTCCGGTACAGCGTGTTGAAGTTGTGAAAATCCCTTCCGGCCGCCCCCATGATCAGAATGCGCCGTCTTGACATGTCTCGCTCGACCTCCGTCACGATTCCTCCTGTTCCGGTTCAGGACCGCAGCGGCCCTCTGAGCCGTCGTGTGATGCGCCGATCCGCCCGATCAGCGCGCTGGTGGAATATCCCTCGATCATCTCCATCCTAACCACGGTTCCGCCCCTCCCCTCGACGAACTCCTCGCCCACTATCTCCCCCGCTGCGTATTCGGCCCCTTTCACGAGGACGTCGGGTTGCAGCGCCTCGATCGTCTCCAGGGGCGTGTCCTCGTCGAAGACGGTCACGTAATCGACGCTGCGCAGGCCCGAGAGTATGAGGGCGCGGTCGGCGGCCTCCATCACGGGCCGAGAGGGTCCCTTGAGCCGCCGCACCGAGTCGTCGCTGTTGATGCCGACGACGAGCAGGTCGCCGAGCCGGCGCGCCTTCCCGAGGAGCTCGATGTGCCCGCGGTGCAGGATATCGAAGCACCCGTTCGTGAATACGATCCGATCGCCGGCGTGATCGGCGCGCAGAACGGCGAGTTCGTCGCGCTCGAGGACTCTGCCGTGTCGTCCGCTCATCGCATCAGGCCTCGAACGCTCCGGCGAGCTCCTCCGGCGAGGCCGCCGCCGTGCCGAGCTCCCGAATGACGATCCCCGCCGCCGCGTTCGCCAGCTCGATCGCATCCCGCAGGCCTGCTCCCGCCGCGACGGCGGCGGCGATCACGCCGATCACCGTGTCTCCCGCGCCTGTCACGTCGTAGACCTCTCTCGCGCGCGTGGGCACGTGGTGCGACCGCTTCCCCTCCTCGAACAGCGTCATCCCCTCCTCGCCCCTCGTGATCAGGACGGCCCCGGCGGCGAGGTCGCGCAGCAGCGACCTTCCTACCCACTCGAGGTCCGCCATGCCGCGTATCCTCGTGTTGTAGAACCCGGCTGCCTCCTTGAGGTTCGGCGTCACGCACCATGCCCCCCGGTAGAGGTCGAAATGGCCTTCCTTCGGGTCGATGAGATACGGCACCTCGGCGCAGAGCCGCCGTATCTCGTCCATCACGGGCATCGAGACGACTCCCTTGCCGTAATCGGAGACGACGACGGCGCCGCACCCCTTCACCGCCTCGCCGAGCGCCGCGCGAAGGCGCCCCAGGGCCTGCACCGAGACCTCCGCGTTCGTCTCGAAATCTGCCCTGACGACCTGCTGGTTGTGGGCGATGATGCGGATCTTCTCCGTGGTCACCCGTCTCCCGTCGGAGACGACGAAGCGGTCGGCGATGCCCTGCCCGGAGAGCAGGCGACGAAGCTCGCGCCCCTGGTGGTCCCGCCCGCAGATCCCCACGAGGCGCGCGTCGCAGCCGAGCGCCGTGAGGTTCCAGGCGACATTGGCGGCACCGCCGGGCCTCACGTTCGTCGATTCGACACCGACGACGGGGACGGGGGCCTCGGGGCTGATCCGGTCGACGCTCCCCCAGAAGTAGCGGTCGAGCATCAGGTCGCCTACGACGGCGACCGGCGTGCCCTTCATCGTCTTCAGTATCTCCGTTGCCTTCCGTCTGCGCATCCCCGTCTACCCCTTGCGGCCGTCATACGCTTTCGCAACGATGACTCGCAGGCGCCGGTCGACCGCCGGCGCCGTCGCCGGTCAATATACCCACAGGCCGAGCCTGAGTTCAAGATAATACATCCCCGTCCCCGAGACGGTGCGCCTGAGAAAAAACAGTTTACCGGCAAGAACGATTCTCATATTATTCTGCAACGCTCACGGACCGTGAAAGGATACCGGGAATGGAACGGATACTGGCGCGGCTGCTCACAGCCGCCGTCCTCGTCTTCATATATATACTCTGGGCGGGGCTGCCCCGCGGCGCCGACGTGGTCCCCGTCGCTGCGGCGGCGGTGGTCGTCGCGCTCCTCTTCGCCAGGCCGTCCCGGTTTCCCCGGATCACACCGCGGCGCATCGCCTGGTCCGTCGCCTATGTCTTCTATCTCTTCGCCGCCATCGTGAGGGCGAACCTCGACGTCGCCGGGCGGATCGTCCGCAGGCGCATCCCGCTTAGTCCCGGGGTGGTCGCGGTGCGGACGCGGCTGCAGACGAGGATGGGCAGACTTATCCTGGCAAACTCCATCACACTCACTCCGGGGACCCTCTCGGTCGACATCACCGGCGACACGCTCTATATACACTGGATCGACGTCTCGGCGACCGATGTGGAAGGAGCGACCCGCGCTATCGTCTCGGGATTCGAGCGCTACCTGGAGGTGATCTGTGGCTGAGATGATCCTCCGCGCGGCGCTGACGCTATCGCTCGCCGGTGTCATCCTCGCCGCGGTCCGGCTCGTCCGCGGTCCCTCCGCGGCGGACCGCGCCGTGGCGCTCGACACGATGACGCTGATCTCGGTCTCCACGATCGCGATGATCGCCCTGAACGCGGGGCGTCTGATCTACCTCGACGCGGCGGTGGTCTACGCCGTGCTGAGCTTCGTCGGGGTGGTCGCCGTCGCCCGGCACCTCGAGGGGGGATCGTGATGGAGATCCTCCAGACGGCGGGCGCGTTCATCGCCCTGGCCGGATCGGTCTTCCTCTTCCTCGGGGCGCTCGGGATCGTGCGGATGCCCGATGTCTACAACCGCATGCAGGCGGGGACGAAGGCGACGACGCTCGGCACTATCCTGACCCTCGCCGGACTGGGGATCTATCATCCCGCCTGGCTCGGACGGCTGCTGCTGCTCGCCGTGTTCGTCGCGATCACCAATCCGCTCTCGTCCCACGCGCTGGCGCGGGCCGCCCACTTCTCGGGGGTCCCCCTCGCCGAGGGAAGCGTCTGCGACAGGCTCGAAGAGTCGGAGAAAGGCGGTGAGGAGGAATGATCATGGTCCTGCTCACCGTCATCGGCACCGTGATGATCGTCGCCGCCGTCCTGGCCGTGCATCTGCGATCCCTGCTCGGCGCGATCATATCAGCCGGCGTGGTGAGCCTGTTCGCAAGCATCGTCTTCCTCCTTCTCGGAGCGCCCGACGTCGCGATGACCGAGGCGGCGATCGGCGCGGGGCTCTCGACGGTGATCTTCCTCTTCGCCCTGCGGCGGACCACCGGAAAGGACCACGACAAATGATCAAGCGCGTGGCGATACTGGGCGTGCTCGCGCTCTTCATCGCGCTGCTGCTCGGCAGGGTCGCCGTACCTGCCCCCCGCAGCGGACCGGGCCCGACAGGCTCGGCCTATATCGAGCGCAGCATCCCGGAGCTCGGAGCCCAGAACGTCGTCACCGCCATCGTAGTCACCTGGCGCGGGCTCGACACGCTCGGAGAGGTCAGCGTCCTCTTCCTCGCCGCCGCGGGGGTCGCCCTGCTCCTTCGCACGCTCGGCGGCGGCAGGGGAGGAAACGGGCCGCCCCGCCGCGACTCGAGCGAGATCCTCAAGACGGGGGCCGACGTGGTCACCCCGGCGATCGTCTACTTCGGGGTCTACGTCTTCATGGGCGGGCACCTCACTCCCGGCGGAGGGTTCCAGGGGGGAGCCGTGATCGCCTCGGCGGTCCTGCTGCTCCTTCTCGCATTCCCGTCGTACCGGCTGCGCCACGGCATCCTCACCGCTGTC
>Ga0316578_10000650_pt1 | contig 12312 bp, 12 predicted proteins | sample J0NA_2_FD_203076 | JGI IMG/M metagenome (GOLD analysis project Ga0316578, IMG submission 203076) | Rhizosphere microbial communities from salt marsh grasses in Alabama, United States - J0-2_160517rDrC | ecosystem: Host-associated > Plants > Roots > Rhizosphere | place: USA: Alabama | collected... | reverse complement strand
CGACGAGCAGGGCTGTCGGCGTGGCCAGTCCGAGCGCACACGGACACGCGATGACGAGCACCGCGATGGCGACCTCGAGCGCCCGCGTCGGATCGCCCGACACCCACCACCAGCCCGCGAACGTGGCAGTGGCGAGGACGAGCACGATGGGAACGAACACGGCGGAGATGCGGTCGGCGAGACGCTGGACCGGAGCCTTCGACGTCTGTGCCTTCTCGACCAGCCGGGCGATCCCGGCGAGGGTGGTCTCGGCACCGACCCGGGTGGCTTCGACGACGAGGCGCCCGGTGGTGTTGACGGTGCCGCCGGTGACCTCCGAGTCGGGGGCGACCTCGACGGGGACGGACTCCCCGGTCACGAGGGCGGTGTCGACGGCACTGCGTCCTTCGACCACCAGGCCGTCGGTGGCGACCTTCTCGCCGGGCCGCACGACGAAGCGGTCCCCGACGACGAGGCTGTCCACGGGGACGCGCCGCTCCGTCGTCGCGCCCGTGGCCGGGTCCTCGCGCAGAACGCTCGCCTCCTTGGCCCCCAGGGTCAGGAGCCCGCGCAGGGAGTCGCGGGTCCGGTCGGTGGCGCGTGCCTCCATCCAGCGCCCCACGAGCAGGAACGTCGTGACGACCGTGGCGGACTCGAACCACAGGTGCGCTCCGTCGCCGGTCATCCCGGTCGCCGCGGTTCCACGCAGGACCACGACCACCGAGGACAGGTAGGCGGCGAGGACGCCGAGGGAGACGAGCGTGTCCATCGTCGACGCGCCGTGCCGCGCGTTCGTCGCGGCGGCACGGTGGAAGGGCCAGCCCGCCCAGAGGACCACCGGGGTCGCGAGCGCGAGCTGGACCCAGGGCTCGTAGGGGACCTCGAGGCCCGGCCACATCGCGAGGACGACGACCGGGAGGGTCAGCACCGCGGCGACGACCGCACGCCGTCGCAGGACGTCCACGCGGGCGACCTGATGGTGCCGTGCGGCGGTGGCCGCCCGGTCGGCGGCGTCGGCCGGGGCGGCGCCGGACTCCGCCTCGCTGTCGCCGGCGACGACCTCGGCACCGTAGCCGGTCCTGCGCACCGTCTCGAGGAGGTCCTGGACCGTCACCGCGCCGGCGTACCTGACGGTCGCCCTCTCGGTGGCCAGGTTGACGACGGCGTCGACCCCGTCGAGTGTGCCGAGCTTCTTCTCGATCCGGGCGGAGCACGAGGCGCAGGTCATGCCGGTGATCGCGAGGTCCACCTCGTGGGCCTCGTCGGCCGGCGTGCCGGTGGTCTGGGTCATGGTGCTCCCCTCAGCTCCTCACGAGGCGGGCGACGGCTGCTTGGACCTCGGCGACCTTCTCCGCGGCAGCCTCGTCGGACTCGCGCGCGGCGTCCACGACGCAGTGCGCGATGTGCTCGTCCAGGAGGCCCAGGCTGACGGCCTGCAGGGCCCGGGTCACGGCGCTCACCTGGGTCAGGACGTCGATGCAGTACGTGTCCGCCTCGACCATCCGGGCGATGCCGCGCACCTGACCTTCGATGCGCCGCAGGCGCCGCAGGTGTGCCGCCTTGTTCTCCGCGTACCCGGGCGGCGTCGTGTGGGTCGTCGTGCTCACGGAGGCCATGATACCCCCCTGGGGTATCAGCATCAGCCGTGCCGCGGTGAACGTGTCCCTGTCACGGCAGGTGGTCGACGAGTTCGGGGGCCAGCCCGACGTAGCCGTGCGGGGTCAGGGAGACGAGCCGCTGCTCCACGTCGGCCGGGAGGCCGAGCCCACGGACGAAGGTGACGAGGTCCTCGCGGCCGACCCGGCGGCCCCGGGTGAGGTCCTTCAGTCGCTCGTACGGCTCGTCCATCCCGGGGACGCCCTGTGCGGCGAGTGCACGCATCGCCGACTGGACCGCCTCGCCGAGCACCTCCCAGTTCTCGTCGAGGTCGGCGGCCATCGCCTCGGGGACGGCGTCGAGCCCGGCGAGACCCCGCTCGGCGTTGTCGATCGCCAGGACGCTGTGACCGAGGGCCGAGCCGATGTTGCGCTGCATCGAGGAGTCCGTGAGGTCGCGCTGCAGCCGGCTCTGGACCAGGGTGGCGGACAGCACGTCGAGCAGGGCGGTGGAGACCTCGAGGTTGGCCTCCGCGTTCTCGAAGCGGATGGGGTTGACCTTGTGCGGCATCGTCGACGAGCCGACCGTGCCCTGGCCCCGTACCTGGGCGAAGTAGCCCATCGAGATGTACGTCCAGACGTCTGTGCACATGTTGTGCAGCACCCGGTTGAACCGCGCGATGTCGGCGTACAGCTCGGCCTGCCAGTCGTGGCTCTCGATCTGGGTGGTCAGCGGGTTCCACGTCAGGCCGAGGTGCTCGACGAAGGACCGGCTGATGTCCTGCCAGTCGACCCCCGGTACCGCCGCGAGGTGGGCGCCGTACGTGCCCGTCGCACCGTTGAGCTTGCCGAGGAACGCGGCGTCGTCGACGCGGGCGAGCTGCCGGCGCATCCGCCAGGCGAGGACGGCGAGCTCCTTGCCCATCGTCGTCGGCGTGGCGGGCTGGCCGTGGGTGTGCGCGAGCAGCGGCACGTCGCGCAGCTCTCGGGCCATCACCGTGATCGCGTCGACGAGGGCGGTGGCGCGCGGCAGCCAGACCTGCTGCACGGCGCCCTTGACCATGACGGCGTACGAGAGGTTGTTGATGTCCTCGCTCGTGCAGGCGAAGTGCACGAGCTCGCGGAGCCCGGCGTCCTGCGGAGCGATCGCGCCCAGGCGCTCCTTGAGGAAGTACTCGACGGCCTTGACGTCGTGCTGGGTCACCCGCTCGGTCGTGGCGAGGGCGTCGATCTGGTCGGGGCCGAAGGTGGTGACGACCGTGCGCAGCGCTGACTGCTCGCGCTCGCTCAGCCGGCGCACACCGGGAACGACCTCGCGCTCGGTGAGGTGGATGAGCCACTCGACCTCCACGTGCAGGCGCGCCCGGTTGAGCGCCGGCTCCGACAGGTGGTCCACGAGCGGCGCGACGACCCCCCGGTACCGCCCGTCGAGGGCGCCCAGCGGGATCGGCGGGGTCACGTCGGCGAGGCTCACCGCGCCGTCCGTCCCGGGGCCCGGGCGGGGCGCGGCATCGCGGGTGCTGGCCATGGTCACAGTGTCCCAGAGGCCCTACCGATGAGTTCGGAGCACCCGCGGGGTCACAATGGGCGACCGCACCCGACCACATGCAGGAGAGCACCGTGCGCAGCCTCATCGTCACCGAGTTCATCAGCCTCGACGGAGTCGTCGACTCCCCGGGCGGTGGCCCCCACCCCTCCGCGGGGTGGACCTTCACGGACGTCGAGTTCGACGAGGCCGCCTACGAGATCAAGGGGCGCGAGCAGGACGAGGCGGGTGCAATGCTCATGGGCCGGGTCAGCTACGACGAGTTCGCCCCGGTCTGGAAGACGATGGACGAGTTCGAGCGGTACAACGCGATGCCCAAGTACGTCGTCTCGAGCACGCTCGCCGACTCCGACCTGGACCCCGAGTGGGGCCAGACCACCATCCTGCGCTCACTCGACGATGTCGCCGCCCTCAAGGAGGTCGACGGCGGACCCATCCTCGTCCAGGGCAGCGCGACACTCGCCCAGGGGCTCGCCGCCGCCGGGCTGGTCGACCGGTACCACCTGCTGGAGTTCCCGGTCGTCCTCGGGTCGGGTCGGCGGCTGTTCGTCACCGAGGGCGGCGAGAAGCAGCGGCTCCGCCTCGCCGAGCACGCCACCTACGGCAACGGGGTGCAGCTGGCCGTGTACGACGTCCTTCGCTGAGCGGGGTCCTGGGTCAGCGGGAGTCGAGCTCCCGCCGCACGTGCTCGACGATCCCCGGAACGGCGGCGACGATCTCCTCGTGCGTCCGGTCGTAGTCCGGGTCGGTCCCCCACCACGGGTCGTCCATGCCGAGCTCGCCGGCAGCGACGGCCTCGGGGTCGAAGGAGCGCAGCATCCGGATCCGGCTCGCCTCCTCCCTGTCGCGCGCGAGCTGCTCGAGCCGGCGGTGGTGCGGGTGGTCCGCCGCCAGCACGAGGTCGACCTCGTCGAACCAGTCCGGGCGGAACTGACGGGCTCGGTGCTGCGCCCAGCCGAGGTCGCGGTGGCCGTGCCGCTGCAGGGCGGCGCGGGTACGCCGGTGCATCGGGTTGTCGAGCTCCTCGGTGGAGGTGCCGGCGGAGTCGACCTCGACCCGGTCGGCCAGCCCGGCGTCCTCGAAGGCCTCGCGCAGGACGAACTCCGCCATCGGGGAGCGGCAGATGTTGCCGTGGCAGACGACGGTGACGCGGAAGCTCGGCTGGGTCATGGCCCCATCCTCCACGAGGGCCGCCGGTCAGTGGCGAGGGGAGGTGTCGCCGTGACCCAGTCCGGCGGAGCGCGCCAGGGCGACGGCGTCGTCGCGGGACGCGACGTCGAGCTTCCCGAGCATCACCGACACGCGGTTGCGGACGGTCTTCGGCGCCAGGAACAGCCGTGCCGCCACCTGCGAGGTCGGGAGCCCACGGGCGAGGAGCTCGAGAATCTCCAGGTCGCGGCTGTCCAACGCGGCCAGCACGTCCACGCGCGGGGCGCCGGCCGCGGCGGCCACGACGGCGGCGGCTGCCCCCTTTCCGAGGACGAGGGTGCCGCGGGCGGCGGAGTGGATCGCCGTGAGCACGTCCTCCGGGTCCGAGTCCTTGAGCAGGTAGCCGTCGAGCCCCGCCCCGAGGCAACGTCGCACCGCGTCGTCGTCCGCGTGCATGGTGAGGACGACGACGCGGACCTGCGGCCACCTCTGCTTGAGCAGGCACCCGAGATCGATCCCGTCACCGTCCGGGAGCCGGAGGTCCACGACCGCCACGTCCGGCGCCTCCTCGATCGCCAGGGCGCCGGCGGTGGTGGTCGCCGTGCCGGCGAGCTCGAGCCCGCTCTCGGAGTCGACGAGCGCGGCCAGTCCCGAGAGGACGACGGGGTGGTCGTCGACGACCAGGACCCGGGTCATGCGGCGGTCTCCACGGGGAGGCTCACGTGGAGGCGGATGCCCCGCGGCTCCCTCGGCGTGATCTCGAGCCGGCCACCGAGACGCTCCGCCCTCCGGCGCAGCGACGTCAGGCCGATGCCCGGGACGACCGGCCCGCCGTCCCCGTCGTCGACGATCTCGACCACCACCTCACCCGACGCAGCGGACCGGACGACCACCTGGACCCGTTCCGCCCGGCCGTGACGGAGCGCGTTCGTCACACCCTCCGCGACGGAGCGGTACACGGCCACCGCGGTCTCCGGACACGGCTCGGACCCCAGCCCGACATCGAGGACCACGGTCGACCGGCCGTCGGTCAGGGTCGCGACGAGGTGCTCCAGCGCCTCGGCCAGCCGGACGCCGTGGAGGGCGGAGGGGGTGAGGTCCGACACCACCCGGCGGAGGTCCTCCCGTGCGTCCGCCAGCTCACCCGCGATGGTCGTGAGGAGCGGGGTGGGGCCTCGCCTCAGCTCGGCCTGTACCCGCATGCTCATGCCGGCCAAGGCCGGGCCCAGGCCGTCGTGCAGGTCGCCGAGGATCCGGCTGCGCTCCGCCTCACGCTCCCGGTCGATGTCCCGGCGGGACTGGTCGGCGGTGACCGCCAGCTGGACCGCGCGCGTCATCAGCGCGACCGTCGGCACCAGCTGGGCCACGAGGCGGTCCTGCCGGGGCTCCGGGCCCTGGGCATGCCGGGGGTGGACCAGCATGGTGCCGACCCGCTCTCCTCCGACGACGAGCGGGTGCGCCTGCCACGCGTCGGGGAGCTCGGGGTCGTCGGGGCCGAGGACGAGCCGCACCTCGTCGTGACCGCACGCGACGGCGGTCATCGTCGCGGCCCTGGCGAGCAGCTCGCGGGGGTCGGAGTCCGGACGCAGGTCGTGAGTGATGGCGGCGACCGCGTCCGGCGGAAGAGTGCCGGTGCCGTACCGACGCTCGAGGAGCGCCCGCCGGAGCCACAGCACCGCCGGCCAGGCGAGCGCGGTGGCGAGTACCGCGGCGAAGCCGGCCGAGACCTCCTGCAGGGGGAGCCCCGCGCGCTCGGCCGCGACCCGGGTGGCGACTCCGGCTCCGGCTCCCACGAGCACGGCACCGAGGACCGCCCCGATGTCGACGAGGGGCTCGTCCACCGGCCTGAACTCGGACGCCGTCTCCAGTCGCAGCAGGACGGCGGCCAGGCCGCACAGCCCCAGGGCCGTCACCAGGCCGAGTGTCCGCGAGGCGGTGGCGAGTGAGGCGACCGCGACCGCGGCCACCAGCGCCGCTGACCAGACCGTCACCCACACGAGTCGGCGCCGGGACATCCGGTCCGGGGCCATGCCGACGGCCCAGCTCAGGGCCACCAGTGCGAGCAGGACGATGAGGACGTCACCGTTGCGGGCGATCGACTCGACCCGGTCCCACAGGGTGTGGGTGCCGCCGCCCGAGGCGAACGCCGCCACGGCGAGTGCCGCCGGCGCGAGCGCCAGCACGACCAGGGTCCGTCCTATCCGGGAGCCCGGCCGACGGTCCAGGAGGACGGCAGCCACGATCCCCAGCGTCGGCCAGCCCATGAGGTACAGGGCACCGGTCGGGACGCTGTCCAGGGTGAACGCGGGGATCAGCGGCACGGCGCCCACGGCGGTCGCGGCCGCGGCGACCGCGACCTCCTTCGGCACCCCTGCGTGCTGCGGGGGGGCTGCCTGCTCCATGGACGTCATCATCGTCCTCGGTCGGCCCGGCGTCACCACCCCGGGACGCGGCGGGACATCACGGGACGGTGCGGGACACTGGGGGTCTGGCACCCGGGACGCCGTCGAGGCCATCGTCGAGGACGAGCCCCGGACCGGCCGGGGCACTGCACGGAGGTCCACCGATGTCCACGACGACCACGACCACACCCACGACCCGCCGGCGCGTCCACGGCCTCACGCTCGTCCTCGGCGCCTTCCTCCTCTCCACCGGCGTGAACCTCGTCGCCCAGACCCTGGACTGGGTGTTCGGCTCCGGCGACCCGTACCGGCCCGCAGGCCCCGTCGAGAGCATCCAGGGCATCGCCCTCTTCGGTGGCATCGCCGTCGTCCTGGCGCTCGCCGTCGCGGTCCCGAGCGCGGCCGACCCCCGGCGGGCCAGGGTCGGAGCCGTCGTCCTCGGCGCGTTGGCACTGGTCTCGGTCGTCGTCTTCTGGTCGGGGGCCCCGGCGTCGCTCGGCGCGGCCGCCGCCTGGCTTGCCGGCTTCGGGCGAGGGGCCGAGCCGCAGACCGGGGTGCCCCGAGGCTTCGGAGTCGTCGGGCTCGTCCTGGCAGTGCTCACGGTCGTCGTCACCGTCGTCGGCATCGCAACCGCGGGCGTGCTCGACGCCGGGTGAGCCGTTGGCTGCGCCGAGCCGTGGTCAGGAGATGGTGAACCAGGCGGGTGCAGCCTCGGCGAACTCGCCCACCGGCAGCCGGCCCGCCCCCTCCGGGATGCGCCCCCACAGCGGCGCGCCGGTGACGCGCGGCAGGTCCACGAGGTTCTCGGTCTCGGCGACGCCCGGTTCGGCGGGCCAGGACCCCACGACGACGCCGAGGAGGGGGACGGACCGAGCCGCCAGCGCCTCCGCCGTCAGCGCCGAGGTGCTCAGCGTGCCGAGACCCGGCGCCGCGACCAGCACCGCCCCGCACGAGGTGCCGAGGTACCGCAGTGCCGAGCCGAGGTCGGCGAGGGTCCCACCGCGCGCATCCAGCCGGACGAGCAGCCCGCCCGCACCCTCGACGAGGACCACGTCAGAGGCTGCCGCCAGCTCGCGCACGCGCCGGGCGTGCGTGGCCACCGGCGGCAGGTCGACGCCCTCGCGTCGCGCCGCGGCCTCGGGGGAGAGTGGGTCCCGCAGCCGCACCAGCTCGTGGACCGGCACCTCCGGCCCTGCGAGGCGGCGGACCTCGTCGGCGTCGCCGGGAGCACCGGGCGGCAGCCCGGTCTGGGTGGGCTTGACGACGGCGACCGAGCCGCCACGGGCCCGGACGAGGACCGCGAGCGCGGCGGTCGCCATGGTCTTGCCGACCCCGGTGCCGGTGCCGGTGACGAGGAGGACCGACGGCAGCGCTCGCGGGTCGGTCACGGCAGGCGGGCGGCGCGCTCAGCCGTGGTGGGGGATGATCTCGGCGAGCACCCGGCAGGCGTGGTCGAGGTCGTGCGTGGTGTGGTCGGCGTGCGACGTGACCCGCACTCGCGAGATCCCGTCCGGGGTCGAGGGCGGCCGGAAGCCCCCGATGCGCAGGCCCATCGCCCGAGCCCGCTCGACGGCCTCCAGCGTCTCGTGCGGCCCCGGCATCGGGACCGACATGAGCGCCGCCACCGGCGCAGGGACGCCGCAGGCCTCGGCGAGCCGCGCCCCGTTGGCGCGAGCCCGCTCTGGCAGGTCGCACTGGTCGGCCAGGACCTGCAGCGAGGCGAGCGCGGCGCCGGCGGAGGCCGGCGCGAGCCCGGTGTCGTAGATGAAGGGCCGAGCCGTGTTGACGAGGTGCTCACGCACGAGCGGGGACGCGAGGACCACGCCCCCCTGCGCGGCCAGCGCCTTGGAGAGCGTGGTCGTGACGACGACGTGCTCGGTGCCCGGGTTCCCCGGCCCGGGCAGCCCCGCCCCCACGAGGAGGCCGGCGCCGCCGGGCCCGGCCACGCCGATCGCGTGCGCCTCGTCGAGGACGAGCAGCGCGCCGGTCTCCGCGGTGAGCGCGACGAGGTCGGCCACGGGTGCGGCGTCACCGAGCACGGAGTACACCGACTCGGCGAGGACGACCGCCCGGGGCAGCTCGCGGCGTGAGAGCAGCTCGGCCACGTGGTCGAGGTCGTTGTGCCGGGAGATGGTGACCGCGCCCCTCGACAGCCGGCAGCCGTCGATGAGCGAGGCGTGGGCGTGCTCGTCGCTGACGATCAGCGTGCCGGCGTCGGCGAGGGCCGTCAGGGTGGCGAGGTTGGCGGCGTACCCGGTGGAGAGGACCAGGGCGGAGGCGGCGCCCGTGAAGGAGGCCAGTGCGGCCTCGAGCTCCTCGTGGATGTCCAGCGTGCCGGTGACGAGACGGGACGCGCCCGCGCCCGCGCCGTAGGTCTCGGCCGCTGCGACGGCGCCTGCGACGACAGCGGGGTGACGGCGCAGCCCGAGGTAGTCGTTGCCCGCGAGGTCGAGGGCGTCGCCGGCCTTGGTCGCCGTGAGACGGCGGGTGAGTCCCGCACCATCGCGGGCGGCGGCGGCGTCCCTGAGCCAGTCGAGGGGGCACGTCACGTGACCGATCCTGCCAGAACCGACCACGGCTGCCCACCGTCGCAGGTCGCGGGCGCTGCTACCGTCCGAGGCGTGGTGGCGACGGGTCGCGCCGTCGCGCGCCACCGCGTTCCGAGGAGGAGTCCCGTGCCGAAGCCCCCGCTGACCCCCCAGGCCGCCGAGCTCCTCGCCCGGCCCAACCCGGCCGTCGTCGCGGTGTCACGGCCCGGAGGGGACCCGATGTCGGTCGCCACCTGGTATCTCGTCGAGGACGACGGCACCATCCTGCTCAACATGGACGCCGCCCGCGCCCGGGTCGAGTGGATGCGCGCGCGCCCCCGGGTCGCCCTCACCGCCCTGAAGTCCGACGAGTGGTACACCCACGTGAGCGTGCGCGGTCCCGTCGTGCGGTGGGAGGCCGACCCGACGCGGGCGTTGGCCGACATCGACCGGCTCTCCCAGCACTACCTCGGCACCGACTACGCCGTGCGCGACCGGCCGAGGGTCAGCTGCTGGGTGCGCATCGACCACTGGCACGGCTGGGGCCAGGCGAAGTCCGGCTGACGGGCCGCCCGCCCGACGCCGGTCACCGCTCGGCTCATCCTTCCGGCCGAGGCCGGCGAGGTCACGGACGCGTACCGTCGGAGGATGAGCTGGTGGCGGCGGCAGCCGGAGATGTTCCGGGACGCGGTGGGCGCGGTCCCCATCGTGCTCGTCTTCGTCGTCGCCCAGCAGGTGTTCGGGGCCGGTGGGTCGCTGCTTCGGGCGGCCGTCGTCGTCGTCGTCATCGGTGCCGGCCTGACGGTGCGCCGCCGCTGGCCCCGGCTGGCCTTCGCGGCCGCTCTCGGAGTCGTCGCGGTCGCCACGACCGGGCTCGAGTTCCTCGTCATCGTCAGCTACACCCTCGTCGCCTACGACCGCCGTGCTCGTCCGGCCGTCGTGGGTGCGCTGTCGTGCGTGGCGATGGTCGTGGGATACCTGCACTACTGGCCGACGGTCGTGCTCGACGAGATCGCGGGCGACCTCATCCTCATCGCCGCGCTCGCGGTCCTCCCACCCGTGATCGGGCGGATGGTCCGGACGGCCAGGGACACGACGGCAGAGCTGACGGCACGCAACGCCGAGCTCGAGATACTGCGGGAGCGGGAGGCGAGGCATGCGGTGGAGGCCGAGCGCTTCCGCATCGCCCGCGAGCTCCACGACGTCGTGGCCCACCACGTCAGCGCGATGACGGTGCGTGCGCGGGCCGGACACCACGTCGCGGCGAAGGACCCGCGGGCGGCCGAGGAGGCGCTCGCCTACATCGCTGAGGCGGGGACGGAGACCCTCAGGGCCATGGGCGCCTTCGTCGGCACGCTGCGCGGTGCCGAGGCGTCCGAAGACTCGGGTGACCTGGCGCCGCAGCCGTCGTTGGCCGACCTGCCGGAGCTGGTCGAGAGCTTCCGCCGTACCGGTCTCGTGGTCCACGAGGACCTCGGGACCGCTCCGACGACGGTGCCCCGGGCGGTCGGACTCAACGCCTACCGCATCGTCCAGGAGGGCCTGACCAACGCGATCCGCCACGGTGCCGCGGAGCGTGCCTGGGTCCGGGTCTGGTTCACCGACGGGCTCCTGCACCTCCAGGTCGACGACAACGGCCGTGGTCTGCCGGACGACCGGGTGCCCACCGGCCACGGGCTCGTCGGTATCGCCGAGCGGGCCGCCCTGCACGCGGGCACCTCCGCCCTCTCCGGCAGCCCGCGCGGAGGGTGCCGCCTCGAGGCCTCGCTCGCGCTGAGCGACCAGCGTCCGGCAGCCGACGCCGAGGGCAGGGCCGTGGTGACGCCGTGATCCGCGTCGTGCTTGCCGACGACCAGGAGGTGGTGCGCCTCGGGTTCCGTCTCGTCATCGGTGGCGAGGACGACCTCGAGGTGGTCGGCGAGGCGCAGCACGGCGCCGCCGCGGTGGACCTCGCCGTCGAGCTGCGACCCGACGTGGTGCTCACCGACGTGCGGATGCCGGTGATGGACGGCATCGCCGCCACCCGGGAGATCCTCGAGCGATGCCCCGACACGCGGGTTCTCGTCGTGACCACCTTCGACCTCGACGAGTACGTCGTCGGAGCGTTCCGCGCCGGTGCGTCGGGCTTCCTGCTCAAGGACGTGGAGCCGGCGGCGCTCATCGAGGCGGTGCGCACGGTGGTCCGCGGCGACGCGCTCGTGGCGCCGGCCGTGACCCGGTCGCTCATCGACTACGCCCTGCGGGAGCCCACCGACCGCCCGGGAGCGGTGGACCCCCGCGTGCTCGACCCGCTGTCAGACCGCGAGCTGGAGGTGCTCACCCAGCTCGCGCGGGGACTGTCGAACGCGCAGATCGCACGGTCGTTGTTCCTCGGGGAGACGACGGTGAAGTCGCACGTCAGCAATGTGCTGTCCAAGCTGCACCTACGTAGCCGGGTCCAGGCGGTCGTGCTGGCCTACGAGGCGGGCCTGGTGCACCGCGGTGAGGTCGGCTACGACGACCTGCTCGGCGGGTCCTGACCGGCGCGCCGGCTGCCGTCCCTCCTTTCGGAGGGGTTCGGTTTCCTTCCTCTGCAGGTTCTGGTCCGCGCGGGCCCTCCCTAGCGTCGAGGGCATGAACATCTCACTCCGCACCCGCCCGCCGACCGTCCCGGCGCCCACCGCCGCGACGGACCTCCCAGACCGTTCGACGCACATCTCCATGCGCCGGGTGAGCAAGACCTACACGACCGGCGACGTCCCCTTCACCGCCCTGGACGAGGTCGACCTCGCCGTGCGGCGAGGCGAGTTCGTCGCCGTCGTCGGGCCGTCCGGCTCCGGCAAGTCGACCCTGCTCAACCTCATCACGGCGATCGACCGCCCCACGGACGGGCAGGTGCTCGTCGGTGGCGTCGACATCGGGGCGCTGACCGAGAACCAGGCCGCCCGGTGGCGCGGACGCCACCTCGGGGTGATCTTCCAGTTCTTCCAGCTGCTCCCCATGCTGAGCCTGGCCGACAACGTCATGTTGCCGATGGACCTCTGTGACGTCCACGCGCGGCGCGACCGGCCGGACGTGGCACGAGAGCTGCTCGGCTCGGTGGGTCTCGCCGACCACACCGACAAGCTCCCGTC
>Ga0316578_10000649_pt1 | contig 12313 bp, 9 predicted proteins | sample J0NA_2_FD_203076 | JGI IMG/M metagenome (GOLD analysis project Ga0316578, IMG submission 203076) | Rhizosphere microbial communities from salt marsh grasses in Alabama, United States - J0-2_160517rDrC | ecosystem: Host-associated > Plants > Roots > Rhizosphere | place: USA: Alabama | collected... | reverse complement strand
GCGCAGATAGAGGAACGGTTCCGTCGGATGGCCGAGGAGACGGCGGAACGGCTCATCCGCATCCGCGCCCAGATGGCGGAGTCCGGCGTCAGGGACGAACACCTGCAGCATCTGATGGAAGAGGCGCGCGACCTGCTCGACAAGGCGAGACTGAACCACCAGCAGCTGCGCGGAGAGCTCGCGCTGCAGCTCACCGAGAACGCAAGCCGGCTCGCCCTCAGGGCGGAGGAGCGCTTCCGCCGGATGCGCTCGCTCAAGGAGACGTGCGAGCGGCGGCTCGCCCTGGCGGAGCAGCTGATGGATCGCGCCCGCGAGCGGATCGAAGGCTCCGGCGACGAGCAGGAGGCGTCCCGGCTGCGGATCGCCGAGCAGAACCTGGTCCGGGCGCGGACGATGCTGTCCGAAGGGAACTACGAGGCCTGCCGCGCGACCATAGAGAACACCGAACGGATGCTGAGGATGCTCTCCCGCAACCTGAGCGCAGGCGGCAACGGAGAGTCCGAGCGGATGGTCGCCGAAGCGCGCCGCCTGATGGAGCGTGCCGAGGAGATGCTCGGGGCGGGGAGCGGAGCGCCGGATGAGGCGTATGCCCTTCTCGAGCGGGCCCGGGAGATGCTCAGGCGCGCCGGCGAGGCGCTCGAGGGTGGAAACGACCAGGAGGCGAAACGGCTCGCAGAGGAAGCGCGGAGGATGCTGCGCCGCGCCATCGAGCAGGGGAATGACGAGATCACCCCCGAGCAGGCGAGGGCACGGATCCGCGACGCCGAGGAGCTCGGCGAGATGGTCCGCCTCGCGCTCCAGGACTGCCGGGCCGAGGGAGCGACCGACCTCTACGAGCGGGCCGTGCGCCACATCGAACAGGCCCGGCTCCGCCTCGACGAGAAGGACCCCGAGGGGGCGGCGGCCCAGGCGAGGATCGCCCGCAACCTCATGAACCGGATCAGGGAGATATGCGCGGAGTAGGCCGGCGATCGATCGTGATCCTGATCGCCGCCGTCGCGGCGGGTTGCGCCGCCGGTCCGGGGACAGCACCCCAGCCCGGCGGCGCAGCTCTGTCTGCGGCGCCCGACAGCTCAAGGGCTCCGGCGGATACGGCCGGCACGGTCGATTACGACGCGTGGTTCGTCGAGATCCACGCCGAGCTCGTCGGGAAGACGGCCCTGCTCGCGCAGTCCGCGCCGGACGATCCGCGTCTCGTCGAGATCCGTTCGATCACCGAGACGGCCGAGGAATACTATCTCGAAGGCAGGACGCTGACGGCGATCAGGCTGCTGATCGAAGCCGAAGCCCTGTTGCGGAACGACCCCTGATACGCCTATGCGCATGCTGACATCGTCACGATCGTTCACCCCGGCGCTGCTCGCGGGGCTGCTCTGTCTCTGCTGCGCCGTGTCGCCGGAAACCCGCGCCGCCGAGCTGCGCAACGGACTCGTGTTCGGGTACGACTCGTTCATCGACCGCTTCACGATCCTCGAGGACGACACGAGCGAGGTCACACACGAGTACTACATCGGCCTCGACAATCATCTCAGGCACTACAGCAACTCGCTGAAATACTCCCTGCGCAACGTGTTCCGTTACGGGAACCAGTCGATCGACGAATACGCCGAAGGGGCGTTCTCGGCGGGCACGCGCGAGGGCGGTCTCGTGCAGGCCAGAGCCGACATGCGCCTGAAGCACTTCCGCGAGGGGAGCGACTACGAGTTCGGCAACGACTATCTGCAGTCGAATGCTTTCCTCAGTCTCGGCAGGGAGCTCCGCGATGGTCTCTACGTCGCTTCGAAGAGCCGTGCCGAGCTCGTCTACTACGACGAGCGCACCGATTTCGACTACGACTACCGGTACCTCGACACGGGGCTCGGCTTCGAGCTGGGCTCGTTCCTCGGACGCTTCGCATCGCTGTCGGCGGCCATAGGACACAGAGCGTGTCCCGACAGCACCGACCTCAGCTACAACCGTTTCCTCGCCGTTGCGGAGGGCCGGCTGTCCGAGGGCCGCGCCTCCTTCGAGCTGTCCGCCTCGGCCGATCGGCGCGACTACGAGGGGCTCACGAGGAGCTCGAGCTGGAACGTCCTCACCGCAGCCGGGTTCACCTGGACGCAGACGGGGGGCGCCAGCGCGATGCTGCGTTTCGAATCGGAACTCTATCGCTACGACACCGAGACGAGCACCTTCTTCGACACTCATTTCCTCAGGGGCGGGCTGCGGGGACGGCTTCCCGTATCGCAGACCGCGGCGCTCTTCGCCGAACCGCGCGTCGGCCGGCTGCTGTGCCAGTCATACGAGGAGGAGCGGTATATCGAGGGGACCGTGGCGCTCGGTTTCGACCTCTTCTCCGGCGGCGCGTACTGGCTCAGCGCGACCTACGAGCCGGGGTACCGGAACTACCTGCTCGACGAGAACGATATCTACTCCGATTTCAGGGTGAACCGGCTGTCGCTGATGGGGAGCGCGACGGTGGCGGAGCGGGTGATGCTGACGCTGTTCGTCTCGCACGACCCGGAGTACCACTCGCGCAGGTCCGATGATTTCTCGATGACGCTCGTCTCGGCCTCGGTCACGCTGCTGTTCTGACGCGCCTGGCTCAGAGCATCTCGGCGATATCCTTCACCGTGACCTGCTCTTCCCTGCCCTTCGCCTTCAGACCGTCTTCGAACATCGTCATGCAGAACGGGCACGCCGTGAAGATCGTCCCGACCCCGAGCCCGAGCGCCTCGTCGACGCGCGCCTCGTTGATCCGCGTGCCGATCGTCTCCTCCATCCACATCCTGCCGCCGCCCGCGCCGCAGCAGAAGCTGTGCCTTCCGTGACGGCCGAACTCGACCGGCTCCCCCGCACCGGCGGCGGCGATCAGCTCCCGCGGCTGCGCGATGATGCCGTTGTATCGGCCGAGATAGCACGAGTCGTGATAGGCGGCGCGGCCGGAGACTGAGCCGCCGGCCGGCTTGAGCCTGCCGCCGCGCACCAGCTCGAGGAGAAACTCGCTGTGATGGACCGCCGGCGTCTCGTATCCGAACCGGGGATATTCGACGCGGAACGTGTTGAGCCCGTGCGGGCAGGTGGTGAGGATCCGGTTGAACCGGTATTTCTTGAGGACCTCGATGTTCGCCTCTATCAGAGTCTGGGCGAGGTATTCGTTCCCCATGCGGCGCGCCGTCTCCCCGCAGCACATCTCCTCGACTCCGAGGATCGCGAAATCGACTCCGGCGCGCTTCAGCAGCGCGACCATCGCCCGCGCCACGCCCTGTCCGCGGGCGTCGAACGAGCCGGCGCACCCGACCCAGTAGAGGACGTCGAACTCCTTCTTTTCCGAGGCGAGCGGCACGTCGAGCCCTTCCGCCCAGTCGGCCCTCGTGGAGTACCCCATCGACCACGGGTTGTAGTTGATCTCCATGTTGCGGAAGACCGGCTGCATCTCCGACGGGAACCGGCTCTGGGTCATCACGAGGTACCGTCTCAGGTCGACGATCTTGTTCACGTGCTCTATGAACGGCGGGCATTCCTGCATGCAGGCCCCGCAGGTCGTGCAGGCCCAGATCTCCTCCTCGGACACCGAGGCGGGCACGATCGGCGTCGCCACGGCCGCCGCGTCGGCGAGCAGCTTCTTACGATCGGCGACGAAGTGTCCCCGCATCATATGGATCAGCCGGAACGGGCTGAGCGGCTTGTCGGTGAGGAATGCCGGGCAGGCCGCCTGGCACCGGCCGCACTCCGTGCAGGCGTACAGGTCGAGAAGCTGTTTCCATGTGAAGTCGCGCATGTCGGAGGCGCCGAACTTCTCGGCCGTCTCGTCCTCGAAGTCCATGCGCGACAGCGTCCCCATCGGGCCGAGGTTGCGGAAGAAGATGTTGGGTATCGCGCCGAGGATATGTATGTGCTTCGAGAACGGGATGTAGATGAGGAAGAAGAAGATGATCAGGTGATGTATCCAGGCGAGCACGGAGCCGAGCAGGTGCGGGTCCCCGACGCCGGCGAGGATGCGGGCGGCGACCGCCGAGACCGGCGCTGTGCGCGCATCGACCTCGCCGGTGATGATCGCCGTCCCCTTCACGCCGAACATCAGCACGATCAGCACGAAGATCAGCCCGAGGATGAGGACCGCCTCCTGCTTCGCCTTCGGATCGTCTATGCGCAGGCGCAGCGGCTTGAGGACGAACCGCCTGAACAGCGACACGACGATCGCCCCGAGCACCAGCAGCCCGAGGACGTCCTGCAGCCAGGAGATCGCCCCGGCGACCGCCGTCCCGAAGAGCCGCTCCCAGCCGAAGCCGGGCACGATCATCGAGAGGATGTGCTCGAACGTGCCGAGCGTGATGAAGATGAATCCCCAGAAGATGATGAAGTGCCCGAGTCCCGCCCATTGCGCGAGCACCCGTGCCTGGGCCGCCACGAAGACGATCACCGACCAGATGCGGCTGCCCCACCGGTCGAACCGGTCTTCGGGGCGGCCGAGCCGGAGCGATCTGATGAGCATCCGCACGATCACGCCGAATGCGGCCAGGACCGCGACGAACAGCACCAGCAGGACGATGCCTTGAACGGTCATGCTGCCTCCCGTTCCGCGCGGCGGCGCTCGCGCACCGCCGCCGGTCCGTTACATGATCTTTTTGATCTCCTCAGTCAGTATCGGGACGATCTCGAACAGGTCGCCGACGATGCCGTAGTGCGCCTTCTCGAATATCGGGGCGTTCGGATCCTTGTTGATCGCGACTATCACCTTCGAGGTCCGCATCCCCGCCAGGTGCTGTATCGCTCCCGAGATGCCTGCAGCGATGTAGAGCTTCGGATTGACGACCTTGCCGGTCTGACCCACCTGCAGCGGCTGCGGGGCGAATCCCGCGTCGACCGCGGCGCGGGAGGCGCCGACGGCTCCACCGAGCAGGTCGGCAAGCTCCTCGAGGAGCTTGAAGTTCGCCGCGTCCTTCATCGCCCGCCCCCCCGAGACGATCACGTCCGCCTCGGTGACGTCTGGACGCCCGCCGGCCAGCGCCGCGATCTCCTTGACCATGGCGCGGATCATCGAGCGGTCGAGCCCCGAGGGCCGCGCGGCGATCTCTGCCGAGTCCCCCGTCTCGGCGGCGGGCGGGATATTGTTCGGCCTCACGGTGATGAAGACGGGGCGATCGCCCGACGGGACGATCTCGATATAGAGCTTACCGGCGTAGACCGGCCGCTTCGCCACGCAGGCGCCGTCCTCATACCTGAGCTCGATGCAGTCGCTGAACATCACGCCGTCAGCCTTGGCGACGGCGCGCGCGGCGAGATCGCGTCCCATCGCCGTCGCGCAGATCAGCACGTGACCGTATTGGCCCTCGGCCACCAGATCGGCGACCACCTTAGCGTACCCTTCGGACGAGTAGTTGGTGGTGAGCTCGTCGTCGACAACGGCGATGCGCCGCAGGCCGTGCCGGGCGAGCTTCGCACCCTCGCCCTGGGCGCCCTTCCCGATGAGGAGCGCGTCGATCGCTCCGCCGGTTCCGGCGGCGATCGTCCGGGCCCCCTCGACCAGTTCGACGGCGGCCTTCTTGAGCTGACCGTTCCGTATCTCTGTGACCACCAGAATATCGCCAGTCATCGCAGGATCCTCCGTTCGATTATATGACCTTCGCTTCTTCGCGCAGCAGCCGCACGAGCTCCCGGACGGCGTCGGCCGTCTCCCCGGCCTCGACCATCCGGCACTCACCGCTCTTCGGAAGCGGCAGCCATTTCACGATCCTGCTCCGGCCCTTGTTCGGCACCTCGGAGAATCCGAGGTCGGCGAGGGTCTTCGTGCGGATCTCCTTCTTCTTCGCCTTCATGATCCCCGGCAGCGACGCGTACCGCGGCTCGTTGAGCCCCTTGTCGCACGATATCAGCGCCGGCAACGAGGTCTCCCACTTCTCCTCCCCGCCCTCTATCCGGCGGCCGACCGCGGCCGAAGCCCCGTCGCCGGCTATCTCGAACGAGGACGCTGCGTTGACCTGCGGTATGTCGAGCATTTCGGCGAGGATGCACTGGACCTGCGCCTGGTCGTCGTCGATCGCCTGCTTGCCGCAGAAGATGATGTCGAATCCCTCGCCGCCTATCGCCTTGGCGAGCACCGCCGCGGCGGTGAACGGGCCGGCGCCGGCCAGGCCCGGATCGCTGATGTGCACAGCGTCATCGGCCCCCATCGCGAGCGCCGTCCTGATCGCCTCGGTGGCCTCGGCGGGGCCCATGCAGGCGACGGTCACCTTCGTGTCGCCCCCGAGCTTCTCCCGCAGCCGCAGCCCCTCTTCTATGGCGTACTCGTCGTAGGGATTGATGATGAACTTGATCCCGTCCTCGCGGATCCCCGATCCCTCCTGGTTGATCAGGATCTTCGCTTCAGTATCCGGGACGCGTTTGAGCAGAACGACTACCTTCAAGACGTCCTCCTTTCGCCCCGCCGACCGGCCCGATCGGCCTCAGGCGGGGTACATCCGCTCATACTCGTCTATGACCTTCTTCGCGATCACGATGCGCTGGATCTCACTCGTCCCCTCGTATATCTCGAGGACGCGCGCATCGCGGAAAAAGCGCTCGATCTTGAATTCCTCCGTGTATCCCACACCGCCGTGTATCTGGAGCGAGTCATACACCGCCGCGTTGGCGATCCGGCTGGCGAAGAGCTTCGCCATCGAGGCCTCCTTGCCGCAGGGCCGCCCCGCGTCGCGAAGGCGCGCCGCGCGGCGCACGAGCAGCCGCGCCGCGTCGATGTCCGTCGCCATATCGGCTATCTTCCATCTGGTCGCCTGGAAATCGAGGATCCGCTTGCCGAACTGCCGCCGCTCGCGTGCGAACAGCACCGCCTCATCGAGCGCCGTCTGGGCGATCCCGAGGGCCTGGGATGCGATGCCGATCCGGCCGCCGTCGAGCGATCCAAGCGCGATCTTCATCCCCATCCCCTCGGCGCCGATCACGTTGGCGGCGGGAACGCGGCAGTCCTCGAAGACGAGTTCGACCGTCGTCGAGGCCTTCAGCCCCATCTTGTGCTCGACCTTGCCGACGGAGAAACCGGGGAAGCCCGGCTCGACGACGAAGGCGGTGAGTCCCTTCGTGCGGTCGTCCTGATCGCTGCGGGCGATGACGACGATCACGCCTGCCCTGTCACCGGTCGAGATGAAGATCTTCGAGCCGTTGAGGACCCAGTCGGCGCCGTCCTTCACCGCTGACATCGCTATCGATGCGACGTCGCTCCCCGCGTTCGGCTCGGTGAGGGCGTAGACGCCGATCAGCTCCCCCGAGGTCATCCGCGGGAGGTACCGCTCCTTGAGCCCGTCGCTCCCCCACGTGTGGATGATGTAGTTCGCCAGCGAATTGTGCACCGAGACGGCGACCGCCGTGGAGGGGCAGACCATACTGATCTCCTCGAGCGCCAGCGAGAGGCAGAGGTTCCCGAAGCCGACGCCGCCGTACTCCTCCGGCATCGTCATCCCCATGAAGCCCAGCTCGGCGAGACGGCGGTATATCTCGTCCTGGAAGACGCCGTCGCGGTTTGACTGCTCGACGACGGCGGCGATGTCCTTTCGCGCGAAATCGCGCGCCGTCTTCTGTATCATCCGTTCTTCTTCGGTGAGGTCGATGCTCATGACCGTTCCTTGTATCAGATGGTCGGCGTTCTCAGGGCCCGCAGGGCCCCGCACTCACGGGAGACTCAAGATACACGACCCCGGCGGGGGTGTCAATCCCCCTGTGCCGCCGCGCCGCGGCGAGGTTTCTGTTTGCCTCCGGCGGCCTCATCGCATATCATGAGGCTCCCGTTGACAGCATCGAAGAAGGGAGCCATGCGCGTGTCCGAGACGACGAAGAAAAAGAAGAAGAGCCGCCAGGCCGATACGAAGAAAAAGGTCGTCAACCAGTGCGAGGACTGCATACCGGCCAAGTGCTGCATGTACTTCTCCGTCGAGATAGACGAGCCGGAGGACATGGACGACTGGAACGACATGCTCTGGATCATGGCGCACCGCGATACGCAGATCTACGCCGACGACGACCGCTGGTTCGTGATGGTGCAGAGTCCCTGCCGGTTCTACGATCCGGTACGGGGATGCCTGATCTACCCGGTCCGTCCTCGGATCTGCCGTGAGCATACGTGGAAGGACTGCGAGTTCTCCGAAGACTACAACTTCGACCTGCACTTCCACACATACGAGGAGCTCGAGCGCTACATCCGCAACAACGTCGTGGAAGAGGACTGATCAGGCCGACCGACGGAGCCGCCGAATGGCCGCACATCCCGATATCTCCCGGATAGTCGAGGACGGCCTCTGCCATTCATGCGGCGCGTGCGCGGCCGTCTGCCCCGTCGAGGCGGTGCGCTTCCTCGAGAACGCCGCCGGTCTGGTCCTGCCCGTCGTGGACCGCGGCAGATGCACCTCCTGCGGCGCATGCCTCGCCGTCTGCACCGGCGGTACTCTTTCCGACGAGGTCGCCGGTCTGCTCCCCCCCGATCCGTTCACCGGCGCGGCGATCCGCTCGTTCATCGGCCGGGCGGCGGACGAGGGCGTCTTCGCGCGCTCTCAGAGCGGCGGCGCAGCAACAGCCCTGCTGCTTCACTCCCTGCGCGCAGGCGAGATCGCCGGCGCCCTCGTGGTCGAGATGCCCGCGGGCGTGAGCCCGCGGCCCCGGGCGCGTCTCGCCCGGACAGAGGAGGAGCTCCTCGGCGCCCGGGGGTCCAAGTACGCTCCCGTGCCTCTGCTGGAGGCCTTGCGCCGCATCGGCGACATCCCCGGGCCGATCGCCGTCACGGGGCTCTCCTGCCACATGCACGGCCTGGCCGCGATGTCCGCCGCCGACCCCGCGCTGGGGAAACGGATACGGTACCGGATCGGATTGATCTGCGACCGCACGCTGAGCTGCGCGTCGATAGATTACCTGGCGCACGCGGCCGGCTTCGGCGACGGCGACGAGATCGAGATCGTCTTCCGCGACAAGACCTGCGGCGGCTATCCGGGGCACGTGCGCGTCGGCGCCGCGGGCGGACGGACCGTCGTCCTGCCCGACCGGCGCCGGCGGCGCATCAAGCGCTACCTGACCCCGCCGCGATGCCATATGTGCTTCGACAAGATGAACGTCCTCTCAGACGTGACGATAGGCGATCCGCACGGGATCCGCTCGGCCGACTCCGCGAGGGGCGAGTCGGTCTGCATCGCGCGCACCGAGCGGGGGCTCGCGCTTGTCCGGGCGGCGCTCGCCTCGGGGACGCTCGAGCTCAGGGAGCTCGGGTACTCCGGGATCGTCCGCGGCCAGAAGATCGACGCGAAGAGAAGGACCTGGCTGGGATTCACCCGGGCGTGGCGGGCGACGGGCAGACCCGTCCCGGGGTATGTCGACCGTATCGGAGCGAGTGCCGGCGATCCCGCCGCCGCCGACCCCGGCCGTACCGTCGAGGACGCGCTGCGCCTCGTCGGCACCGCCGATCGGCGGGAGCTCCTCGGCCGGATACGCCGCAACGACCGCAGCGACGCGCTGGCCGAAGGTCTCTCGCGGCTGTCCGCCTGCGCGCGGCAGGCCGCCCGCAGAGCGGGCGCCGTCACGGGACGGGGCAGCCATGGATCGAGGAGCACAGGGATGATGATAGAGATCAGAAAGGCGGGATTCGTCAACAAGGGGGCCGAGCTGATGCTCCTCGGCGTCCTCGACCGGATCCGCCGGGAGATCCCCGGGGCCGACATCGCCATGGCCCCCGACCTCAAAACGGCTCCGTACATCAGGCGGGCGAGGCTCGGGCTGTACCAGAAGGTCTGGCTCCAGCGGTACCGCATCCAGTGGGGGCGCCTCGGCGCCCTGATCCCGCGGTGGATGCGCGAGTTCTTCGGGCTCGTCCTCGATGCCGAGATCGATGCCGTCCTCGACGCGTCGGGGTTCTCGTACAGCGATCAGATCGGGCTCTCCAGCACGCTGGCGACGGCGAAGGCCGTCACGAGATGGAAGAGGCGCGGGACCACGGTGATACTTCTCCCCCAGGCCTTCGGCCCCTTCGAGGACAGGCGCATACGATCAGCGATGAGAACGATCATAGAGGGCGCCGACCTGATCTATGCCCGCGACGAGGTCTCGTACGGACATCTGCTCTCCGTGGCCGGCGAGCGGGACAATCTCAGGAAAGCCCCCGACTTCACGTGCCTGCTCGAGGGAACGCCCCCCTCCGGCTTCGACGCGCGGGAACACCGGTTCTGCATCATCCCCAACCACCGGATGCTGCGGAAGACATCGGCGCGGGAAGCGGCGGCATATGTATCGTTCCTCGCCCGATGCTGCAGGCATCTCGCCCGGCGCGGGCAGAGACCGTTCTTCCTCATCCACGAGGGGAAAAAGGACCTCGATATCGCCCGCGAGGCGATCGATCAGGCCGGGCTCGACATCCCCGTCGTCGTCGAGGACGACCCGCTGAGGATCAAGGGTATCATCGGCGCCTCGCGCGCCGTCATCGGCTCGCGCTACCACGGACTGGTCAGCGCGCTGTCGCAGGGAGTGCCGTCGCTCGCCGCCGGGTGGAGCCACAAGTACGAGATGCTCTTCGGGGATTACGGGATCGAGGGCGGCATGCTGGATGTGTCCGCGCCGGGGGACGACATCACGCGCAGGATCGACGCCCTGATCGACGAGGAGGCGCACGCCAGGATGCGCGGCCGCCTCATCGAGCGGGCGCGCATGCAGAAACGGCGCGCCACCCAGATGTGGGATGAGGTGGTCGCCGCCCTGAAGGCCGGTGAAAGGCGATGAGCGCGAGGCTTGCGCTGTTTCTCCCCAACCTCGGCGGAGGCGGTGCCCAGCGGGTGATCGTCAATCTCGCCGGCTGGTTCGCCGGACGCGGGCTCGGCGTCGATATCGTGGCGGCGAAGGGGGCGGGGCCGCTGAGGGACTCGATCCCCGCCGGGGCTCGCCTGGTCGACCTGGGGGCGCGCAGCACCTTCCCCGGCCTCCCGCGGCTCGTCCGGTACATCAGGCGCGAACGTCCCGACGCGATGCTCTCCACGATGAGCCACTGCAATGTCGTCGCGCTCATGGCGAGGCGCCTCGCGAGGACGCCGATGCGCCTCGCCGTCAGGGAGGCGACCACGCTCGACTGGACCCGGCGCCGGCCGCTCCCGGCGGGGGAACGTGCCGTCCACCTCCTGATGAAGCGGCTCTATCCCGGCGCCGATCTGATCATAGCCAACTCCTCCGGGACCGCGGCCGATCTGGCCCGGGGAGGGATCGCCCCCGCCGGCCTCATACGGGTGATCCACAATCCCGTCGTCTCCGAGGGACTCTTCGAGATGCAGAGAGATGTTGTCCCCCATCGCTGGCTGCAGGGCGGTGACATCCCCGTCCTCATCGCCGTCGGCCGACTCCACGAGGCGAAGGATCACGCGACGGCGATCAGGGCCCTGGCGGCGGTCAGGCGGACGCGCGCCGCGCGCCTGTTGATCCTCGGCGAGGGCCCCGAGCGGCGGCGTCTCGCGGAGCTCGCCGCCGGACTCGGCGTGGGCGACAGCGTCGATCTCCCCGGCTTCGTCGCCAATCCCCACGCCTGGCTCTCCCGCTCGGCGCTCCTCGTCTCGTCGTCGAGATGGGAAGGGTTCGGGAACGTGCTTGTCGAGGCGCTCGCAGCGGGGACGCCGGTCGTCTCGACCGACTGCCCCGGAGGACCGCGCGAGATACTCGACGGTGGGAGGTTCGGGAGGCTCGTGCCTGTCGGCGACCACGAGGCGCTCGCCCGGGCGGTGATGGAGACGCTCGACGGGCCGCCGCCACGTGAGATCATGATCGAGCGGGCGATGGCGTTCTCTATCGGACGTATCGCGCCGGTCTACCTCGAGGCGCTGGGGCTCACAGAGTCCGCATGAAAAAGCGGGCGGCGCCGATGCGGCGCCGCCCGCTCCTGTCGGCATATCGCCGGGCCGCCTACCTCAGCAGCACCATCTTCTTCACGGTGCTTGTGCCGGCGGCCATGAACTTCGCGAAATAGACGCCGCTCGCCACCTGGGCGCCGCGGTCGTTCGTCCCATTCCAGGCGATCTCATGGCGTCCGCCGGCGACGGGACCGTTGACCAGCGTCCTGACGAGCGCACCGCGCACGTCATATACACCGAGCACCACGGTCTGTCGCGAATCTGCCCCTCCCGGCACGGTGAAGGTCAACGTCGTGCTCGGGTTGAACGGATTCGGGTGGTTCTGGTAGAGGCGCGCGGTGGCCACGGGGATCTCTATCGCCTCGGTATCTACCCCCTCGCCCCCGTCCGAGGGAACGAGCCGGTAGACGTAGACGAGGCCCTCCTCGACGCTGCGGTCGGTAAAGGAGATCGTCCGCGTGCCGTCGACCGCCAGA
>Ga0316578_10000648_pt1 | contig 12315 bp, 11 predicted proteins | sample J0NA_2_FD_203076 | JGI IMG/M metagenome (GOLD analysis project Ga0316578, IMG submission 203076) | Rhizosphere microbial communities from salt marsh grasses in Alabama, United States - J0-2_160517rDrC | ecosystem: Host-associated > Plants > Roots > Rhizosphere | place: USA: Alabama | collected... | reverse complement strand
TCCATGACGATCCGACCAAAAAACTGGGGAACACGGGTCGAGCATTTCTAGCATTGCGCTCGGATGTCAGCGCTCCACGTGGTCGTTCACCCCCGTCCCTCCAACGTGCCGTCCAGTGCCTTGGCTCCCTTCCAGGGCTTGCTAGACCTAGTCGTCGACGGCATCAACCTGACCGCACGCGTCGGTCAATCCCAGGCGCTCGCCGTGCTCGCGGAGCTCGGTCTCGCCGTGGCGTCCCTGGCCGCGGGGCGCCGCGAGCGAGTCACGCTTCAGGTCTACGCAGGCGACGAAGCCTGGGAAATCGGGCTCGAACCGGACTCTGACGACGTGCTCGCGACCGTGTATCGCTGTGGCCCACGCCCAGAGGTTGCCATCCACGAGCGGCGGGTCTCCCTGGCCGCTCTGCGAGAGGGCGTGCTGGAGGCATTGGCCGAGACGGTCGCCAGCATTCCGAACGCCACGGCGGCGTCGCTACGCTCGGCGCAGCGGGCGCTCGGCGCCACCTGGCCATCGGTGGAGCACCATCCGGCTGCCCGCGCTCGATCCCGCGTCCAGTCCGAGACGGTGGACGGACTCGAGCTCGCGGTTTCGGCGGACTTCCGTATCTCCGGGCCGCCACCCGCCAGCCTGGAAGGGGCGCCGCAGCAACTCGAGCGTGCCGATCTGCACAGCCTGTTGGTCCAGGGGTGCGGTCAGATCACCGTGCGCGGTAAGCGGGTCCAGCTCGGCACCCTCCACCCGTTTCTGTGTGCGGAGCGACTTCTGGCACTGGCTGAAGAGGTGCTGGACGCCTGGCAGACGGGTCGTCCTCTCTTCCGAAGAGTCGAGGTCGGCCATTCGCGCATCGGAGTGCGAAGAGGTCCGGGCGACGGCCCGCTGACCCTGACGGTCCGTGCGGTGGGTGACGCCAAGCAGGACCGCACGCTGAGCTTTCCAGCCGTGACCGCGCCCACGTTGGTGCGCATCGCAGTCGGGTTCGCTCGCGCGCTCGCGGTGGCGTTCGTGGCGCACGACCCGAGCCAGTCTGCCAATCTTCGCCTCACCGCGCTCGGCGCTGGCGCCGATGCGCTGGAGGAGCGGCTGGTTGGCGCCGAGTCCGATGACTCCCTCACCAACCCGGAGCCGGAAACGTATCGGTCCTACGCGCCGCATCGCCGGAGTCAGGGAACGGGCAAGTGGTCTCACGGCGGGAAGATGAACCTGGTCCCGCGCTGGGTGGCCACCATTCCTCAAATCGACCTGAGAGCCACCTTCCTGTGCGGAGACCGCTTGCTGGTCGGGTCGACGCGCGAGACCGCGTGCATCCACCGCTCCAGCGGCACGCTGGCGTGGCGGCTCAACACGCAGCCGGCGGTCAGCGTGGTGACTCCCGTCGGTCTCGCCCGAATCCACCCCGAGGGTCGAGTCGTGCTCCACGACATCGAAAGCGGGATGGTGCGGTTCACGACTCACGTCGCTCCCCGTGTCGGTGGCGGGGCAACGGGTGCCGTGGTGCACACTCCCGCTCTGCCCAAGCTGTTGGTCGTGACGGAAAACGATCGTCAGATCACCGCTCTCGACCTCGTCACCGGCGACGTTCGCTGGCGCTACACGGCTCGCCAGGCGGGAGACTACCGTGTGCGCCGAGCCGGCAAGCTACTGCTCGTGACCGGCGGAGACTCGGCGCTCGTGGCACTCGACACCACCACCGGTGAGGTGGTTTGGCGGTTGCGCGGTCGGCTGCCGTTCACTGCCGGCTTGGCGGTGGACCACGACGCCGGATTTGCGGTCGCGGGTACCGCAAACGCGCCGGGCGTGCTGCACCACTTCGATCCTTGGTCCGGGACCCTCCGCTGGTCCAGCGACCTCGAAGAGCGGCACGTTCCCGGCCAGCCTCCCCTGGTCACGCCGGAAGCCGTCATCGTCCCCAGCCGCGACCGCCGTGGCGTGGGAGCTCGCGCGTTCGATCGAACGACTGGCGAATCCCTCTGGTCGCACGCCCCTGGACTGGCTGCCCCGACCAGCGCCTGGCTCGCGGTCGACCAGAGCATCGTCGCCAACAGCGCCTCGGGCGCTCTGCTGTGCCTCGAGGCCTCGACCGGCAGGCTTCGCTACAATCACGTGTTCACTCGACAGGTCGATGCAGACCAGCCGCGAAGACTCGAGCCCGTGCTGCGAAACGGCGCGTTGTTCGTCCCCCAGCACCAGGTCCACGTCGTCCGCCCCGGCGACGGGGAGATCATTGGAACCGCGCCCACCGACCTGATCCCCGATCTGTTGCGAGTCGACGAGCGTTGCGACATCTACATCGCCGAGGAGAGTGGCCACCTGGCTGCCTTCAGCGTGGCCCCAAGACTCACGTTGGTGTCATAGCCGAGCTTCGCCGCCGGCCTTGCTCACCACGAACTCGGCGATTCGACCAATCGGCACTGCCGCAGGGCAGACTCGTTCCTTCTCCGCGAGGACGGCCGCGGGCACCCACCGGAACCCCACGGCGGCAGCCCGAAAGTCCGGCATGCTCCGCGCGCCCGCCAAGACCAGCCCCATCACCCCGGGGTAGGCGCCACCAGAGGCGGCGATCCGTTCCGCCTCGCCTCGGTCGCACAGACCACACGCGATGCAGCGGCCAAACGCCGGCATTTGGGCGCGCTCTTCCGCCGACACTGGCGGCAACGCGTCTGCAGCGTATTGTCTTCGAAACGCCGCCAAGCCGCGCTTCTCACCTACCAACCGCCTGAGCAGTGTTCGCACCATCGCCAGTGCGAGCAGGCAGAGTGCCGTCAGGCGAGCAGACACGACTACCAGCGTAGCACGAGCCGAAACAGGGAAGCCCGAACCCGCTCACAGCGTATCGACCAGAGAGTCCAGCCGTTACGCTGTGACACCAGAAACGTGACGGTGTGACGCGTCACACTGGCGGGTGTGACGCTCCCAAAATGGCCAAAATCCCGCCAATCCTAGCTGGCACGCGGAGTGCTCTCCACCTCTGGCAGCGCGGCCTGATTCGCCGCGGGCCCAGGAGGCAGAATGCACACAGCCGAAGCAGCAACCCCCCGAAGGAGCGCGTCAGTCACGCGTCCCACTGCACCCGCCCAGTTCGCGGAAGCGGACGACCTCGCGTTGCTGAATGGCCTCATCGCCGACGACGAGTCTGCTTGGCGCGAGTTCAACGTCCGGTACTCGCGACTGATCTACCGATGCATCACCCGGGTGACGGTCCGCTTCAGTGCGGTCGTCTCCGCGGACGACGTGCGTGAGATCTACGCGATGCTGTGCGTCGCCCTCTTGGCAAATGACAAGCGCAAGCTGCGCAGCTTCGAGCCCGGACGCGGCAACAAGCTGGGAAGCTGGCTCGGCATGCTGGCGATCCACAGCGCCTACGACCATCTGCGTCAGGTCAAGCGTGAACCCCGACGCACGTCCTTGAGTGAAGCGGAGCAACTGACGAGCACCGCTCAGGACCCGGCCGATGCGTGCGAGCTGAGAGAGAGAGCTCGTCTCGTGTCGGAGATGCTCAGCGCATTCAGCGCCAAGGACCGTCAGTTCGTGGCCCTGTACTTCGGCGACGGGCTGGACCCGGACGAGGTGGCCCGACGCATGCACATTTCCGTCAAGACCGTCTACTCGAAGAAGCACAAGATCCAGGGCCGACTGGAGGCCCTTCTGGCCCAGCGACAAATCGCGGCCTAGCCAAAATTCAGCGTCATTCGCGCGTCTCGGGCGTCTCCTCGGACCCAGCCGGCGGACACGGGCTGCCCCTCGGTGCCGGCCTGTGCTAGACGCTCGGCTCGACCTCATCTGATTGGGTGCCCCCTGTGGGGTGTGAGCACGGTGTTGACGGAGACCAGTCATTGCGGACGCGCGCCGCAGAGTGCGGGAGGCCGGTGAAGCGGCGCTGGCTGCATCCTGTCGGCATCTTCGCGCTCATGCTGGCTGGTGCCGTGACCACCGCCTGTCCGGCGCAGCCTCCGGTCACCCCGGAAGGCGGTGCCCAAAGGCCGGCAGCCATTCCGCCTCGTGTCGAGCTGATGCAGGTCGAACACCGGCCGCCCATCAGCCTGGTGGCCCGCCTCGGTGACCCCTACCCGGCCGTGGCCGTGGCCATCCACCACGACCACGGATCCCGTGCCTCGGCGGCGCTCGCCATTCTGCTCCGCGCCCGACTCGCACGGGCTGGCTTTCCCAACGTACGGCCGCAGTCGCATCACCTCGGGCTCCAGCTGCAGGCGCTGATTGGATCCCCCGAGGAGGCTGGCCGTTTCGTCACCGAGTGTGCCCGTGCGCTCAGCGCGCCCTTGGCGTCGAGTGGCGAGGAGGCAGCGACCCTCACCGACACGCTGAAGGGAGTGTCGTTCCCCGCCTGGTCAGGACCCGCGGAAGCCGCGGTCGCTGCGTGCTCGGGCGAATTTGGAATGGCGGCCGGCAGCCCGTCATCGCCCATCCAAGCAGCTGAGGTCGAACGCTGGCGCGGCGAAGCCTGCTCGACCAAGAGCGTGGCGTTTGCCGCTCTGGGCTCTCCGGAGGTTCTCGCCGCAGCCACCCATGCGCTGCGAGCAACGCCTGAGTGGCCGGAACGACCGGCCCCACGAGATCCCTGGCCACGGGCCGACGTGGTGGGCAGTCACCGCGGTGGCACGGGGTCCAGGCAACTCTCGGTTGCGCTTCGAGTTGCCGACAGCAGCGCCGCTCTGGAAGCCGCGCGCGCCCTGGCACGACCGAACTCCGCGCTGGTTCGCCGCCTGACCGCGCTGAATCCGCCCTGGCAGGTGAATCGGGTGGTGGGAACCACGCGCCCCCGCGGCGCCTGCGTTCGGGTGGACCTTGCTCCTGACGAAACCGCTCAACCAGGCTCGAGCACCGTGGCGGACGTCGCCCAACTCGCCTTGCAAGAAACCCAGCTGGCCCTGGACGCCAACCACGACGGCACTTGGAGTCTCGAGCAAAGCGTGCTGCGCCCGGCGGATCCCAGCTCCGCCGCTGGAGTCGCGGCTTGGCGCGCCTTGAGTGGCACGCTTCGAGCGGGCAAGACTCGCCGCTTCGTTTCCTACCTCAGTAACGAGGAGCTCGGCGGCCGTGACTCGCTGGTCCGTGCGCTCGCCGAGGCCGAGCAACGCTGGGAGCGCCCCACCATGGAGCGTCGAGCCAGGGTGGAACCCGGACAGGGGGAGCTGTGGGCGCTCGTGGCGTCACCATGTGGTACCGCGAACGAGTCTGCCAAGACGGCCGGAGCTGCAGCAGTCTTCGTGACCGCGGTGGCCGCCAGGACGCCCGTGGTCGAAGGAGTCAGGATCGAGCCGTGGATCACACCAGACGGCGTCGGGCTGCTGGCCCACGGTGCACCAACCGATCCATATGAGCAGCCCACCGACCACGCCCGCCGGGTCGGCTCCGCCCTGGGCAGAGCCGTCGCCGCGAACCGCATCGGCGGCGCGGATCTGGCCCAAGCGCGCAGCCTGCTGCTGCGCCAAGTCGGCACAGATCCCCGTGCAGCCTGGTGGCTGACACTGAGCTCCCTGGCTCCGGAACGGCCCTCTTGGCTGGAGCCCCGAGGCACCTGGCAGGCGCTGACCGAGCTCGCCGGTGCTACGGCGGAATCGCAGCGCATCGAGTTCATCCAGGGTCCCTTGAGAATCGCGGTCCTCACGAACTGGTCCGAGGATCAGGTTCCGGCCACGGTGGCCGGACTGCAGCGCTGGCTCCGACCGCTGCGGGCCGAGCAACATCAGTGCCCGGCAGTGTCGAGGGCGAGGCCACGCTCGGGGGTGTTGCGCATCGATGCCGCAAACCCGGATCAGACCCCGCTCGGGTACGTCGCCGTACCGGTCCCCGCGACCACGGCCGCCGAGCGCCGCGAGGCCGAATGGACGCTCTGGCTGCTCAACCGCCAGGGCGGCTGGTTGGAGCAGACGCTCCGTGTCCCCGGGCTGACGTCGTCAGCGCACGCCCACCTGGTCGGCGGGCGACGCGGAGCCGCGCTCATCGTCGAGCTCTCGGCCTCCAAGGAGCAAATCGACCAGGCCGTGGCTCAGGTCCGGGGACTGCTGCAGCGACTCGCACAGGGGGCCGCCACCGAAGCGGACGTTCAACGCGCGACAGCGCACTTCGCCGCCCGGGACCGGGCTGCCAGCCTCGACCCGCGCCACCGCATCGTCCAGCTGTGGCAGGGGGCCTCCGCCGTGCGTGCCCCCAACCTCGCCTCCTTGCACAAGCTGCATCGACGAGTCTTTCGGCCAGATACTCACCTGATCGTGCTCGCGACTCCTCGAACCTAGCCCGAGCGGGCTCCAACCGCATTTCCCCTCAGCACGGCCCCTACGAAGAGTCCCCGTTGAACCCTCGAACTGCCTCACGAGCCGACGCACGAGCGTCTGGTGCACCGCCCCCGCCGAGCGTGCCCCCGAGTCCTGAACCGCCGGCCGCGCGTGAAAGCGGTGCGACCCCGTCCGATCCCGAGCTGCGCGCCTACATCCGCCGCAATCTGATCAAGGCCGGCGTGATCCTCGTGCTGGCCATCGTTCTGATCGGCTTCATCGGGATCTACTTCAACCGCGAGGCCATGGCAGCGTGCCAGTGGGTGATGGATGAGGTGGGCCTCGCTGGACTGGCGGCGATCCTGTTCGTCAGTGACGCCTTCTGCGCGCCGATCCCATCAGACTTCACGCTGGTGGTCATCGCGAAGAGCGACATCAGGCCGTACTGGCCCATCGTCGTCCCGGCCCTGGCGCTGTGGTCGAGCTTCGCCGGCGGCGTCGCCTGGTACCTCGGCACCAAGGTCGGCCATACAGCCTGGGCAACCCGATGGTTCGGGCGGCTGCAGTCCGGCCACAACCACGCGTTGGTCGCGAAGCTCGGCAAGTGGGGGGTCGCGCTCGGCGCGCTCACTCCGATTCCGTACTCGCTCACCTGCTGGACCGCGGGCATGCTCTCGCTGACGCTCCGAGACATCTTCTGGGTGAACCTCCTGCGCCTGCCGCGCTTCGTCGCCTACTACCTCGCGTTCTCCCACTCGGACGACATCATCCGATTGTTCATGTGATCCTGCCCACCGGCGGGATGGGACGGGGCAGCCGGGACCGCGCCGGCTCCTCGCGGCACCGCCCCGCCGGAGCCCGTTGGTTGCGCCCCCGCCCCGTGGTACGAGCGGCGCGATGACCACCCGGGAAACGGTACTCGTCCTCGACTACGGCTCGCAGTACACCCAGCTCATCGCGCGGCGGATCCGCGAAAGCCATGTCTATTGCGAGATCCATCCGTGCACGATCCCTCTGTCCGAAGTCGAGCAGCGCAACCCCCGCGCCATCGTGCTCAGCGGTGGTCCCCAGAGCGTCTACGACCAACGCGCCCCACGCAGCGATCCCGGTCTGTTCTCGCTCGGTGTCCCGATCTTGGGCATCTGCTACGGCCAGCAGTTGATGGCACATCAACTCGGGGGGCGCGTGGAACCCAGCTCCGAGCGCGAATACGGACCTGCCCTGCTTCGCGTGCGACAACCCCAGGGGGTTCTGTCCCCATTTTCGGCGGGTGAAGAGCTGAAGGTCTGGATGAGCCACGGTGATCGCCTCACCGAGCCACCAGCGGGGTTCGTCGGCATCGGAGTGAGCGACAACGCGCCGCTGGCGGCGATTGCCAACGAGGAGCGGAAGATCTACGGGATCCAGTTCCATCCGGAGGTGGCGCACACGCCGCGCGGAGCCGAGATCCTTCGAGCTTTCCTGTTCGAAGTTGCCGGTCTCGAGCCGAAGTGGACCCCCGGCTCGTTCGTCGATGAGGCGGTCGCGGACATCCGCCAGCGCGTGGGTCCGACTGAGCGCGTCATCTGTGGTCTGAGCGGAGGCGTCGACTCCTCCGTCGCGGCGGTACTCTGCCACCGCGCGTTGGGTGACCGGTTGGTGTGCATCTTCGTCGACAACGGCCTACTGCGCACCGGTGAACGCGAGAGTGTCGAGCACACCATGCGAGAGAGCTTCCACCTGAACTTGATCACGGCCGACGCGCGTGAGCAGTTCTTGACGGCGCTCCAGGGGGTCGCCGAACCCGAGCAGAAGCGCAAGATCATCGGTCGAATCTTCATCGAGGTGTTCGAAGCGTACGCGTCGCAGGTGGAGAACGCCCAGTATCTGGTGCAGGGCACCCTGTATCCCGACGTCATCGAAAGCGTCAGCGTCCGTGGCCCCAGCGCCGTCATCAAGAGCCATCACAACGTCGGTGGGTTACCGGAACGAATGAAGCTCAAGCTGATCGAGCCGCTGCGTGAGTTGTTCAAGGATGAGGTTCGGCATGCCGGAGGAGCCATGGGGATGCCTCGCGACGTGCTCTGGAGGCACCCCTTCCCCGGTCCCGGACTGGCCATTCGTTGCCTCGGGGAGATCACCGATGAACGACTCGCCATCCTGCGTGCTGCCGACGCCATCGTCACCGAGGAGATCCGCGCGGCCGGCCAGTACGACAACGTCTGGCAAGCCTTCGCCGTCCTTCTGCCCGTGCGCAGCGTGGGAGTGATGGGAGACGACCGCACCTACGATCAGTGTTGCGCGATCCGCGCGGTCCACTCCAGCGATGGAATGACGTCGGACTGGGCTCGCCTGCCTCACGAGCTTCTCGCCAAGCTCAGCTCTCGTATCATCAACGAGGTGAAGGGCGTCAACCGAGTGGTGTACGATATCAGCTCGAAGCCACCGGCAACCATCGAGTGGGAGTGAAGCGCACCGCCACCCAGATCGGGCTCGTCCTCGGACTCCTCGCCCTCTCCGCACCGGCCCTGGTGTCCGGGTGCGGACCCTCCGTCGGCCGACCCGCCGTGAGCCTCAGCTTCACGCGGGACCCCAAGACCCCCAACGACGCCTCGGTGACCATCGACGAGGAGTACATCGGCCCGCTCTACTACGTCGCGGCCCGCGGGGTCCGGCTCCCACTGGGGCAACACCGGATCACAGTGGAGAAGGAAGGCTACTTCCCTTGGGATCGGCTGGTGGAAGCTGACCGCGAGCCGATTTCGCTCGACGTACGCCTGGTGCGCATTCCGGACTGAGGCCCCGACGTCCCGCGCCGGGTCTGCCGGTCAGTCGCGGGTTCCCGCGCCCAGTCTCTTGTTCGGACGCGCGGCGCTGCTATATTCCGTCGCCCCATCGGGGTGTACCTCAACCTGGTAGAGGACCGGCTTTGGGTGCCGGTGGTTGCTGGTTCAAATCCAGTCGCCCCGACCGAGTTTCCATCAGCGACACTTCCATATGGGGGCGTGTGGGGGTTGCACACACGCGCGACCCCGTGTCGGCACCCGGCGCAAATCTCGAGCCAATGCGCCGTGATACCCGTTATCGGCCGCGCTGATGCCAGTTTTCGCGCGCGCGAGCCTCGCTTGCATGGAGCACCTTTCCACACGCAGCATTCGTGCCAGGCGCGAAAAGCGCCGCGGCCCCCAGAGGCTGCGGCCGCGAAGAAATCCTTCGCATTTGGCGCCGGCTGAGCCTATTCTTTGGGATCGTGAGGAATCTTGTGCTCCGCCAGCGGGAGAGAACTCGTGCCCCAACCAACTCGATCCACTAAACCGACGCCCAAGCCACGATCTGCCCAGGCCAAGAAGTCCCGAGCTCGCGCGGCTGGTGCCACTCGAAACCAGGCCGCCGCACGCAAGCCAAGCGCTGCCAAGCGCAAAGCTGCTGTCACGAAGAAGGCCGCCCCCAAGAAAGCTCCAGCCAAGAAGCCAGGTGCCGCCCAAAGGGCGTCCACCCGAAAGAAGGCCGCGGGCAGGAAGAAGGCTGCCAGCAAGCGGACCTCCGCCACCGCTTCGACCGCCGGAGCCCAGCGCACCCGCAAAGCGGCCGCCCGCGGAGTGCGCACGTGCACCAAGTGCTGGCGTCCCGCGGCTCGCGGCCGCAGACAGTGCGAATACCACCTGGAGTACTTCAGAGAGTACCGCCGTCAGCGACGCGAAGCGGGCCGCTGCATCCACTGCGGCACGCCGTCGGGTGGCTACCAGCTCTGCGATGCCTGCGCCTCGCGCTCGTCGGATCTGATGCGGGACCGCTACTACGAACGACGCGAAGCGGGACTGTGTGTCGCCTGCGGGGCCCCATCCAATGGCTACTCGCTCTGCGATGCCTGCACGCGACGCAAGGCCAGAGCGCGCAATCGGCGGTGACCTCTGCGGGCAGCCGGTCCCGGCGCCCGGGGAGGTCTTCCCGACTCAAGGCCGCCACACGTCCAGACGCCTGAGCTCCTCCCAGACCTGACTCGGGTTGGTGTAGCGGTACTGCTCGTGGCGCCGCAGCATCACGCTGATGATGTCACCCAGAGGCGTTCCCAACGCCTCGGCGCGCTGCCGGGGCGTGCCCGCCCGGATCTGGTCGATGATCCCGTCGTGACCGACCGAGAAGTCGATCGGGTAGTCGCCGGTGTGCATGGCGAACATCAGCAGACCGAGCTGATACAGATCGCTCTGCTTCGACGAGTAGCCACCGGCCAGAACTTCGGGAGCCATGATGCGGTGGTGCACGATGGGAGGGTGGACGACCTGACGACCGTACAGCTCCTGCGCAATCCCGAGGTCGCCGATCTTGACTTGCACCGCGTTCGCCTGGGCGACCAGCACGTTGCCGGCGTGCAGGTCGTTGTGCACGACGCCATTGTCGCTGAGGTACTGCAACGCGAAGAGCAGCTGCCGTGCCAGGTCGACCACTAGCCGATCCGTGAACGGCTGCCCCAACATCGCCTCGAGACTGTGGTCGCAGCGCTCCAAGACCAGATAGAAGAGTCCGTCCCCTTCGAAGTAGTCGTGAACGTAGACGATGTTCGGGTGACGCAGCCGGTGCAGCCGTGCGGCTTCGCGCAGCCAATCCTCGCGGATCTGCTGGAGCGGCCGAGCGCTGGGCTTGAACACTTTGAGCGCGAAAGACTGGTCGAAGGGACCCACGCAATCATACACGCCGCTGAATGCGCCCCCGCCGATCTGCTCGCCCACCAAGTAGTGCAGCCCCCGCGGCGAGCGCACAGCGCCCCCGGTCCCCGGAAATGACTGCGGAACGGCTGGCTGCGGTGACACCTGGACGGTCCAGTATAATCTCATGGCTTGCGTGTCCGCCCAGGTTTCGCTAAGAACCCCCGGCTCATGTCCAACCGATCGATCTGGAACGTCCAACGCCGTCACGAGTGGCTCGCCACCCCGCTGAAAGGCAAGCGGCTGAACCGACGCAAGCGGGCGCGCATCGGCCTGGAGCAGGCGCTGGAGCGCAAGCGGCAGCGATCCGCTCAGCAGCCCGCCGAGACTCCGGCCGAGGAGTAGTCTTCGTCACCCGAGGGGGCCCTCACCCGCGCTCAGCGGCCGAGGTGCGACCGCAGCGCCTGCGCCCCCAGCGGCAGCGAGCACGTCACGAGCCAGGCGGAGCCGAGCCGCTGCGCAGCCACCGCGTGAAGCAGGACGACGGTGAGGGCAATCGTCGCGGGCAGCATGGCGCAGCGTCCGGCCACGCCGATGGGCGCCGACACCCAGGCCGGCGTGGCGGCGGCCAACGGTCCCACAGCCAATGCCGCCACCGCCCCGCTGGCAGCGAATCCAACCGCGGTCGCCGGGCTCGCCGCGCCCAGGTCGATGTTCCCGTCCGCAGCGACCCGAACGCCGTGAGCGACACTCACGAGCAGGCCGTCGTGCCAGATCCAGGGCTGCGACTGCGCCACGCGCGGAAACAGGACGCCCGCCTCGGCGAGTGGCGATGCCAGGAGGGCGATGCTCACCAATCCAAACCCCCACCCCACCAGCATGGGCCCCAGCCCCACGCGCCACGGAGACACCCCCAAGGCCGCCAGCGCCCGGATCTCCCCTCGGGCACGGGCCTGCGCCAGCGCAGCGCCGGCTCCCACGGCGGCCAATGCAGGAGCAAAGGCGCTCATCCGCGCCACCCGCATCTGCCAGCTGCTGTAGGCCTCGTCGGTCGCGAACACCACGCCGAGGGCCAAGACCAGGGCCAGCACGGTGAATGCCAATGATCGCCAGAAGAGGACTCGGTCGAACGCGTGCATCTAGATCGGGGAGCGTGATTCTGGAACCAAGCGCCGTCCCGAGATACTTGTCCCAATTGCCGCTCCCGCGCTAGCCGCTTGACGGTGCGACGGTGCCGAGCGTTGGTTCTTGCAGCCCTGTGCGCGTGCGGCTGTATCGACTACGGCGACAAGGACGCGAAGGTGCCGGGCGACGACCTGGGTCAGTTCCAGGTGTCCGCAGCTCTGAGCTCTTCCGACTGCGGCCCGGAAGCGCTGGGAACCACCGATCTCTGGGAGTTCGAGGTGCGCTTGTCACGCGACGGCGCCGACCTGTTCTGGCTCAACGGCGCAGAGGTCATCGCC
>Ga0316578_10000646_pt1 | contig 12338 bp, 9 predicted proteins | sample J0NA_2_FD_203076 | JGI IMG/M metagenome (GOLD analysis project Ga0316578, IMG submission 203076) | Rhizosphere microbial communities from salt marsh grasses in Alabama, United States - J0-2_160517rDrC | ecosystem: Host-associated > Plants > Roots > Rhizosphere | place: USA: Alabama | collected... | reverse complement strand
CCACGGAGGAGGAGGAGCCCGAGGAGAGCAAACCGCCCGCTCAGGGGAAGGCCGCTAGGTTCTCCAGATGGGACCGGGCATCCACGTTCTGGGGATTCAGCTCCATGGCCCGGCGGAGGAAGAGGATCGCCAGCTCGTTGTCCGCTTCCTCCAATGCGATCCGCCCAAGCTTCAGGTACACGTCGTCACCGAGGGAAGGGTCCAGCTTGACCGCCGTCTCGTACTGTGTCTTGGCCGCGATCTTGTCCCCCCGGCGATACGCCTGGTCCCCCAGGTTCTTGTGAGCTTGGGGCAGTGCGGTGGACCCCACCGACAGTGCCCTGAGGAAGTACTGCTCCGCCGCCTCGTGGTCCCCCTTCTGGTCCAGGACTGCACCGGTGTTCACCAGAATGGGGGCCTCCGCCGGGTAGGCCCGGAGCCCCTCGCGTCCCAGGCTGATTGCCTCTTCCAGGTACCCGCTCACGGCGGCGGCCAGGACCGCGAAGTTGTAGTACAGGGGCGGAGGTGTCTTCTTCCCCAGCTGCCTCCGGTACTTCTTGAAGGTGCTCCGGGCCTCCGGCGGCTTGCCGGATTTCAGCTCGGCAATCCCCCTGGCCAGGACCAGATCGGGATCCTCCGGCCTCGCGGCGTTGGCGCGGTTCAGCACGCGAATCACCTCATCGAACCGCCCCAGCCGCTCGAGGGCCAGGGCCAGGTTCCTCAGCACCCCATAGCCCTGCCCTTCGTCCTCCGACATCGACTCGAAGTGCTTCACGGCCTCCCCGGCATCCTTCGACTTCAGGGCGATGAGACCCAGGCGAAAACGCGAGGTGGGCTCGCCGGGCTCCCCTTTCAGAGCCTCGGCGAATTCTCGTGCGGCGTCCTCCAGCATCCCCGCCTTGTAGAAGGCCTGCCCCAGTGTCACGTGCTGCCGAACGGCCAGGTCGTCCTTCTTCTCCCCTTCCTGGGCTTTCTTGCCCACTTCGTGGACGAACCCGGCCTGGATGAGCTCATAGAGGGCCTTCCCCGTCTCGAACTCAACCAGCCCGGCGTCCCGAACCAGATCCGTCACCGTCCGGGTCCCATCCAGGAGAGGAATCAGCTTCATCTGGTTCCTGCTGAGCTGGACTCCTTCCTGTTTCAGTGGGTTCCGGACGAGCTTGAAGATGAGATCCATGGAAGGGATCTTCCGCTCGATGAGGGTCCACTCGTCCACCCTCCGAGCTCCTTCCATGAGGAGGCTGTCGGCGTTGAGTGACACGAGGAAGACCTTCTTCTCATCGGGCATCTCGTCGGGGTTGAAGTGAAAGGATCCCTGATTCCAGGTGAAGAGGTGGTATACGGCTTCTTCGATCTGGATCGTGATCCATCGCTCCAACGCGTCCCGAGACAAAGATCCGGCGCGCACCAGGATCTCTCCAAGGCGGCCATGACCCTCCTCCCTTTGCTCCTCCATGGCCTTGGCGAGGGCTTCCTTCTCGATGATCCCGTTCTTGACCAGTAGCTCCCCGAGTCGATCCGGTCGGTTCAGGACAGATGCGTGAATCACCCGCCCTTCCCTGAAGTAGATATACCCGAAGTCGGACCGATCGGTGATGGTCAAACAACCGGTCTTGCGGCCCAGGGCGAGTAGCTGGCAGATGTCCGCCAGGCTGACGTCGGAGAGTGAGCCTTCGATGGCCATCAATCAGGATCCTCCACCAGGCGTTCGTTCATCCTGGGCCACTCCCAGATCACCCGTTCCGGAGACGGAAACCAGGTTGGGCTCCCGGGCTCGCCCTCCGGCGACAGACCATCCGAATCGGCCCCTGTGTGCGTGGACGATTCCATCCCGACGGGTGGAGCCCCCGCACCCGCCGTGAACCCGAGGATCCACTCCCGATCCAGAGCGGACAGGTCTTTCCTCTCTTCCCTCTGGGGCCCCTCTCCCTTCTTGCCTCGCCCCGGAGGCTCCTGATCCCAGGCCTGGAACCGCTCCCCCTCGACCGCAGTGGTCCGGAATTCCTTTTCCCTTTCCTGCCGGCCCTCCACCTCCAGGACGAGGCCTCCCTCGAATCGGGACCTCAAGCGATCGTCTATGGATCCGATCCTGGACGGCGGTCGGTCGGCCGCCACCATCACCCTGGCCCGCCGTCGCTGGAGGGCTTCGAAGAGGTGGAAGAACTCCTCCTGCGCCCTCTCCATCCTCGCCAGATCCTGGGCGTCCTGAATGAGAAGGAGTTCCGCCGACCACCACCGCTCCCGCCAGGCTCCTGCCACCCCTCCGGAGAGGGCCCCGATGAACTCCTCCGCGAAGTCCGCCACGGAGATGAGCCCTACTCTGGCCTCCGGGTTCGCTTTCTGGTAGGTCCGAGCGGCTGCGCCCAGAAGCGACCGGGCCACTTCCGCGTTGGAGCTCCACATGAAGAGCGGATTGTACTCGGGGCGATCCGAGTTGATGAGCTGTTCCGCTGCTCGAATCACGAGCTGGGGAAGCGAGTCGGGGAGCTCACTCAACCCGGGACCCGGTACGATCGGCGGGAAGGAGCGGGACCGTTCCCGGGCGGAGGCCAGCAGCGCTTCGGCCTCGTCCAGGCGTTCTGGGTCCCGCAGGACGCCGTGGGCCGCCTCCGGCCAGGGATTCCCGACGGCGTCCAGGTCTTTCTTCACGTCCTTGAGGCGTTGGACGATCCTCAGGAAATCTTCGATGATGCCGTCGACACCCCCCGGAGGGTTCTCCTTCTCCAGAAGGCGTCTGAGGCGATCCCCCTTGAACCCCTCACCCTCCACCTCTTCCGCCACCTCCCTGAGACGCCTGCGCCACGGGGCTTCCTGCAGTTCCACCTGGGCGGCCACGGACTCCGAAAGCTCTGTCAGGAACTCCCCCAGGTCTTCTCCTTCAGGACCCTTCGAAGCGGAGCCACCTCCTTCCCCGAGGAGGGCAGACGCCTCTTCCGGGGATACGACCCGTCCCTCGAGCTCCTGAACGGCCAGAATCCGATTCAGGGCCCCGCCAAGCTCCCGGACGTTCTTGAAGGGAATGCGGCCGATGACCTCGGCCACTCCGGCGCTAAGCTTCTGGCCCCGGGCCTCGGCCTGCCTGCGGAGGATGGCGATGCGCGTCTCGTACTCCGGGGGACCGATGTCCACCAGAAGCCCCCCCTCGAACCTGGAGCGGAGGCGAGAGTCCAGGCCATCGATCTCGTTCGGTGGACGATCGCTGGCAAGGACCACCTGCTTCTGGGCCCCCGTCAGGCGATCGAGGGTGCGCAACAGCATCTCCTGGGCCTGGGCCTGACCCGTTAGGAACTGGACATCGTCCATGAGGAGGACCTCCAGCCCGTCGTAACGATTCCGAACCCCATCCCGCCCCCCGAGGGCTTCCGTCAGCTCGGCCAGGAATCCCTCGAGGGTCTGGTAGGCCACGGTCTTCTCAGGGTGATTCTTGCTTACCTGATTCGCGATGGCACCGAGGATATGGGTCTTTCCGAGCCCTGAGGCGGAGTAGATGAAAAGAGGGTTATAGCTGGTACCGGGATTCTCCGCCGCCCGGCGGGCCGCGGCCGAAGCCAGCCGGTTCGCCGGTCCGACGACGAAGTTGTCGAACGTGAAACGTGAATCCAGATCCACCATGATCCCGCAATCTACCCGTGTGCCGGGTCGATGGAATGTATGCGCTTTCTCAGAGTCCCTCTCGAGCCTCTCCATTTCGGCCGACGGCGCCTCGGGCGGCGTCTTCCCTGGCCCAGGTGACCACAGCTCCAAAGTCCCCAGGGAGGGGCGCCCGGAACCGCATCGCCTCACCCGTGAGGGGATGTCGGAAGCCGAGGTCCGAGGCATGGAGAAGCTGCCGGACGGCTCGGTGGTCCAGCTCCCGGGCCCACCCTCGTCCCTGCCCGCTCATCCCCTTCCACCACGCGCTGCCGTACACCCGGTCACCCACCACGGGGTGCCCCAGGTGAGCCAAGTGGACACGGATCTGGTGCGTCCTCCCGGTCTTCAACGATACGTCCAACAACTCCGCGGCTCGCCATCGTTCCCGGGTCCGGAACCGTGTCAACGCGCGACGCCCCCCTTCAACCACCGCCATGCGCTTGCGGTCCCGGGGATCCCGGCCGATGGGGGCATCCACGGTCGTGGGAGACTCCGAGAGATGACCCCAGGCCACAGCCCGATAGACACGACGAACTTCTCTCCTCCTGATGGCGTTGGAAAGGGCTACATGGGCCTGGTCTCCCTTTGCCACCACCATGAGCCCCGAAGTGTCCCGGTCCAGCCGGTGGACGATACCGGGGCGAAGCCTTCCACCGATGCCCGACAGATCCTTCACGTGGAAGAGAAGGGCATTCACCAGGGTGCCGTCCGGGTGGCCAGGGGCGGGGTGAACCACCATCCCGGCCGCTTTGTTTACCACCAGGAGCGCCTCGTCCTCATAGACCACGTCCACCGGGATGTCCTCCGGCGTGGCCTCCGCGGGTTCCGGAGGCGGCACGTGAACCTCCACCCTCTGGCCTGATTTCAGCCCTTCGGACTTCTTGGCGGCTCGGCCATCCACCGACACCTGTCCCTCCCGTATGAGGGCCGCGATCCGGGATCGGGACATGCCGAGCTCTTTCGCCAGGTATCGGTCCAGACGGTCTACTTCCTCCTTCACCGTCAGCCGGCGGGAATCACCTCCTCTGCCGGAGGTGGGCGCCTCCTTCTCGGGATACCCCGGAGGGGCCCCCCTCACCGGGCCACTCGAGAGAGTGCAATGTGCGCCAGGACCCCGTCCAGATCCACCTCCCGATGCGCATCGAAACCGGACAGGCTCCCCTCTCCACTTTCAACCTCGAAACCGACGGCCAGTGTCTCGCCGGCAATGAACTCCCGGAACGAATCGGCGGCTTCCCGGACCTCTCCGGGCCCCATGATCCCCAGAGAGATCCGGTCGGTGATCTCCAGACCGGCGTCCTTTCTCAAACGCTGGATCCGGTTCACCAACTCTCTCGCCATCCCCTCCGACCTGAGCTCCGGGGAGATGGACGGATCCAGCGCCGCCGTGAACCGGCCGTCCCCCTGTACCACCAGGTCCCCCCGGGCCTCCTCCACCACGTCCAACTCCTCGGGGTTCAGCACGAAACGAGAATCACCCACCTGGATCTCCACCCGCTCCCCCTCCCGGTACGCCGCCAGAGTGGGCGGGTCCAGGGCCCGAATGGCGCCGGCGGCCGCTTCCGTGAGATGCTGGAAACGAGGGCCTAGAACCCGGTAGTTCGGCTTCGCCGCCAGGGACACCAGTTCCTCGCTCGAGCCCAGGAAGCTCACCTTCTTCACGTTCAGCTCGTCCTTCAACAGGCCCAGGAGCTCTCCGTCCAGGGACAGCTCCCCCGGGGTGACCGCGAACATCCGACCCAGCGGTTGCCGGACCTTGATCTGGACCGCTTCCCTGGCTGCCCGCCCCAGGGATACCAGAGCCCTGAGCCCCTCCATGCCCTCTTCCAGCGCCTCGTCCATCAGCAAAGGCTCGGCAGAGGGGAACCGCGAGAGATGGACGCTCCCGCCGTCCAGCGCTCTGTGGATCCAGTCCGCCGAGAACGGGGTGATGGGCGCCACCAGGCGAGCCATGGTCAGGAGGACTTCCCACAGGGTCCTGAACGCGGCTCTCGCATCAAGCGTGTCCGCGTTCCCCCAGAACCGGGCCCGTGAACGCCGGACATACCAGTTGCTGAGATCGTCATTCAGGAAATCCCCGGCAGATCGGAAAGCCCTGGTGACCTGGAAGGCCTCCAACTCGGACTCCACCACCGACACCAGAGAGTTGAGGCGGGAGAGGATCCACCGGTCGATGAGGGGTCGATCTTGCGGAGCCGGGTCGTCGTCGGACGGGCGCCAATCCTCTGCCCGCGCGTACTGGGAGAAGAACCGGTAGGTGTTGAAGAGCGTATCGAAGTACTTCCGGGACGACTCCCGCACCCCCTCGGCGTCAAAACGCTTCGAAGCGCCGGGCTGGCTGACCGTGACCAGGTACCAGCGGACGGCGTCGGCACCGTGCTCCTTCACGGCATCCCAGGGGTCCACCACGTTCCCCCGGGACTTCGACATCTTCAGGCCCTCCTCGTCCAGGATCAGTCCGTTGACCATCACGTTCCTGTATGAGGATCCCCTCCCCAGCATGGTGGAAATAGCCAGGAGAGAGTAGAACCATCCCCGGGTCTGGTCCAAGGCCTCGCAGATGAAGTCCGCGGGGAAGTGTCGCTCGAACTCCTCCTGGTTCTCGAATGGATAATGCCACTGAGCGAAGGGCATGGCCCCGGAGTCGAACCAGACGTCCACTACGCCGGGGGTTCGCCGCATGGTGCCGTCGCATCTCCGGCACGCCCAGGTGACTTCGTCGATAAAGGGCCGGTGCGGATCGAATCCCTCCGGAAGCCCGCCGGCAGTCTTCGCCAGCTCCTCCAGGCCACCGATCCAGTCCACGTGCTCCGGGTCCTGATCGCAGACCCAGGCAGGGAGCGGCGTTCCCCAGTAGCGATCCCTGGAGAGAGCCCAATCCACGTTGTTTTCCAGCCACTCCCCGAACCGCTTCTCCCCGACCTCCGGCGGTAGCCATCCGATCTTCCTGTTCTCCTCCAGCATCTCGTCTTTCAGGGTGGACGTGGCGGCGAACCAGGAATCCCGGGCCATGTAGATGAGGGGAGAATCGCAGCGCCAGCAGTGGGGGTAAGAGTGGACCTGGGTCCCGTGGTGGTAGAGCGTCCCCGCCTTCTTCAGCTCCTCCACGAGTAGCGGGTCGGCGTCCTTCACGAACATCCCTCCCACCACCGGGATCTCCTCTCCGAAGCGGCCTGCGTCATCCACGGGTCGGAGCATGATCAGATCATGACGCTGTCCGGCTGCATAGTCGTCGGACCCGAAAGCCGGCGCCATGTGCACGATTCCCGTTCCCTCCTCTGCACTGACGAAGTCCTCCAGCACCACGGACCAGCTATTTCCCGTCTCCGCGGGCACTGGCACCAGGTCCAGGGGTCGTCGATATGGCTGGCCCTCCAGCTCGGAAGCCGAGTACCTCCGAAGGATCTCCGCCCCCTCGCCCAGCACCTCCTCGGCCCGGGCCTCAGCCAGGATGACTCGGCGGGCTCCGGCCTTTACCTCCACGTAGGTGAGGTGGGGGTGCACCGCCAACCCCACGTTAGAGGGCACCGTCCAGGGAGTCGTGGTCCAGACCAGAAACGCCCGGCCGTCGGGATCGGCCTCTCCATGCTCCCCTACCAGTGGGCAGAGGAAATAGAGGGAGGCGTCTTCGATTTCCCGGTACCCTTGGGCGACCTCGTGGGAGGAGAGAGCCGTGCCGCAGCGGGGGCAGTAGGGAACGCTCTTGTATCCCCTGTAGAGAAGCCCTTTGCGGGCAAGCTCCTTCAAAATCCACCACACCGACTCGATGTACTCGGCGTGGAAGGTGACATACGGCCGGGAATAGTCCAGCCAATACCCGATCCGCTCCGAGAGCTTCTCCCAGTCCTCCTTGTACGTAAAAACCGACGCTTTGCAGACTTCGTTGAATCGGGCGATACCCAGCTTCTCGATCTCCGGCTTGCCACTGATCCCGAGCTTCCGCTCCGCCTCGATCTCCACCGGGAGCCCGTGGGTGTCCCATCCGGCAATGCGGGTGACGCTGTGCCCCTTCATGGCCCGGTGCCGACACACCAGGTCCTTCAGCGTTCTACTGATGATATGGTGAAGCCCCGGCTTCCCGTTTGCGGTCGGGGGGCCCTCGTAGAAGACGAAGGGCTGCCCGTCGGCGTTGGCCGCCAGGGTCTGCCGGAAGAGATCCTCCCGACGCCAGGTCTCCAGCATCTCGTCTTCCAGCTCCAGCAGGTTCTTCGGTAGCTCCGGGTAGCTCATCTGGGTTCTGCGTGCGTCGGGTTCGAGGTTGTCGAGAAGGGTGTGCGGCAACCGTGGCCTAGAAGGCAGCTCAAAGCTGGGCCACCACCCCCGAGATCAGGCGAGTGAGCTTCAGACCCGCGTCCATCGTCCTCGCAGCCAAGGTTGGACCGTCCGCCGGCTCCGACCCGTCCGGAAGGCAGAGGTCGATGATGATGGTGAGGCCCACAACCCTCATGGCCATGTGCCTGGCCACGATGACTTCAGGGACCAGGGACATCCCCACGACGTCCGCCCCCATGGAACGCAGCATCCGGTATTCCGCCCGGGTCCCCGGCGAAGGTCCGGGGACGGCGACGTAGACGCCGCGGTTCGTGCGGATCCCCTCCGCCATCGCGACTCCCTGAGTCACCTCCTGAAGCTCCGGGTCGTACGGCCGGGACATGTCCGGAAAGCGGGGACCCAACTCGTCCAGGTTCTCTCCCACCAGGGGGTTGTCTCCCAGAAGGTTGATGTGGTCGTCGAGGACGACGACCTCACCCGGGGCCCAGAGGGGGTTTATCCCGCAGCTGATCCCCGACATGACGAGAATCTGGGCACCCAGAAGCTTCAGGACCCGGATGGGGAACGTCACCTCCTGGAGGGAGTGACCCTCGTAGCGATGTTGCCGCCCCTGCATCGCCACCACAGGCGTGCCCGCCAGGGTTCCCAGGATCAGAGAGCCGGATTGGGTCGCCGTGGTGGAACGGGGGAAGTGGGGAATCTCGGCAAAGGACAGCTCAGCCTCCGATTCGATCTCCGGGCCCACGCCTCCCAAATCCGTCCCCATCACGATTCCGACCCGGGGTTGCAGGGAAGTCCGGGAGCGGACCGCCGCAGCGGCCGTCCGGAGGTGGGCCATCACCTCGTCCCTGCTGGTCAACCCTCCCCTCATTTGCATCCTCTTTATCGGGCCGAGGTCCGGGGCCCAGTCTCGCGACGGCACAGACCCGGCCAACGGTCGGGTCGTCTGCCTAGTCTCCTTCCCTTCGTTCCTCCGAGGAGTCGTCCGATTCCCGCCTTGACTTCTCATCACCCTCCTCGACCGTGCCCCGCTCCTCCATTCCGGCCTCCTGCTCCAGGAGTGAAGAAAGCCACAGCGGCTCCGACCCCCAGGTCGGGTCTTTGTTGATCTTGGAGGTCAGCAGATCTCCGACCGCCGCACCGAACTCGGCGTCCAACCCCCAGTCCCCCTGTCCATCGAAGGTTTCCTCGGGTTCCTCCTCTCCCTCATCGCCGGAGTCTTCCACCCCGGGTGCTTGGTCCGTCGAGTCCCCCGGCTCAGGTTCCGACGGGGCGGGATCTTCCCCGGCGGATGGGGCATCGAACACCTCCACCGGCACGATATCTTCGTCCGTCGAGTCCCCCGGCTCAGGTTCCGACGGGGCAGGAACCTCCCCAGCGGATGGGGCATCGAACACCCCCACCGGCACGATATCTTCGTCCGTCGAGTCCCCCGGCTCAGGTTCCGACGGGGCGGGGTCCTCCCCGGCGGATGGGGAATCGAACACCCCCACCGGCACGATATCGCTGAATTCCCCCTCCGGGGGCTCGTCCCCGGGAAGCGTGGGAGGAACCTCGCCCACGGAAGCGCCTCCTTCCTCCCCACCCGGAGCGTCCAGGTCGATGATGGGCTCGTAGGCGTGGGAGACCATCTCTCCCGTCATGGACTCCCCGAAGAGGTCCGCCTCCCCGGACTCCCCCTCCTCGGCCTCCTCATCCTCCCAGCTCCATCCCCTCAGAGTGATCTCGACGGCATTGTCCTCCAGGGGTCTCCGAGACTCCTCCACCTCCACGGCGTCCGTTTCCCGCTCCAGGAGGGTCCGGAACCCCTTGAGGAACTTCCGCCTGTTTCGCTCCAGCTCCTCCAGGGCCCGCTGGCGCTCCATGACCAGCCCATCGGCTTCCAGGATTCGTGCCTCGATCTCCGCCACGACCTCTTTCCGACGAACGTCCACCTCCCTGCGAGCTTGATCCCGAAGCGACGCCGCTTCACGAATGGCCTCGTCCCGGAGGGTCGAAGACTCTCGAGCGGCCTCCGCCCGCAGAGATTCGCCCTCCCTCCTGGCCTGTTCCACCAGCGACTCGGCTTCCCGGTTCGCTTGTTTCAGGAGGGAGTCGGCCTCCCGCTGACTCTGGGTCTCTACCTCTTCCCTGAGCTTCTGGGCCGTCACCAGGGCTTCCTGAATGGCCCGTTCCCGACTCTCCAGCGCTCGGAGCTGTTCCGCCAGGCGCTGAGTCTTCTCCGTCAGGGAGAGGTTGTCCATTACGAGGGTTTCCAGACGACTCTCCACAAGTTCGAGGAAGGTATCCACCTCCCCCGGGTCGTACCCCCGGATTACCCGGCGGAAATCCCCTCTCTTCTTCCTGACATCCAACGGGGTCAGATCAATCATCTCGGGCGCTCACCGAAGAGTGCTGTCCCAATTCTGACCATGGTACTCCCTTCCTCCACAGCCAGCTCGAAATCGTTCGTCATCCCCATGGACAGCTCCGTGCCCAGGTAGCCGGGAATCGCGCCGGCCGCTTCCTGGACGTCTCGAAGCTTCTTGAACGTCTGCCTGAGAACCTCCTGGTCGTCCACGAACGGGGCCATGGTCATGAGGCCCCGGATCGCGATACCCGGAAACTCCACCATCTCGTGTATGGCCTCTACGGCCTCCTGGGGAAGGAACCCGCTCTTCGCCTCCTCCCCCGACGCGTTCACCTGCACAAGGATGGGGGTGACCCTCTCCCCCTCCACCGAGAAAGCAGACAGGCGACGAGCCAGCTTCAGCGAATCCACAGAGTGGATCAAGTCGGCCACGTCCACAGCTTCCCGAGCCTTTCGGCTCTGGAGATGTCCCACCATGTGCCAGGTTGCCTTTTCCCGCCCAAGGAGACGAACCTTCGCCTCCATCTCCTCGATGCGATTTTCTCCCAGGTCTAGAACCCCCAGGGAAAGTGCAGCGGCCAGCGCCTCCGGCGGATGCGCTTTCGTGACCGCTACCAGCGTGACCTCATCATCACGCCTTCCACCCCTTCGGGCCGCAGCCCTGATGGATTCCCATACCCTGGGCAGATTCTCCCGGAGGCGTTTTTCGTACATAGATGTTTATTTTAGCGTCTTCCCGGTAGTGAAGGAACCATGATGCCGCTGCCACTGCCCGAAACCCCCGCAAAAGAAAACGGCCCCGCCGGAGGCGCCGGCGAGGCCATTCTCGGGAAATCGGGATGTTCCTCTGCGCCCTCCCCTACCGGGTGGTGAAGGTAATAGGCAGTGAAATCCAGACCGGCACCCGCTTGTCCCGGTTCAGCGCCGGCGTGAACTCGATGATGTCCGCGACCTTGATGGCGGCGTCATCCAGAGCCTTATGCCCGGAGCTCTCGTTCACCAGAGTCCGCTGCACCACTCCGTTCTCATCGATGAAGAACCAGACGTTGACCGTGCCACCGATTCCCGCATCACGAAGGAGCGGCGGGTACTCTCTCTCCATGGCCCGGGCCACCGCGTCGCGATTCTTGATGTCCGGCCGAACCGTGAACGGTGTGAAAGTAGGGGCAGCGGCGATGTCGGTAGTGGTCGTCTCCGTGGGCGGCGGTGGGAGTTCCTCCACCGGGTTGTCCTCGAAGGTCGTAGGGGCGATGGTGATATCTTCGTTGATATCAGCCGATGCGATGACCGGTGTCGCAGGGCGAGCGATGGCCTCCGGCGGCGGCGGAATTTCGATCTCCGGTGGGAGCTCGATGGCCTCCAGCTCGTCTGCGGAATAGGATACGTCTTCGGCCGTCATCTCCGGCCAGAAGTTGAAGACGCAGAAGTGGGCCAGGGTGGCCACGATCATGGAGCCCCAGAACCACGCTCCGAACGACCGCTTGAACTTGTCGTTGGCGGTGAGGCGTTGTTCGATCGGTACTGCTTGTGCGCTCATCGTCTTGCCCTCGTCGTCTGGCGCTCGAGCTCGGTGGCGAAGACCACACGAACGACTCCAGCGGAAACCAACTCCTTCTGAACCGCATCAATAAAGGAATAGGGCGTGTCTCTGTCCGCCCTGATGGAGATCACCAGGTGGCGCTCCGATGCTGCATAGAGGGGCCCCACCAACCCGGACACGTCCTCCATGGGGAGCTCCTGGTCGTTGATCCAGATGCTCCCATCCTGCTCCACCCAGATGTTCAAGATGTTCTTGACCTTCTCGTCGATCTTCTCCGCGGCCGCCGCCTGAGGCCAATCGATGGGGCGGTTCTTGTCATTCTGGAAGACCGTCGAGACCATGAAGAAGATCAGAAGGAGAAAGGCGATATCCGCCAGAGAAGAAGTGGGGATACTCTCCGAAGCTTTCGACTTCCGGTTCAGCCCGCCGGATTTGATAGGCATGGTGTCTATTCCTCCAGGATCTGAAGCGAGATCCGCTCTGCCCCGGCGGACTGGAGCGCATCCAGGACGTCGATCATGAACCGATGAGGCGCGTCGGGATGGGTCTTCACCGCGGCGATGA